>LNFM01020513.1_pt1 | contig 12133 bp, 10 predicted proteins | sample 596031 | NCBI WGS metagenome assembly LNFM01 (sample SAMN04254537, study PRJNA301005) | activated carbon metagenome | isolation source: dual media filters at the Ann Arbor, Michigan drinking water treatment plant | place: USA: Ann Arbor | reverse complement strand
AGTACTGCCGCATCTCCGGCCGGATCGATTCGAAGATGAAACGGAAGTGCGCCATGATCGGGTAGTTGCGCAGGATGGCGTGCTTGGTCTGGAAAAAATCGTGGATGCCGACGCAGACCAGGAAGAGGCCGATGCCGAAGGGGATCGCCAACCAGGTCGCATCGATATCAGCCGCCCAGGCGGCGCCAAAGCCCAAGGTTGCCAGAGATGTGACGGTGAAGGCGATGAAGCGGCCTCTGAAGGGCAGGAGCGAAGGCGTCATCGAATCCCCTTTAGTATCGATCTACTCTCTAGCCTTCTTTGATGACATCTGGAAATCACCCGCCGGGAATGTCCGCGCGGCGAGGAAGCCACGGCGTCCCGCCACGATCGCGACGACTGCCAGCGATGCCACGAGAACTTTCTGTGCCGGTCTTGGCATCAGGTCGGGATCGATATTGGCGGCCAGCACGCGCACGGGGTCGATGCCGTTCACAAGGCCGTACCAGGCGGCCTCGAAGACGACGGTGGCCAGCGTGGCGCCGACGGCCAGCAGGAAGAGACCAGCATAGTTGGTGCGCAACCGTTGCGGCAACACGCGCCACAGCATCAGCCAGGCGAGCAGACCGGCAGCGAAGGCTGCTTCGCCGATATTGATCTTGGACTGGATGAAGAAGTGCACGATCGCCAGCAGTGCCGCCGGATAGATCAGCCAGTGCAGGCGCTTCCAGTTGCGCTTGAGCCGCTTCTGCCAGCCGTTGGTCGAGGTGATGGCGAGTGCCGCCAGCGCCAGCAACGCCGCGAAGCCGATGGTGAGATAGAAGCGCTTGGCGATCTCGGTAGCGACGACGATCAGGTTCCATTTCTGATCGAGCACATAGATCAGGAGATGGGCAAGCGCATAGAGTGCCGCGGCGACGCCGATTCGGCGCCGGATATGCACCAGCGGCATCCAGTCGAGTGTCGTCCGGAGCGGCGTCATCGCCAGCGACAGCAGCAGGAAGACGACGGCCCAATCGCCGGTCACGTGTGTCGCCAGGGTGACGGGGCGGGCTCCCAGCTCATCGGTGTACCAGCGCCACGCGAGTTCCAGCGCGGGCAGGCAAAGGCCGATCAGCGTGGCGAGCCGCAGCCAGAAAATCTTCTGTTGGGTGGACACGAGACCAGCCTACGCGATGGCCCGATCAACGGAAGGTCAAAGTTCCGTCATCGCTGGTTTCCGAAGAGCAACCGGTAAGTGCCGATCGTCGGCGCGGCCGTCACACCGAACGGTCTCAGCGTCGCAAGCTTGAAACGGGTCCGTGCGGCAGCACTCACGGAAGCGGCGTCGGCCCCTTCGATCATGACCACCCATTCGGCCTCGTCCGCCTTGGGGTGGTCCATGCTCTTTTCCTGCAGCGGAGCATTCGTGACTTCCAGATCTGTCTCGGCGGCAAACGCGCCCAGCATGCCGGGCCGGGCGATGAGATTCGGCAGGGCCGTTTCCTGCAGCCACGCGACCAGGGGCTTGCGTTCGCGCGGGTCAGGCACGAACCGCACGCAGGCCACCGCGCCGCCGACACCGTGGGCAAGATCTACCTGGATGCGGAGGGTCAGGCGGTGGAAGTGGGTGAATTTTGCCATGACCGCCTGGCTCCAGGGGGTCTGGTTGGCCAGGAGATGCAGATAACCCGGCGTCGCGAGGTCGCCCACGGTGTCGCATTCGTAGGTGGCGAGATACTTGGGCGTGCCGCGGACGGAGATATAGCGGCGAGCGCGATGGAAGCCCGGCAGGTTGATCCGCTCGTCGATATGCTCGCGGTTGTACCACTCGTTGAGATCGCGTTCGTCGCGCGCCTTCACCTCGGTAAAGACGACCAGCATTCCCTTGCCGAGTAGGGGCATCGATTCATCCCTCAGTGGCCGCCGGCTAGTCTATGCTGTGGCTGACCCGGGAGGAAACACCGTGAAAATCGCCAAGATCGAGGACTTGCATTGCGACGCCGGCTGGCGTGATTTTTCATTCCTCAAGATCACCACCGGCGACGGCCTGGTCGGCTGGTCGGAATACAACGAGGGTTACGGCAGCGCCGGCCTCACGGCGGTGATCCGCCGTATGGGTCAGGACCTGATTGGCCAGGACCCGCGGCCCATCGAGCGCATCATGAGCCGCATCTACGCCATCACCCGCCAGGCGCCGGGCGGCATGAACCAGCAGGCCATGGCCGCGATCGAGAACGCATTGCTCGACGTCAAGGCCAAGGCGCTGGGCATTCCCGTCTGTGAGCTCTTCGGTGGCCCCGTGCGCGACCGCCTGCCGCTCTACTGGTCGCATTGCGGCAGCTATCGGTTCCGCAATGCCGAGGTAATGGGCGTCGAACCGGTACGCTCGTTCGACGATGTGGTGAAACTCGGCAAGCATGTGAAGGAACGTGGCTTCAAAGCGCTGAAGACCAACATCTTCCGCTTCGACCTCGATCCGCCCAACATGCACCAGCCGGGATTTGGCCGGACCGCGGGTGGGCCCGAGCTAAATGCCGATGGCGCGACCCTTGCGGCGATCTCCGACGGGCTCGCGGCCTTCCGGCAGGGTGCCGGCCCCGACATGGGCATCCTTCTCGACACCAACTTCAACTTCAAGACCGAGGGCTACATCAAGGTGGCGCGCGTGTGCGAGCCCTACAATCTCTTCTGGCTGGAGATCGATTCCTACGATCCCGAGGGGCTGCGTCTCATCCGCGACCGCGCCTCGATGGCGATCGCTTCCTGCGAATCTCTGTTCGGACGTCGTCAGTTCCGGCCGTTCTTCGAGAATCGCTCGATCGATGTGTCGATCATCGACGTGCCATGGAACGGGCTGGCCGAGTCCTTCAAGATCTCGACCATGGCCGAGGCCTATGAGATCAACTGCGCGCCGCACAATTTCTACGGCCATATGTCGACTTTGATGAGCGCCCACCTGTGCGCGGCCATGCCCAACTTCCGCATCATGGAAATCGACATCGACGACGTGCCGTGGAAGGACGATCTGGTCACGCATCCCCCGGTCATCCAGAATGGCGAGCTGATCGTGCCTACCCGGCCGGGCTGGGGCGCCGACATCAACGAAGAGGCGGTGCGTGCGCATCCGCCCAAGAATCCGCATCCCTAGTCCCCGTCCCTGAGAGGAAACGACATGGTCTACGAACTTCGCTGCTACACGCTGAAGCCCGGCAAGATGCCGGAATACCTGAAGGCCGCCGAGACGATCGGCCGGCCGGCTCGTGGCCAGAATTTCGGCGTGAACCACGGCTACTGGACGGCCGAGTTCGGCGCGCTGAACCAGATCTGGCATCTGTGGAAGTACGACAGCTACGAAGAGCGCGCGCGCCTTCGCACCGACCTGATGAAGCACAAGCCGTGGACCGAAGGTTATGTGCCGGTGATCCGTCCGTTGATCGAGCGCCAGGACCTGCGGCTCATGAATGCCGTGGTCGACATCAAGCCGTCGGACAACACCACGGGCAACATCTACGAGCTGCGCATCTATCGCTGTAACATGGGCGGTGCTGCCCAGTACGGCAAAGACTTCAAGGAAGTGCAGGCCGCGCGTGAGAAGTACTCGCCGATCTGGGGCGCCTGGACCGGCGAATTCCCTCAGCCCAACGAGTGGATTCATCTCTGGCGCTACAAAAACTTGCAGGAGCGCTTCGAGGCGCGCGGTGCGGCGATGAAAGACCCGGCGTGGCAGGCCTATCTCGCCAAGGGGCCGGAGAAACTGCAGGCGATGCACTCGACCTTGCTGATGCCGACCAATTACTCGCCGAACAAGTAGCTCTTGCGTACCGGGGGCGCGTCACGTGATGGCGCGCCCCTAATTGTTTGAGGTTGTCATGGATGCGTACGACGATACCGAACTCGCGCTGATGAAGTTTGGCGTCGGCCAACCCGTGCCGCGCAAGGAAGACCCGACGCTGTTGCGAGGCCAAGGACGCTACACCGACGACATCAACCTGGCCGGACAGGCCTACGCGGTGATGGTGCGCAGCCGGATCGCGCACGGTCTCCTGAAGGGCATCGACCTGGCGGCCGCACGCGCCATGCCAGGCGTGCTGGCGATCCTGACCCATGCCGACCTCGAGGCAGCGGGCCAGGGGCCGATGAAATGCGGCATGAACATCCCACAGCGCGACGGCTCGCCGATGAAGACGCCGCCCCGGCCGTCGCTTGCCAAGGGCAAGGTCCGCTATGTCGGCGAGGCGGTGGCCTGCGTCGTGGCCGAGACCGCCGTGCAGGCCAAGGATGCCGCCGAAGCGGTCGAGCTCGACATCGAGGAGCTGCCGGCCGTCACCACGCCGGCCGACGCGCTCGAGGCCGGTGCGCCGCTGATCCACGACGGTGTGCCGGGCAATCTGGCGCTCGATTTCCATTACGGCGATGCCGAGGCGGTGAAGAAGGCGTTCGCCGAAGCAGCCCATGTGACGAAGCTCGAGATCGTCTCCAACCGCATCGTCGTCAACGCCATGGAGCCGCGCTCGGCGATCGGCTCCTACGATCCCAAGACCGGGCGCTGGACGTTGCATGTCGGTTGCCAGGGCGTCATCGGACTGCGCGCCGGCTTGGCCAAAGACGTGCTGCAGGTACCCAACGACAAGGTGCGCGTGCTGACCGGCAATGTCGGCGGCTCGTTCGGTATGAAGTCGCAGGTCTATCCGGAATACGGCCCGCTGCTGGCGGCAGCGCGCACGCTCGGCCGTTCGGTCAAATGGACCGACGAGCGCTCCGAGAGTTTTTTGAGCGACCATGCCGGTCGCGATCACCAGCGTATTGCCGAGCTGGCACTCGACAAGGACGGCAGGTTCCTCGCCGTTCGACTGAGCGGTACCGGCAACGCCGGTGCCTACATCTATCCGCCGATGCCCGCCACGACCAACGCGGTCAAGAACGTCATCGACGTCTACAAGACGCCGGCGATGGAGGTGAACTCCAAGGTGGTGTTCACCAACACCACACCCGTCGCCGCCTATCGAGGCGCCGGACGACCTGAGGGCAACTATTACATGGAGCGCCTGATCGACACGGCGGCGCGCGAGATGGGCATCGACCGAGTCGACCTGCGGCGCCGCAATCACATCGCGCCGGAGCAGATGCCCTACAAGGCGCCGTCGGGCATGAACTACGATTCGGGTGAGTTCACGTCAGTGCTCGACAAGGCGTTGAAGGCCGCGGACTGGTCGGGCTTCGAGGTGCGCAAGCAGGAGAGTGCCGCGCGCAACAAGCTGCGCGGCCGAGGCATCGGCTCCTACCTCGAGGTCACCGGACCGCCGGCGAAGGAATATGGCGGCATCCGCTTCGAGGGCGACGGCACGGTGACGATGCTGAGCGGCACGCTCGACTACGGGCAGGGCCACGCCTCGCCCTTCGCCCAGGTGGTGAGCGAGCAGACCGGCATTCCATTCGAGCGGCTCCGCCTGCTGCAGGGCGATTCCGATCAGCTCAAGGTAGGCGGCGGCACCGGCGGCTCGAAGTCGGCGCTGGTCGCCAGCCAGGCCTTCCTCGAGGCCGGCGACATACTGATCGCCCAGGGCAAGAAGATCGCGGCCCATGTGCTAGAAGCCTCGGCCGTCGATATCGAGTTCGCGCGTGGCCGTTTCACCATCGCCGGGACCGACCGTAGCATCGGCATCATGGAGCTGGCCGACAGGCTGCGCGGCGGACTGAAGCTGCCGGCTGACGTGCCGCAGTCGCTCGACGTCAGCCATATCTCGGATAACCCGCCCTTTTCCTTTCCCAACGGCTGCCATGTCGCCGAGGTCGAGATCGACCGCGACACGGGTGTGATCGAAGTGGTGCGCTACTTCATGGTCAACGATTTCGGAACGGTCATCAATCCGATGCTGGTCGCGGGCCAGGCGCACGGCGGCGTCATCCAGGGCATCGGCCAGGCGTTGATGGAACGCACCGTCTACGATCAGCAGGGCCAGCCCGTGACCGGCTCCTACATGGACTACGCCATGCCGCGTGCCTCGGACGCGCCGGACTTCTCGATCGAGAACCACTCGGTGCCGTGCAAGACCAATCGCCTGGGCGTCAAGGGCTGTGGCGAGGCGGGCTGTGCCGGTGCGCTGCCGTCGGTGATGAACGCCGTGGTCGACGCGCTTTCCGAAATGGGCGTCACCCACATCGACATGCCGGTGACGCCGGAGAAGGTGTGGCGGATTTTGAATCGCTAACGTGGCAGCGAGGACGGAACCTTTGCCTCGGCCTCGATGGTCTTCTTGACTGCCGGCCGCTGCATCATGCGCTCATAGTGGGCGTGGACCGAGGGGTGATCCTCGGGTTTCAGCCCGAACCTCTCCCTGAAGCGCCAATAGAGGCGGAAGAGGTGGATGTCGGCGATCGAGTATTTGCCGCCGACGCACCATTCCTTGCCGTGGAGTTTCTGTTCGGCGACCCGCCAGACCTCGGCGACGCGCTCTGGCCCCTGCGGCACCGCCGTATGGATGGTCGAGGCGATGAACGACATCCACGCCACGGCTTCGGCCTCGCCGAGTGGGCCGGTAGGCATCAGGCCCGCCTGCGGGAAGGCGCGCGCCAGATAGAACAGCGTGCCCGCCACCTCGGTGAGGACCGTACCGTCGACTACCAGGGTCGGCACCTTGCCGTTGGGATTGACCTTGAGGAAGTCGGGCGAGCGTGTGCCTTGCTGCAGCGTCAACGGGCGCGCTTCGAAAGGCGCGCCCGTTTCGTGCAAGGCGATGTGTGTCGCCATCGAGCTCGATCCGGGCGAAAAATAGAATGTAATCATGAAGGTTGAGACCTCTCAGCGATCGATCCAGACGTCTTCGAAGCGCCAACCGTTGTAGATGCTGTTGGTATGGATCGTCACGCCCTTGACGTGGGGCTGCCAGCAGCCTGCCGCCCTGCCGTTCGAAATGATCGGCCGGGCGATGTCCTCCTGCAGCTTGGCGTCGATATCCCATACCATCTTCGCGCGACTGCGCCTCGAACAGCTTGGTCATCTCCGGATCGCAGTAGTTGTTGTAGTTGCGCAGGCTGCCGCAGGCGTAACCCTCGAAGAAGGTGACGTCGGGATCGTCGACCGCGCTGCCGGTGAGGTTGAGTGCGACTGCGTAGTCCTTCTTGAATACGCGATTGTAGTAGACGGCGGTGTCGATGATCTCGAGTTCGGAATCGATGTAGATGTGCCGCAGGTGGTCGAGCAGGATCGTTGCCGGATCGCGGAAGGTAGCGATGTTGCGCGTGCTGACCTTGAGCTTCAGCCGTTTGTCGGGGCCATAGCCGGCTTCCCTCATCAACGCGCGGCCTTCCTCCCGGCTCTTTTCGACGTCGCCGTAGCCGATGATGGTCTTGAGCCTCTCCGGCGGCAGTCCCCACACGCCGTCCGGCGGCGCCAGCATGGCACCGCCCATGGTACTCTCGCCCTCGCTCAGGATGGTGATGAACTCCTGCCGGTCGAGCGTCAACGCCATGGCGCGCCGGACCTTTGAATTGTCGAACGGCGGCAGGTCGCGGTTGACGATGAGGTTGGTGGCGACGCCGGTCGCCCGCATGGTGCATTGCGCCTGCGGAGCGTCCTTCTTCAGGTTCTTCAGGAGCGGCACCGTGACGTCCGTCGGGAAGGTCATGTCGAACTTGCCGGCGACGAACGACAGCATGCGGGTCGATCGGTCGGGAATGATGGTGAACTCGATGCCGTCGAGATAGGGCCGGCCCGGCTTCCAGTAGTCGGGGTTCTTCGCCAGCTTGATGCTTTCCTTCATCTTGAATTCGACGAACTTGAACGGGCCCGTCCCGATCGGATGGCGGCGCATGTCCGCCATCGGGACATGGCAGGGATAGATCGGCGTGTAGCCCGACGAGAGCAGCGCCAGCAACGAGGGCTGCGGTGCCTTGAGATGGAAGGTGGCGTCGAACGCGCCATCGGCCGTCACCTTCTCGACGTTGCTGTACCAGGCCTGGCGTGGGTTGCGCCTGAGCTTGTCGGTGCCAAGCAGCAGCTCAAACGTGCATTGCACGTCCCTGGCCGTGAATGGCTTGCCGTCGTGCCACTTCACGCCCTGCCGCAATTTGAAGGCAAGCTTGGTGCCGTCGCCGCTCCACGACCAACTCGTGGCGAGATCCGGCACGATCGATTCGAAGCTGTTTTTGCCGACGTTCTGATCGAACATCACGAGGTTGTTGAAGACGCTCATGAACGGCACTGCCGTGGAGACGGTCGCCTCCTCGTGGATCGAGGCACTGGGAGGCGTGTCCATATGCTGGATCTTCAGAATGCCGCCGGCTTTCTGTGCCCAGGCCGTGGCCACGGTTGCAGCCGACACCGCCATCACGCCAACCAACGCGAAACACGCCAACGCAAAAGAATGCATCCGGTTTCTCATGGTGTCCTCCCAGTGACGCTTGATCGCGATGGGCGGCGCGCTGTCCGCCTTGGCGCGGCTTGCGGCCCAAGCCTTCGTGTTCGGTCTTGACTCTCCTTTTCGCAAACAGCCCTGAAGCCTAGCGCCGTTCCGCCGGCGCGACCAGACGACTCGCAGTATCGTTGTCGGCGCGATTGCAGTGCAGCATGAGGCGGGGTAAGCACGCGGGCCGTACGACACTGTTGATCACGAGTAAGAGTTTCATGAAGCGCAAGACCAGCAAGGCATTCGTCTATCTCGGCTCCTCTGGCGTTCACGGCATCGGCTGCTTTGCCGATCAGGACATCAAAAAGGGAGAAATCGTTCGTATCTGGGATGGTGAGGACAGCCGCTGGGTCTCGACCCGGCAGGTCAATGCCTCGCCGCACGTCGCGCTTTACAAGAAGTTCGGAATCCGCAGTACCGGAGGATATTGGGTGCCGCTCGATTTCCTGCGCATCTCGACCGGCTGGTACATGAACCACGCCGCCGATCCCAACCTGGGCTCCGATGATGGCGACGTAACCTACCACGCCGTCCGGAACATTCCGGCCGGCGAGGAACTCACGATCGACTACCGCCGCATGGACGACAAGCACGACAACCTTCAGCGCGACGTTCAGGTCCCGCCGACGGCGTCCCGGCAAAAGCCGCGCGGCAAGACAGTACGGAAGCGGTCAGCCAGCCGCTAACAGGCTCGGTTCTGCTATGCTTGGACCTGTGCCCCGGCTGGGAGGATTGTGGCGATGTCCAGAACGCTCTTCATCGATTCGACTCCGGATATCGATCGTGTCTGGAAGCAGGTCCATAGCGTCGGCGACATTCCCATTGCGATCAACATGGGCCCTGTCGGCGAACATGACGTCCCCGCGGCAGTCCAAGGCTACGACACGGTTATCAACGACGCCACCTACTTCAACGAAGCGACGCTGAAGCGTTGCAGTGGACTGAAGCACATCGTCTTTCTGGGCACTGGGGCCGCGAGCTTCGTCGATCTCGCCGCCGCCCAGCGCCTCGGCATCAAGGTCTCGACCATCGGCGGCTACGGCGACACCACCGTTGCCGAACATGCGATGGGGCTGGTCTTTGCCGCCGCGCGCCACATCGCCACCATGCATGGCATTGTCCGCTCGGGTGGCTGGCGGCCGATGCAGGGAGTGGAACTTAAGGGCAAAACCTTGGGCATCGTTGGCCTGGGGGGCATCGGCCGCGAGATGGCGCGCATTGCCCAGGGTGTCGGACTGAAAGTGATCGCCTTCAATCGCTCCGCTGTTGCCGGCGCCGCCGTGCCGCTGATGCCGATCGACGAGTTGCTGGCGCGCTCCGACATCGTGAGCCTGCATCTTGCCCTGAACGATGCGACGCGCGGGTTCCTCGACCGCACCAGGCTGAGAAAGACGAAGCCCGGTGTCATCGTCGTTAACACGGCGCGGGCCGGCGTCGTCGATGAGCCGGCTTTGGTCGATCTCCTACGTTCCGGGCATATCGGTCACTATGCGACCGATGTGTTCGCCAACGAGCCTGTGTCGGCAGACGAACCGCTGTTGAAGCTCGATAATGTCACGCTCACGGCGCACGCCGGCTACAACACCCCGGAAGCATCGATGACGATGTATCGCCGTGCCATCGATCTGGCGGCCGCTGGTCCGTAGCCCTCAAGGAAGGAAGGCGCTGGGCGGTCAAGTAGCCACTGTTTGTCGGGCAACCTCAATCATTTTTCTGCGTTGCCTCTCGCCAGTACGCGGCGGCGCGCCATGGCCGCCTCTAACCGTCCATCTCCAGGAGAATCCTATGGGTCGTTCCATCCTGCTCTGGCTGATCGGCATTCCCATTCCCATCATCATTCTGCTTGCCATTTTCTGGCGCTGAGGTCGGCATCGCCCCTGGAAAGCCCTTTGTGGCGAATCCCCCTTCGACGTTGAGCCGCCTGGAGCTTCAAGCATTGCGGGGTCTGGCCGAGGGCCGGACGGTCGATGTGCCCTCGCCGCAGCGGGTGCGCTTCGAGTTCCTAGGTTTGATCGAAGAAGGGCCGAAGGGTATCGCGCTTACCGCGATGGGGCGTCAGCGCGCGCAGACTGAGACTGATGTGGACTGTTCGGTCCCCGACGTCGCTCCGCCCGCCTCGCCGCAGATCGACGCGCTCGGCCGGTCCAGGCGCAAGCGCCGATCGCCTTTCTGACTCTATCTTTCGCCCAGCCATGCCGGCCACAGGCCCCGGCTTGCTTTGCGCGCTTCGGCTTCGGATCCGGCATAGCGCTGACCGGCCCGCGGCTCCCACGGCAGCGCTTCCTCGAGATGGAAGCCGTAGGCGAGGCCGCTCGAGATAAGGTAGCCGCCGAGATCGATGGGTGCCGGCGAAGAGTCGACCATGCATTGCGCCACGGCGCGGCACTCGCGATCCCACCGCAGTGTTCGGCACTTCACCTTGTGGCCGCCCTTGTCGAGCATGTCTTCAAGCGCCGCTCGCGCCCGCATGCCGGCCACCGTCTCCTGGCCGCTTTGCCGGTCGCGGAGTTCGCCCGCCTGCACGCCCCATAGCCGGAGCGGCGGCTTCAGTCCCGTGCCCCCGAGCGTGATGCCGTCGATGGCATAGGCTTCGCCGTTCCAGTCCTTGGGCAGTGCGCCCATGCTCGCCGTGCAATCGGGCGACTTGTCGGTCGTCCTGTCCGGTTCCGGCGGGCGTCGCTGCTGGGCACCCGCGGCATTGGCTGCGAGGACCAGCAGGCAGGCGAGGAGCAGGGCTTTCATCGCTTAGTCCGCCTGCGGTGGCGTGGCCGGCAGCATCCGGTCGATCGCGGTGTACCAGACGGCCTGGGCTGCCTCCATCGAGAGGTTGTAGTCGATGCGCAGCTGGTTCCAGCTTTCGAAGCTCGTGAGCGCCCCTAGGGCAAACAGCATCTGTTTGCGTTCCGGAGCCGGCAGGACCGAGAGCTCCGGCTCGTACATGAGCTTTAGCCGCGCGAGGTTGCCCCGCCGTACCAGTGCGACGCGCTCCTTGAGTTCGGTCAGCTGCTCCTGCGTATCGATCATGGCCCGCCACATCGGCAGCCACTTCTGGCAGGCTACGGCACGAGTCTTGACGTGCGCCCTGATCCGTGTCGGCCGATCACCATCGACGTCATGTGCCGCGGCCTCCGCCTGGCCAGCGGCAATGGCGTGGTCCGCTGCCGCAAGGCCGAGCGCGGGCAGATCGGTGAAGCGCTCGAAGATCGACCGCACCGAGTATCCGGCCTGCTCCGCAATCTGCGACGCGGTTGGCGCCCGCACGTTCGCGGCCAGCAGGTGCAGATAGGCTTCGATGATAAGCTGCCGGGTCCGCTCGCTCCGCAGGCGGCGGCCATCGAACCGACGGCTCGGGGCCGGCGGCCTAGGCAGGACAGGATCGTGAACCATCCCTGAAAACGCTCCGGACCGGGGCCTCGAGATCATGAGGTGGCTGCTTACGACTTTCCGGACACTCGCGCCGAGCATCGGAAAGGAAGCAGGCCATCCGGCCACTTTGACGGCTTTCGAAGCGATATTCCAGCAGCCCGGGCGTTTGTGGGCGATTTCGGTCGGACGGGCGCTTGTTCGCTGATAGAAGATCACCACTTCGATCTAGCTGCTGGATCGCGCGCGCTCAGCGTTCGCCCCCAGAACCCCCGACAATCAGAGAGAAACGCCATGAAATTCAGGCCGCTGCACGATCGCGTGGTGATTCGCCGAGTCGAGGAAGAGGGCAAGACCAAGGGCGGAATCCTCATTCCCGACACCGCCAAGGAAAAGCCGATGGA
>LNFM01011365.1_pt1 | contig 12133 bp, 10 predicted proteins | sample 596031 | NCBI WGS metagenome assembly LNFM01 (sample SAMN04254537, study PRJNA301005) | activated carbon metagenome | isolation source: dual media filters at the Ann Arbor, Michigan drinking water treatment plant | place: USA: Ann Arbor | reverse complement strand
GCTCGGCCACGAAACTGCGCAGGGGGGCGATGGACTTCTCGATGGAGGGGCCGGTGACGACCTGCTCCGCCGCCGCCGGATCGAGCCGCCGGCGCAGCTCGTCCCAGAACATGTCATCCGACCAGCGCGCCACCTCGTCATCCGAGCGGCACTGCACATAGTAGCGGCTGCGGGTGTTGGAGCGCATGGAGCAAAGCGCGAAGCCGCGCTCATGCCCGGCATAGATCAGCTCATGCGAGCAGGGGGCCACATCGGCCAGCACGCCGAGCCAGCCGAAGGGGTAGACGCGCTCGAAGGTTTCGATCGCGCCCGCCGGCACGCTGGCGCGGGAGACGCCGTGATAGCCGTCGCAGCCGGCGATGATGTCGCAATGCGTCTCATGCGCCTCGCCATCCTGCATCCAGGTGACGCGGGGATTCGGCCCGTCGAAATCATGCAGCGCGACGTCGCGCGCGCCGTAGATGGTGGGCGCGCCGGAGGCGGCGCGGTGCGCCATGAGATCGCGCGTCACTTCGGTCTGGCCATAGACGGTGACGCTGCGGCCACCGGTCAGCGTCTTGATGTCGATCCGCAGGTGCTGGCCGTCGAAGTTGAGCGCGAAGCCATCATGCACCAGCCCCTCGCGGTCCAGCCGCTCGGCGCAGCCCACCTGGCGCAGCAGGCCCACCGTGCCCTGCTCCAGCACGCCGGCGCGGATGCGGCCCAGCACATAGTCGCGCGACTGGCGCTCCAGGATCAGCGTGTCGATGCCCGCCTGGTGGAGCAGCGCGCCCAGCAGCAGGCCCGAGGGCCCGGCCCCGATGATCACGACCTGATGACGCATGACGGAGATTGTCCCTGCACGATGGATGCGGCGAAACCACCTGCCCCCCGAACCAACCGGAATGGCTGATGATCAGCGCGCCGCCACGGATTTTCGTAGTTGAGCGGCGTCTCGTCGTGTAGGTTCGAAACGACGAAAGACTTGGACATTTGCGGGAGGAACCATGCATCGGAATCAGGCGAAGGCCCCCCGCCCGCCCGTCTATCGCATCCCTGTCTTTGGCCTTTATGGCTCCGCCGCGGACCAGCCCTCGGGCGGCTATGTGCATATCGAGACCATCTCCTCCCGCGCGTCGGAACTGGACTGGGATATCGGCGTGCATCGCCACGAGAATCTCGCGCAATGCGTGGTCGTCTCGGCCGGCGGTGGCGTGCTCGAGGTCGAGGGCGAGGAGATCGCCTTCACCGCGCCGTGGTTCGTCTGGATTCCCACCGCCACCGTGCATGGCTTCCGCTTCAGCACCGGCACCGAAGGCCATGTGTTCACCGTCTCGGATGATGTCGTGGCGTCGAGCCTCGCGCGCGCGCCGGAGGGCGAGGCGTTGGCTGCGCTGGTGCTGCGCCCTGCCTTTGGCGAGGTGCGCTTGGAGGAGGAGATCGGCATCTCCATGGCGGCGGCGATGCGCGCCATCGCGCGCGAGACGGAATTGCCGCGCACCGGCGTCGCCGCCGCATTGCAGGCGCATCTGGTGCTGCTGCTCATCGCCGTTCGGCGCATGCGCACGCTCTCGGACCTGACCACCAATCTGGGCGACCGGCGCGCCGCCGCCTTCCGGCGCTTCCGCGCCCATGTCGAGCGCGGCTTCCGCCGGCAGGAAAGCATCGACGAGATCGCCCGCACCCTGGGCATGAGCCGCGCGCAGCTCTATGCGGTGACGATGCAGGCGGTGGGGAAATCCCCACTGCGGATCCTGCATGAGCGCATGATCCTGGAGTGCAAGCGGGAGCTGACCTACTCCGCCCAGACGATCGGCCAGATCGCCTATGAGCTGGGCTTCACGGACGAAGCCTATTTCAGCCGCTTCTTCACCCGCCATGCGGGCATGTCGCCCAGCGCCTTTCGCAAGGCGAAGCGCAAGGCTTAGCTCGGCGGCAGGCGCAGCGCGCCGTCGAGGCGGATGGTCTCGCCATTCAGCAGCGGATTGGCGGCGATGGCGAGGACCAGCGCGCCGAATTCCGCGGGCCGCCCAAGGCGCTGCGGGAAAAGCGGCTGGCGGGAGAGCGCATCCCGCGCCTCCGGCGTCAGCGTGTCCATCAGCGGCGTGTGGATCAGCCCGGGCGCAATGGTCATGACGCGCACGCCAAAGCGCGCGAGCTCCCGCGCCGCCGGCAAGGTGAGGCTGACGATGCCGCCCTTCGAGGCCGCATAGGCGGCCTGGCCGACCTGCCCCTCATAGGCCGCGACGGAGGCGGTGCAGACAACGAGCCCGCGCTCGCCATCGGCCAGCGGCTCCAGCGTCGTCATATGCGCGGCCACGACGCGCATCATGTTGAAGGTGCCGATCAGGTTGACGCGGATCACGCGCTCGAACAGCCCGAGGTCATGCGGGCCATTCCGCCCGGCCACGCGCGCGGCCGGCGCGATGCCGGCGCAGGCGACCGCGACGCGCAGGGGGCCGAGCTGGCTCGCGGCCTCGACCGCCGCGACCATAACCGCCTCCTCCGCCACATCGCCCACGACGGCGACGCCGCCGATCCGCGCGGCGACGGCCTCGGCCTTGGCCGCGTCGATGTCGAGCACCACGACCTTGGCGCCGGCGGCGGCCAGCGCCTCGGCCGTGGCGGCACCCAGGCCGGAGCCGCCCCCGGTGACGATGGCGGAAGCACCCGAGACATTCATGATCAATTCCCTCCCTGAAGCGGTTCGACGGCCTTGGGCGCGCGCTTGTCGAGGAAGGCCGTCAGCCGGCGCTCGGCCTCGGGCGCGGTCTGCGCCAGGGCGGCCACCAGGCTCTCGACGAAGAGCCCGTCGGATTCCGACATGTCCTGGATGCGCGGCAGCGCCTGCAGCACGCCCATGACGGTGAGCGGCGCGGCCTCGGCCACGCGCGCGGCCAGTTCGCGGGCGCGCGCCAGGGCGGCACCGGCGGCCTCGACATAGGTGACGAGGCCGCAGCGCTCGGCGGCCGCGGCGTCGAGCGTGCGGCCGGTCAGCATCATGTCGGCCATGCGCGCGGCACCCAGCAGGCGCGCCACATGCACGGTGGCGCCGCCGCCCACGAAGATGCCGCGCGTGCCCTCGGGCAGCGCGAAGACGGCCGTCGCATCGGCCACGCGAATGTGGCAGGCGGTAGCGAGTTCGAGCCCGCCGCCGACGCAGGCGCCATGCACCGCGGCGATGGCCGGCACCGGCCCCTCGCGCAGCATGCGGAAGACGCGGTGCCAGCCGCGCGAGTGGTGGAACACCTCCTCCGCCGTGCGGGCGCGATGCTCCGAGAGGTCGAGCCCGGCGCAGAAGCTCGGGCCATGGCCGAAGATGACGATCGCGCGCGCCGCGCGCTGCGCCTCGATGATCCGCGCCTCCAACGCCGCGAGCAGCGTGTCGCTGATCGCGTTGCGCTTGGCCGGCCGGTTCAGTCCGATCAGCGCGACCGCGCCGTCGAATTCGAGGCTCACCTGGTCCTGCATCATGCTTGCTCCGCAATGCGGCGCAGCGCCGCGATCAGTGCCGCCCGTTCCGTGCCGCTCAATCCGGCGGAGAGCCTGACCTCCAGCTCCGCCTCCAGCTTGCCGGCGCGCCGCAGCAGCGCGCGCCCCGCCGGTGTCAGCCGCAGCATGTTCGCGCGGCGGTTTGCCGGGTCATCCACCCGGCGGATCAGGCCATCCTGTTCCAGCCTGGCGACCAGAACGGCCATGTTGGGCGGCTTGACGTGCAGCGCCTCGGCCAGGGTGGATTGGTGGATGTCGGGCGAGGCCTCGATGAGCAGCAGGGCGCCGAGGCGGCCGGGCGTCAGGTCCAGCGGCGTCATCGCCTCGTTGAAGGCCTCGAAGGCCGCCATCTGCGCGAGGCGCAGCCAATAGCCCAGCCGGTCATCCAGCGCCGATTGCGGCTCCAGCACGGGCAGCGCCGGCGCGGCCGCGCGGGCGGCCGGCTTGCGGCGGGCGGTCTCGGTGGTGCGCGGGGCCGTCGACATGAAATCCGATATGGCCGAGCCCGCCCCCCTTGGCAAGAGTGTTATCAGATATAATTATAGATCATAACTTTGAGGGCGCCGCGCGGCGCAGGAGAGGATAGATGTCCACTGCCATCGGGGCGAAGTCCCCACCTGTCCGCAGGCGCCTCGGCCCGGGCCCGGTCACGATCCGGGCGCTGGATGATGGCGGGCTGCTCGTCTCGCCGCTCGCCCCGCTCGGCCCCTACCCCCGCCGCCTGACCGAGCGGCTGGAGCATTGGGCGGCCACCGCGCCCGACCGCATGATGATCGCCCGCCGCAACCCCGAGGCGGGCGGCGCCTGGCAAGGCCTCACCTATGCCGAGATGCTCGGCGCGGTGCGCTCGGTGGGTCAGGCGCTGCTCGATCGCGGCGCCTCGGCCACGCGGCCGGTTGCCATCCTCTCGGCCAATTGCCTGGACCAGGCGGTGCTGACGCTGGCGGCGGTGCATGTCGGCGTGCCGGTGGCGCCCGTCTCGCCCTCCTATTCGCTGCTGGCGAAGGATTTCGCGAAGCTGCGCCATTGCCTGGGACTGATCGGCCCGGGCCTCGTCTTCGCCGATCGGGGGGACCGCTTCGCCGATGCCATCGCCGCCGCCTGCCCGGCGGATGCGGCCCTCATCGTCGCGCGCAACCCGCCGCCGGGCCGTGACGCGACCCTCTTCGCCGAGATGCGCGCGACCACGCCCACCGAGGCCGTGGACCGCGCGGCGGCGGCGGTGGGTCCGGATGCGCCGGCGAAGATCCTCTTCACCTCGGGCTCCACCGGCCTGCCCAAGGGCGTGATCAACACCCAGCGCATGATCTGCTCCAACCAGCAGATGCTCTGCGAGGCCTTCCCCTTCCTGGCGGAGGAGCCGCCCGTGCTGCTCGACTGGCTGCCGTGGCACCACACCTTCGGCGGCAACCACAATCTCGGCCTCGTGCTCTACAATGGCGGCACGCTCTACATGGATGACGGCAGGCCGGTTGCCGGCCGCTACCAGGAATCCCTGCGCAACCTCGGCGAGATCGCGACCCATATCCACTTCAACGTGCCGCTCGGCTTCACCGAGCTGGTGGCGGCGCTGAAGGCCGATGCGGGGCTGCGGCGCATCTTCTTTTCCCGGCTGCGGATGATGTTCTACTCCTCGGCCGGCCTGCCGCAGCACATCTGGGATGAGCTGGACGCGCTGGCGCTCGCCGAGCGCGGCGAGCGCATCCCGATGATCACCGGCCTCGGCGCCACCGAGACCGCGCCCTTCGCCATCTGCGTGCGCGAAGAGTTTTCCGAATCGGGCGCCGTCGGCCTGCCGGTTCCGGGCGTCGAGCTCAAGCTCACCCCGGTCGGTGGCAAGATGGAGGCGCGCGTCCGCGGTCCCTCCATCACGCCCGGCTATTGGCGCGACGCCAAGGCCACCGCCGCCGCCTTCGACGAGGAAGGCTGGTATCGCTTCGGCGATGCGCTTGTGCCGCTCGACTCCGAAGACCTGCACAAGGGCTTCCGCTTCGACGGCCGCATCACCGAGGATTTCAAGCTCGCCACCGGCACCTGGGTCAGCGTCGGCCCGCTGCGCGCGCGCCTGGTCGAGGCGCTGGCGCCCTATGTGAAGGATGTGGTGATCGGCGCGCCCGACCGCGACATGCTGACCGCGATCCTGGTGCCCGAGGCCGAGGCGGTGGCATCCCTGGTGCCCGCGGGCGAGGACGCGGGCACCCATCCGGGCCTGCGCGCCGTGCTGCGCGAGAAGCTGCGCGCGCTGGGCGCCGAGGCGTCGGGCAGCAGCCAGCGCATCGCCCGCGCGACGCTCCTGACCGAGCCGCTCTCCATCGAGGCGGGCGAATTGACGGACAAGGCCTCCATCAACCAGCGCGCCGTGCTGACGCGCCGCGCCAGCCTGGTGGCCGAGCTCTATGCCGCCGAACCACCACCCCATATCCTGATTGTCGGAGACGCCTGATGACCGCCCTCTACACGAGTTGGAACGACGCCTGGCTGCTGGCCGGCGCGCGCACGCCCTTCGCCGATCTCGGCGGACCGCTCGGCCTCGTCTCGCCCATCGACCTCGGCATCAAGGCGGCGCGCGCCGCGCTCGCCAAGGCCGGGCTGGACGGCGCCGAGATCGGCCATGTCGTCGCCGGCTCCGTCGCGCAGGCGAGCTTCGACGCCTATATGCTGCCGCGCCATATCGGCCTCTATGCCGGGGTTCCGATGGAGGTGCCGGCGCTCCTGGTGCAGCGCGTCTGCGGCACCGGCATCGAGGCGATCATCCAGGCGGCGACGGCGGTGGAGCTGCATGGCGCGGGCTTCGCGCTCGCCGCCGGCGCCGAGAGCATGAGCCGCAACCCCATCGCGGCCTTCACCCATCGCGGCGGCTTCGGCCTGGGCGCGCCCGTGGAGTTCAAGGATTTCCTCTGGGAGGCGCTGCTCGACCCCGCCTGCGGCCTGAACATGGGCGGCACGGCCGAGGAGCTGGCACGCCGCCATGGCATCACCCGCACCGAGGTGGACGCCTTCGCCGCGCGCAGCTTCGAGCGCGCCCTGGCCGCGCGCGCGGCGGGCTTCTTCGAGGATGAGGTGGTGCCCGTCATCAACGAGGCGTTCACGCGCGAGGGGCTGAAGGATCGCGGCATCCACCTGCCGCGCAAGGTCGAGAGCCTGGCGGCCGACACGCATCCGCGCCCTTCGCCGGTGGAGCAGCTGGCCAAGATCCGCCCGGCCTTCGGCGGCGTGCAGACCGGCGGGAATTCGTCGGCCGTCGTGGATGGCGCGGCCGCCGTCATCATCGCCTCGGGCGCGCAGGCCAGGGGCCGCGCGCCGCTGGCGCGCCTCATCGCCGCCACCGCCGTGGGCTGCGCGCCGGAGGTGATGGGGATCGGCCCCGTGCCCGCCATCCGCGCGCTGCTGGAGCGCACGGGCCTCACGCTCGACGACATCGCGCTGGTGGAGATCAACGAGGCCTTCGGCGCGCAGGTCATGGCCTGCGCGCGCGAATTGGCGCTGGATGAGGCGCGGCTGAACGTCAATGGCGGCTCCATCGCCATCGGTCATCCGCTGGCGGCGAGCGGCGTGCGCCTCTCGCTCACCGTCGCGCGCGAGATGGCGCGGCGCGGCGCGCGCTATGGCATCGCCTCGGCCTGCATCGGCGGTGGCCAGGGCATCGCCCTCCTGCTGGAGAATCCGCATGGACGCGCGTGAACCCGCCTTGGTGAATCGCCGCCCCGTCACCATCGAATGGGGCGATTGCGACCCGGCGGGGATCGTCTTCTATCCCCGCTATTTCGCGATGTTCGATGCCTCGACCGCGGCGCTGTTCCAGGCGGCGCTGGGCATGCCGAAGATCGCCTGGACGAAGCACTTCCAGATGCTCGGCATCCCGATGGTGGACACGCGCAGCAAGTTCCACGTGCCTTGCGCCTATGGCGACGAGGTGGTGATCGAAAGCCGCGTCACCGCCTTCCGCCGCTCCTCCTTCGACGTCACGCACCGCCTGCTGCGGCAGGATGGCACGCTTTCCGTCGAGGGCTTCGAGACGCGCGTCTGGACGGCGCGCGATGCGGAGACGGGGCGCATCCGCGCCAGCCCCATCCCCGAGGCGGTGATCGCCGCCTTCGGGTGAGGCCGGAGGCCGGCTTCAGGTTTCCGGCCTGAAGCCGCTCTCGCGCACGATGCGCGCCCAATTGTCGCGCTCGCGCTGGATGCGCGCGGCGAATTCCTCGGGCGGCAGGATGGTGGGTTGGAACTCCAGCCGGTCGAGCACCTGGCGCACCTCGGCCGTCTGCGCCGCGGCCGCGATGGTGCGGTAGAGCATGTTGGCCAGGGTGGCCGGCGTGCGGGCCGGGAGGAAAAGGCCCATCCAATCCGTGACGATCAGTTGCGGATAGCCACTCTCGGCCACCGTCGGCACATCGGGCAGGCGCGGCAAGCGGGTGGGGCCGGAAATCGCCAGGATGCGCAGCCCCTGGCCGTGTTGCGGCACCAGGTCCGACAGCACCGAGACCACCATCGGGATATTCCCCGCGATGGTGTCCTGCACCGCGGGCGCCGCGCCGCGATAGGGCACGTGGTTCATGCTCACGCCCACCGCGCGCCCCACCATATCCCCCACGAAATGTCCGCCCGAGCCCGAGCCGGGCGAGCCGAAGGTGACGTCGCGCCCGCCTTGGGCGCGCAGCCAGGCGACGAATTCCGCGAAGTTGCGCGCCGGATGATTCGCCGGCACCGCGATGCCGAAGGCGAATTCGCACAGCGTGCACACCGGCACGAAATCGGTCAGCGCATCATGCCGCGCCTCACGCGGGAAGATGTGCGGCTGCAATGTCATGACGCTGGCGGGCGACATCAGCATGGTCGTGCCATCGGGCTCCGACGTCCGCACGGCCTCGAGCGCGAGGCGTCCGGTGGCGCCGGGGCGGTTCTCGACGATGGCATTGGGCGCATAGGCCGGGCGCAGCCGCTCGGCGTAGAGCCGCGCGACCAGGTCCGTGGGGCCGCCAGCGGCGAAGCCCACCAACATGCGGACATTGCGCTGCACCGTCTGCGCCCGGGCCTGGGGCAAGGCCAGCGCCGTGGCGCAGAGCGCCAGGGCGGCGCGCCGTCTGATTGTGATCATCCTGAAACTCTCCCTGCTTGTTGGTATGTCGTGCCCGGCTCGGCTGGCCTGGGGCCGGCCGAGCCGCGCTGCCCGCCCGGTTCAGGCGCCCAGTGCCGCGCGCACCCGATCGGGCGTGAAGGGCATGATGTTCAGCCGCTTGCCCGTCGCGGCCAGCACCGCGTTGGAGATGGCCGGCGCCACGGTGCCCAGGCCCAGCTCGCCCGCGGGCAGCGGCATCTCGCCGCTGCGGATCAGCCGCACATGCACCTCCGGCGTGTCGGATGCGCGCAGCACCTCGTAGTCGTTGAAGTTGGTCTGCTGCACGGCGCCGTCCTTGAAGGTCAGCCGCTCGGTCAGGGCGCTGGAGAGGGCCCAGAGCAGCGAGCCCTCGATCTGCCGCATCGCGTTGCGCGGCTGCACGACCAGGCCGACATCCGCCGCGCACCACAGCCGCAGCACGCGGATGCGCCCATTCGCGCGGTCCAGCGCCACCTCGGCCACGGTCGCGGAGAGGGATTCACCCAGTTGCGGCAGGCCGAGCTTGGCGAAGCCGATGCCGAGGCTCGTCCCCTCGCGCCGGCGGCCCCATTCGGCCATCTCGCCCACCGCCTGCACCACCGCCTTGGCGCGCGCATCGCGCAGCAAGGCGAGGCGATAGGCCAGCGGGTCCGCATTGGCCTGGCGCGCCAGGTCGTCGATCACCGCCTCCACCGCGAAGGCGTTGGGGCCGGCGCCGATGCCGCGCCAGGGTGCCGTGCGCACGCCATGCTCGCGATAGACATGCTCGGTCAGCGCCGCCGGCACGTCGTAATGCGCGACATTGGCGTGGTAGGTCACGATGTGATCCACGCCGCGCTGCGCCTCCAGCCGCGCCCTTCCATAGAGGATGGGCACCACGAGATCCGCCGCGAGGCGGTGCCGCCAGCCGGTGATCTTCCCCTGCGCGTCCAGCCCCACATCGATGCGATGCGCCGTCATCGGCCGCGCATGGGCATTGGCGATGTCATCCTCGCGCGTCGACATCACCTTCACCGGGCGGCCCACCGCGCGGGCGATCTGCACCGTCTCCAGCACGGTCTCGACCGCGGCGCGCCGGCCGAAGCCGCCGCCCATGGTCAGCATGTTGACCTTCACGCGATCCGGCGTGACGCCCGCGATCTTCGCCGCCTCGTCGCGCACCTGGCTCGGCCATTGCGTGCCGGTCCAGATCTCGACGCCCTCGGCGGTGACGGAGGCTACGGAGGTCAGCGGCTCCATCTGCGCGTGGTAGACATAGTCGCTCGCGAATTCGGCGGTGTGCACGCGCGCGGCGGCGGCGATGGCCTGCGCGGCCTCGCCCGTGCGGCCAGCGGCGACGGCGGGCTTGGCCGTGTCGCGCGCATCGGCGAGGTAGGAGGCGAGGGCGGCGTTCGATTCATGCGCGGCCCCCTCGCCCGGCGTCCATTGCACGGTGAGCGCCCGGCGCGCATCCAGCACCGCCTCGATGCGCTCGCCCACGATGGCCACACCCTGGTCGAGCGGGATGACATGGGTGATGCCCGGGCGGCGCAGCAATTCCGTGCCATTGTGCGAGGCCGGGCGGGCGCCCAGGCCCGGCGAGCGCGCGACCGTCGCGTGCAGCATGTTGGGCAGCCGCACGTCAATGGCGAAGAGAGTCTGGCCCAGCGCCTTGGCCGGCACGTCGAAGCGCGGCACGTCGCGCCCGATCAGGCGGAAGGCGGCCACGGGCTTGAGGGCGGCGGGCGCGATCTCGGGCAGGCTCGCCGGCACCGTCGCGAAGGCCGCGACCTCGCCATAGGAAATGCGGCGGTTGGAGGCGGCATGGACCACCATGCTCGGCTCGGTGGTCAGTTCGCCCACCGGCACGCCCCACCGGGCGGCCACGGCATCGAGCAGCACGCGCCGGGCCTGGGCGCCGGCGATGCGCAGCGGCATCCAGTAGCCGCGCACCGAGAGGCTCGCGACCACGAACTGGCTGCGGAAGATCGGGCTGTCATAGGCCGGGCGGACCGGCGCGGTCTCGATGCGCACGCGGCTCCAATCCGCGTCCAGCTCCTCGGCGACGATCAGCGGGAGGGAGGTGTTGGAGCCCTGGCCCATCTCCGGCACCGGGGCCTGGATGGTGATGATGCCGTCCGGCGCGATGCGGACATAGGCGTTCAGGGTCGCGGGGCCCGCGGCCTCGGCCGTCTCGGGCCCGGTGAAGGCGAAGGCGAGGGTGAGGCCGGTGGCGCCGGCCAGCAGGCCGCGGCGGCCGATCATGGTGTTCTGGCTCATGTCACGCCCCCCGGCCGGCCAGCTGGATCGCCTCGACGATCTGGTTGTAGGCGGCGCAGCGGCAGAGATTGCCGTCCATATGCGCGATGATCTCATCGCGGCTGGGCTGGCGGGTGCGGGCGAGGAGGGTGGCGGCCTGCATGATCTGGCCGGTCTGGCAGTAGCCGCATTGCGGCGCCTCGACGGCGACCCAGGCGCGGACCAGGGGGTTCTCGGCGCCGCCAGGCAGGCCCTCGATGGTGGTGACGGACTTGCCCGCGGCGGCCGAGGCCGGGAGCGAGCAGGCGCGCACCGCCTCGCCATCCAGATGCACGGTGCAGGCACCGCAGGCGGCGACGCCGCAGCCATATTTGGTGCCGGTCAGGCCCAGATATTCCCGCAACACCCAGAGCAGGGGCGTTTCGGGCTCGGCCGCCACGGTGACGGGGCGGTTGTTGACTGTGAGCGAGATCATTCCGGGACTCCCTGGTGGTGTGCGGCCTCTGGCGGGCCTTGCGTCAGATGATGTCGGACTGGGGCTCAGTCCATGGTGGCGCCGGTCTCGCGCACGAGGCGGCCCCATTTTTCGGATTCGGCGCGGGCGAAGCTGGCGAAATCCTCCGGCGTGCCGCCGCGCACGATGGCGCCCTGGGCGGCCAGCATGTCGCGCGATTCCGGCACGCGCAGGATGTGGTCCACTTCGGCCGAGAAGCGCCGCACCCGGTCGGGTGGCGTCGTGGCGTGCAGGCACAAGCTCATCCAGGTGGAGGAAAGCAGGTCCGGCACGCCCTGCTCACCCGTCGTCGGCACGGTGGGCAGCAGCGCCAGGCGCTCATTATGCGCGACGGTGAGGGCCTTCAGCCGGTTGTCGCGGATGAAGGGCGCCGCGGAGAAGGCCGCATCCCACATCGCCATGGTCTGGCCGCCGACCAGGGAGGTCAGGGCCGGGGCGGAGCCGCCGAAGGGCACATGCGTGGGGTTGCCGCCCTGCCCCATGGCGCGCGTCATCGCGATGGTGAGGTGCGAGGGCGTGCCGATGCCGGCCGAGGCATGCGTCAGCCCATCGCCCAGGCGGCGCGAGAGGGCCAGGAATTCCTGCAGATCATTGGCGGGGACCGAGGGGTGCACCACCAGCACCAGCGGGATCACGCTGATCAGCGAGGCGAAGGCGAAATCCCGGAACGGGTCATAGGGCAGGCGGCGATAGAGATGCGGGTTGATGGCGATAGGGCCCGAGGGCGTGGCGAAGATGGTGTGGCCATCGGGCGGCGTCTGGAGGAAGGCCTGGGCGGCGACCACGCCATTGGCGCCGGGCCGGTTCTCCACCAC
>LNFM01012339.1_pt1 | contig 12136 bp, 12 predicted proteins | sample 596031 | NCBI WGS metagenome assembly LNFM01 (sample SAMN04254537, study PRJNA301005) | activated carbon metagenome | isolation source: dual media filters at the Ann Arbor, Michigan drinking water treatment plant | place: USA: Ann Arbor | reverse complement strand
TGGCGGCCGACATCGTGCTGGTCGACCTCAACCATCCGCTGATGCAGCCGGCGCGCGATCCCTTGCGCTCCTTCGTCTTCCACGCCGCCGACCGGGCGGTGCGCACCGTGCTGGTCGACGGCGAGATCGTGTTGAAGGACGGCGACCCCGTTCATCTCGATCCGAAGGCTGCCATGGAGCGCGTCGCCGAGGCGCAGGCCCGCATGCTGCGCGATTCGGTCAAGCTCGACTACGCCCACCGCCCCGGCGACGAAATCTCACCGCTGTCGTTGCCGATTGCTTAGTCTTGTCATCCTGAGCGAAGCGAAGGATCTAGCGCTAGCGACGCAGTACTCCGGTCGCGCGGCTAGGTCCTTCGCTGGCGCTCAGGACGACATAAGGCTCAGCCCTCGTTGCTTTCGTCCGGCGTGTCGGGCGTCAGGGCCTGGGCGACGGCGTCGTCGACCTTCTCGAGCCAGATGAACTCGAGCGTGTTGCGGACTTCTTCCGGGATGTCGTCGTAGTCGCGCTTGTTGCGCGCCGGCAGCATCACGCGGGTGATGCCCGCCGCCGCCGCGGCCACGACCTTTTCCTTGATGCCGCCGACCGGCAGGACGAGGCCGCGCAGGCTGATCTCGCCGGTCATCGCGGTGTCGCTGCGGATGGTGCGGCCGGTCATCAGCGAAGCCAGCGCCATGAACATCGCGACGCCGGCACTCGGCCCGTCCTTGGGCGTCGCTCCGGCCGGCACGTGCACATGGATGTCGTGCTTTTCGAACAGGGCCGTGTCGATGCCGATCGACTTGGCCTTGTTCTTGATGACGCTCAGCGCCGCCTGCGCGCTCTCGCGCATCACCTCGCCGAGCTGGCCGGTGAGGATCAGCTTGCCGTTGCCGGGCGAGCAGGATGTCGCCGCCCACCGGCGTCCAGGCGAGGCCCGTGGCCACGCCGGGCACGCTGGTGCGCATCGCCACCTCGTTCTCGAAGCGGACCGGTCCCAGCAGCTCCTCGATGTCGGCCGTGCCGATCTGCACCTTGGTCGCCGAGCCCTCGGCCACCTGCACCGCGACGTGGCGCAACGCGCGGCCGATCTCGCGCTCCAGCCAGCGGACGCCGGCCTCGCGCGTGTAGCCACCGATGATCAGCTGCAGCGCCTCGTCGTCGATGCTTGCCTGCTCGGCCGTGAGGCCGTTGGCTTCGAGCTGGCGGCGCACGAGATAGCGCTTGGCGATCTGCAGCTTTTCGCCCGCCGTGTAGCCGCTGAGCGAGATGATCTCCATGCGATCGCGCAACGGGCCGGGGATCGTGTCCAGCATGTTGGCCGTCGCGATGAAGACGACGCGGCTGAGGTCGAACGGCACGTCGAGATAGTTGTCGCGAAACGTGCCGTTCTGCTCGGGGTCGAGCACCTCGAGCATCGCCGCCGACGGATCGCCGTGCACGCCGCTGCCCATCTTGTCGATCTCGTCGAGCATCATCACGCAGTCGCGCGAGCCAGCCTTGCGGATCGCCTGGATGATCGTGCCGGGCAGCGCGCCAATGTAAGTGCGGCGATGGCCGCGGATCTCGGCCTCGTCATGGACGCCGCCCAGGCTCACGCGCGCGAACTTGCGGCCCATGGCCCTGGCGATCGACTGGCCGAGCGAGGTCTTGCCGACGCCGGGAGGTCCGGCGAAGCACAGGATCGGCGCCTTGCCTTCGGGCGCCAGCTTGCGCACGGCCAGATACTCCACGATGCGCTTCTTGATCTTCTCGAGACCGAAATGATCGGCATCGAGCACGCGCCGCGCCTCGGCGATGTCGATCGGCTGCGTCTCGGGCAGCGCCCAGGGCAGCTCGACCAAGGTATCGAGATAGGTGCGGATCATCCCGTGCTCGGCCGACGCCTCGGGCGTGCGCTGAAGGCGGCGCAGTTCCTTGCGCGCGGCGGTCTCGGCCTCCGGCGGCATCTTCGCGTCGGTGATCGCCTTGTCGAGATCGGCGATCGCCTGCTTGCTCGAATCGTCCTCGCCCAGCTCGCGCTGGATGGCCGCCATCTGCTCGCGCAGCACGATCTCGCGCTGGCGGGCGTCGAGCGAGGTCTTGGTCTGCTTGCCGATCTCGCTGCTGATGCGCAGCACTTCGAGGCGCTTCGAGAGAAGCTGAGTCACCTTGTCGAGACGCGGCACGAGGTCGAGCGCCTCCAGGATCTCCTGCTTCTCGCTGGGCTTGGAATCGAGATAGGAGGCGGCGAGATCGGCCAGCGCGCCGGCCGACGTCGTGTTCTCGACGGTCTGGCGCAGTTCCTGCGGGACCTGCGGCAGCAGCTCCAGCGTGTCGCGGATCTGCTGCTTCAGAATGAGAAAGCGCGCTTCGATCTCCGGTCCGGTCGTCGTCGGCTCGGTGAGGTGCAGGCCGTGCGCCAGCAGGAACGGGTGTCCCTCGACCACGTCGGTGATGCGGAAGCGCTGAACGCCCTGGCAGACGATGTGATGGTTGCCGTCGGGCGTCGTGACGTAGCGCAGGATGTTCACCACCGTGCCGACCGCGTGGAGATCGGCCGGCACCAGCTCTTCCTTCGCGGGGTCGCGCTGCAGCACCAGCAGGATCTGGCGCTGCTCGCGCACGGCCTGCTGGATGGCGGCGACCGACGAGGGGCGCCCGACGCTCACCGGGAACACCATCTCGGGAAACAGCACGAGGTCGCGCACCGGCACGACGATCAGCGCATCGGACGGCAGGGGCTTTGCGTCCGTCGCGGTCTCGGGCGGCGCGGTCACGGGCTGCATCACGTCATCCTGCGGGCTCATGGCTGCCTCCGCGTGCCGGCCTTGGCCAGGGTCACGGCCAGGCATCCGTTGACCTCGAAACGCCGCACCTCGCCATAGACTCCGGGCGGCAGGCCGATACGGCGCTCGAAGCGGCCCTGCGGCAGTTCCATGCGATGGATCTTCGCGGTCCTGAACTCGGCCGGAACCGTGCGCTCGCCGGACAGGACGAGCGTGCCGTTCTCGATCACGGCTTCGACCTTCTGCACGTCGACGCCGGGCAGTGCTGCCAGGATCAGGACTTCGTGCTCGGTCTCGAGCACGTCGACCGGCGGCTCCCAGCTGGGACGCAGGCGGCCTGCGGTCTGCGGCCGGAAAACCTGCTGATGCAGCCGCTCGGCCTGCGCCAGCATCTGCAGCGCTTCCGACCACATCCAGTCTCGTGGATCGCCTCTCGTCATGAACCCGGGCCTCCAATACCCAACCCCCATGTGGGAATTGCGTGGGCCGGAGGCAACTCTCGTTGTCTGCTACCGCTGTTGCCCGGGCACCAGGGCGAGCCAGAGCGAGATGGCCGTCGAGGCGATCGCGACGGCCTGCAGGGCCGACAGCGGCTCCTGCAGGATCGCGATGCCGCTCACGATCGCCACGATCGGGATGGCGATGGAGGAGAGCGCGGCGACCTGCGCCGGCAGCAGCTTCACCAGGGTGAACCAGATCATGGTGCCGATCGCCATCGGGATGGCGCCGGTATAGATCGTGGCGGCCAGCACCGCGGGCGAGGGCATGTGCGTCGGCAGCCCGTCGAACACCAGCGCGCCCAGGGCGATCGGCGGCAGCATCAGCACGACCTGCCAGAAGGTGAGCGACAGGCCCATGCCGGGCCAGCTCGTGCGCTTCACGACCAGCGTGCCGACGGCCCAGCAGAAGCCCGCCAGCAGGCCCCAGAACAGGCCGAGCGGCGCCGTGGCGTAGCTCTGGAAGTTGGGGATCATCAGGGCGGCGACGGCGGCGGCGCCGATCACGATGGCCGCGAGCAGCCGGCCCGTCAGCCTCTGGCCGAACAGGATGAAGCCCAGCACCGCGACCCAGAGCGGCATCGTATAGGCCAGCACCGAGGCATGACCGGAGGGGATGTAGAGCACGGCCAGCGACGTCGCGATGTTCCAGATGCCGATGTTCATGGTCGAGGCGAGCAGGAGCGCCGGCCACTTGTCCCGGGGGACGGCGAACGTCTCGCGTCGCACCAGCAGGATCACCGTCAGGACGGTCGCGCCCGCCAGCAGGACGAGCGTGCGAAAGGTCCAGACTGGCAGCTCGGCGAGCGCGATCCGGAACAGCGGCCAGTTCGTGCCCCACATAAGGGTCAGGGTGCCGAGCAGCGCCAGCACCTTGGGCGAAACGCGAGACATGGCTGTTGCGGGCGATCAGGCCTGGTGGTCTTCGGGCGCCTGCAGATAGCAGCCTTCGATGCGCCAGCTGCCGTCGGGCTGCTGCGTCATCGGATAGAAGGCGGTGACCGGCCGGCCATCGGGGCCGATCACATGCACCTTCTGCGTCACCATGCCCTGCAGGGTGACGATCTCGCGGAACTCGAAGACCTGCGGCCGGTACACCGGCCGGTAGCCCTGCCGCACCATGTCCATGAAGGTCTCGGCCGTGCCGAACATTCCCTGGATGCCGGGCGAGGCATACCCGAAGGCGGCGGCGCCATCGTCGCGGCGGAAGGCCTCGACTTGGCCCTCGATCACCTCGCGGATGGCGGTCTGGTCCGCTGGCGACACCTGCGTCTGCGCCTGCGCCGGCAGCGCCAAAGCGAGCATCGTGCCGAGGAGGGCGAAGAGGCGAAGGACCATGCGCGGCATGTTACGCCCCCAGTCCCCGATACGCGACCGCGTTGACGGCCGATCGGCGTGTCGGCCGGCGGATCGTTACTGGAGTGGAACGGCCCGCCGGGTCGGCTGGGGCGTGACGGCGGGGCGCTGGCCGGCGCCCGGGGCGGCGCCGAGGCGGCCGATGTTCACGTTGTAGGAGAGGGCCGCCAGGTTGGTGCGCTCGCGGCCCAGGAAGGTGTTCTCGCGGGCGATCTCGGCGTTGAGATCGGCGATCAGCCGGTCGATCGCCTGCATCGAGCGCCGCGTCTCGCTCTCGATGGCGCGCAGGTTGCGATGATCCGCGTCGGTCGCGCCACCCACCATCAAGGTCAGGCGCACGTTCTCGAGCAGGTAGCCGGCCACGGAGGCCTGGGTGGTCACCTGGCTGGCCAGCGAATTCAGGGTGCCGACGGCCAGGGTCACGGCGTCCAGCCGGCCCTGCGCGGCGTTCCACTGGTTCACCAGGTCGGGGTTGCCCGGTGTGGTGCCCGCCTGCAGGCGGGAGGTGATGCCGCTCACCAGACCGGAATAGGCCCGCGTGTCGCCGGCGAGCTGGCCGCGCGTCGCACTGAACTGGGCCTGCTGGGCGGCGATGCCGCTGTTGAGCGCCGCCTGGTCGCTGCGCAGCTGCTCGATGGTCTTGCGGACCGTCTGGGTGCCGGTCTGGGTGATGGCGGGGTTGGCATTCGACGGAGCGGTGCTGGCGGGGGGCGCGAAGACGCTGCTCTGGGCGCAACCGCTCAGGACGATCGCTGCCAGGAGAAGCGCGGATCGTGGAACTCTTAGCGCCATCTTTGGCCTCGAACCCGCCCCGATATCATCGTTCTGGTGCTCCGACGCGGCACCCGAACGAAACAGGGCCGACTCGGGGCACATGCCCCAAATCCAGATGGCAGTCATGCCGTTTGAAAGCAAGCAAAACCGACGGGGCTTTTTGCCAGTCCGTTGAACGACTTGGCGCCGTCCGGCCTTCGGTGCCGCGGCGGTTTCACGGCCGGTTCGAAGGGTGGAGCGGCGCCCGGTCGCAGCCCGCGATGCCCCGTCGACTCGGCTTGCATCGGCGGGGCAGTTTCACTAGGGTGCGCCCCTTCGCCGGACCCCTCGGGGCTCGGCCGTGCGCCCGTAGCTCAACTGGATAGAGCATCTGACTACGAATCAGAAGGCTGGAGGTTCGACTCCTTCCGGGCGCGCCATTTCTCCTCAGCCAGCCGTTCTAAGCGGGCCAGTGTTTCGACGCTGCGTTCCGCCCGTGTGTAAGAGGGAACAGGCTGTGTGCTGAGTACAGCGACGCTATCCAACAGGAACTTTCGTTAGACTCCGTCAGCCTCAGTAGAGTGGCGCGCGTTGCATCTTGGCGTTGCTGCGATCGGTCTCATCATTACTCGTCTGACTCGAAGCTGCGGTTCTCACGGCAGTGCCAAAGGCGGAGGATGAAGATCGTCGCATTCGCGATCTCGTAGCGCAGTTCGTAATGGCCGACGATGATCCGCCGAACCTCGCGGGGCTCGTAGGCTTCCAGTTTCTCGCCGATCCGAGGATAGTCGAGCAGGCGCTCCGGCGCGTGGGCAAGCTGCTGGACTACGCGTGCTGCGGCGTCGGGAGCAACCGGCCGCAGATACTCGTGCAGCCGCACGAGATCGGAGGTTGCCTGCCCGGTCCACTTGATCCTCAAGTGGATGGTGATGCCACTGGCTTGTCAGTGCCAAGGCTATCGGCCCAAGCCCGCACGGCTTGATGGTCGATCACACGACCGGCGTCCACGTCCTCCAGGGCTTCAAGCGTCATTCGGTGACGCTCTTCTTCCTGGTCGACCCAGGCGGCGAGTGCCTGCTTCATCACCCAGCCGCGCGAGCGTTCAAGCCGTGACGCCATGGCCTCGACCTTCTTTGCCAGCGCAATCGGGACATGGGCGGTCAGAACCTTTGTGTCTGTCGACATGGTAACGAACCTTATCCGTATGATTAAGATATAATCGATTTGATGATAGAAGGTAAACTGGTGCCTCGGCGCCCGAATACGCTCCCCACGCGGTCTCGGCCGTATCGCGCGGCCGCCCCTACGCCTCCTGCCGTTCCTCTATAGCGAGGCAGCAGCAAGAATCCGGGCGGCGAACAACCAGTTCCTCGATCCGTCGGTGGGGACGTTGACGCGTAAATGAAACAAACGAAATAAACGAAACAAACGAAGTGAAAGTCGCACCTTCTGAAACAGAAGGTTCTGGTACTCGATGTTGTGTGCCTCCCGATCGGCGCCTCAGGATCTGGTTGATTTCCTCGATCTTGCCTCTCCTGACGGGAGTGTTTTCAGGCCTTCCGGCTCGGTCGCGTCTCCTGGGAGGTTCGACTGCTTCGGGCACGCGATTTCTCCCTTGTCGAATTGGGGAAGCGCGATACCGTTCGATCGTGCGCCGGCGGAAAGGGGCGCTGATCGATGCAAAAAACCTTCGTCAACCTGATGCGCGGCGATCCCGCGCCCCGGTTCAAGGCCGCGACCGAGAGCAACCCACAGTACATTTTCGACACGGTGGGGGGCCGCTACGTCGTGCTCTGCTTCTTCGTGTCGGGTGACACGCCGGGCGCCGCCGCGGCGCTCCAGGCCGTCGCCGCGAACCGGCACAGGTTCGACGACGAGCGCCTGTGCTTTTTCGGCGTCAGCGTCGACTCGCGGGACAAGGACAGCGGCCGCGTCCAGCAGAGCCTGCCCGGCATTCGCTACTTCTGGGATTTCGACGGCAACGTTTCCAGAAGCTACGGCGCGGTGCCGCGCGAGGCGGTGGCCGGGGAGCCCTTCAGCGCCCGGCAGTTCTGGGTCGTGCTCGATCCCACCCTGCGCGTGCTCGACGTCATACCGTTCAAGCCGGAGGGGGCGGACTGCGCCGAGCTGCTCGCCTGTCTCGACGCGCTGCCGCCGCTGCATCTGCATGCCGGCCAGCCCCTGCAGGCACCGGTCCTGGTCCTGCCCAACGTCTTCGAGCCCGCCTTCTGCCGGCACCTCATCGACCTGCACGTGGCGGATGGCGGCCGCGACACGGGCTTCATGAGCGACGTCGGGGGAAAGACCGTCGAGCTGCTCGATCCCGGGCGCAAGCGCCGGCGCGACTTCATCGTCGAGGATGAGAGCGTCATCGTCGACGCGCAGCGGCGCATCAAGCGACGCATCGTGCCGGAGATCGCCCGCCTGTTCTTCTTCGACGCCACGCGCATCGAACGCTATCTCGTCGGCTGCTACACGGCAGAGGAAGGCGGGCACTTCACGGCGCATCGCGACAACACGACCAAGGGCACGGCGCACCGGCGCTTCGCGGTCTCGATCAACCTCAACGACGATTTCGACGGCGGCGAGGTGAGCTTCCCCGAATACGGTCCGCACGGCTTCAAGCCGCCCGTGGGCGGCGCCGTCGTCTTCTCATGCTCCTTGATGCATGCGGTCTCGGCCGTATCGCGCGGCCGCCGCTACGCCTTCCTGCCGTTCCTCTACGATGAGGCTGCCGCAAGGATCCGGGAGGCGAACAACCAGTTCCTCGATCCGTCGATCGGCGCGTACAAGGGCGGCTGATCCCGGCCTAACTCTTCCTGCCGCCCCCGCGCCGCAACCAGAAGCAGCCGCCATGCTGTTCGACGCCTTCGAAATGCCGACCCTCGAAGATCGCCGTCACGGACGGCCGGAACGCTGGACTGCCGAAGACGAGGCTGTTCGGCAGGAGGATCTCGTCGGTGCCCCCACCGCCCATCAGGTAGCTCATCAGAAGGTACTGCTCATTGAAGAAGCGGCCGCGCCAGGCGTCGGGATAGTCATAGGGGAAGAAGATGTCGTGCAGGCCCCAGATGATGCCGGGCGCGAGCTCCGGCAGGATCTCCATGAAGAAGACCGTGACGTCGGAATTCTGGAAGGACCGGTGCGAGTTGTCGACGAACAGGACGGCATCGCCCGGCAGATCGGCGAAGAAGCCTGTGGCGACGTCTTCGCACGGACGGCGGATCACCTCGTCACAGATCGCATCGACGTCGCGTCGGGGGTGCGGATCGACCGAAACGATCCGGGTGCGCAAGCCATGATCCTCGATCGCGCGACGGGCGAACCTGGTCGAATTGCCCGAGCCGATCTCGACATAGATCGAAGGATTGTGCCGGGCGAGCAGGCCGTAGAGCGACACGGCATCGAGGCCGGGAAAGGAGCCGTTCATCCAGCGAGGAGTCCGGTCGTCGTCGGCGGCGCGCACCGGAATCTTCTCGAACCACGGGCGGAGGCCTGCGAAGTACGCGAGCAGCGCCTTGTAGTCATCGGCCGATTCAAGGGCCTTCCGCGTCAACGCCTGGACGCCGGGCGACCTGCTCCAGTCCCGCTGCCGGGGAAGGTAACCGTAGTCGAAGACCACGTGCCGGCGACGGCCGGATCGTGCGGCGTCCAGCAACCACTGGAAGGGAGACATGGCGCCTTATTGGCACAAAGCTCCAGCCTGTCCAAACGGCGGGCGCCGGCCTAGACTTGCGGCGCGTGTCCAAATTCCTTCGTGTCGCCGGCCTCCTGGGCCTCCTCGTCGTTGCCGGCGCAACGATTTGGCTCTTCGGGATCGACGAGCTGAAGGTCGCGGGGCCGCGGGCCGATTATTTCCTCTATCTCGCGGCGCTGCTCGTCCTCGTGATCGGGCTGGCGCGCTGGCCGCGCCTCTCGGGGACGCTGCTGGCGCTGGCCTGCCTCGAATTCGCCTGGGGCCTGGGATCGTGGGCCCTGGCGCCGCCTGGCTCGCCGTCGCTGCTGCCGCCGGTCAGCGCCGTGCCGGCGCGCTTCCGGTGGCATCCGCTGCTGCAGGCCGTGCCGGCGCCCGGCCTCGCCTTCACCAGTGCGACGGGACTCGCCATCCGCCATTCGTCCCAGGGCACGCGCGGCCGCGATCCCGATCCCGCGCGCCTGGCCGATGGCGGCGTGGTGGCGACCTTCGGCGGATCGGCGACCTACGACATCGGCAATGGCGAGGGCGATACCTGGCCCGACCGGCTGGACGAGGCGCTGCGCGGCGACGGGCTGGTGGTCGTCAATCATGGCGTGCCGGGCTACACGACCGCCGAGCATGTGCTGCAGACGGCCTTCTATCCCGAGAAGTTCGGCAAGGCGCCGCGCTGCGCCGTCTACTTCGTGGGCTGGAACGACCTGCGCAACGCGCACATCCCCGACCTCGACGCCGGCTATGCCGACTTCCACATGCCGAGCCAGGTGGATTCCCTGAAGGTGCGGCGCATCGGCGGCTCCAACGTCACGATCTCGCCGCTGCTCACGGTGCTGGCACGGCTCGTCGCCGCCGAGGTCGACACGGTGCGCTATGCCAAGGACCCGTATGCGTTGCCGCCCGCGAGCGGACCCGATCCGGCCGCGGCGGCGATCTTCGAGCGCAATGTCCGGTCGATCTCCGCCGTCAACCGCGCCCGCGGCACGCCGACGATCTGGGTCGGGCAGGTGGTCAATCGCGACCGCCTGAAGGGCGACGGCCTCTACGGCTGGCTGCCGCGCGTGCGCGACCGCGACCTCTGGCCCCTGCTGCAGCAGTCCAATGCGGCGCTGGAACGGACGGCGCGGGCGATGGGCGATCCCTATGTCGCCCTGCCGGTCGATGCGTTCGGCCCGGCCGACTTCGTCGACGAGGGACACTTCTCCGCTGCGGGCGCGCACCGCTTCGCGGCGCTGCTGGCACCGGTCGCGCGCGAGACTTGCCGCTAGGCGTTCGGGATTCTACTCCTGTCGCCATGGCTTCTCCGTCCCGCGTGATCCTCATCACCGGTGCCTCCTCGGGCATCGGCGCCGCAACCGCCCGCGCGCTGGCCGCGCCCGACACGGCGCTCGCCCTGCATGCGCGCCGAAACCGAACCGGCCTTGAGCGGGTCGCCGGCTTCGCCGCCGGCGCCGGCGCCCAAACGCTGATCCTCGAAGGCGATCTCGCCCAGTCCGGCACGGCGGCGCGCCTGGTCGACGACACGGTAAAGGCGTTCGGCCATCTCGACGTGATCGTGAGCAACGCGGGCTTTGCCAACCGCGCGCAGGTCGGCGAACTCGACCGCGCGGCCTGGGACGCCAGCCAGAACGCCATGACGGCGGCCTTCTTCGAACTCGCGACGGCGGCCAAGCCATGGCTGGTCAAGGCCGGGCCGGCGGGGCGCCTGGTCGGCGTCTCGTCCTTCGTCGCCCATGCCTTCGCGCGCGGCCTCATGACCTTTCCGGCCTCGGCCGCGGCCAAGGCCGGCGTCGAGGCTTTCGCCAAGGCCTTTGCCGTCGACATCGCCGGTTCGGGCGCCACGGTGAACTGCGTCGCGCCGGGCTTCATCGAGAAGGATCCCGACGCCCACGCCGCCGTGCCGCGCGCCGGCATGGAGAAGGTGACCCAGTCGATCCCGATGGGCCGCTACGGCAAGCCCGCGGAAGTGGCGGCCCTGATCGCCTTCCTGTGCTCGCCGGCCGCAAGCTACATCACCGGCCAGACGGTGCACGTGAACGGCGGCGTCACGCTGTAAGCACGTCGGCGACGAAAAGCGCTAAACTCGGCAACCATTACGATCGGCGTTCGTTGGCGTCCCGGTGGAACAGATCACCGCAGGAGGATCGCTACCGGCATGAACGACATCGATCGCGGTGGACTACTGGAACTCTTCGTCGACAGTTTGCCCGATCATGCAATGTGTCTGCTCGACGTGGACGGGAAGATCCTGAGCTGGAATGCCGGCGCGAGCAGGATCATGGGCTATTCAGCGGACGAGATCGTCGGCCGGAACCTTTCCTCGCTCTATACGGCGGAGGATGCCGCGGCGGCCAAGCCCGCGACATCGCGAGAGCAGGCCAGACTCCACGGCCGCCACGAGGAGGTGGGCCGTCGCGTCCGCCAGAACGGCACCGCGTTCGATGCTCGAAGCACGCTGATCGCGCTTCACCCCGCCGGGAAGCCCATGTCGGGCTACGGTATCCTGATCCGGGAGGCCGCTGGTCTCGCGCGGACGGCGCCGACGCTCGCCGCAGGGGGCCCGGGCAAGGTGATTCCTCTGCCCGGACGCAAGAAAATCCTGGTTGTCGACGACAATGCCGAGATCCTGGAGACCGTTGCCGTTCAGCTGACCAACCTCGGCTACAAGGCGATCGTGGCTCCGGATGGCGCGGCGGCTCTGGATATCCTTTCCAGCGTCGGTGACATCGACCTGCTGCTGACCGACGTGGTCATGCCGGGCGGGATGAACGGCAGCCAGCTCGCGGTGGAGGCTCGACGTCTTCGTCCCGGGCTCAAGGTGTTGTTCACGTCCGGCTACTTCGAAGTCGCGCTGGTCCGGGACGGCACGCTCGACGCAGGCACCCAGGTCCTCGCAAAGCCCTATCGCAAACATCAGCTCGCGCAGAGCGTAAGCGAGGCGCTGTCAAGCTAGTCGGACCGACCCGGCCCGATATTCGCTCCGGGCATCCTGAGCGCCTGCAGGCAACACATTGGCAAAAAACCTTCCGGCGTCGGGCCGAGGGCTCTCTTTCCGAACACGCATCATCCTGATGTTGGCGGCATATGCCGCC
>LNFM01011364.1_pt1 | contig 12137 bp, 8 predicted proteins | sample 596031 | NCBI WGS metagenome assembly LNFM01 (sample SAMN04254537, study PRJNA301005) | activated carbon metagenome | isolation source: dual media filters at the Ann Arbor, Michigan drinking water treatment plant | place: USA: Ann Arbor | reverse complement strand
CTCTGCGATGCGTGCCACGCTCATGTCGAACGCGAACGTCACCTCTGCCTTCTCGTGGCTGGCTGCTCGTGCAGATCGCGCGGCACCTCGGCCTCGCAGCGCGCTTCGTCTCGGGCTATCTGATCCAGCTCGTTCCCGACGTGAAGTCGCTGGACGGGCCTTCGGGGGCCGAGAGCGACTTCACGGACCTGCATGCTTGGACCGAGATCTACGTAGCGGGGGCGGGGTGGATCGGGCTCGACCCAACGTCGGGCCTGCTGACGGGCGAAGGACACATCCCGCTCGCTGCGACACCGGCGCCATCGAGCGCGGCGCCGATCAGCGGCAGCCACGAGAAGGCAGAGGTGACGTTCGCGTTCGACATGAGCGTGGCACGCATCGCAGAGAGCCCGCGCGTCACGAAGCCCTACTCGGACGAGCAGTGGGCGCGAATTCTCGACGTCGGCCATGCCGTCGACCGCCGTCTATCGGATGGTGACGTGCGCCTGACGATGGGCGGCGAGCCGACCTTCGTCTCGGTGGACGACATGGACGGCGCGGAGTGGAGCACAGCCGCTGTCGGGCCGACGAAGCGGCGCCTTGCCGAAGACCTCGTGCGGCGCCTGGAGCGGCGGTTCGCGCCGGGCGGGCTGCTGCATTACGGGCAAGGCAAATGGTACCCGGGCGAGCAGTTGCCTCGCTGGGCATTCGCGCTCTATTGGCGGGCGGACGCCCAGCCGCTCTGGGAAGACCAAGCGCTGATCGCGCGCGAGGTGACGACCAGAACGCCGAGCATCGCGGAGGCGGAGACGTTCGCGGCCAACCTCTGCGAAGAGCTGGATCTTCCGTCTGCGAGCGCACTACCAGCCTACGAGGACACCGGTCACTTCGTCCTGATCGAGCAGAAGCTGCCGATCAGCACGACGCCGGCGGAAAACAAGCTCGCGGATCCCGCCGAGCGAAAGCGGCTCATCTCCGTGTTTGATCGCGGCCTCGAAGCGCCGGTCAGCTTCGTGCTGCCGATTCAAGCCTGGCAAACGCGCGACCGCAAGCGACGCTGGGTGACGGAGCGGTGGTCGCTCAGGCGCGACAAGCTGTTCCTCATTCCTGGCGACTCGCCGGCCGGATTCAGGTTGCCGCTCGGATCGCTGCCCTATCTTCCGCCGCTGGAGACGCCGCAGGTGGTGCCGCGCGATCCATTCGATGCGGCACCGCCACTGCAGGAGCGGCAGACGTTGATGCAGCGCCGACGCAGCGGCCTCGCGGATGCGTCGCAAGTAACGCCCGCGGCGCCAAGTGACGTCGGGGGCAGCGTCCGGACCGCGCTGACCGTCGAGCCTCGCGACGGGCATCTTTGCGTGTTCATGCCGCCGCTCGAGGATGCCGACGACTATGCCGCACTGATCGCGGCCGTGGAGGAAGCGGCGCGCAAGACGGGGCTTCCCGTGCACGTCGAGGGCTACACGCCGCCAAATGATCCGCGCCTCAACGTGATCAAGGTGACACCGGACCCGGGTGTGATCGAGGTGAACGTGCAGCCGGCGGGGAGCTGGGACGAGGCAGTGACGATCACGACGGCGCTCTACGAGGAAGCGCACCTGTCGCGGCTTGGAACCGAGAAGTTCATGCTGGATGGCCGCCACACCGGCACCGGCGGCGGCAACCACATCGTGCTCGGCGGGCGGACCCCGCAGGACAGTCCGTTCCTGCGGCGCCCCGACCTCCTCGCCAGCATCATCGCCTACTGGCAAAATCATCCATCGCTTTCGTATCTGTTTTCGGGGCTGTTCATTGGTCCGACAAGCCAGGCTCCACGCATCGACGAGGCGCGCCACGAGAGCCTCTACGAAATGGAGATCGCGCTCGCGCAGATCCCCGACCCGGTTGCGGGCACAGTGCCGCCGTGGCTGGTCGACCGCATCTTCCGCAACCTGTTGGTCGATTCCACCGGCAACACGCATCGTTCCGAGATCTGTATCGACAAGCTCTACTCGCCGGAAGGGCCAACGGGGCGGCTGGGCCTCGTCGAGTTCCGCTCATTCGAAATGCCGCCGCACGCGCGCATGAGTCTCGCCCAGCAACTGCTGCTGCGCGCGCTGATTGCGCGGTTCTGGGAGCGGCCCTACCGCAACGGGCTGGTGAGATGGGGCACCGCCCTGCACGACCGGTTCATGCTGCCGCATTTCGTCTGGACGGATTTCCTGGATGTGATCGGCGACATCCGGGATGCCGGCTTCCCGATCGAGGCCGCGTGGTTCCTGCCGCACTTGGAGTTTCGTTTTCCGCGCTACGGGACCATCGAGGCCGGCGGGATCGCGGTTGAGATTCGACAGGCTCTCGAGCCCTGGCATGTGCTCGGCGAGGAAAACGTGATCGGCGGGACAGCCCGATACGTGGACAGCTCGCTGGAACGAGCGCAGGTGCGTGTCTCCGGCGGAACCGACGACCGCTACGCGGTGACCTGCAATGGCGCCATGTTGCCCCTGACGGGGACGGGGGTGCGGGGCGAGAAAGTTGCCGGCGTGCGTTACCGGGCCTGGTGGCCACCCTCAGCGCTGCATCCGACCGTGCCTACGCATGTGCCGTTGGTGTTCGACGTGGTCGATATGTGGTCAAGGCGGTCCATCGGAGGGGCGCGTTATCACGTCTCGCATCCCGGCGGGCGCAACTTCGAGGTGTTTCCGGTCAACTCCTATGAGGCCGAAGGTCGGCGTCTCGCCCGGTTCGAGGATACGGGCCATTCACCAGGGCCTCTGCGACCGGTCGTCCCGACGGCGCCCAACCCCGACTACCCATTGACGCTGGATTTGAGGCGCAGTCGCTGAGCCTTTTGGCATTGATCGTTGCAATTCAACCAACCGCGACATTTGCGCAACATCACAGGAGTTCGGGTAGGCTAGATTGCCACGCAAGGTGCGCCGCGGGCGTGTCTCCGCGCTGAACAATCGGGAAAACCGGGACATGACGGTCGACGCCCACACGCAGGAACGCGAGTTGGATCTGCTCGAAGGATATTGCCCTGCCAGCGGCGCCTATGACGAGTTGGTCGGGCCTGATCGGACTCCGCGCCCGCATTGGTCGACGTTTCTGCACGCTTTGCGGCGGCTGACGCCGCGGGACCGCTTGGCACGCGCCTCGCGGCTCGATCGCCAGGTGCGCGAGACGGGCCTCGTTCACGACGTGTTTGCAGATCCCGAAAAGCCGCAACAGCAGTGGCGCCTCAACCTGATGCCGCTGATCCTTTCGGCGGACGAATGGAGCTGGCTCGAGCGGGCCATCAGCCAGAGGGCACGGCTGTTCAACGCCATTCTTGCCGACGTCTACGGCCCGCAGCGACTGCTCAGGCGGGGCAAAATACCGCCGACCCTGGTGTTCGGCGATGCGTCTTATCTGAGGGCCTGCCAAGGCATCCAGCCGGCGGAGGGACACCTCCAGTTCTATGCGGCCGATCTCGCCCGATCCTACGATGGAAGCTGGCGGGTGATCGACAATCATGCCGAGACGCCGGCCGGCGTCGGCTATGCGGTGGCCAACCGTGTGATGCATGCCGACGTGACGGACGATCTTTTCTCAGAGTGTCGCGCGCGACGGATCTCGACCCATTTCAGCAATCTGCAGTCGGCACTCGCCGAGCGCTCGGGACGCGGCGACCCGACGGTCGCGCTGCTGACGCCCGGCCCAGCGCACGGCGACTATTTCAGCCATGCCTACCTCGCACGGTACCTCGACCTAGCGCTGGTCGAAGGCGGCGACCTCCGGGTGGTGGGCGACGAGGTGTTTCTCAAGACGCTGGAAGGCTTGAAAAAGCTCGATCTCCTGGTGCGCTGCATCGAGGGTGGCAAAGCCGACCCACTGGAACTCGATCCGTCGAGCTTCCTCGGGCCTTCAGGACTGGTCCACGCCAGTCGCCGGTCTCCAGGACTCATGATCAACGCGATCGGTTCGGCTGTGATCGAGAACCGCGCGCTCGGTGCGTACCTGCCCGGGCTCTGCGAGGAGTTGCTCGGAGAAGCCTTGATGCTGCACGACGCTCCGCGCTGGTGGCTCGGCGACGAGACAGCCCGGCAGCACGTAGAGGATCGGCTCGACGAGTTCGTGATACGGCCCGCCAGCGAAGGCACGGGCCGCCCAGGGCAAGCCGTGAGAGGGCGCGTGGCGGGCGTTCTTTCGGCCGACGAGCGCACGCAGCTGATCATCGACCTCAAGCGTCACGGCGAGGCCCTCGTCGCCGAGCAACGGGCCGGTTTCGGCACTATGCCGTCGCTGACCAGCCAGGGGTTGCAGCAGAAAGCCTTCGGGCTGAGACTGTTCGCGGCGGCATCGAGCGATGGCTTCAGCGTGATGCCCGGCGGGCTCGCGATGGGCGTCGATGCAGAAACGGCGGTTGCGCTGAGCACGTCCGACGGCGAGACGCACGACGTCTGGGTGATGGCCAGCGAGCCCGAGCGACCGCATTCGAGCCTTTGGCGCCCGCGCCTGGAATCGGCGCTGGTGCAACGCTCGCAGCGGACACTCCAGAGCCGCGTCGCCGACAACCTGTTCTGGCTCGGCCGCTACCTCGAGCGAGCGGACTGGACGATGCGCGTGATCCGCTCGAGCCTTGGCCGGCGACTCGAATATCTCGAGTCCGCCCCGACCCGGCACGCGGGGGACGTGTGCCTCGAGATGCTGATCTCGAAGGGCGCCGCACTCAGCATCCCGGCCGGGTCGCGGCGGGTGTCAGGACGCTCCGCGACGCTCGCCGGGCAACTGGTCTCGGAGCGGGACAGCACCTACAGCGTGATCAACTCGTTCGATGGCATCTACCGGGTTGCCAGCCTGACCCGAGATCGGTTGTCACTCGAAGCGTGGCGGACGCTGGCTTCGTTCCGAGTCGACGAGACGTGGCGGCGCAGAATGGCTGAAGCAAGCGCCAGCGAACTGCAGGACGAGATCGAGGACAAGCTATCGCTGGTGGCGACCTTCAGCGGGCACTTGCACGAGAACATGACCCGCAATTTCGGCTGGTTCTTCCTCGACATGGGACGGCGGCTGGAGCGGGCCTACAATCTCTGCGACGTGCTGCATCTGCTGTTCCATGCCGGACAGAGCGAGGATGAGAGCAACGAGCACCTGAACTTCATACTGCGGCTCGCCGACAGCTACATCACCTACCGATCGCGCTACCGTCTCCAGCCTATGCTGCCGCTCGTGCTCGATCTGCTGGTCATGGATGAGACAAACCCGAGAAGCGTCGCCTATCAGGTCGCGGGTCTCATGCGCCATCTCGAGGCGCTGCCGCAGCAGTCCGGCGGCAATGCGCTGACGCGCGAACGTCGCATCGTGCTGGCGCTGCAAACCGCGATCCGGCTTGCCGACGTGACCGAGCTTGCGACCGTGGGGTCCGACAAGGTCCGCCCCGCGTTGGCGACCCTGTTGCGGCAGGCGCTGAAGGACCTGCCCGAACTTTCCGATGCGATCTCGCGGCGCTACTTCAGGCTTGTCGACGACCAGCCGCACCGCGTCGTGCTTCGCCACGAGGCGTGAGCAACATGATCTACGAGGTGAGCCATCGGACGTCCTACCGCTACGAGTCGACCGTTACCCAGTCGCAGCATCTGATCCACCTGGCGCCGCGCGCGGTTGCCCGGCAAACGGTGCAGCGGCACATGCTGCTGATCGAGCCGACGCCGACGTGGCGTCACGACTTCACCGACTACTTTGGCAATCCCGTCTCGGTGCTTGGCATCGACAACGAGCATCGCGAACTCGTGATGCATGCACGCAGCACGATCGATGTCGCGGCGCGCGGACCGATCGACGTCAAGGCCGGGAAAGCCTGGGACGAGGCGCGTCAGCGATCTGGCGGGCGCAATCACGACACCGATCTCGACGTCGCACAGTACGCGCTGCCGTCGCCAGCAACGGCGACCGGCGCGGCCGTACTCGACTATGCGCGTCCGTCCGCCCAACCGGGACGGTCTGTTCTGGCGGTGGCGTGGGATCTCACGTGCCGGATCTATGACGACTTCGAATTCGACAGCCAGGCGACGGACGTGTCGACCCCGGCCATCGAGGTGCTGCGGAAGCGTCGCGGGGTGTGCCAGGATTTTGCGCATCTGGCACTGGCGTGCTTGCGGGCGCACCGCATCTCGGCTCGCTACGTCAGTGGGTATATTCTCACACGGCCGCCGCCGGGCATGGTGCGGATGCAGGGCGCGGACGCCTCGCACGCGTGGTTCTCGGTGTGGGCACCGGAGACCGGCTGGGTGGACTTCGACCCGACGAACCGATTGATGCCCAGCGACGAGCACATCGCCTTCGCCTACGGCCGAGAGTACGGCGACATCAGCCCGATCAGCGGTGTTCTGCTCGGCGGCGGCCGGCACCACGTCGACGTCGCGGTTGACGTGGTGCCCGTGGTGAGCGCGCCCCGGCCCGGAGAGTAGGCCGAAGCCGCAGCCCTAAATCCGCCGGTCGAAGGACTGGAGCGTATCCTGCCGAAGCTGGAAAAGCTGGGCCGGCCGAGCCGAGGCGCGGCTGCGCTCGCCGACGACCGGCTCGAGAATACGCAGTTCGTCCATTTTCCGGCGGAAGGCGCTATCGTTGAGCGAGGTGTCCATGACGCGCTCGTAGACCGACCTCAACTCGGAGAGTGTGAACGTCTCGGCCAACAGGAACGCCGGCAGGGTTGAATAGGCGCCCTTCGTGCGCAGCCGGTCCATGGCGGTGATCACGATGAGGTTATGGTCGAAAGCCAGCGCCCCGGGATCATTGGCAGAGCGCCAGACCAGACCTCGCGCGCCGGCCGCCTCCAACTGCTTGCCAGGCGCCAGCGCGTAGTAGGCGACTGTCGCAGCCCACCCGCGAGGATCGCGCCGGGGGCCCGAGAACGTCATCAACTGCTCGCAATAAATGCCGCTCAGCCCGGCCTTCTGCGCGAGCACGCGCCGCGCCGTGGCCAATGTGTCGGCGTCCTCGTCGACGTGAACGTAGCCGCCGATCAGAGCCATCGTGCCCCGGAACGGCTCGGCCTCGCGCTTCTGGACCCCCACCAGAAGGCCTTCCGGCCCAAGGGTCAGGAGGACCACGTCGATGGTCAGAATGGGGCGCTCGTAGTCGATCGGCTCGGCCATGCTTCGCTGGATAGACCTCTTCGTTTAAATTGCAAATTGCAAATTGCAATTTACTAGGCTATAGTCTGTCGCATGAGCAACGAGCACACATCTCCCGAAGCCGTCCTGGCGGTGCCACTCGATCAGCCGGAGCTGATCTTCTCGGGCACACCAAACGACATTCGCGGTCAGTGGCGGCGCCTCGCCGCCCAGTTCCACCCCGACAACAATCCGGCCAACGCCGAGGCGGCGCGCGCCTTCCAGCACCTCGTTGCGCTTCGGGAGGCAGCTCAGGCAAGGATCAAGGCCGGCACCTGGCCCAGTGCGGGCGAACGGCACCTGATTACCCGCGACGGTCGACATTTCCGGCTCAAGTATCTCAGGGTCCGGCCGTTCGAGCTGGGGGTATGCTACGTCGGGCGCTCGACGCTGGCCTTTGCGATCCATCACGAAGCGCGCGAGCTGGCGGAAGCCGCGGTGGACCGAATGCGCTCGCTCGGCTTTGCCGATCTCGCCATGCGCCGCGAGCTGGCGCGCCTGCTGCCGCGCGTGCAAGCGGTAACGGAAACGGTAGATCTCCGCGTCGTCATCCTGGAGCGCGATCCGGAACTGGTGCTGCTTGCCGATTTCATCGAGCATCTCGGCGGCAGAATCGAGCCGCGCCATGTCGCCTGGATCGTCAGCGGGCTCGAGCACCTCGCCTGCTACCTCGGAACGCAAGATCTGGTGCATGGGGCGATCGGACCCGACACCGTCCTGGTCGATCCCGTCTCGCACCGGGTGGCACTACTCGGGGGGTGGTGGTACGCGACCGGGACAGCCCGACCGCTGATCGCACTGCCGGAACGGACGCTCAGACTGATGCCGCCGACCGCGCTCGACGGCGGGCGTGCCGTGACGGAAATCGATCTCGAGCTGATCCGGCTGACGGCCCGCGAATGCCTCGGCGATCGCTCCGGCACACGGCTGCGCACTGACCCGCAGGTGCCTTCAGCCCTGTCGGACTGGGTGCTCTCGGCGCCCCATCCCACCGCGCACGAGGACTATGCGGCTTGGGAGGCTGCTCGCGAGGCGAGCTTCGGCCCACGCCGCTTCTCGGAGACCGGCGTCACCGCCGGCGACATCTACCCCTCCCCCCTAGCCACAAGACGATGAGGAGTTGCGTCATGGGACACGGACGTTGGGATGCGAGCGACTGGGCGAGCTACGCGGCCCGGACGACCAAGGGCAGGGCAGCCCACGAGATCTTCGCGGCCCGCGGGATGAGTAGCCGTTTCGATCCGGCATCGATCACCGTGCGGGAATCGCGGGACAGCCCCGACAACCCGGCATCGACCGCGATCATCCTGGCGAGCGACGTCACCGGCTCGATGGGCGCCATCGCCGAGGTGATGATCCGCAGTGGTCTCGACACGACGATGCGCGAGATCCATGCGCGCCGTCCGGTCACGGACCCGCATGTGATGGTGATGGCGGTGGGCGATGCCGAATGCGACCGGGCGCCCTTGCAGGCCACCGAGTTCGAGGCGGATGTGCGGCTCGCCGAGCAGCTGAAGGAGCTGTGGATCGAGGGTGGCGGCGGTGGCAACGCGGGCGAATCCTATCACCTCCCCTGGTACTTCGCGGCGATGCAGACCTCGATCGACTGCCTCGAGATGCGCGGCAGGAAGGGCTACCTTTTCACCATCGGCGACGAGCCGATCCTCGGTGGCATCACGCGGCGCAACCTCGGCCGGGTGCTCGGAAAGCCGGTGGAGCGTGACCTCTCCTCCGCCGAGATGCTGGCGATGGCGGCGCGCAGCTACGAGGTGTTCCACGTCTTGCTGACCAACGTCGGCTACGCGGCCTCGCATCCCGACGAGGTCATGGAGACCTGGCGGCCGCTACTCGGACAGCGCGTGATCGCCTGCGACGACCACACAAAGATCGCGGAGGTGATCGTGTCGACGATCCAGGTGGCGGAAGGGGCCGATGCTCGCGCCGTCTCGGGCTCGTGGGGCGGCTCGACCAGCGCGACCGTGGCGCGTGCCGTCAAAAGCCTGGCCCCCGTGCCACCCGCGAAAGGCCAAAGCCTCGTCCACTTTTTCGGCCGCTGACTTTCACCCGTCCATGCAGGAGCGCAACCATGAGCAAGTCTGTGCAGACGTTCGCAGCCGCCGCTGTCGTCGGAGCGGCCTACGGCGACGAAGGGAAGGGGCTGCTGACCGATGCGCTGGCAGCGCCGCTCGGCAGCGACGGGGTCGTCATTCGCAGCAATGGCGGCGCGCAGGCCGGCCACACGGTCGAGCTGCCCGATGGGCGCAGGCACGTCTTTCACCACGTGGGAAGTGGTGCGCTTGCGGGCGCCGCGACCTTCCTGTCACGGTTTTTCGTGGCGCATCCGATCGTACTGCGGGAGGAGCTTGCCGCACTCGGTGCACTGGGCGTCGCGCCGCGACTGATGATCGATCCGGCGGCTCCGGTCACAATCCCCTTTGACATGATGATCAATCAGGTCGTCGAGAGGTCTAGGGGGGCGGCACGCCACGGGAGCTGCGGGCTCGGGCTCGGGGAAACGATGGAGCGCAGCCAACAGCCGGGCCTCGTGGTCCGCGCGGGCGACCTGGTCGACGAGCCGCGGCTGCGCATGATCCTCGGCCGGGTGCGCGCGACGTGGGTTTCGGCACGGCTTCACCGGCTCGGCGTCGCCTCGCTCACCGAGGAGGAGCGGAGCCTGCTGCATTCCGAGGCAATCGAGGAGCGATGGCTGCAGGACGTCGCGGCTTTCGTCGAGGCGGTGGCGATCGGGCGGCCACGCCTCGCAGGGCGAGGGATCGTTTTCGAGGGTGCGCAAGGCTTGCTGCTCGACCAGGATCGCGGCGCGTTCCCGCACGTTACGCGGTCGAATACCGGCCTCAAAAACATGATTTCCCTCGCTCGTGACCTCGGCATCGGGCACCTCGATATCGTCTATGCGACGCGGATCTATACGACGCGGCATGGCGCTGGACCTCTCGCCCATGCCTACGCAGGCGCACCCTATCCGGGCATCGTCGACCGGACGAATATCGCCAACTCATGGCAGGGGGCGTTGCGCTTTGCGCCACTGGACCTCGATCTGTTGAGCGGGGCGATCCGTGCGGATCTCGACGACCTCGGCGGATCGGATCTCACGCATTCCCTGGGCCTCGCGGTGACGTGCCTCGATCAAGTCGGCCGGGCGGTGGAATACCGGGAGCGCGGAGCGGCGCGGTACCTGTCGCCGGAGGATGTCGCATCGGCCGCGGCGGATGCCGTAGGGGCTGCGCTGCTGCTGCGGAGCCGAGGCCCCACGCGGGCCACGATCGAGCGCGAGACGCGAGCCGCACGGTTCGGCGACGTTCGGTCGGCAGCGGCAGCGTTACCGCGCTCGGAGGCACTTGCATCGTGAGCGGGTTTGCGCCATAAGGCGTGCCTGTCGATTGCGGCGCAACGAATGCGCCGTGATCCTCCGGATGCGGGTGTAGCTCAGCGGTAGAGCATCACGTTGCCAACGTGAGGGTCGAGGGTTCGATCCCCTTCGCCCGCTCCAATATCGGTCTTCGAGCAACTTCCTCGATTTGGTCCGCACGGGTGGCGGCCGCCATTGCGCATGGCAACACATCCCTCTTGGCGTTGGATCGATTGCTTCGCTGCAGAGTGCTTGTGGTATCTCGGTAACCAAACTACAACCATCCGGTCGATGCTTCGCCAGTGCGACATGCGGAGTGCAACTAGACTTGATGGACGGCGCAAGATGACCGGCATTCTCGTCGATGCGGCCGGGGAGCTATGGCCCGACACATCTCCGACCCTCCAAGCCGCATTCCGGGCGAAACTGCCAACCCCGGAGTTCTGCAAGTTCTGTGTGCTGAATCTGGGCTTCGCCCATATCGGGAAGTCGCGGAACGGGCTCGCGTTGTCCTGGCGTCCAACGACCCTCACGGGTGCAACCTTCGCTGGCCTCATGATGGCGCTGTCGGACGAGCGACAAGCGCGCGTCTCGATCGCAACACTCGCCGAGGATTGGGCCTATGAGCTGGTGCCATCGATCGACGCGGCAAGACGGCGGCTGATCCACGTCTTCAACACGGCGACATGCGAGCAGGAAGGCCACTACCTGGCGCGGCGCCGGAGGGTCGAAAGCCTCAGATCCGGCGATCACCTGCCTCGCCTGCTCAATGCGCTCGAAATGGCGGGGGACCAGGTTACGCCGCTCACCGTCTGGTCGGTGCTCGAGAAACTCGGGAATGGGCGCTACGTGCTCGTGAAGCCCGACCAAGGCAAGCCGTCACTGCCGGTCGTCACGTGGGGCTCCGGGTACAAGCGGTACACTCCAGACTGGGCTCTCAGAAAGACTGGCCAAGCCTTCGAGGAACAGCCCGACCGCGCCTACGCGCGCTTCGCCTCTGTCGGCTATCGCGAGGCGTTCCATCGGGGGGAAACGGTCGTCGAGGATGTGGCGACCTCGACTTGGTGGCCAGGTCGAGGTCGCACGCGGTTTACCTACACGCGCCTGCTTGTCCCACTGAACATCGCGGGCAGGGGCACCTACGTGCTAAGCAGTTCGCAGGACATTGCTCTGGTCGAGCCCGGCCTCAAGCTCGCTCATGAAGTTGGATAGCTCGACAAAAAGCTCGTCCTCGGCGATCCAGACCATGCCGCCTTCATAGCTGCCCATCTCGAAATCGCGGAAGGCTACCCCGAGTTCGATGTGTTGATAGCCGTTACGCCTTGGAAAGCCGCTGGCTATGAGTTTCTCAGAGTTGATCGCCAGCGAGAGATCCGTTCTCCATCGCGCGTAGGCGTACAATCTCGACACTCTCGCCACCAATGCTCCGAGCAAGCGACCCCGGACACTTGGATGCCACCAAGCTGCACCGTGAAGCGCGACCTTTCCGGATATGGAGGCTGCAGAAGGTGCAGTCACGATGCATCGTTCCTGGGGACGCAATCTCCGTTCGGGAGACGCGTAGAAAACGCGCATGCTTTCCGCCTCGTCCTTGAAATTGGTCCCCGTCCAGTCGAAAACAATGGTGCCCTGAGCGACAACAACCTCACCGGCTG
>LNFM01011360.1_pt1 | contig 12139 bp, 6 predicted proteins | sample 596031 | NCBI WGS metagenome assembly LNFM01 (sample SAMN04254537, study PRJNA301005) | activated carbon metagenome | isolation source: dual media filters at the Ann Arbor, Michigan drinking water treatment plant | place: USA: Ann Arbor | reverse complement strand
TCACCGTCAGGCCCGCCATCACCGCCTTCTTGGCCAGCAGGCCGGCGGCCAGCAGCACGCCGGGGTTGCTGGTGTTGGTGCAGCTGGTGATGGCGGCGATCAGCACGTCGCCGTTGTGCAGCGTGATGCCCTGTGGTGTGCGGTACCCGGTCCCCAGCTTGTCGGCCGGCTGGTTGAAGCCGTTGTCGGCGGCGCCGGCGCTGAACAGCTGGGTGAATTTCGACTTCACGTGGCCGAGTTCGATGCGGTCCTGCGGGCGCTTCGGGCCGCTCAGGCTGGGGGCCACGGTGGACAGGTCGAGCGTGAGCTTTCGCGTGTAGTCGATGTCGCTGGCCAGCGGCACGCCGAACAGGCCCTGGGCGCGGAAGTAGGCCTCGAAGGCGGCGATCTCGTCCTTCGTGCGGCCGGTGCCTTCGAAGTAGGCGATGGTCTTTTCGTCCACCGGAAAGAAGCCCATCGTGGCGCCGTACTCGGGCGCCATGTTGGCGATGGTGGCGCGGTCGGGCAGGCTCAGCGTGCGCGTGCCTTCGCCGCAGAACTCGACGAACTGGCCAACCACCTTTTCCTTGCGCAGGATCTCGGTGACGGTCAGCACCAGGTCGGTGGCGGTCACGCCTTCGCGCAGCTTCCCGGTGAACTCGAAACCCACCACGTCGGGCGTCAGGAAGTACACGGGCTGGCCCAGCATGCCGGCCTCGGCCTCTATGCCGCCCACGCCCCAGCCGACCACGCCGATGCCGTTGATCATGGTGGTGTGGCTGTCGGTGCCCACCAGCGAGTCGGGGTAGGACACGCCGTCGGCGCCCAGATGCACGCCGCGCGCCAGGTATTCCAGGTTCACCTGGTGCACGATGCCGAAGCCCGGCGGCACGACGCGGAAGGTGTCGAAGGCGCCCATGCCCCACTTCATGAACTGGTAGCGCTCCTGGTTGCGCTGGAACTCCAGCTTCATGTTCAGGTCCAGCGCCTTGGGGCTGCCGTAGTGGTCGATCATCACCGAGTGGTCGACCACCAGGTCCACCGGCACCAGGGGTTCGATGCGCTTGGGGTCCTTCCCCAGGCGCGCGGCCACGTTGCGCATGGCGGCCAGGTCGGCCAGCAGCGGCACGCCGGTGAAGTCCTGCAGCACCACGCGGGCGACGACGAAGGGAATCTCCTCGGTGCGTGGGGCGTTCGGCTTCCATTGCGCCACCTGCGCCACGTGCTCGGGCGTGACCTTGATGCCGTCGCAGTTGCGAAGCACGCTTTCCAGCACGATGCGCATCGAGACCGGCATGCGGCTCACCCCCGGGTAGGTGGCGGCCAGCGCGGGCAGCGAGAACAGCCGGCCGCTGCGGCCCGGGGCGATGCCGAAGGTCTGCAAGGTGTGCGGGAACGGGTGGGCGGGAGAGGGCGCTGGCGAGGGCATCTGGAGGTTTCCTTGGGGTTCTGGAGCTGACGCTCGGGACTTCTGCGGACCATTCTGACCCTGCAGCAGCGGTCGTGCCGTGACGGCCCCCTTTGCCTTGATGGGCATTTGCCATGCCCTGACCGCTCTGCCGGGGGGCTGTGCCGGTGCCGGCGACCAGGTTGCGGACCGGCCCATGAAACCGACCACAATCGCGGGATGTTCGAGTTGCCGCCCCGCGCCGAGTATTTCGGCCCCGATCACGAGACCCTGCGTCGCAGCGTGCGCGACTTCGTGGCGCGCGAGATCACGCCGCACGCAGCGGCCTGGGACGAGGCCGGCAGCTTTCCGCGCGATCTGTACACGAAGGCCGGCGCCATCGGGCTGCTGGGCATCGGCTACCCCGAAGCGCTGGGCGGCACGCCGGCCGACATCTTCTTCACCATCGCCGCGGCCGAGGAACTGGCGCGTGCCGGTTCCGGCGGCGTGCAGGCCTCGCTGGGTTCGCACCACATCGCCCTGCCGCCGCTGGTGGCGCAGGGCCGGCCGGACCTGGTGGCGCGCGTGGTGCCCGAGGTGCTGGCCGGCCGGCAGATCGCCGCGCTGGCCATCACCGAGCCCGGCGGCGGCTCCGACGTGGCGGCGCTGCGCTGCGCCGCCCTGCGGTCGGCCGACGGCAGCCACTACGTGGTGAACGGCGAGAAGACCTTCATCACCAGCGGCATGCGCGCCGACTGGCTGACCGTGGCCGTGCGCACCGACCCGTCGAACAAGGGCCCCGGCGGGGTTTCGCTGCTGCTGGTGCCGGGCGACACGCCGGGCCTGCAGCGTACGCTGCTGGCCAAGACCGGCTGGTGGGCCAGCGACACCGCGCACCTGCGCTTCGACGGCTGCCGCGTGCCGGCCTCGCACCTCATCGGCGACGATGGCGGCGGCTTCAAGGCCATCATGCACAACTTCAACCACGAGCGGCTGATGATGGCCGCCATGGCCTGCAGCTACGCTCAGGTGTGCACCGAAGAGGCGGCCGACTGGGCGCGCGAGCGCAGGACCTTCGGCGCCGCACTGTCCGAGCGCCAGGTCATCCGCCACAAGCTGGTGGACATGGTCGGCCGCGTGGAGACGGCGCGCGCCCTCGTCTACGACCTGGCCTACCGCCTGCAGCACCGGCTGGGCGACCCTGCGGCCCTGGTGGCGCGCACCTGCATGGCCAAGGTGGTGGCCACGCAGGCCTTCCAGTACTGCGCCGACCAGGCCGTGCAGATCCTCGGCGGCATGGGTTACATGCGCGGCACCCGCAGCGAACGGCTGTACCGTGAGGTCAAGGTGATGGTGATCGGCGGCGGCTCCGAAGAGATCATGAAGGACCTGGCCGCGCGCCAGCTCGGGCTCTAGGTGGCGGCGCCCATGACTCCGGGCGAGGCCCCGCCTCGCGACGGCTCCAGCGTGCTGTGGATCATCCCGGCCGTCTACTTCATGTTCGTGTGTGCCGAGTTCGGCGCCATGACGCACCTGGCGCTGACGCTCACCGCGGACGGTCGCTCGGCCTTTGCCGTCGGACTGATGGGCACCGGCATGTGGCTGGGCATCCTGGCCGGCAGCGCACGCTCGCACGCCGTCATCCAGCGCCATGGCCATGCCCGCGTGTTCGTCGGCGCCACCGGCATCGCCCTGCTGGTGCTGCTGACGATGGCGCCGCATGCGCACTACGGCGCCTGGCTGGCCGCCTCGGTGCTGCTGGGGCTGTGCGCCGGCCTGGTCTGGGTGGCCGGCGAGGCCTGGCTGGCCGAAGCCGCGCCGCGTGAGCGCCGGGGCTTCTACGTCGGCCTGTTCGAGACCGCCGTCGGTCTGGGCCTGATGGCCGGCCCCGCGCTGGTGCCGCTGGCGCGGGCCACGGGGGTGCACACGCTGTGGCTCTGCGCCGCGCTGATGGCGCTCGCGCTGGCGGTCAGCCTGCGCCTGCTGGGGCTGGGCAGCCCTTCGATGCACGACGACGTCGGGGACAGCACGGCGCGCACCGCCGTCGCACCCGACTGGCGCGCGCTGGCGGTTCCCTTGTGCGGCATCTCGGCGGTGAGCGGGCTGATGGAGGCCGGCGTGTCGTCGCTGATGCCGTCCATCGGCATGCGGCAGGGCTTCAGCATCGAGGCCGCGGCCTGGCTGGGCGTGGTCATCGGGGCCGGCAGTGCGCTGCTGCAGCCGCCGGTCGGCCACCTGGCCGATCGGCTGGGCACGCGCCGTGCCACGCTGGGCGCGTGGGCCGTGGTGGCGGCGGCCAATGCCGCGCTGCTTGCCTGGGCCGACAGCCCCCAGTCGGTGATGTGGGGCGTGGGTTTCGTGCTGGGCGGCGTGGGCGGCGCGGTCTACACGCTGGCCATCATCGAGCTGGGCCACCGCCTGGAGGGCTCGTGCCTGGTGAAGGCGGTGGCGCTGCTGGTCACCAGCTATTCGCTGGGCACGGCTGCAGGCCCCGCACTGGGCGGCTGGCTGTACGACCAGACCGGCCTGGCCGGCCTGGCGACGGCGCTGCTGCTGCTGAGCCTGGCCGGGCTGGCACTGACGGCGCGCCTGCTGCGGCCGGCTCCATCGGCTGCCGAGGTCGCGGCTCGCCTGCGTTCGCGTCACCAGTAGGGCCCGAGGAACAGGTACAGCGTGGCGCCGCTGCCCGGCGTGGCACCCACGGCCAGGTAGGCCGGGCCCACGCGCGTGTCCACCGACAGGAAGGCGCTGGCCGCCGGCCGCAACCGCCCCAGCGTCACCGACTGGTCGGCCGCGAAGCCTTCGCCCAGTTCCAGCGACAGGCCGCTGCGCACCGCGCCACCCAGGCCCGCCGGCATCTGGCCGATGCGGCGCGCCAGCACGGCGCGGCCCAGCAGCACGGTCGCGCCGCTGATGGAGTCGCGCGGCGCGCCGGTCAGCCGCAGGAAGCCGCCCAGGCTCAGCGGCGCGAAGCCGCTGCGGCTCTTCGCCCATTCCAGGTACAGGTGGCCGCCCCAGTCGTCCAGGCGGAAGGCCTGCAGCGCGCGCACTTGCGTCTGCGCCAGCGAAGGCTCGCCCGGCGCAGGGCGCGCGGTCTGCGCCCATTCCAGCTGCAGCAGCGCGCCTTCGGTGGGGAAGGCCAGGGCGTTCAGCGTGTCGTAGCGCAGCAGCGCGAAGCGCCAGGTCTCGGAGAACGGCACGGCGCCGTCGTCCGATGGCTGCGGAATGAGGATGCGGCCGCGCCCCACGGCGCGCGTGATGCCGATGCGCAGGTCGGCACGGTTGCCGAACTGCCGCCCCAGCGCCAGCGTGGCCGAGGTCGAGGTGACCGAGGCGCGCGCCTGCCGCCGGCCGTCGACGAAGAAGTCCACCGGGTCGGTGACGTAGTCGATCGAGGCCTCGGCGAACCAGGGCGAGCCCGGCCCCAGCGGCTGCCACCACTGGGTACCCAGGGCTCGCGTGCTGCCTGCGCGCGCCAGCGTGCGCAGCTCGCCGCCCCAGGGGTTGAGCCAGGACAGCAGGTGCAGCGCGCTTACCGACACGCGGTGGTCGTCGCTGAAGTCGCTCGACAATTCCAGCCCCAGGCGCACGCGGCTGCGCGCGCCCTCGGCCGCGGTGGGCGTCAGCAGCAGCTCGCGACCGCCCGGGCCGTCGCGCATCTCGGCCACCACGCGTTCGAAGTCGCCGCGGCCGAACAGTCGCGACACGCTGCGCTGCACCTGGGCCAGCGTGATGCCCTGGCCGATCTGCAGGCCGGTCTCGGCGGCCAGCGTGCGGCCGTCGGCGGCACCGGCATCCTTCACTTCCAGGCGGGCCAGCGGCTGCGGACGGTCGAGGTCGGGGCGCGGTGCCAGCCGGGCCGATTCATGGGCGGCGTAGGTGGCGGCGTCCACCACCAGCGGCTGCAGCCGGTCGGCCTGCGCCATCGTGGCCAGGTCGCCGGCCTCGATGGCCGCGGCGGCGCTGCGGAAGTCGAGGAATCCGATGCCGTCCAGGCCGGGCACCACCAGCACGTCACGCGGCCCCAGCAAGGCCAGCGAGCGCTGCACGTTCTGCTCGGTGAGGATGTTGAGCATCTGCCCGGCCACGCCCAGCGCGCTGCCCAGCGCCTCTTCGCCGGCCAGCGGCGTGCCGACGTTGACGGCGATGAGTGCCGTGGCCCCCAGCGCCTGCGCCAGGTCCACCGGCAGGTTGCGCACCAGGCCGCCGTCGACCACCAGCCGCGTGCCCAGCCTCACCGGCGAGAACACGCCGGGCACGGCCATCGAGGCGCGCAGCGAGTGGAACATCGGCGTGTCCGACAGTTCCACCAGCTCGCCTGTCAGCAGGTCGGTCGCCACGGCGCGAAAGGGCAGCGCCTGGGCCGACGCCGGGCGCGCCATCGCATCGGGCGGCAGCAGGCGGGCCAGCGCACTTTCCAGCGCCGCGTTGCCTACCGCCGACGGCGGCAGGCGAAGGCCGTCGCGGCCGACGCCGAACTCCAGCCGCGACGGCACGTCGAGGTCGTCGGCCTTGCGCCGCAGACCGAGATCGTCGCGCTGCGCGCGGTCGCCGATCACGGTGTCCCAGTCGGTGCGCAGCGCGAACTCGGCCAGTTCCTCGGCCGAGCGCCCGGCCGCGAAGGCGCCGCCCACCACGGCGCCCATGCTGGCACCGACCACCACGTCCACCGGCACCCGCAGGCGCTGCAGGGCGCGCAGCACGCCGATGTGGGCGAAGCCACGCGCACCGCCGCCCGACAGCACCAGGGCCACGCGGGGCGGGGGTGCAGGGGCCGATGTCGTGGCTGGTGCGGTCGATGTCGAGGCGGGCCCTGCCGGCTGCGCCCAGGCAGGCGTGGCGGCCAGCGTCCAGGTGCAGCAGAGAAGGGCTAGGCAGCGCGCGAGGCGTTTCAGAGCGCGGGGCGTGGCGTGGAGGCTCATGGCCGATGCTAGTTCGGCCACCGGGCCGCAGGACGCGCCCACACCATTCGCACCCGCGACCCTGGTGCGTCCCCCGCGACTCGGGGAGACGGGATGCGGCGTGCTGAGACGGGGCTGAGACGGTCGATGAGCAGACTGGCCGGGCCTTGTCTCACAGCCTTACCAGGAGTCTTTCCATGACCAGTCCCCAACGCCACCTCCCGCTCGCCCTCGCCGCTGGCGTCTTCGTCTGGGCTTCGGCCTGCGCCCCCGGTGCGCACGCTGCCACCGCGACTTTCTTCGCCCCCGCCACGTCCTATCTGTCTTCCGCCGACATCCCCGCCGGGTTCTACGCCAGCGGTTCGCCGACGCTGCTGGAGAATTTCGAGGACGGCGTGCTCGATGGGACCCTCGCCGCCAGCAACGGTATCGTCATCGCGTCCAGCCGCAACACGGACTCGGTCGATGCCGACGACGGCTCGATCGACGGCAACGGCAACGACGGCCGTTCCTGGTTCGGTGACGCGCCGATCACCTTCACGTTCGCGGGCACGGGGGCCTTGCCCACGGCCTTCGGCCTGGTGTGGACCGACGGCACCGCGGGGGACTGGACCCTCAGCGCCATCGCTGCCGACAACACGCTGCTGGGTTCGATCACGCGGACCGTGGGCGACGGCTCCATCCGCGGCACGACGGCCGAGGACCGCTTCTTCGGAGTCCAGTTCGCCGGGGGCATCAAGTCCATCACGATCTCCTCGGCCGGCGCGGTCGAGCTCGACCACGTGCAGTACGGTTCGATGGCCGCCGTGCCTAACCCGAACCCGGGCACGGTGCCGGAGCCCGCCACGGCCGGCCTGGTCCTGGGTGCATTGGCCCTGCTGGCCTCGCGCCGGCGCGCGGCGCGCCGCGGCTGAACGCCGTCGCTGCCCGGGCCGGACCCGCTTGGCCCGGGATCGCATCGGCGCGAAACTCCGGGGCCTGATGCTGCAGTTGCTGTTGCCGCCCGCCTGGGCCCCTGCCGGCCAGGTACCCCGGGCCCTACCGACCACCGTGCCAGCCGCCCTGCTGGTGGTGCTCGCCGCCGAAGGCGGCTGGCTCGCCCGAGAGCGGCTGGCGGCCATCTTCTGGCCCGACGCGGCGCCCGGCGAGGCGCTGCACCACCTGCGCATCAACCTGCACCGCAGCCGCGCCTTGCTGGACGGCTGGAGTCGGCGCGAGGCCCTCGTGGCCGAACGCACGCGGCTGCGCCTGGACCTGCCGACCGACCTGGCCCGGCTTCGCGCGCTGGCGAGCACAGGCGCGGACGCCGACGCGCAGCAGGCGGGGCCGCCGCACTGGCTGCCCGGCTGGCAGCTGGCAGGCTACGACGGCTTCCTGCACTGGGCCGAAGACATCGCGCAAAGGCTGCATGCCGACTGGCTGCAGGCCGCGCGTCCGCCCGCCTCAGCGCCGCGAGCCGTGGCGGCCGCATCGCGCCCGCCGCCCGCGGCCCCGCCGGGCCGTGCCCAGCAGCTGCAGCGACTGCTGCACAGCCCTGCGCCGGCCCTGCTGCTGCTGGGCGAGCCCGGCGCCGGCAAGACGACCCTGCTGCGCGCGGCCTACCCGCAGGCGCCCTGCCTGCGCGGCCTGGAGGGCCTGCATGCGATGCCCTACCGCCCGTTGCTCGACGTGCTGCGCGAGCACACCGGGGTGCTGCAGCGTGCCCTGCGCGAGCCGAGCCATCCCTTGCGCGCCTACCGGCTAGACATAGCCCGCGTGCTGCCGGAACTGGCGCCCGACGAAGCCCTGCCGCCGCTGGACGCATTGACCGCGCAGACGCGCCTGGTGGAGGCCCTGGCGCGCGCCTTCGAGGCGCTGACGCCGGTGCTGCTGATCGACGACCTGCACTGGTGCGACCCGGCCACCATCGAGTGGCTGCTGATGCTGGCCCACCAGGGCCGTCTGCAGTGGCGCGCGGCGGCGCGTGTGCACGAGATCGGCCCGGCACTCGATCGGGCCCTGCAAGGCCTGCGCAGCGCGGTACGACTGGAAGAGGTCGACGTCTCGCCGCTGGACCGCGACGCCCTGGCCGAGGCCTGCCGCGCCCGCCGGCCCGGCCACCCGTTCGGCCCCGAGCAGATCGACCGGTTGCACGCGCTGAGTGCCGGCAACGCCTTCCTGTTGGGGGAACTGCTCGCCGCCGGCTTGGCCGACGCGCAGGCCGTCATGCCGCTGACCCAGGCCGGCCAGGTGTTGCGCCTGGTGCGTGCACGGCTGGACGCCCTGCCGCCGGGCGCGCAGCGCGCGGTGGAGGCCGCCGCCGTGTTCGTGCAGCCGGTGCCGGCCGCGGCCCTGGGCGCCCTGGCCGGCGCGGCCACCGAGGAAGAAGGCGCGGCCATCGCCGAGCGTGCGCTGATGAGCGGCCTGCTGCAACGCGCCGGCGCCGCGCTGGGCTGCCGCCACGACCTGATCCGCCAGGCCGTCGTCACCCAGCTGCCGGCACCACGGCGCATGGCCCTGCACCGCCACGCTGCGCTGTGGCTGGCCTCGCAGCCGGTCGTCGATGCGCTGACCGTCGCCGAGCACTGGCGCGCCGCCGGCGAGACCCAGACCGCGCTGGCCTGGCGCCACCGCGGCGCCGAGCAGCTGAAGTCGCGTGGCGACTTCGACGCCGCCCGCGCGCTGTGGCGGGAGGTGGCCGACGAGTCCCTGGACGCCACCCAGGCCCTGCGGGCCCGGCTCGAGCTGGCGGCCTGCGACCTCTTCGCCGACCTGGGCCGGGGCGAAGCCCTGCTGGCCGCCGTGCAGGCCCAGCTGAGTGCGGTGGCCGATGCCGAGCAGCGCCTGCAGATCGAAGGCCGGCTGCTGTCCGCCCGCGTCGACAACCGCGTCTTCGCCGGCGACCTGGCCGCCGCCCGGCAGTACGCCGGCCGCCTGCGTTCGCTGCTGCCCCGGCTCCCCTTGCACGAGCGCATCGACGCCCTGGAAGTGCTGATCGAGCTGGCCATGCGCGAGCCCGACATCCCGGCCGCCTGGGCCTGCCTGGCCCAGCTGCGCGACGCCGCGCCGGCCCGGCCCACCCTGCTGAGCTTCGAGGGGCAGATCCACTGGTTCGGCGGCGAGGTGCAGGCCGCCCACGACGCGCTGGCGCGCCTGCTCGAGCGCCACCCCGACTACTGCCGCGGCATCACCGTCGAGAACGACCTGGCGGTGATGCTGCAGGCCCTCGGCCGCATCGACGAGGCCGAGGCCATGGCGCGGCGCAGCCTGGACAGCTGGGCCGGCGTGGCGCACACCGAGACGCTGTCCCTGCTGGTGCTGGGCCTGGTGCTGACGAGCGCCGGCCGCCATGCCGAGGCCGATGCGGCCTTGCTGGGCGCGCACGCGCGTGCCTGCGAGCAGGGCAGCCCGGGCTTCGAGGCCGAGGCGCTGGTGCGGCGGGCGCGTCTGCTGCTGCAGTGCGGCCGCATCGCAGCGGCCCAGGCCCTGCTGGACGAGGCGGGCCCGCTGCTGGCCCCCAGCCCCGAACCGCTGCGCGTCTCGCAGCTGGTGCTGGCGCAGGTGCTGGCCGCCAGCGCTGCCGGCCGCGAGCCGGCGCCGGGCCTGCTGGCCCGTCTGCAGGCCGTGGCCGCCGTCAGCACCCACCCGCTGGTGCAGGTGCGGCTGGCCCGGGTGCAAGTCGAACAAGCCCTGGCCCGCGGCGACCTGGCCGGGGCCGCCGAAGCCGCCAGCCAGCAGGCCGCCGCCGCGCAGCGCGGCGGCCTGCTCGAAGCCCTGGCCGAAGCCTGGCTGCTGCAGGCCCGCGCGCGCGCTGCGGGCCCGGCGGATCCCGGGGCCGGGGCCCTGGTGGCCAGGGCGCAGGCTCTGGCACGGCGCCAGGGCTTTGCCGATCTGTACTGGCGCGCCAGCCGGACGCTGGCGCGCCACGGCCAGGACGATGCTGCCGCGGGCGAAGCCCGTGCGGCGCTGGCGCGCCTGCTGGGCGTTTCGGCCGAGCCGCTTTTCGATGCCGCCGCGGCGGCACGGCGTGAACCGCGCTGGTAGCGCGCCGACCGATCTTCGCTCTGATGCCCCGCCGCCTGACGGGTCGCCCGAAGGCAGGCACCATAGAGGTATGAAGACGTCCACCCTGCTCGTATCCCTGGCCGCCGCGGCGGCCTTCGTCGCTGCCTTGCCTGCCGCCCACGCCGCCACGCCGCGCCCGGTGGTGGTCGCCAAGGGCCTGGCCAACCCCTGGGGCCTGGCCTTCCTGCCCGACGGCCGCATGCTGGTGACCGAACGCGCCGGCCGGCTGCGCATCGTCGACGCCCAGGGTCGCGTGGGCGAGCCGCTGGCCGGGCTGCCGCCGATCTCGGCCGGCGGCCAGTGCGGCCTGCTCGACGTGGTGGTCGACCCGAAGTTCGCCCAGACCGGGCTGATCTTCTTCAGCTTCGCCGAACCCGGCAGCGAAGGCGGCAACAGCACGGCGGTGGCGCGTGCGAAGCTCGAAGGCGACCGGCTGAGCGAGGTGCGGGTGATCTTCCGCCAGGCGCCCAAGGTGTCCAGCCAGCACCACTGCGGCTCGCGCATCGTCTTCGCACGCGATGGGCGCCTGTTCGTGGGCCTGGGCGACCGCTTCTCGCGCAAGGACGATGCGCAGACGCTGGACAACCACCACGGCAAGGTCGTGCGCATCGACGCCGAAGGCAAGGCGCCCGCCGACAACCCATTCGTCGGCCGCGCCGGGGCGCTGCCCGAGATCTGGAGCCTGGGCCACCGCAACATCCAGGGCGCCGCGCTGCACCCGGGCACGGGCGAGCTGTGGGCGGTCGAGCACGGCCCGCAGGGCGGCGACGAGGTCAACGTGGCCGAGGCCGGCAAGAACTACGGCTGGCCGCTGGTGACCTACGGCCGCAACTACGGCCTGGGCACGCGCATCGGCGAAGAAGGCCCCAAGCCCGGCTACGAGCAGCCCCTGAAGCACTGGGTGCCGACCTCCATCGCCCCCAGCGGCATGGCCTTCGTCACCAGCGACCGCTATCCCGCCTGGAAGGGCAGCGTGCTGGTCGGCGCACTGCGCTCGCAAGGCCTGGTGCGCCTCAGCCTGGACGGCCGCCAGGTCACCGGCGAAGAGCGCCTGATGGGCAACCTGAACGCTCGCGTGCGCGACGTGCGGCAGGCACCCGACGGCTTCGTCTACCTGCTGACCGACAGCGCCGACGGACGCATCATCAGGCTGGAGCCGTAGCCCGCAGGGCCCGGTCTCAGTTGCCCGCGGCCTGCACCAGTGCCGCCCAGCGCTTGAGGAAGTCGGCGCGCTTGGCGGCGGCCTCGGCCTCGTCGATGGGGAAGACCTTGATCGTCGACAGCGCCGGCAGTTCGACCAGCTTGGCCACGTCGATGTCGCTGCGCGCCGGGCGGCGGTAGGCGGCCAGCAGCAGTTCGGTCTGCACGTCCTTGCTCAGCAGGTGGTCGGCGGTTCGCTTGGCCAGGTCGCCGGCCGGCGCGCCCTTGACGAGCGCCAGGAACTCGGCCGTGGTGAAGGTGCCGTCCGACGGGTAGACCAGCGAGATCTCCTTCTGGCCGCCGGCCACGTAGGCGTAGGCATTGGACTCGAAGGTCAGTCCCACGGCGAACTCGCCCTGGCCCACGCTGCGCAGCACGGTCGCTGCCGCGCTCGTCACCTTGATGTTGCTGGCCAGGCGCTTCAGGCCGTCGGCGCCGAGCATCTTCTCGACGCCCCACAGGATGGTCAGCGCGGTCGAGCTGTTGGCGGGGTCGGCGATGATCATCTTGCCCTTCAGCCGCGGGTCGAGCAGATCGGCCCAGGTCTTGGGCAGCGGCACGCCGCCCAGCTGGTTGCGGTTGACCATGGCCACGGCGACGTGGATGTTCGCCGCCGACCACAGGTTCT
>LNFM01011358.1_pt1 | contig 12139 bp, 11 predicted proteins | sample 596031 | NCBI WGS metagenome assembly LNFM01 (sample SAMN04254537, study PRJNA301005) | activated carbon metagenome | isolation source: dual media filters at the Ann Arbor, Michigan drinking water treatment plant | place: USA: Ann Arbor | reverse complement strand
CCAGCATTAAGTACAATTGAAGTCGCACCTGTTGAGTTCCCGAGAGTGATTGTATGGGCTGCGGCATCCGCTCCGATGTTGATGGCTCCTGTCCCTGTGACTAAAGAGAATACGCCGTTTGTGGTGGTGTAAGTCGATCCCCCTGTCCCTGTATTTATGTTTACAGCAGTTGCGCCAGTGACGTTACCCATTGTAATTGTTTTGGCAGCAGCGTCGGCTCCGATATTAATTGCGCCCGTGCCTGTTACAAAACCTAAGGTTGCGTTTGTGGTTGTGTAGGTTGATCCACCCGAGCCAGTGTTAATATTTACGGCTGTTGCCCCTGTGATGTTACCGATTGTTATAGTTTTCGCTGCGGCATCTGTACCTACATTGATTGCTCCTGTGCCTGTTAATACTGACCATGCAGCATTTGTTGTTGTCCAAACGTTTGCCCCCGTACCGCTATTAATTGTGACGGCAGTAGCCCCTGTAGTATTTCCGATTGTGATTGTATGGGCGATAGCGTTTGTACCTACCCCTACCCCGCCTGTCCCTGCATTTAAAACAATTCCTGTGGCGCCTGTAGAGTTACCAAGGGTAATTGTTTGTGCAACGGCGTTTGTGCCTACATTAACTCCACCTGTTCCCGAATTTAAAGTTAAAGTTGTTGCTCCCGAGCTGTTACCTAATGTGATTGTACGAGCTGCAGCTCCTGTACCAATATTAATATTTTGAGCAACTGCGTCATTACCAATTCCGATGACACCGGCGGATGAATTTAATTCTAAAACTCCAGCGCTATCAATTAAAACAGTATCGGCTGAATTAAGAAGAATGTCACCGGCGCCAGTTGTCGTAACTGTAAAGTGCCCCGTTCCTGTGTTTACCGCAACCGCTGTGCCCCCCGTCACGTTACCGATAGTGATCGTTCTTGCTCCGGCCCCTGTACCGATATTAACGGCCCCAGTTGATGCATCTGATGCTAAATTAAGGGCTGTAGCCCCAGTTGTGATTGTTGCGCTTCCGCTTAATGAAGCTAATCCACTTGCTGCTAAAGTCGTGAATGACCCGGCAGCTGGAGTTACCCCACCTGTTGCTGGAGGAGCTGCGAAAACTGCTGCTAAGTTAGAAGGTTGCACAAAAAGCGCTAAGGCGGGCGTTGAAGGAGTTCCAGCTACGGCTTCGGCATCTGTTGCCAATTCCCCGATACCAGGGCTAGTTGTTAAAGCTACAGGAGAACCAGAGATTGCTGTGTTGTCAACATATGTTTTGATTGCAAGTGATGTTGGAACATTACCATCGGTTGCCCCAGCCATTGTCGTGCTTGTATTGATGAGCACTATACCAGGTACTGTTGTTGTTGCTAATGAGTTACCCCCTTGATCCCATACGCCACCACCAGTGTAATTAAAAAGAGCGGAGCTCACTTCATTGAACCATTGTTGGCCTGGTGTATATGGGGCTCCGGTTGGAGAAATGATATCTGATGAGTTCGGATCCCTTTGAGCTATAATTGTTCCTGGCGCTGTATTAAGGTTCGTGCCTCTTTTCGAATACGGTTTAAATGACATGTGTGTCTCCTGGTCTTTGTAAATGTCAAAATATATCTTTACATCATTAAATTCAAAAAAAATCTTTGCTTTTGATTTCAAAATTTATTTTGACTATGATGCGGAAAAGACTCTGACCCTTAAGGAACAATTATGCCAATGTATTTCCCACCTTGGGATGCTGATGCTGAACCATCAGAATCGAATATTAAAATATGGATGGATAATCTCTATGGTAAGTACGAACCTCTTGAGCAAGCTAGATGGAATCAAGCGAACATCGATTCTTTATTCTATGCTGGTGAACAACGATTCATAAATTCATATTTCAATTTTTACCCGGCATTTAATGCGCAGACTTTTCAGTTTAATTTGATTCAGCAGCCTATAAATATGGTGACTGGCTATCAAAGACAACATAGAAAAGCACCAACCTATACTCCTATAGAAGGATCAGATCAGCAAAACGCTGATGATTTAACTAAATTGGTTACCTACGCAAACAATTACAGAGGGATTTTAGAGAAATTCTCTAAAGCCTGTGAATTATCTGCAATTTCAGGCTTAGTGCTTTTACAGCCTTATTTAGATTTTACAGACGATCCAGTTAATGGAACATTAGATGCTAGGGTATGGGCTTATAATGAGTTCATGATCGATCCTTATTTTAGAGAATCTAATTTGAGCGATTGTAATTTTGTATGGTGCCAGCAATATGTCTCTAAAAGAGAAGCAAAAAAACTTTTTCCACACAAGGCGGACTTAATAGATACAATGTCAGGCTTCGGGAACAGAAATGGAAAATTCTATTTTCTTCCTGAAAACTATAATCTTGCCAGACATGACCTTATTGTAATGAGTTACATTTGGTATCAGAGCAAACGCAAAAAAAAGATGCTCTATAACCTTCAAAACGGAATGACCTATGACTATGGTGAAAAAGAGGAGTATCTTGAAGAGCTTGTCGATCAGACAAGAATGTTTGAAATCATTGAAGTAGAAGTTCCCACATGGAAGCAAGCCGTTGTTTGCAATGAGCAGATGATGTCTAACAATTATAATCCCCTTGGATTTGATGAATGCCCCTTTATCCCTGTATTTTGGAACTATGACCCACATGTAGCTCAATATGATCTAAGAGTCAGATCCTTAACGAGATCTATGCGAGATACGCAGTTCCTTCTAAATCGTCGCATCGTTCTTAACCACGATATCAGTGAGAGTTCAATTAACTCTGGATGGATGAGAAAAGAAAACTCTGTAGTGAATGAGGATGACCTTAGATATTCGGGCCAAGGTAAAGACATCATTATTAAGGAAGGTTATGAGCTTACAGACGTTCAAAAAATTATTCCTAATGCTGTGCCTCCTTCAGATATGGAATTGGCTAATCAACTTGCCGATTTTATTTTCAGGACAAGCGGCATTAATGAAGAACTTATGGGTATGGCAGACGATGACAAAGCAGGCGTTTTGGCAATGCTTCGTCAAGGCGCTGGACTTGTAACGCTGCAAAAATATTTCGATCAGTGGGATATAGCATTAAAACTTCTGGGGGCCTTAGAACAAAAAATTATCCAGAATAACTGGTCAGTTGGAAAAATGCAGCGGATCTTAGGTAAAGAACCTTCGCCTGAATTCTTAAATAAAACATTCTCAAAATATGATGTTTTAGTTTCTGAAGGAGTAAACACAACAATCCAACAGCAAATGCAGTTTAGACAACTTCTTGAATTAAATGAAATCACGGGAGGCGCAATACCGACTCGATTCTTGATTGAAAATGCAACAATCCAAGGTAAAGATGAGCTTATCAAAGCTATCGATGAACAACAAGCACAAGCTGCCGAAATGCAAAAACAACAGTCAATGCTTGAAGCTGCATTTACTGAAGCTAAACTCCAAGAGATGACGTCACGTGCTGCATCTAATCTTGCAATGGCAAGAGAAAGACATGGCAGAGCTGAATCTAATGTTGGCTTGTTTGAAGAAAGATTAAGTCAAATTACACATAACCGTGCACTTGCTCTTAAAGATAAAGTGGAAGCTCTTTCAAAACTTTTAGAATCTTTCGCAATGTATGGAAGCGCAGATGTTATGAGTAAAATGGGCGATCTAAGCGCCTTAAATCAAATTCAGGAATTGGATGAAGATAAAGAGGAAGCGCAAGCACACGCAATTACAGATTCAAATAAATTTTTAACAGAAATGATGCAAAAAAATGTTCAACCTAATAACATGCAAGAAAGTGGCAATGTAAGGAGCGCACTACTATGAAGCCAATGAGCGATAGAAAAATGAAAATGAGTTCTGGAAAACCTAAATCGGATAGTTTTTTCCCCTCAGAATCTGAAGTAAGAGTACTTCCAAAAGCATCTGAAATCAAAGGTTTTGATTATCCAGATACTGACGAAGATATTCATAGAGATCAACAAGAATCCATCAGCAAATCTTCTAAGAATCAGCCTAAGCCTAATTTTAGACATTAATTTATGAAATATAAAAAATGCGAAAATGTTGAGCGGCCTGATTTTCCTAATGTCAAATATGATTTCAGAAATAAGTCTGCGGAACTTTATCGTGGCGTTGGTGAATCTGGGAAAACTGGGAAAATGGGTTCATCTACAGATCCTAATGTAATGCCCAAAGAACAACAAATCAAGGGCGTTCCAATAGAATATGAAGAATAAGTCTAATGGCTCTCAGAATTCTCTTAGAATAGGTTCAGTTGGTTTATATCATGGCTCAGGCTTGCCAACAAAATATGGCGTTCGTCGATTTTCGGCAAGCATGGGGAAACCTGCAAAAACTCCTGAAGATGTCCCTTTAAATAGAGACAAACCTCCTAGAAAATTTAATTAATTTCCTCTAAAACCTTATCTGCCTCTTGCCAAGACATCTTAAATTTCCTTTGAAGCCATGTATTGCTGATAGGAATATCGGGATTAATATATCGTTTTATGGCTTGTTTGTCCTTATATATATAGGCATGTTTGAAATTTTCCAAATTTATGGGTTCAGATGGTATTTTTTCAGGCCTAGTAAAAATTCTTATAACACGACGACATTCATAACAAAGCTTATCTTTTACTTTTTCTTTGTCCCCACATCTGATGCATTTGATAGTCATAAGGTCTGATAATATATATTATGGTGTGTTTCCGTATATTCTAAAAATAACATAAATCGCTAATCCTATGGATATTAATGGCAATAAATACCCAAAAAACACTTTTTCAAATTTCAAATGCCCTCACAGGTATGTGTGGAGGCACATGAATTTTTATATAGTTTTGTCATATATTTAAATAATGCTTTGCCTTGATTTTTTGTCAATTGGCATGTTATCATTGCCCACAAATATTCGCAAATGATAGGAACTAGATATGGACAATTATGAATGGATTTTGACCTTATTAGGTGTAATAGTTGCTCTAATAGGACTTGGAGGTGCTTTTTTAGCATGGATATATGGTCGAATCGATAAAAAATTTGAATTTTTAATTTCAGAGCTTAAAGAAATTAAATTAGATATGCGATCAATAGATAAAAGATTAACTCAACTTGAAGCTAGATTCCAAGAGAGAGGATATTGGGAATCGAGAAAAACTGGAACTTATGATGAAGAACAAAAATAAATGATGAATTTTTTTTATTCTTATTGGTTCCCAATTGTTTTCGGCATTGTTTTCCTAGCATGGGGCATTTATTGGAGCTTGCCTCATAATAATAAAAGAGATATAATCCAACCCAATGAAAATGAGCCAGATGTATTGAATGAAAGAATTCAGCAATTAAATTGTAGGCTTTCTTTTATTGAAGGATATCTTGGATTGCGTTTGACAAATGATTCATCCAAACCAGTTTTGGAGAAAGAAAATAATAAATGAATAGTATGTGTGAAATTTTAAAAAAAGGGAAAAAATAATGTTGTGGTTAATCTTGGGCTTAGCGTTAGCCTTCATCATCCCCCATTTTATACTGGACATGTAAGGAGGTAATATGGCCATTTTTTTCAGTATCGTTTTAGCTTATGGAGTTTTAGGTCTTGCATTTTTAAGTGGCGATTAGTCCTCTTCTTTATTTAATTCAATTTCTAATTTACGCAAATTCTCTCGCATTGCAACAGCATCTTCTTTTAATGCTGACTCTAAAACTTTCGCATAATATTTCCCAAGTGTTTTAGGACTTTTACTTATTTGCGTGGCAATCTCGCCTGCTCTTAATAGCGCTGCGCCAGTACCGATTGTAGCTCCGGTTACTAAAGGACCAGCAGCCTGCTCAACACCAAATAAAGCTAGAGCCGACGGAGCTGTCATTGTTTTGTAATTTCTTTTTATAAAATTTCTAGCTTTTTGACTTTGGGCGATTGCTCCATGAGCTTCATTAGCCGGGCGATAAAAAGATTCCCATTTGGGGTTTGTTTTTCCGTATTCAGTAAGAGTTTCGTCAACTAATTTACCTGCTTGAAGTAGATTATGTTTTGCCGCTTTTCTTCCTGGTCTATTTGTTTTAAATTCTTCAAATAGGCCTGCCAATGATTCATTTATAGATGTTTTGAATTTTTCAAGTTCTTCGACTTCTATTTCCCCATTTTTAATTGCGGCTTGCAATTCATCTAATTTCTTTAAAGTGCCTGTTTTTGATTGAGATGAACCCCCTTTTTGAAGAGAAGATCTTAAAGAATTGATTTTTTTGTCTAATTTTTTGCCTGAAACAATTGCATCAACAGGACGATTTTGACGAGCTTGAGCAAACAAATTGTTTTTAAATTGTTCTGCGCCTTTTGGATTTGCCATAGAACCCAATACAAAAGTTCCCAGCTTTATATTGGTTTTACCCTTTTCACCAACTCCAGCCATTCCAGCCAATTCCGAAGCTAAATTTCCACCTAAAGAAACTAAAAGAGGCCTTAATAATTTTATTTTCTTTGGGTCAAAGGGAGTTATTAATGATGCAAAATCTGAGATAACCTCATCAGATTTTCGTTCTACTTCATTTTGAGGTTTTACTTTTTCTCCGAACAAAGCTTCGTTAAATTCACGGATTTTTTGAGATGTAGGTAATATTTTATAAGGCGCATATTTTTTCCCTGCTTCAAATGCACTTTTAACAGGTTTTTCTAACCCAAGTTTTTCAGCGCCTTTTGTTATTAATTTTTCAGGAATTACACTTTCTCCAAATTCAAAAGCAGCTCTTGGAGCTCCCAAGACCGATTCGGAAGTTCTAGCCGCAGCTCTCCCTACTTGACGACCTAATCCTCCAATAAAAGATTCTTTTGATGGTTCAGCGATTCCTGGTTCTTTTTCTATTTCATCAAAAATGCTTTGTTTTTTTTGATCTTTTTTTAAAGAAGGAATAGGCTCATCTTCAATCTCAAAATCAAAAATAGAACTCATTTTGGAGCCCTTGAATAAATTTCTGGTTCTGGAATGGTAAATCCAATTTTTTTAGCTTTTTGCTCGGCTTCTTTTTTCCTCATTTCAATTGATTTATTGGGATCAGTTTTATCGAAAATTATTTTAGCCATTTCTCTAGTTAGAGGGGTGCCTTTAGGGACGCTTTTAACTTGTCTAAGTTTTTCTGGCCCTTGTTCCGCTTCGTAGATTTTTCTTAAATCATATGCTAATTCATTTTGTCTTTTTTCAGCATATTCCCCTAATTCTTTATCAATTTCTCTTCCTATTCTTCCTGGAACGAATCCAATTTCATTTTCGTATTTTTCTTGAAGTCGATCAACTATTTCAATTTTTTTATCATTTATATCTTGTTGAAATTGACCCATTTCAGCAATGGTAAGATTTGCAGCTGGTGTTTTCCCCAATTGAACAAGGGCACTCCCAATTTGCTGTTCAATCCATTGGTTTGGCTGACGTCCTAAACCTTGAATTGTTTTAATAAAATAATCCTTACCGGCAGATTTTAACTGAGCTCCTTTTGCAGTTCTTAAAGGTTCAAAATGAAGTATATCAGCAACATAATCTTGATCAAGTCCGCCTATATTTCCTTCTTTGACTGCGCTTCTAATTAAATCGATATTGGCTTGTTGAATATGTTTATCTTTTCTCAATTGGTCGGCTTCTTTTATGATATCAGCAGCTCTTTTAGCTTCGGAAGCTGCATATTCTTGTTGAGCTGTCACGGTTTGTTTTTGAGAAAATTTTGGTGCTTTAGAGGGTAAATTTTTTGGTAAGTTTGGTGTTGCTTCATTCGGTATTTCCTCAGAAACAACTTGACCACCTGTAGGTTGAGCTACCATTTTTTCAGGTTGTTGCTGAGGTATAAAATCTTTAATATCTTCAGGATTTTTTTGTAAATGCGCAGCAAGAGCATCTTCAAAGCGTTGATTGTTCATTAATGCATTCAAGGAAACGTCGATTATTTTTGTTCGGCCGCCTTCTGTGGCATGCTCGTACAATTGTCCAGTTACAGGTCCTAAAATTCTTGAAATATTATCTATAGTAGTTCTTTCAGAATCAGTTTCACCTAAAGACTGTTTTGATTTTATCTGCTGTTCAAGAAGAAGTTGCCTAGTTTTGGGATCCGCTACACCTTTAACATTATAACCTTGTTTTTCTAAGGCTGCATCTTCTCTCCTGCCACTAAGATATTTTCCAAAGGCATCGGCCAGATTTCCGGCACCTTCTGAAAACCTTTTAAATGGTCTATCAGCTTCTATAATCTGAACCATTTTATCCTCTTATTGCGCCTATTAATTTTGAGAGCATATCTGTAATATCTCCTGCGCTGTCCCAACCACTTCGTTTTTTTTGAAGAGCAAATGGTTGTTGTCCCATTAAATTTTGTGATAATCCTAACAGTCTTTCAATTGCATTTTGTTGTAATCCAACTCTTTGAGATTGTAGTTTTTCTGAAAAATCAGACGCTGCCCCTGATGTTGCGTTTTGAAATGCAGAAGAACCTATCGCTCCAATATCTCCAAATTGGCTGCCGATTTGGCCTAATTGCCCTTGAAATTGCCTCATAGCGGGGGCTTCCAATTGAGCAAACATGCTTTGATCACCAGAGGCTAATTTAGAAAGCCACTCAAGACCACCGCCTTTGCCTCCTAAACCTGAGCTTGCTCCACCAAGAAGTAGATTGAACAAATTCATCATTTCTGGAGTAAAATTAGAGATTTGGTGGAACCCCGAATTACTTCCTCTTGATTGTAAACCGCCTGTAGGAGCTGACATAATCCTTCCTAATTTAAAAGATATTCTAATACTATAATAGCACTGAGGATATTATCTGCTCCAGCACCATTTAAAATAATTACTTGACTAGATGTAACGTTTACTTGGATTTGCTCTGTAACATTTGTAGCTGAGACATATGGTATAGGCCTTGCATCTGGTGCATCCGTATTGCAGGTACCATAAATATGGACAAAAGAGGTCACCCCTGTTAGTTCATGATTAACAGCAGATGAAGTTCCTGCATTTATTGTTCCAAATGTGAAAACTTTTCTGAAACTTTGTCTTTGATTTGTTTGTGCTCCATTAGAAAAATAAACATCTCCTGTTGTCACTTGAGTAGTTTCGTAAAGCCCGTTTGTTTTCACATTTATGGCTTGAGAAACCTCAGTATACATTTTTGTAAGCTCTGATTCTAATTGAGAAGGTTCTTGTGGGAATTTTCGGCTTCCAATAAGAACTGGAGTAATAGATGAAAAAGTCATATTGACAACATCCGCCCCGGATATAAATCTACACATATTGCGTGTAAAATTATTTCCTGCTCATTTACATTCGGATTTCGCATTTGAGCATTGCTCAAGGTGAACTCCATCTGAACAGTGTCCCCGCTGAAACTATTGCTGAGTCTGTGCCAGATTTGAGCCTGCCCACCTGAAAAGTCGTTACCAGGCTCAGGACATGTGAGAACAATATTGCTGTAAGGCAAATACCCATCACTAGAAGGGTCGTTTGCAGGAGTACTCGAATTTTGACTGACATAAACATTTACCGTAATTTGTGGAAAATTTGTTTCATCGACATCATTTCTAGATGTGGTTTCAAGTAAAAATCGCTGAGTACCAATTCGACAACCCATGCCAGCTTGCCAAAAAATTGGAAATTGTTTGGTTTGAATTTTCGGAAGGGAATAACGTTTAAAAACTCCGCCTCCTAAATATGTGCCTATTGGCGTGTCATCGATTTCAAAAGTATTTTGAGTTACCGCTTTAACCATCTGAATAGGATTTGCTAAAGTAGCCCCAATCATTCCTGAGATGTTGATTAGATCACCGTTATTCATGCAATGATCAGGTGAAGTAATTGTGTTTCCGCTTATTCCATCAATATAGTTTGAGTTGCCTTCACCTGTACCATCACCTTTTTGTAAAACAAAACCTTGTTGATTTCCTGCGACTATTTGGGGAAAAAATGCATTATTTGCTCCATAATCCCACGGATCAGTCCAATTTGACCAAGTACCATACAAATTTCCTAAGACAGACCAGGTGCGGTTTGTGGTCCTTCTAAACGTTCCATAACGAGTAAAATTCTCATCAAAAGTTGCCCATGTTTGATCTCTGTAGTTATAGAGAAATGTTTGATTTGGGAACAAAGATGTTTCCCGGCTAGCGGATGCATATGTAAAATATATGAATTCTTTTTGATAATCTCGAATTGCTGTAATTCTTGGAACTCTATTTAGACGCTTTCCAATATTATTGAAAACTTGATCGGGTATTTTTAAGTCGATTCTCTGACCACTTGTGGAAGTGATCATTACCATTCCATATTCTCCAATATATAAAACTCCCGCATCAAGTTGAACTGAAGAAAATGTAGCCAATGCTCCATACTCTGAACTAATCGTTTGATAGATAAACGGAAGAGCATCATTTCCTGTTGAGATTAGCTTCAAAGGCCTACTTTCCATTCCCACAACAAGAATATCTTCATTTGTATCAACGGTAACAATTTCTTCATCAACTGGAGCTGTTAAAAATCCTCCACGACCCGCAACGTTTTGAAACCACGCTTCAGGTACTGGATTTTGAGAAGATAAAACAAATGGAAGTGGCCTCGAGTAGTATGGAGAACCCACTTCACTATACACCATTCTATTTGGGAAAAATTGAATCCCAGGAGATACGGCAGAAGTTCTTAAATAAACGCCAAAAAATAGTAATCTCCCTTTAAATGGAACAATTGCTTTTGCCCCCACAAGATATTGTGGATTGACATTAGTTGAAGAATTATATTCACTCAAAGGAGGCGCAAAATTAACCCAACCATAGTCTGTTGTAGAAGTAGGATCCCCATCATACCATCGGATTCCATCTTCGCCAGTGGCAGAATTCCGTGTCATATATTGGACAATTCCCCCTGACACATATGCACCGGCTGCATAGGGGGTGGACAATGTAAAAGTATTTGCACCAGTTACTGTAACTTGTCCGGATGCTCCGTTAAAGCCTCCAAAAGTGCCTGTAGGGGTAGCCGCACCTCTTGTTAATCCCGCTGCTTCATTAACAAAAACAAAATCACTATTTGTCAAATTATGAGCCGCTGTTGTGGTGACTGTAGCCACTGCTCCCGCTGTATTTGGACCTGCAATAACAACATTTAAAATTGTTATAAAATGCATGCCTGGATTGCCATTTGTAGCCCAAAGGCATCCTGTATTATTGGCAGTATTGGCAAGAGTGGTCACTCCGAGATAATTTTCAGTCCAAAATTGTTCGTAATTTTCCCCTTCCCAATTAAATTCTTGCCCTGTGCTTTTGAAAAAATTTACGTTATAAAATTGATTTAATCCTTGATCGATGCCGTAGCTAAACAGTGTATCAAAAGAAATCAACAATGGTTGATCAATATTACCCACATCAAAGTCTTCTAATCCCAAAACAGGTTCAGAAGGAAAATAAGCGAATTCAATTGTAACAGGGGTTGCCGGTAGCGCTGGATCTGTTTGAATCGTTAGATCGCCTGATGAATAGTTAATAGTTCCCGTACCAGCGCCACCATTATTCAAAGTTCCATCCGGTATGGCCGGCTCTGTAAAAACTTGCGCTCCAATCGTTATTTCTATTGATCCTTTTGCAAGTTGTGCATTTGGAGCTAAAATATCAATTCCTAAAATTGTAAAAATATTGCCAGAAAAAGCTCCTGCGCCATCAGTATTTCCTAAAGACTCGCCGCTAAGAGGTACTCTTAATCTACCTAAAAGGGATGTTCCTCTTTTTCTTAGAACCCTTCCTCTCCACACATAGGCATTGTTTAATTTTGGGAAAGCGTCATTATTTATTAAAAAAGGCGTTAGATCTGTTTCAAGGCCTGTTGCAAAATTTGAAACCACCAACCTTTGGAGAGACATTTATGCCTCCAAAACTACAACTGTACATTTAACATTATTATCGGCAGCCGGTGAAAAAGTGAAAGTTGTTGTGTTAGTAATAGCATACGATGTTGTTAACCCTCCAACTCCTCCTTTTAAAACCAAAACCCCATAGTCCGATGTTCTCATGGCATTAGGCATAACGACGGTATATGTATTCCCTGTTCTTGAAATTGAGGTAACATTAAATTGTTGATTAATGGTTTGTACTTCGGGGCCTGGTCCTGTAGTGACAGCAGTAAAAGTTGCAAAAGCCT
>LNFM01024668.1_pt1 | contig 12141 bp, 12 predicted proteins | sample 596031 | NCBI WGS metagenome assembly LNFM01 (sample SAMN04254537, study PRJNA301005) | activated carbon metagenome | isolation source: dual media filters at the Ann Arbor, Michigan drinking water treatment plant | place: USA: Ann Arbor | reverse complement strand
GCGGCATGACGTACAGCCAGTTCGCCAACGGTCTGAAGAAAGCTTCGATCGAAATCGACCGCAAGGTTCTGGCCGATCTGGCCGTGAACGACCCGGCTGCCTTTGGCAGCATCGTGGAGCAAGTCAAAGCCAAGCTGGCCGCTTGATTCACGACAGGGACACCGCTTCATGGCGGTGATCTCCGGTCGCTCAAAGGGGTTGAGGCTTGAGGGAATTCCCTCGCTGGCTTCAACCCCTTTTTTCATTGGCAACGATTCAAGCACACACATGAACGAGTTGGACGCACTGGTTGACAGCGCCCGCGCAGCGTTTGCGCAGGCCACCACCCCGGCCGATCTGGAAAACGCCAAGGCCCAGTACCTGGGCAAGGCCGGCCGCATCACCGAGCTGATGAAGGGCATGGCGGCGCTGCCGGTCGACGAAAAGAAGACCCGGGGCGCTTCGATCAACCTGGCGAAGCAGGCGATTGAGGCGGCACTGACTGAGCGCCGCCAGGCGTTGGCCGATGCCGAGCTGCAGATTCAATTGAAGGCCGAGGCGCTGGATGTGACGTTGCCAGGGCGGCAGCGTGGGCAGGGCGGTCTGCACCCGGTGAGCCTCACGCTCGAGCGCATCGAGGCGATCTTCGGCTCCATGGGCTTCGAAGTGGCCGAAGGGCCCGAGATCGAGTCCGACTGGTTCAATTTCAGCGCGCTCAACACGCCTGAGGACCACCCGGCGCGTTCCATGCACGACACCTTTTACGTGGAAGGCGGCAGCGAAAAAGCGCCCAACCTGTTGCGCACGCACACCAGCCCGATGCAGATCCGCCATGCGGTGCAGCACGTCAAGCGCCACCGGGCTGCGCTGGACGCAGGCCAGCCGATGCCCGAGATCCGCGTGATCGCGCCGGGCCGCACCTACCGCGTGGACAGCGACGCCACCCACTCGCCCATGTTCCACCAGTGCGAAGGCCTGTGGGTGGGCGAGAACGTGAGCTTCAAGGACCTGAAGTTCGTCTTCACCGATTTCTGCCGCACCTTCTTCGAGTCGAACGATCTGGTGCTGCGCTTTCGACCCAGTTTCTTTCCGTTCACCGAGCCCAGCGCCGAGATCGACATCCAGTTCCAGAGCGGGCCGCTGGCCGGCCGCTGGCTGGAAGTGGCCGGCTCTGGCCAGGTGCACCCGAACGTGGTGCGCAACATGGGCCTGGACCCCGAAAAGTACATCGGCTTTGCCTTCGGCATGGGCCCCGACCGGCTGACCATGCTGCGCTACGGCGTGAACGACCTGCGCCTGTTCTTTGACGGCGACGTCCGTTTCCTTGCCCAGTTCCGCTGATCCATCGCGCCGAGACATCGTTCGCGCCTTCTGCAACCCGCCCCTGACCAGCCAGCAACTGGCCGACACCCTGACCATGGCCGGTCTGGAAGTGGAAGAGCTGCAGCCTGTGGCGCCGCCGTTCTCCAAGATCGTCGTGGGCGAAATCAAGTCTGCCGAGCAACACCCCAATGCCGACCGCCTGCGTGTGTGCCAGGTGGATGTGGGGCAGGGCAGCCTGCTCAACATCGTCTGTGGAGCGCCCAATGCGCGCGTGGGCATCAAGGTGCCCTGCGCGCTGGTGGGTGCCGAGCTGCCACCCGGTGAAGATGGCAAGCCGTTCCTCATCAAGCTGGGTCAACTGCGCGGCGTAGAAAGCCAGGGCATGTTGTGCTCGGCGCGAGAACTCAAACTGAGCGAAGACCACGGTGGTTTGCTGGAGCTGCCATCCGATGCGGTGGTGGGACGCGACATCCGCGAACAGTTGTTGCTTGACGACATGCTGTTCACGCTCAAGCTCACGCCCAACCTCGCGCACTGCCTGAGCGTGTACGGCATCGCGCGCGAAGTGTCCGCGCTCACCGGCGCGCCGTTGATCGAACCCCCGTTCGCGGCGGCGGCCGTGTCCTTGCAGGACCGTTTGTCGGTGCAGGTGCAAGCGCCCGATTTGTGCGGCCGTTTCACCGGTCGCATCGTGCGCGGCGTCAACACCCGCGCCGCCACACCCGCCTGGATGGTCGAGCGTCTGGCGCGTTGCGGTCAGCGCAGCGTCTCGCCGCTGGTGGACATCTCCAACTATGTGATGTTCGAGCTGGGCCGCCCGTCGCACATCTTCGACCTCGACAAGATCCACGGTGGCCTGCAGGTGCGCTGGGGCCGTGAGGGCGAGACGCTCAAGCTGCTCAATGGCAACACCGTCACGGTGGACACGTCTGTGGGCGTGATTGCCGATGACCAGGCCGTGGAATCGCTGGCCGGCATCATGGGTGGCGACGCGACCGCCGTGTCCGACGACACGCAGAACATCTACATCGAGGCCGCTTTCTGGTGGCCCAAAGCGATTGCAGGCCGCTCGCGCCGCTACAACTTCTCGACCGACGCTGGGCACCGTTTCGAGCGTGGGGTGGACCCTTCGACGACCGTTGAGCACATCGAACGCATCACGCAACTGGTGCTCGATGTCTGCGGCGGCCAGGTTGGTCCGATGGATGACCATGTGGTCAACCTCCCGGTGGCGAAACCGGTGACGTTGCGCGTGGCGCGCGCGAACAAGGTCATCGGCATGCCGCTCACGCAGGCACAGTGCGCGGGCGCATTGCGCCGGCTTGGTCTGGCTTTGGAAGAGGGCGACGGCACCATCACCGTCACGCCGCCGGCCTACCGTTTTGACATCCAGATCGAGGAAGACCTGATCGAAGAAGTGGCGCGGGTGGTGGGCTACAACCAGTTGCCCGAAACACCACCGCTGGCACCGATCACCGCCAAGATCCGGCCCGAGGCCCGGCGCGGACCCTTCGCGGTACGGCGTCTGTTGGCCCAGCTCGGCTACCAGGAAACCATCAACTTCAGCTTTGTCGAAGAACGCTGGGAGCGTGAGCTGGCCGGCAACAACGATCCGATCCGCCTGCTCAACCCGATCGCCAGCCAGATGAGCGTGATGCGTTCGTCGTTGATCGGCAGTCTGGTTTCGGTGCTCAAGTTCAACCTCGACCGCCGCGCAGATCGCGTGCGCCTGTTCGAGGTGGGTCGCGTGTTCCACAAGGACACGTCCGTGGTTGATAGCGACACCAGCGTGGCCGGGTTCCACCAGCCCATGCGCGTGGCTGGCCTGAGCTTTGGCGCGGTGGACACGCTGCAATGGGGCACCAGTGAGCGCGCTGCCGATTTCTTTGATGCCAAGGGCGACGTGCAGGCCCTGCTCGCGCCGCAGAAGCCCGAGTTCCGCGCTGACGAACACCCAGCCATGCACCCCGGCCGTTGCGCCAGCGTGTGGCTGCAGGGCCGCTGCATTGGCCATGTGGGCGAGCTGCACCCCCGCTGGCGGCAGTCGTACGAGCTGGCCCAGGCGCCCGTGCTGTTCGAGCTGGAGCTCGACGCGGTGCTGGCTCGCGACGTTCCTGTTTATCAGCCAGTGGGTCGTCATCAGGCCGTTGAACGCGACCTGGCCATCGTGGTCAAGGAAAGCGTGAGCCATGCCGAGGTGGTCGATGCGATTCGTGCGCCTGCCAGCGCATGGCTGCGCGACGTCGTGCTGTTCGACGTCTACCGTCCCAAGAGGCAGTCAGATGGTGCTACGCCCGGTACCTTGGCGCCCGACGAAAAAAGCCTGGCGGTGCGGCTCGTGCTCAACCGCGACGACGCTACACTGACCGACGAAGACATCGAGGCCACCGTCAAGGCGGCGCTCGAGTCCCTGCAAACGCGTGTGGCTGCCCGCCTGCGCGCCTGACCGAACGAGGATGGAGAAGCACCGCATGGAACTCGCTGTTGAAAGCCTGGAAACACCGGCACTGACCAAAGCCCAACTGGCCGAGATGCTGTTTGACCAGATCGGTCTGAACAAGCGGGAGTCCAAGGACATGATCGACGCCTTCTTCGATCTGGTGACCGACAGCCTGGTCGAAGGCACCGATGTGAAGATTTCGGGCTTCGGCAATTTCCAGATCCGCACGAAGGCGCCGCGTCCCGGTCGCAATCCTCGTACCGGTGAGCCCGTGGCCATCGAAGCCCGCCGCGTGGTTACCTTCCACGCGAGCCCCAAGCTCAAGGAGCAGGTTCAGACCGCCGTGATCGGCGCCTGAACCGCGTTTCCCCCGGGCTTTTGCCCTGCCACCGAATAGCCGGGCTCGCTCCGGTTCTGCGCGCCCGTTTCGGATGGGCGCCAGACGGTCGGCTATTGCCTCCAAGCGGTCGAGTTCGGCGCCGTCCGGTGGTGTTTGCAACATTTCACACAGAATTCCACCTTCCCCTGCGCACGCCCATGTTTGTTAGAGTAAATTCAAGCTTCGGTCCGTACCGCCTTGATTTTCATGGAAAAAACGCTCCCGCCCATTCCCGCAAAACGCTACTTCACCATCGGTGAAGTGGGCGAACTGTGTGGCGTCAAGCCGCACGTGCTGCGTTACTGGGAGCAGGAATTCACGCAGTTGCGGCCCATGAAGCGGCGGGGCAACCGGCGCTATTACCAGCACCACGAGGTGCTCATGATTCGCCGCATTCGAGAGCTGTTGTACGACCAGGGCTTCACGATCAGTGGCGCGCGCAACAAGTTGCAGGAACTCGTTCAGGCCGATCGGGAAAAGCGCCGCGGCGAAGACGAGGACGAAGCCATCGACGTGATCGATCTCGACGCCGTCATCCACGACGAAATGCCAGCCGTTGCCAATGAGCGCAGTCACGAAGTGATCGCGGGCACGAGCCTGCTGGTTCATGAGGTCCGCCGCGAGTTGCTCGAAATACGTGAGCTTCTTCGTCACACAGCCTGAAAGGCTGTCTTTGACAGCTATAATTCGAGGCTTGTCGGCATGGGGTGCAAGGGGTCGCGAGTTCGAATCCCGCCACGCCGACCAATAAAATCAACGGGTTAGCTCAGAAATGAGCTAACCCGTTTTTCTTTCCGGAGCCCGTGGGGTAAACGTTGGGGTAAACAGCCGCAACGCTGTCGGTTCTTCAATGGACCAGAAAAACGCCCACGACGACAGGTTGAACGCGATGGTGTCAGGCTGAGGGTGTACGGCGTGGCCATGACCGTGGCGGACTGTTTTAAGCACCGAAACAAGATCGGCCTCGACGTGGCCCTTGAGGCACTCAAGGACGCTCGTTCGAGGAACAAGGCGTCGGTGGACGAGATCTGGCGCTATGCAACTATATGCCGCGTGGCCAACGTGATGCGGCCTTACCTGGAAAGCATCGGATGAGTCGTCTCAGTGGTGGGCCGAATGGCTTCACCAGGTCACCGGCGCACATCAAGTTGTTTGCGTGCCCGGATCTCACATGTTCACTCAAACAGGGGCCTGCAACCCATAGGCCTGTGCAATTCGCGTCACCAGTTCGATCACGCTGATCTTCCCAAGCTGAAGGGCTTGCGGATCGATGGAGGTGTCTGCCGCGACCTCGGCGAGAAACCTGGCGAGGTCCGAACCGATCTTGGGGTCGAGTGGAATGAGGGTGGTGGGCGCCAGGAGTTGCGACAGGCGCAGCACGTCGTTGAGATGTTTGCGGATGTCTCTGGCATCGATGGCGGCGCCCTGGTCTTTGCGTGCCTGCAGATCCAGCCATGCGATGGCTTTCAGCGGAATCAGCCGGTCCTCTCCGACCCAGGAAAGGCCTCCTATCTCACGCCGGCCTGCCAGGATGAACGCGTAGTAGGTTTCGTCCAGCAAGATGGCAGAAAGACTGGACACCGCCTCATCCAGCGGGATCGGGGTGAGCTGGCTGCCCTCGGCGGGCGTCAAACCATCGGGAACTCGTGCAAACAGTTCGATCATGGCCGGGTAGCGCTCGTCCGCGGGCTTCTGGAAGCGGTAGAACTTCGGCTTTCCGGTGTCACTGACCTGATGCAGCTGATAGCCCCCTGCATTCACGAACTGCCAGAACGCTGCGCCAAAGGCCGGGGTCAGCACCTCCACATGCAGGACGATGTCCAGGTCCTTGGTCGCCCGAAACTGGAGCCCGGCATCCTCCATCGTCAGGCTCGCGGCGGTCCCACCAATCAGCAGATACTGGTCGGCGTACGCGGCAAACCTTTCCCGGAAGAGATCCAGCCCTCTCACCATGGAAGTTGTCCTTTCAGTTCGTCGAGGGCCTGCAGGACACGCTCATCCATGCTGTCCTGCAGACTGAGGGTGAGCGACAGTGGATCGACAGTCCCCCGGCCTGGCACCAGCGCCGGATCGTAGATCCAGAGCTCAAGCTCTTGCGCCGCATCGGATGGTTCCGGCGCCTCGCGGGCACCGGCTTTAAGGGCCTCTCGCCATTCTGCGAAGGTGATGGCGCACACCGGTTGTCGTGGCTCCGTGAGCATGGAATCGCGTGCGAGTGCGCTCAGGCCTGCCAGCCGCCACTGGCGCCCTGGTGGCAAGGTTTCTCTCACGGCCCACAACGTCCGGCGCACAGGGCTGCGGAGCAAGGGCCTTGCCATCTCCCAGATTTCCTGTGGCGGTAACTCGCGGTGCAACCATTGTGAGCGTCCCATCCTGCGTGTCGCGGCAAGACCCGCCGCGTTCAGTTCCCTGACCGCTCGGGACAAGGTCATGGGGGTGTAGCCCATGTCCGATGCCAGCCTGGCTGGTCGCCAATCGTTGGCCAGAGGCTCGTTCATCAATGCGGAAATGAGGATCGCCTGCGTCGATGGGCTCAGGGCGGCGCCAGAGGACGGCGGCCGCTGCCTGAAGTGCTCGCGAAGGTCCAGGCCCAGGTCGGGCAGGTAGAGCTGGTTGCCCGGCACGATGAACGGGACCTTCTGTTCGATCAGGCGTTTGCGCTCGTACGACGCCAGGGCATCGGTCACGAACACAACCGGCTGTTTTCCCTGCTCCCGCACCTTGTCCAGCCGGATGCGGATGTCACCCAAGGCCTGCTTTTGATTCGATGGAGAGATCGCCAGCACGACAGGACGGCCCAGCAGTTCAAGCTCGACAAACTGGAACGCGTCTTGAAGGAAATACGGCAGCCCGCTGGCTTGCGCCCAAGGCTTTTCCTGAGGCGTGGGAATGCCCAACACCTCGTTGAGGTACTTCCGGGTGGCAGCGACCAGCATCAAACTTGAACCTTATATAACAAAGAAACCGAACGATAACATCGACAATGTTATCGTGCAAAATTATGTTATGAAGATTCTGAGCCGGGTTCCTGACCATCTGCAGCGAACCTCATGTGGACAAAACCGGCCACGATAGATCGTTCTGTCTGTGGCCGTACTCGAAGTACCCGATACGTGCCTCGTCGGACGAGGTCTGCTCCCTGAGCAGTGCGGCGGCCACCGCTTCCAGCGGTGCCAGGCAACTGGATGCAGACGTAGGCCTCGCGCTCAGAAGTCATAGTCGTCACTGGGCTTCCTGGGCCTGCCCATTCGTGCCGGCCGACGTGCGGCTTCAAGTGCCTTGCCGTGAAGGTCGGCGTCGGGGTCTGCCACGACGTCCACTGATTTGTCCAGACCCAGCGCCCAGACAACGGTGATGCACACACCGATTGCAGTGCCAGGTCGGCCCAGCTCCAGCGCCGTCAGGGTGTTGCGGTTGATGCCGGCTTTGCTGGCGAGATCGGCTACGGACCAGCCCCGTCGGATGCGAGCGATCCGGATGCGCTGCCCCAGCTGTATCACCTGTTCAGCAGCGCGGGCTGGTGTGTTGAATTTGCCCATTAATCTAGGCGTTGATGGTCAAAATGCCCATCAAAGTAGGCAAAGTGCATGGGGTATTCCGGAAAGTTCGCTGCCTTGGGGCTTTGCTCAGACGTGCTTTCTGAAGACTCTTGGGTTGGCTAACTTGATAGGTCATGCCGTGCCTGACGGTCCCAGGATGGCATCAATCTGCTTCCCCAGCTTGTCCCAGGCCGCTTTTTTCTCATCGGCGAACTCGTGGTGCAGGTAGTGGCGCCGCACCCGGCTGCCGGCCATCACGTGGTTCTGGCAGCGATCGATGATGTCGGGCAGGATGCCCAGCGCCTGCATCATGGTGGCGCCGGTGCGCCGCATGTCGTGCGGTGTCCACTCGCGGTGGCTGCCGCTCTTGAGCACCAGCGCGTTGTCATTGGCCCGGCGTGACAGGTCCTTGCGGGTCTTGAACTGGATCTGTCGGTCGCCCACCTGCTTGGACACGGTCTTGACGTCGATGTGGGTGTCTTCCTTGTGGTTGCCCGCCGGGAAGCAGTAGGGCGATGTTCCGGTCAGCGCATTGAGTGCCTGGAACTGGCACAGCGAGAAGTCCGAGAGGTAGATCCGGTGGCCCTGCTTCTTGCCCATCGGTCCCTTGACGTTCTCGATCGGGATGGTCCAGTAGCGCTCTGCCAGGTCCACGTCTTCCCAGCGGGTCATCAGCAGCTCGCCGATACGGCACAGCGTGCCCAGGCAGATCCAGATCGCCAGCTGGGTCTCGCGCTTGAGCGGGCGCTGCACCTCGTACTTGTGACCGGCCGGGGTCTCTTCGTAGTCCGCCTCCATGCGCTCGAAGATCGCCTGCAGTTCCTGCAGCTCCTTGGACGAGAGCACGCGGTCGCGCTCGTTGACCATGTCGAAGTCTTTGGAGACGATCTCGCGGATCTCGATCAGGTCGGCCGGGTTGCCTTCGATCAGCAGGCCGCGCCAGGGCTGGCGCTTCTCGGCCCAGGCGAACAGCTGCACCAGATCCTGGTGCACGCGCACGGACATGCGGTTCACGCCACGCGCCACCATGGTCCGTAGGACCTTGCGCAGGTCGTGCTCGGTGATGCTGCGTACGGGCTTCTCGCCCAGCACGGGCAACACGTCCTTCTCGAACGAGCGGCGCAGTTCGGCATTGCCGTCCTTTCGCGCCACGCCATCGGCCAGCCAGGCGTCGAACATGTCCTTGAAGGGCCTGTTCTGGCTGGCCTCGGCGGCTGCCTGTGCAATGGTCGCCTCGACCGCGGCCTGGTTCTCGATGCGCTCGGCCTTCTTGTGGTCGTTGGGGTTGACCCCGGAACGAGCAAGTTCACGGGCTTCATCGCGCAGGCGGCGAATCTGCTCCATGGACACGTTGGGCCAGGTGCCACACGGGTACCAAGCGATCTTGCCGTCCCACCGGAAGGCGAATTTGAAGCGGGCGGACACGCTCTGGTCGTTGGCGACCCGGACTTCGCCGATGAGTCCGTCGCCGTCACTGAGGGTGTCGCCACGCCAATCCGGAGGCATGGCCTTGAGCTCCAGCGTCGTCCACTTTTTGCCCTTTCCCGCCTTCGGGTACCGTGTCATGAGACCTCCATGGGGTAAACGGTGGGGTAAACAAAAAAACGCTGTCAGTGTATTTCGTGGGACGGCCTGGGATCAAGTATCCTTTTTATCTATATGATTTAAAAGAGAAAAAGTCGTCCCATAACGTCCCAGGAAATCTCGCAAGATTTCACGTATATTTCTATGGGGTGCAAGGGGTCGCGAGTTCGAATCCCGCCACGCCGACCATTGGCATCTGAAAGCCCGCAACCGAAAGGTTGCGGGCTTTTTCAGTTTCTGGCGCCCGAATGTCCGTTCGCCCCAGTGTCAGCGCGGCCGAGCAAAGCCGGATGCAATCCACGCCTGGGCGCTGTCGACGTTGAGTTTGAAGGTCGGTGGCGCGGGTACGCGCGCCAGTTCTTCATCGAAATCGTTCACCGCGCTCAGGGTCGCGGTGGCGCCTTCCTCGTCGGGCACGATGGCCAGCGCGACTCGAAGGCGCTGACCATCAACCGTCAAGGTGACGTTCTTGTTGAGCTGCGCATGCAGTTGCTGCTCGGAACGGCGGATGACTTCCCTGGCGGTTTTCACCAAGGTGTTGAAGGCGGCGGTGTCCAGGGGCTTGGGGTTTTTCTTGTCGCGGCCCATGGTCCAGGGGCCCACCAGGGCCGGCTCGGTGGCGCCGTCCAGGTGCATGGCCACCGCCCAGCCGTCGTCGTCTTCGTTCTTGATCACGCGGGCGGTCCAGTGCCCGTCGCTCCAGAGACGGTCTTGGTGAATGGGTTCGTTGGTATCAAAGGTCATGGTGATGGTGAAGCGGGGACAAGTGTTTTCGGAAGTGCGGAAGCAGTCGATACTGTAAGGACTGTCACCACCGTCAAGGAGGCCGACCTTGAGCTTCAGATCCGATCCTGGCGCTTCGTCTCGCGAGCCCATCTTTGCCTCGATGCCCGAGCACATGCCAGGCGCGTTGTTGCAGTATGTGCTGGGGCCCGGGGGTGAGCATCGTATCTGCTGGATGAGCCCCGGCTGCCAGGAAATCTGGGAGGTAGTGGCGCAAGCCGCCGTGCAAGATGCCGATCTGTTGTGGTCGCTGGTGGATGCGCAAGACTTGGTGGCCATGCGGGCCTCGGTGCTTGAATCGGCTCGTTCGCTGCAAGACTGGACGCAAGACTGGCGCATCACCACACCGTCGGGCCGGCACAAGTGGCTTCATGGTGTTGGAAGGCCGCAACGTCAGCCCGACGGCTGGGTGGTCTGGAACACGGTCGTCGTGGATGTGACCGACAGCAAGCGTTCGGGGGATGCCATGCGCGACAGCGAAGCGCGGTTTCGGCAACTGCTGGAGTACGTGCCCAACGTCTCGGTGCAGGGCTACGGCCTGGATCTCACCACCCGCTACTGATGGCTATTCAGCTGCGGAGGCGATTGGTCGAAACTTGCTGGACCTGATCATTCCGCCCGAGATGCATGCGGGCGTGGTCGGTGCAGTGACCGAAATGATCGAGAGTGGTCTGCCGATTCCCGCTGCCGATTTGAGCTTGCGCCGCAAGGACGGCACGTTCGTCGAGGTGCATTCCAGCCACGTGTACCTCAACATCCCCGGTCGCGAGCCGGAGTTCTATTGCATCGACTTTGATCTGACCGAGCGCCGGGACTCCGAGGCGATCCGCGCGCTGCTGCAGTCACAACTGCGCGAGTCGCAGAAAATGGAGGCTCTGGGCACGCTCGCCGGCGGCGTGGCGCACGACTTCAACAACATCGTGGCCGCGATCATCGGCAATGTGGAGCTGGCGCTGGACGACGTGCCCGCCAACAGCCCGGCGCGCACGAGCTTGATGGAGATCCGCAAGGCGAGCCGGCGCGCACGCGATCTGGTGCAGCAGATCCTCGCGTTCAGCCGGCGCCAGGTGCTCGAGCGGCAGGTGATCGAGCTGGCGCCAGTGGTCGAAGAGTCGGTGCGCTTGTTGCGCGCCACCTTGCCGGCGGGCGTGGAACTGAACGTGCACATCGGTGCTGGTGTTCCCCGTGTGCTGGCCGATGCCACCCAGATCGAACAGGTCTTGCTCAACCTTTGCACCAATGCCTGGCAGGCAGTTCGAGGTGTTGCACAAGGGCGTGTTGCGATCCGGCTGGAGTCGCATGTGGACAGTCCTGCAGCAGCGGGCGCTGCGCCGACCGCGTGGGCCCGGTTGACCGTGAGCGACAACGGACAGGGCATGAGCGATGAGACGCGTGCGCGCATGTTCGAGCCGTTCTTCACCACCAAACCGCCCGGCAAGGGAACGGGGTTGGGACTGGCGGTGGTGCACGGCATTCTGCGGGATCACGACGCGGTGATGGAGGTGCAGAGCGCTCCGGGGGAGGGCGCCATCTTTTCGGTGAGCTTTCCTGCGGTACTCGGGGCGGCTTCGGCCACCGTGTCACACATGGCGCAGCAGGTGCACCCCCAGCGCGCCGCATCCCCTCAGGGCGCCCACATCCTGTACGTGGACGACGACGAGATGATCGCGTTCCTGATGGAGCGCCTGCTTCAGCGCGAGGGTTACCGCGTCACGGTGTTCACGCACGCCGCGCAAGCGCTGGTGGCGCTGCGTGAGCAGGCCGAGCCCTTCGATCTGGTCATCACCGACTACAACATGCCCGGCATGTCGGGGCTGGATTTTGCACGCGCTGTCAAGGCTCAGTGGCCCGACTCGCCAGTGGCCATCACTTCAGGCTACATCTCGGAAGAACTGCGGGCTCAGGCGCCAGCGGCGGGCGTGAGTGAGCTGATCTACAAGCCGAACACGGTGGAAGAGTTGTTCGCAGCGGTCGATCGGCTGGTGCGCAGCGTGCTCGGGCCCCAGCAACGCGGCTGATCTTCAGGGCACCAGCCACACCAGCGCGTCGTCGGTCAGTCGGGCACGCCGGTGGCCCGTGCGGGCCAGCTCCAGCCAGTCGATGTGTTCGATGCG
>LNFM01012471.1_pt1 | contig 12142 bp, 18 predicted proteins | sample 596031 | NCBI WGS metagenome assembly LNFM01 (sample SAMN04254537, study PRJNA301005) | activated carbon metagenome | isolation source: dual media filters at the Ann Arbor, Michigan drinking water treatment plant | place: USA: Ann Arbor | reverse complement strand
TCCAAAGTGGCAGGATGCGCCGGGGATATTGGGCAGCCACGCCATCCTCTGCCCTCTGCCCGTGTATCTCCAGACCGATTCCGTGCTCACGCATGTACAGCTCGATGGGCTGCGAGCGCAGCGAGAGGCAGCACGTCACCCAATCGCTCACAAGCAACCTGTCCTGCGGCGCAGCTTCCATCAACGAACCAAGTGGCGTGTTGAAGATGGGCACCACGCGCGACGGCAGACCAGCAGCCTTGAACCGCTGCGCTTGGTCGCTCTGCACCTCAGTGACCCCCTGCTCGAGAATGAAGTCGCGCATGTGAGGCAGCATGGCCCCGGTGTTTACCCAAACGAACTCCAGCCGGTCAGCCCAGGGTTTGAGCACGTGTTTGAGGACGACCGACTCCTTACCGCCTGAATAGGCAACCACGCCTCGGGGGGCTGCGTCCATGGCCTGACTGATGGCCTCCAACGATTGCTCGACGTGTGGCTCGCTCATGCCAGCTCCAATTGGCAGGCTGACCCATTCGCAGGGGCGCAGGAACTGCGGGGCGCAGATTCTGCGGGGGTCGCTTCTTGGGGCGGGTCGCTTTCAGGCTCGATGTCGAGGTCTGCACACCATTCAGTGGCAAGGTCAGCCAGCGCGTTCACCGTCACCATCTCGTACGACAGGTCAGCATTGCGGTGGTCGCTGTGATTCGCCATGTACTCGCACAGGTCGTTGATGCGGTCCCTCAGGCCATTGAGGCGGCGGGCCATGGTCTGCAGCTTGCGGTGTGCTTGCAGGCTGCTGGAAGGCATTACCTTGAAGTGTTCGCAGATGCTCCGCAGTTGCCACGGGTGCACGATGGTCGTTTGCGGGTCGTCACCCCATCCGTCCTGCTGCGTGAGCATGATTGCCGGGCCGTGTTCGTCATCCACCCACTCGGCGGCGACTTCGTGATGTTTGAGTTTGGTGTTCATGCTGGAATTGATTCGAGTTGGTTTTCGCGGAGCAAGCTGGTGAACAGCATTGCCGGGCTGAGCTGCAAGCGCACGAAGCGCACCTGTCCAGAACTGCTGAGCAGTTGCTGAAGTGAGGCGGGAAAGGTTGGAGGAGGCTTCGAGAGTTCGTTTCCCAAATCGGCTGGCATGCCCCCATCACTCGATTGGTCACCCTCCAGATGTTCTCCTCCGGTTTGCTCCTCCCCCCTAAAGGGGGAGAGGAGACTTTCGGAGACTCCGGCACTCTCCGAAAACGGAGAAAACGGCGAAATTCGGAGACTCATGCCAACCATAGCCACCCCTCGTTCAGGCCCAGAACGCCACGGGCCAGAAGACCGGTGATGGCTTCTCTGGCGCGGCTGTTCCGCTTATCTGTGGGGCATGTAAGGCGAGCAGCGCCAGCGAGCACAGCGGCATCAAGCTCAATGCAGGGGCGCAACGGTGGTGCACCTGGCTTACCGCTCTGGCCTTCCTTGAAGAGCGGACGAAGCGCCTCCAACACAAGCCGCTGATTGCCCCCTGCAGGTAGTTTGGCCCGGGTGACTTCCTCGGAGACCATGTCGCGCACCACCACACACGATGTGATGGCCTCTCCGTGGTCGTCGGTTCCGAGCATTTCGACTTGCAGCCGGAACGCTTTCACCTCTCCATCAGCTCCATCCTTGGACTTCGCCACGCGCCACTCCCTGCGCTCACCTTCTCGGGACACCTCGACCGCTGCATCCATGGCCGCGAACAAGGAGCTATGGCCACGGAGCCCGCGTGTCGCGTCCTTGCCGGTGTGATGCACCAGTACCACCAGCCCACCGACAAGAGCCTGCAGGCGTTTGGCGGCTTCGAGAATCTCGCCCATGTCCTTGGAGCTGTTTTCATCCGAGGTTGGCGCAGCTCGGTTCAGGGTGTCCAAGAACACCGCCGCACCCTGGGGAACAACAGCCGCAAGGTCGTGTACGTCCCGCATGTCGGTCAACTTAAACGGCTGCAGGAGCATGTGTAGCGTCCTCGGCAGACTTCTCCCCCTGTAGGCCTCCCACGCTGCCACACGCAGACGAAACCCCGCTTCGCCCTCCAGTGCGGCATAGACCACCGGGGCCGCCTCCGTGCGGCAGTCGAACCAGCGCGCACCCTCAGAAATGGCAGCGGCCATGTCCAGTGCCAGAAACGATTTCCCCGATGCGCTAGGTCCATACAGCCCCGCCAGGCCAGCAGCGGGCAGAACGCCACGCACTCGCCAGGCCAGCGGCGGAAGAGCGGCCAGGTCAGAAGCACTTAGCAACTTGTACCGTTGCGCGGGTGCCCCGGGATTGGACAGAAGCGCCTCCACCGCATCCATGCCGTCACGCTGCGCCAAGTCGTTGATGTCCGAGTTCTGCGGCCAACCGTCAGGCATCTCGACGCACTCAATGCACAGGTCTTGTGCGAGCGCTTTCGCCTCAGGCTCCTTGCCGACATCCGGAACAACAACCAAGCGCGCGGACGGGTCAGAGGCGCGCAGTTCGGTCGCAACCGCCCGAACCCTGCCCCAGCCGAAGCACACCACCGCAGGCCGACCCGTCGCCTTCCACGCAGCCCAAGCCTGCCCGATGCCCTCACACAGAAACACCAATGCACCAGGAGCAAGGTCGCCAACGACGTGCCAACCTTCCAAGCTCGCACCCGGGAGATTCAGTTTCCCCGGTCTCCCGGCTGCTTTGAGACGCGCAGCCGCCTCTGGTGCGGCGATGAGCTGTAGGCTGGAGATGGAGCCATCCACGCGGCGAACCGGGATGACAAGCGCCCCAGCCATGCGCTCGCCAGCAACAACCAGAGGGTCACCATCAGGGACGACGCGCAGCCCATCGGCCACTCCCTGCTTCTGCAGGATGTAAGGGTGCTCCGCTGTAGCGGCTTCACAGCGCTCCCACACGTTGGTGGGTCCTACCCCTTGCCGCCCTTGATTTGGACGCTCCTGCGGCCTTCTGGGGGTTGGCGCACGGGCGACCTGAGGTTTTTGGGCATCGACACGCCAACCGTTTTGAGCGGCAGCCTTGAAAAGTGTTCCGGCTCCTACCCCTTTGCCCGGTTTGAAACTTCGCCAGGTGTCGCGAGCGTCGCGCTCGTTGTAGCTCCCAGCTTGGGCGCTCCAGTCGTTGAAAACGTCAAACTCAAGACCAGCGGCGTGTGCAGCCATTCCCACCCGAACCCACTCGTCGCGTGATAGGTCGGCGGGGATGGCATACAAGGCATCTCGGGCACGCTCGTTAACCATGGTCAGCATGAGACCTCCCGTTCATGGCGAGCGCTTGAGCCGTGTACTTGCCGTCCAACCTGTACAGCGCAATAGTGCGGTCTGCGCATGACTCCGTGGGGCTTGGAATCTCGATGGTCTCGATGGGCCAGCCAAGGGTGCGCAGGGTGAAGACCACCGCTCCGAGACGCCAGCTCTGCGTGCGGCTTTCAAAGTCTGGATGGTCAAATACCTGTCCGTCCATCAACATGCCCAAAGCCTTGTCGGCGAGCGTTCCACGGGTGGGCCACTGGGGCGCGAATGGTGGCGGCTCCAGAAAGGAAAGTTGCTCGGGTTGCGAAACGCTGCGTGGGAGCTTTTTCATGCGGCCTCCACCAAAAGCGACAGCGCCTTCTGAACACGCTCGCGACCACTCAGAGTCAAGCGGTATCGGCCAGGCTTGCAGAACTTTCCGTCGCGGTCCTGGACTTCGGTCCTCTGCATCTCGATGCCATCATGGCCAGCGACCTTGCGCCGAAGTTCCATGATGATTTGCGGGCCGTTGGAGGCACCTGCAATGCGGTCAATCTCTTCGCGTGACACCCACCCACCGGCATCGGCCAGAGCGACAAGTACACGGGTTTGACGTGGCGTGAAACGGAAAGACTGTTTAAAATCGAGGCTGTCCAAGGCGCTCGGGTTTTCGAAAGAAGGCTCGGGCGTTTTCAATTTCAGCCCTCCACCGAAGCATTGCGCAGGTTCTGCTCAATGAATCGCTCAATGTCTGAGCGGCGGTAGCGGACGTGATGGCCTAGCTTGAAGAACGGCAGCACCACCCGATTGGTGCTTCTCCACACGGACAAGGTGGCTTGGGGCAGGTTCAGCAGTTCAGCTGTCTGCTTGGGCGTGAGGTTTTCGCTCGAAGTGATTCGGCGAGTTGCGGGGAGCGTTTCCATGCGTCGTAACCTTTCGGTTGTTTTGGTAAACGCATTTCAGATTTTGGGGAGCCACCCCCGTCAACTCCCCCAATTCCCCCCATTGCTCCACCGGCCCAATAACCTACGAGAGCTGTCATCGACTCGACGAACTCAAGCTGCGCGCGATGCTCTCTGACGGTCTGCGGCGGCCTGGAGGTCGAGACTGACATCCTTGCGGTCGCTTCTCACACGCAATGCCGCTTTTTCCTCCGAAACCAGAGCAGCCAGGGCACCGCGCCTACCGAGCGTGTTGTCCACGTTCCAGGCTCCAGTGACACGCTTTAGACGGCCACCCAGTTCCGTGAAGCGAGCAAGCCTCCTGTCTTGTCGTTCTTCCGCGCGCTCCTGGTGGACAGCCGATGCAGTCGCCTGCCCGCGCTCTGACATTTGTGGAATCGGGCACGCGGACGCCAGACGAAATTTCACCCCCAACCTCGAAAGCCATTCGTCCACTTCGACTGCTGTGACAAGGTCTAGATATTCCCGTGGCTCGGCATGGTCGGGCAAAGGAAGAAGATTAGGGCTCCTGACAAGACGGCGCTCCGGGTTGCCAACCTTGGCGGCACCCATGCGCGCAATCATGTCCTTCACATCTGTGGATTGATTTCCATCGGCAAGCAACTGAGCCGCTTCGCCGACAGTGAAATGTCCTTGCGCCTGTCTCTCTACTACGAGTTCCAGTTGGGGTATCCATTCGCGCACAGTCTTTGAAGCTTGCCCGTAAAAGCTACCTATAGCCTCGATGACAGTCACGTTTTCGTCCATGGGCTCCTTGAGGAGAATCTCCAACAGCTCGCGGGCTAAGGGCTTTCTCGTAAATGCTCGCTGCACTCGCACTCCGACAGAGAACCCAGCCGCAAACTCAGCAAACTTGGCAACGGAGAGAAAACTCTCTTCCAATTGCCTGCCAACGAGACCTGGCGTCGGAATAAGAGAACTCGATGGCCAAGGCTCAATAAACCCTCGCAACGCCTGCTGCTGCAATAGCTTCGCCCACTGCCGTCGTGCTTCGTGATTCATGAGCCATTGCTCAGCAGCAGGGTTCCTCCAGACCGCGATTAGCTGCCAACCTTGTGGAGGCCTTGCTTCAAGTGCCTCCCTATAACGTCCCCAGTCACCTTCTGTGATTCGCGTTTTAAGTTTGGTGGGTCCTTCGGTGCTCTCTGGCTGCAACTCTAGCCTCGGTAGCGCAGACCACGGTCCGCTGTACAGCGCTTCCCAATCTGCATCTGTCAGGGCTACTGGAAAGCCCCCATTCTGGCCACACCACTGCAAGACCAAGTCCCTGTCGATAGCCTCCTTCTGCAGGTAGGAGAGCAGACGCGGAGTGTCGTCTGGCAAAGGAGGGTGTATGGCGTCGGCAACTAAAGCTGGAATTTCTCCAACCTTCAATCGGTCCGTACCTGGCGGGAGGACAATCATCGCAAGCATTCGTGCCCCTTCCGGCACCCTTCAAATAGATGCCCCAGCAGGCGGGTGAAGGTGTCCCGCTTTTCGGCCGCTAAACCTAGCTGGGGCAAAAACTCACGTACCGACTTCAGGTCGCGGAGCCCCCGACGACCTTCAGCATGGTGGTGCGAAACTTCTCGTCGGTTAGGGCCGCACGCTTCCGCCTAGCAGCATCCAAGGCTGACTGGTTTCGGACGACTGGGCTAGACGTGATGAGTTCTTGCATCTGCGCCAGCAGCCCCTCAAATTCTTCTTGAGCGTCTGGGCCATAGCTCCAGGAATCATCTTCTGAAAACATGATGCCCCGGGCAGCCGCACCAGTGGCACCCATAAACCGCGCGAGATGCGCACGGTACTGCTCCTCAGACACGTCGAGCGATTTGATTTCGCGGTCCACCTTGGTCAACTGTGCGCCAACTCTCGCCGCTTCTTCCTGGCGTATTTTTTCAGCAGCAGTCGAATACACGGTAAGCATGAAGCTATTCGCGGCCCTCCTGAACTGCGAAAGGACGTGCCTGCGCCCAGCCCCATCTTTCCAGCGAATGCCACGCGCCCCTGGAACCTCGCCGGGGAAAGGAGTGCCGCGCGGCACAAGGTCCGATGCCTCCAGCGCATCACGTTGACCATAGAAACGCACCACGCCAGAACTCTCGTAGTTCACTCTTTCCAGCCCCGCCCACTCACGCAGATGAGGCGAAACACAAGCCAGCGCCACTTGTGAACGGCTGCTCATGCCGCCACCTTGACGGCGCTGGACTCTCCGGCACGCGCTCGCTTGAGCTGTTCCAACGTGAGCAGAGGAAAACGCGTGCGTTCCTCCCAAACGAGCTGCAGCGTTTCATCAGAGCAATTCACGCCGACGCGGATGTGTGTGGGGGTGTACTCGCCCTGAGTTGTTACCACGCAGTCCAAAGGGCTTGAAGAGTCTGGATTGTCGTGAGGCACGACGAAGGCGCGCCGGTCACTGAAAGGAGGGATTGCGGTTGGTTTGTTCATCATGCATTTCCTTTTTAGGTGAGAGGGTTGTGGTGAGCGGACCGTCATCCAGCCACTTTGCGAGTAACAAACTCGATGGCCGTGCTGTCGCTCTTGGAGAGGTTGCAACGGACACATGCAGCGACCAGATTCAGCGTGTCATCACCACCGCCAAGCGCGCGCGGTAGCTGATGCTCCACATGCCACGGTCCGAAGAGACTCAGCGGCGTGTTGCAGTAATGGCAATGTCCGCCAGACCCCTCGAAGATGGAGCGCCTTCTACGAGACACGTACTGCGCTGTGGCTTGCGTATGCGTCAGCACCGGCTCGTCTGGCCATAGCTCCCCTTGCGTGGAGCTGCCCGGCTGCATCAGATGCTTGTCGTTGGCCGAGGTCAGCCGCAAGCGAGCCAATGCGAGCGCCTGCACCTTGTCCTCCGACACGCTGATGACAACGCCCGCTTGGGGCTTGACCACCATGTACTTGGTTGCGAACAGACCCCGAGACACGCACGGTACGCTGGCCAGTGCGTAGCGTCCGTCTTCGCCGAAGACACCTCCATAAATTGGACGTTGAAGCAGACGTTCGCCGGACATGCTGTGCGCCTTCAGGAGAGCTTTTCAAAGCGGGGCTGGGGGCTTTGCATGTCAGTGCCTTCTGGCGAACAGAAGCAACGACTCGGGCTCCAGGTGATGCTTCGCGGCCAACCGGCGCAGGCGCTCAGCTGGCGCACGCTCACCAACTACGATGAGCATGGGCCCCCCGTCTTCTGGCTGAAAAGTCCCGCACACATCTGAGCCGCATACATGTTGAAGAACACGGTCCGGAACTTGACCGGCGACACGGACTTGGCCGATACCTACGGCCTGGAGAAAGCGAGAAAAGCTCATGACGCCTCCTGTTGGAGAGCGTGGCACCCACGTACTGCGGTCGTCAGGCGCTTCTTGAAAAACCGCCGGATGTGCGGTGTAGGTTGGGTAACATAGACCTTAGCCATTTGAACCTCCTTAACAGGTTGATTTGGTCAGGGCTGCATCGGTGTTCCACCACCTTTGCGGCCCGCTTTTTTTCTGGTGCGCGCTGTCACTCTTTCGGTTGTTCCAAGTACTGCGCATGAAGCCTCTTTAGCTCCAACAACAGCGCCAGGTGCTTCGATACCCACACCGGAATTTCCACCCCGTCGTTGCGCCAACGGCTGGGCGTGTTTCGGTGCAAGCCGGTCGCCCTGCAGAAGTCGCTTACCTTCCAGCCGAGCTCTGACAAGGCGTCGTCGAACTCATCAATCGTCATCAAGCCCCCAACGTTTCTAAATCTTAATCTTTTTCCCGAAAATGTGCAAACGTCCCGGATAGAAGCGCACCATAACGAGACAACACCTCGGGAGCCCACGCTTTATCCAGACTCCAAATCTCAGCGGCGAATGGGCTCATAGACCAAGGAAAAATCGGTGTCATGCATTCGCGCCCGGCGCAGGAGTACATGGCCGCAAAGCTCGTTCTTTGCAAGCGCCAACAGCACATCGTCTTCATCTTTTGGAGTCGCCCTGCACCCCAGTGTCACGGAGACGAGAGCCTGAGGAGGAACAGAAATCAAGGCGACACTACCGCCCGGGGTGTCAAGATTCTTGTCGGCTAGGTGCAGTGGCCACACGAGTCGAAGTTCTTCTTCATAGGACCAATGGACTGACTTGGTGAGCGCGAAGACTTCAAAAAATCGCTCCTGCTCAATGACATCCATGTTCAGTTGAGTACGAGTCTGCGAATAGGACACTGGCCGCAGGACGCCGAACTCATCTTCCATGCTGCGCCGCCGGTGCAGACTTACGTGAGATTCGTCCAACTCAATCATCATTCCCCGATGGCAATCTCCATAGTGGGCCCACATCAGCGGCTGGTTCAACTCTCTTGACAGGCACAAGACACCGAGCATTGAGGGAAGTCGTTCCGTCAGGCCCTGTTGGATAGCCGCATTGACTGCTGGGACGGCGTACCGGCACATCTCTCGCGATTTCTCCATCAAGAGGGGCCAGATGGCACTGACCCTCGATGACATCTCAAGAAGAGGCTCTGGGTTGAAGCCTGGAATGCTCTGCAGATTTTGAATCAGGGCATTCTGTGTTGCTGAGCCTGGCTGTTCAACAAGCGCCGCTGCGACATCGACAGCAAGAGCATGAGGTAGTGGCTGCGGTGAGTGCTGAACAAGCAGCTTTGCGAGTTCCTCTACAGCAACGGCGTGCGCATTCTTCTCGAACTGCTGCTCGAAGTAGCGTGCGGTGAAGACTTCGTTGGAGGGCGCCTTTAGTTCGAACGGGTCATTGAACTCATGGGGCGGTGTGATTTTTAGATGCCAGTTTGAGAGGTAGCCCAACCCCCTCTGGCTCGTCATGTATTTACAGACTGTCATCAGCTTTCCGTTGAGGTGGGGCGCTCGCTTTAGAAGTCAATCAGCGAACCAGGCGGCTCAACGTGCTGCTGTGCGGGCTCTGCTTGGGGTGTTGCGTAAAGCAGTGACGCCCTCGACGCGATGGCTAGAAGGGTCTGACGGGATGTGCGTGGCTCGTGGGATGTTCGCCTGCGAGCGATGGCATACCGGGCAAAGGCAGTGGGCGACCCATCCACTGGGGTTTGGCTGGGTCCGGTCGGTCGCTATTGTCGTCTCGAACCGTTCGAGCTTTCTGGAGCAGCTTTCGCAAACCAGCATGCTGAATCTGTCCAGGTTGTAGGCGGGCAACAAGCCGGGGCGCACAGCACGTAGAGGGCTTCTTTTCGCGGGCGCGGCCTTGGTCGGGTGTGCCAATGCACCGGACAGGGCTTGAGCGCCGTCAGGTTGCCCCTGCTGGTTCAGAAATCTTTCAATGTCATCAGGGCGGTATCGAACGTGGCCACCGACCTTGACGTAAGGTAGGAGCACACGACCCGTGCTGCGCCACACTGCGAGAGTGGACGTGGGGATGCCCAAATACTCAGACGTCTCTTTTGGAGAGAGCAAACGCTCTTGGCGCAGGGCAATGGAGCACATGTGTCCCTCCGTGCATCCGTGGCAGAAGGCAAAAACCCGGGACATGCCCGGGTTTTGCTGACTCTCTTCAGAACTTTCGCTATCAAACAGCACGACTGCTGCCTGACTCTCCCTCGGTTGACTCTACTGAGCCTACCGTTCCCCCCGTGTTACCCCGAGCTTTTCGGCTCTGGGCTGGGGACTGGAGAAGTCCTTGATTTATATGGTGCGGCTGGCAGGAATTGAACCCACGACCCCTTGGTTCGTAGCTACCAGATCATCTGTAAGTTGTTGATTTATATAGACTCTGTGACCGCTCATTGTACCAAAACTACCCTGTTTAGACATGTATTTCAGAGCCCAGTCCCGCAAAAGTCCCGCAGAGAAATTGCGTGCGAAGTAGCATCGATCAGTTTCTGAGACCGGGGCGCAAACTTTTTCTGTAGCGTGAGCAGGCGCCCGGTGAGTGTTGTGAAGCGACAAAACTGCGCCCGCACCTTCGGAGCTGTCAGGGAGATAGATGTCGATAAATAGATCTTATCGTGGTTAATTTACAGCACGGAGCAGGAGGCTCGAAAAAGCCTGACGACCTCTCTATTCGTTGCTAGCTCAGATCCAACATTAAAGGCGGCGGCGATGTGGACGCTTGCGGCTCCCAGGTTGCGGTAGATCCTGATCTTTCGAACGATGGGCCACCACACGTAAAGGAAGATCTGGAGCGTGCTCCACATGGCGACCCAGCCGCCGATGAGCAGGCTCTCCTTTAGCAACTTGTGGAAGGTGTTGTTGGCAAAGCTGGACAGGAGATCGGCGGCAATCAGGCAAAGCGCCAGGAAGCCAATGCCGATGCCGATCAGCAGGCTGGTGCGCACTTCCAGCAGAAGCAGGCGCAACGTCCGTTTGGCCAGCACCGACTTGTATTCTTCGAAGTGGTTGCAGATCGCCTCGGCAACCAGTGGAGCAGGATCCTCCAGTGGCATCTTTTCGATGTGGACGATGATGCGAAAGTGGCAGACCTGCGGGAACTCCAAAGCCCAGCTTTCCAGGAACTTCTTCGCATCGGTGTCGAGATCGAGGTCGCGGTGATGAAACGGCGTCGGATCCATCGAGTTGAACAACTCGGGCAGTTCGACTACGCGCAGTTCGATCTGGTGGATGGGTGGATGGGTGGATGGGTGGATGGGTGGATGGGTGGATGGGTGGATGGGTGGATGGGTGGATGGGTGGATGATTTTTCTTCATTCCAAGCTCCACTCGCGGCAGCACCCTATCAGTTGGCAGCATCCGATTCGGTGTGCCTAATGATCGTCACCGGAACCTTGGCGGCGTGAAGCACAGCCTGCGACACCGAGCCGAACAACGTACCGCGCAGGGTGCCCAGGCCTCTGGAACCCAGAATGATGGCGTCACAAGCAAGGCGCTCGGCCAACTCGACCAGCGTTTGCGCAGGGTCGCCTGATCCGATCGGCGCCCTCCAGCGCACGCGAGCCCACCGCGCCGCTGACCCGTTCCAGCACGTCGGCGTCGGGAGCGAGCATCAATTCGTACAGATAGGTCGGTTCCTGAACGGTGGCCAGGACGAAGGTCGCATTCAGGCCTTCACGCTTCAGTCGCAAGGCATGCCGCACGGCGTCCAACGCCCGTTCGGAACCATCGACGGGTACGAGGATCTTCATGACTCAACTCCTAGTTGATTTCTGCAAATGTGGCCGAGCGGGTGGGTTCGCCCCCCCACCGGGATTCACCCTCAGGTCCGCTGCGCCCACCACTCGCAAGGTCTGTCCCAGCATCGAGGGCGTGATTCGCGTGATGCCTCGCTCGGTGACGTGGACGCGCGCCTTGTCCTGGCCGCGTCATGTCAGCCTTGAGGCTGTCATGCAACACGCAGCGATTGTCCACCGCCTTCCGCCACAAGACCGTATTCTTGCCGATCACCACATCGGGCACGCCCGCTTTACAGCAGTTGCTGAACGCGAAGTCGACTATCAATCTCTTGCGTGGCCTTGATGTGGTTGGTCTCCAAGCCATCCTCGTTGCGCTTCATGCCTTGCAGGATGAACGCCTAGATGTTGCCGATGGCCATCACGGCCGGCGTGATCATCATGGGCTCGCTCGTGCATAAAACGAACGAACGATTCAAGTGTCCGCTCGTCACAGGCGCGCTGACCAGCGGGGGTCTGACTGTCATCGCCAACGCGCCCAACCCGGGGGAGCAATCCCGCGCGGGAACTCCGACCAGGGCGTCATCAGCCCGTATGGGATGTTCTCCACCGCGCTATCACCCACCATGGCCGCGATTGAACGGCCACGGCCTAAACGGTGCAGCCGGACGCGACGCAGACGCAGGCGATGGTCGGATGGGCGTCGTGCCCACGAACACGGCAAGCGGTCAATGATGGCCACCCGCAGCATTGAACCAAGATCTTCAACATGGCAGGCCCCCCGTTCCGCTGGCGTAAAGGCGACGGGCCCCGACACCGGCTGTTCGTGCAGGTCAGGCCGGCGCACCGTTCGATCGTTGACGGCTGCCCGTGATCAAGGCCGCAAAGCGGCAGTCGGAGAGCTACCC
>LNFM01011356.1_pt1 | contig 12142 bp, 10 predicted proteins | sample 596031 | NCBI WGS metagenome assembly LNFM01 (sample SAMN04254537, study PRJNA301005) | activated carbon metagenome | isolation source: dual media filters at the Ann Arbor, Michigan drinking water treatment plant | place: USA: Ann Arbor | reverse complement strand
TCTTCATCGGCATCGTGTTCTACACGCTGATGTGGGGCCGCCGCGTGACCCAGAACAACTACTGGAACGAATACGCCGACACGCTGGAATGGACCCTGCCTTCGCCCCCGCCCGAACACACCTTCGAGCAGCTACCGAAGCGTGAGGACTGGGACAAGCAACACGCCCACTAAGGCGTCTGCCAAGCACAAGATCGGCCTCGGGAGCAGTCCCGAGGCTTTTTTCATTGCGGTTCTACCGCAGGGTTCTGCCAGTACGCCGGCCCAATGATCGATTGTCACGCCGCAAGACGGCAAACAGATCCCGCACCGCCCTCCGTACCAACCGGTGCAGCTTTCTGGGGCGCCGAAATTCGCGGCGAATTGCTGCAGCCTTGAGCCTTGTTCCCTTGCCCCAGGGTATCCCGCCGGAATCTTCGCCGCGGATGTTTTGATCTCGAAATTCCCGAATGACAGAATCATCGTCTCGGCAATCCTCTATGAACCAAATACCGATTGGTTCGCAAATGATCAGCCTGCTCACCTCAGCACTCGAAAAGGACGCCGCCGGCTTTGTTCGTGCCCGGTTGCTCGGCATTATCGAGAACGGCAACCTGCCGCCCGGCGGTCGTCTGCCCACCGAACGCGAACTGAGCGAGAGCATGGGGATAAGCCGCCGTGCCGTGCGTCAGGCGATGGAAACCCTGCTGGCCGACGGGCTGATCTGGCGCAAGCAGGGCAAGGGCACCTTCGCAGGCCAGCCGCCCGACAAGACCCAGGTTCTGGCGGCCGAGGTCGCGGGCGAAACCAACTTCACCGAGCTGATGGAAGCCCGCCTCTGCATCGAACCGACCTTGGCCGCGATGGCCGCCCGTCACGCGCTGCCCGCAGATATCGAACGGATGCGCAACCTGGCCCGCCGCACCGTGGAAGCGACCGACAACGCCTCGATCGAAATCTGGGACGGCGCGCTGCACCGGCTTATCGCGCGCACCGCGTGCAACCGACCGCTGTTCACCGCCTTCTCGATGATCGACGAGATCCGCTCCAACGAGACATGGCGCGGCCTCCGGTCCAAGGCGCGCTCGCTGGAAACGCTCCGCGTCAGCGACACCGAACACCACGCCATTATCGACCAGATCGAGGCTGGCAATCCGCATGGCGCCGAACTCGCGATGCGCCGCCACCTGACCACGCTTGCCGACAACCTGAACCGCATCCTGACACCCTGAGGAAGGGCTGGCCGTGACCACAGACATCACCCTCGCCACCATCGAAGCCGCCGAACGGTTGCTCGCGGTCAGCTACACCCCTGCCGAACGCCAGCAGATGCTCGACAACCTCGAAGGGCAGATCACTTCGGCCGTTGCCCGCCGCGGCGTGCATCTGGACAATTCCGTCCCGATGGCGATGCGCTTTGACCCGCGCCTGCCCGGCTTCGCCATGCCGCACGGAGCAGATGCGCTGACGCTCTCTGCCGTCACTTCCCCCCTGCCCGGCAGCGACGAAGACATCGCCTTCGCCCCCGTCACCCACCTTTCGGCCTGGATACGCAGTGGCGCGCTGACCAGCCGCCGCGTGACGCAGATCTACCTTGACCGCATCGCCAGCATCGGCCCACGCCTTGAATGTTTCGCCGCCGTCACGCCAGAAATCGCGCTCGCCGAAGCTGACGCCGCCGACGCGCTGACCCGCGCGGGCATCAGCCTTGGCCCGCTGCACGGCATCCCCTACGCGCTCAAAGACCTTTTCGACACCAAGGGCATCGTTACCGGCTGGGGCGCCGAACCCTTCCAGAACCGCATCCCCGAAACTGACGCCACCATCGTGCGGCTTCTGCGCTCGGCGGGGGCGGTCCTCCTCGGCAAGGCCACCGTTGGCGCGCTTGCCTACAATGACATCTGGTATGGCGGCGTCACGCGCAACCCGTGGAACCTGAACGAAGGCTCGTCCGGCTCCTCCGCCGGCTCAGCCTCGGCCACCGCTGCGGGCCTCTGCGCCTTTGCCATCGGCACCGAAACCCTCGGTTCCATCACCTCACCAAGCCAGCGTTGCGGCACTACGGGCCTTCGCCCCACCTTCGGCCGAGTCAGCCGCGCGGGCGCAATGGCGCTTTGCAACTCGCTCGACAAGGTCGGGCCGATCTGCCGCTCGGTCGAGGATACCGCCATCGTCCTGGCCTCCCTGAACGGCGCCGATCTGGCCGACCGCTCCACCATCGCCGCGCCCTTCGTGTTCGACGCCACCGCCCCCATCGCGCACCTCAAGGTCGGATACCTGCCCGAGGCGTTCGGCGAAGGTGCCACTGCCATCGACCACGCCGCCCTTGCCGCTGTCCGCACCCTGGGCCTTGAGGTTGTCGAGGTCTCGCTGCCTGACCTGCCCTATGGCGCCCTCATGAACATCCTCTTTGCCGAAGCCGCCGCCAGCTTCGAAGACCTGACGCTGACCAACGCCGATGACATGCTCACCTGGCAGGACGCCGCCGCCTGGCCCAACGCGATGCGCAAGGCGCGCTTCCTGTCCGCCGTCGATCACGTCCAGCTCGACCGCCTGCGATACGTCGTGATGCAGGCGCTCGACGGCCTCTTCACTCAATGCGACGTCCTCATCGGCCCGTTCATGACCGGGCCGATGCTGATCGCGTCGAACTACACCGGCCACCCCTGCCTGCACCTGCGTGCAGGGTTCGAGGATCTCGGCACCCGCAGCCCCGCCTCGCTCGCCTCCGGCAGCCTGACAACGGGCGAGGCCGATACCGCCGGCCGCACCTTTACCGTGCCCCAAGGCATCTCGCTCTGGGGGCGGCTCTTTGACGAGGGACCGATCCTGAACCTTGGAATGGCATTGGAGACGGCCCTCGCCGTCGCTGACCGCCGGCCCGAATTTCCTGACTGACCTACAAAGCCTGCCCGCAGCCAATGCGGATCTCCAAACCCAGGGCCGGGCCAGGCCCGCAACAAGGGAGCTTTCATCAATGAAGCGTAGAGACTTTCTTCGCAGTTCCACCGCCATCCTCGGCAGTGGCATCTTCATGGGCGGCCTGCCGACCGCCCTTTTCGCCCAGGACACCCCGGTGTCGGGCGGCACCCTGATCTGGGGTCATTCGGAAACCACCCAGAACCTTGACATGCACCAGACCGGCACCGCATCGTCGGGCCGCGTCCTGCAGAACATCCACTCCTCCATCGTCACGGTGGATGCGAACCTCAAGGTCATCCCCGGCCTTGCCGAAAGCTTCGAGGTGGCACCAGACGGGCTGACCTACACCTTCAAGCTGCGCCCGAACGTGAAGTTTCACAACGGCGCGACGATGACCTCGGCCGACGTGAAGTATTCCTTCGAACGCTGCAAGGACCCCGCAACCGGCGCGGTGAACTTCGAGGTGTTCAACAACGTGTCCGCCATCGAAACCCCCGATGACCTGACCGTCGTGATCAAGATGAGCGCGGTCAATGCGCCCTTCCTTTCGCGCCTTTCTGAAAACGGCGCGGGCGTGATCATGCCGGTCGATAGCGGCCCGACCCAGGGCACCAACCCGATGGGCGCCGGACCGTTCAAGTTCGACAGCTACGAGGTCGGCACCGTGGTGAAGATGTCGCGCTTCGACGACTACTGGGAAGGCCCCGCTTTCCTCGACGCGGTCGAGGCGCGCGAGATCACCGAACCCACCACCCGCCTCACCGGCCTGAGAACCGGCGAACTTCACATGATCAACGACATCCCGCTCGACCGTGTGGGTGAAATCGAAGGCGACGCCGGACTTCAGGTGAAGAAGTGGTTCCCGCTGAACTTCGACTTCATCAACATGAACCACTCGTTCGAGCCGTTCAAGGACAAGCGCGTCCGCGTCGCCTTCGACATGATCATCGACAAGGAAGCGCTGATGCAGGGCGCGCTCTGGGGCCAGGGTGCCACGACCGCCTCGCCCAGCTTCCCGACCGATGCCGCCTACAACAAGGACATCGCCCCCCGCCCGCAGGACATCGAAGGCGCCAAGGCCATGCTGGCCGAAGCGGGTTATCCCGAAGGCAGCCTGAACATCGTCTTCAAGGCCACCACCAACTACCCCTACCACATTGAGACGGCCCAGATCCTCGTCGAATGGTTCAAGGCCGCAGGCGTCAACCTGACGATCGAACAGCTGACCTGGGCCGACTGGCTTTCCCAGTGCTGGGTCGACAAGGACTACCAGATGACAATGATGAACTTCTTCACGCTGTGGGAAAGCGACTTCCTCTACTACAGCGTCTGGAACTCCAAGGGTGCCTTCAACTACCGTCTGATCAGCGACCCCGTCATTGACGAGCTGACCGAGAAGGCCCGCATCACCGTCGACGACGCCGCCCGCGCCGACGTCTACAAGGCGGTGCAGAAGCAGATTTTCGATGAGGCGCACGACATCGTCCTTTGGTTCCGCAACGGCACCATCGGCGCGCAGCCGTCGGTCATGGGGCTGGATACCGTCGTTCACCCGAACGGCTCCAACCTCAACTTCCACAAGGTCTGGCTGAAAGCCTGATAAACCAACGGCGGGCCGCTCAAGGCCCGCCGTCCTCTCTGTCGGGGACGCTGATGACCTACATCCTGAACCGGCTCTTGTCGGTGATCCTGACCCTGTTCCTGATCACCCTCGTCACCTTCGCGGTGACCAACATCCTGCCCGGTGACGTGGCCATGATGATCATGGGCACCCAATCGAACCCCGAAGCGCTCGAAGGCCTGCGTCAGTCGCTCGGCCTCAACGACCCCCTCATCGTGCAATATGGCCGCTGGATCGGCGGCATGCTGACCGGCGAGTGGGGCACCTCGCTCATCTTCAAGCAACCCATTGCCGACCTCCTGCTGCAAAAGGCCGCCGCCTCTGCCGTGATCGTCGTGATGTCGATGACCATCGCGCTTGCCCTCGCCGTGCCGCTGGGGGTCTGGGCCGCCGTTCACCGCGACAAGTGGCAGGACACCACCAGTTCCACCACCGCCCTCCTCGGCGTCTCCTTGCCGGATTTCTTCTGGGGCATCGTGATGATCCTCGTCTTTGCCCGCTGGCTCGGCTGGTTCCCGTCCTCGGGCTTCGTCGATCCTGCCGATGATTTCCTCGGCACCCTCCGCCACGCCTTCCTGCCCTCGCTCGCCCTGGGCCTCGGCCTCATGGCGCACCTCACCCGGATGACCCGCTCCACCATGACCGGCATCCTCAATCAGGAATTCATCCGCGTCGCCCGCGCCAAGGGTCTGTCGGAACGCACCGTGATCTGGCGCTACGCCCTTGCCAACGCCATCGGCCCCGTCATCACCATCGCGGGCCTGCAGATCGGTTACCTCTTCGGTTCGATCATCGTGATGGAGTTTCTGTTTTCCTACACCGGCATGGGCTGGCTGACCTATCAGGCGCTTCTGAACCGCGACCTGCCGCTCATTCAGGCCACCGTATTCGTCGTCGCCGCCGTGGTGATGCTTACCAATCTCGCCGTCGACCTCCTTTACGTCGCGATCGACCCGCGCATCAGGCTGGGCTGACCGATGCACCGTTTTCTCACCACCAAGGGCATCGTCGGGCTGACGCTGATCACCCTCATCGCGCTCATCGCGATTCTCGGGCCGCTCGTCATTCCGCCCGATGCCGCCACCGCGATGGACATGACCGCCCGCCGCTCGCCGCCCTCGTTGAAGCACCTTTTCGGCACCGACCAGCTTGGCCGCGACCTTCTGTTCCGCGTCATTCTCGGCGCGCGCACCTCGCTTGAAATCGCCGTCTCCGCCGTCCTCATGAGCATCGTCCTCGGCCTGCCGCTCGGCCTGATCTCGGGCTACTTCGGCGGGCGCACCGACAACATCCTGATGCGTCTGGTGGATACCCTCCTCGCGTTCCCGGCCCTCCTTCTTGCCCTCACGATCAGCGCCGTCCTCGGGCCGAACGTGCAAAACACCATCATCGCCATCGGCATCGCCTTTACCCCCTTCCTCGCCCGCATCATCCGGGGCGAGGCGCTCAGGGTCGCGCAAATGCCTTACGTCGAGGCTGCCCGCGCCTCGGGCACCACGGACGTGATGATCATGGTCCGACACGTCCTGCCGAACATCCTGCCCGCCGTCATCGTGCAGGGCACCATCAGCCTGGCCTTCGCAATCCTTGCCGAAGCGGGCCTGTCATTCCTCGGCCTCGGCACCCAGCCCCCCGCCGCAAGCTGGGGCCTGATGATCCAGGCCTCGCGCGACCAGCTTGACATCGCGCCTTGGACAGCCATCGTCCCCGGCCTTGCCGTGGCCCTCACCGTGCTTGGTCTCAACATGGTCGGCGACGTGTTGCGCGACATTCTCGACCCGAGGTCAAAATGAACGCACCCGCGAAACCCATCGTCAGCGTCGATCACCTGCGCGTCGAATTTCCCACCCGTGGCGGCACCGTCATCGGGGTCGAGGACGTCTCCTTCACCATCGCCCCTGGCGAAACCGTCTGCGTCGTGGGTGAAAGCGGCTCCGGCAAATCCGTCACCTCGCTCTCTTTGATGCGCCTTGTCGAATTCGGTGGCGGCCAGATCACTTCCGGCGCGCTCACCTTCGCCCGCGCCGATGGCAGTACCCTGAACGTCGCGACCGCTTCGCCCGAGGTCATGCAAGGCGTGCGCGGCAACGAAATCGGGATGATCTTTCAAGAACCGATGACGGCGCTCAACCCGGTCTTCACCATCGAACGGCAACTGACCGACGGGTTGATGCTGCACAAGGGCCTCAGCCAGCAAGCCGCCTCCGCCCGCGCCCTCGAACTCCTCCAACTCGTCCGCATCCCCGAACCCGAACGCCGCCTGAAGCAATACCCGCACGAACTCTCTGGCGGGATGCGCCAGCGCGTCGTGATCGCGATGGCAATGACCTGCGAGCCGAAGCTCCTCATCGCGGATGAGCCCACCACCGCCCTCGACGTCACCATTCAGGCTGAGATTCTCGCCCTCATCAACCGCCTTAAGCGGGACAAGGGCATGGCCGTCCTCTTTATCACCCACGACATGGCCGTGGTGGCGCAAATGGCCGACCGGGTCGTGGTGATGTATCAAGGCCGCATCGTCGAGACCGGCACTGTCACCGACATCTTCGAGAACCCGCAGGAAGACTACACCCGCGCCCTCCTCGCCGCCGTGCCGAAACTGGGCGAGATGAAGGGAAAACCCGCCCCCGAACGAATGCGCCTCATCGGCGACGAGGCCGCCCGCGCCGCCGCCATAGCCCCGAAACCCCGCAAGCCCGAGGTTCTGCTCGACGTCCGCCACCTCACCACCCGCTTCCCCGTCAAGGGCGGCATCCTGCGCCGCACCGTGGCACAGGTCCACGCCGTCGAAGACGTCAGCTTCACCCTCAACGTCGGTGAAACCCTTGCCCTTGTTGGTGAATCCGGTTGCGGCAAATCTTCCACCGGCCGCTCCATCCTGCGCCTGATCGAACCCACCTCCGGCGAGATCCTGATCGGTGGCCGCGACATCCGTGCGCTTTCCCACCACGACCTCCGCCGCGCCCGTGCCGACATGCAGATGGTGTTCCAGGACCCCTTTGCCAGCCTCAACCCCTACCGCCGCCTGAAAGATCAGGTGTCCGAGCCGATCCAGAACTTCGGCCTCGCCACCGGCCAGGCCCTCAAGGACCGCGTCGAACAACTGTTCGACCGCGTCCGCCTGCCCCGCGCCTTCATGACCCGCTTCCCGCACGAACTCTCCGGCGGCCAGCGCCAGCGCGTCGCCATCGCCCGCGCGCTCGCCGTCAACCCCAAGCTCATCGTGGCCGATGAAGCCGTCTCCGCCCTCGACGTCTCGGTTCAGGCCCAGGTCCTCAACCTGATGATGGAGTTGCAGGAAGACCTCGGCCTATCCTACCTCTTCATCAGCCACGACATGGCCGTCGTCGAACGCGTCGCCCACCACGTCGGCGTGATGTATCTTGGCCGCATCGTCGAGCTTGGCCCCCGCGCCGCCGTGTTCGAAAACCCGCAGCATCCCTACACCCGCTCGCTTCTCTCCGCCGTGCCGATCGCCGACCCGCGCAAACGCCGCTTTGCCGACGACCTCGCGTTCAAACCCATCACGTCACCGATATTTCCGCTGGGACACACCCCCGCCCCCTCGACCTACGTCGAGGTCGGGCCGGGCCACCGTGTCCTGCAAGACTGACACCTGAGGAGGAAAACCATGCCGATCAAGAACCGTCTCGCCGAGATGCAGGCCGAAATCACCGCCTGGCGCCGCGACCTGCACGAGAACCCCGAATTGATGTACGAGGTTCACCGCACCGCGGCGACGGTGGCCGATAAGCTGCGCGAATTCGGCTGCGACGAGGTGGTCGAAGGCATCGGTCGCACCGGCGTTGTCGGTGTGATCAACGGCAAGACCGACAGCCGCGGCCATGTCGTGGGCCTGCGCGCCGACATGGACGCCCTCCCGATCCTGGAGGCGACCGGCCTCGCCTATGCCTCCAAGACCCCCGGCAAGATGCACGCCTGCGGCCATGACGGCCACACCGCCATGCTGCTCGGTGCGGCCAAATACCTCGCGGAGACCCGCAACTTCGACGGCAAGGTCGCCGTGATCTTCCAACCCGCCGAAGAAGGCGGTGCCGGCGGCGAGGCGATGGTGAAGGATGGCCTGATCTCCCGCTTTGGCATCAAGGAAATCTACGGGATGCACAATTCGCCGGGCCTGCCCGTCGGCCAGTTCTCCATCAAGCCCGGCCCGTTCTACGCCGCCACCGACAACTTCACCGTCCACGTCAGCGGCAAGGGCGGCCACGCGGCCTACCCGCACCGCGCCGTCGACACCACACTGATCGCCTGCACCATCGTCACCAGCCTGCAATCCATCGTCTCGCGCAGCGCCGACCCGCTGGAATCCCTCGTCGTCTCGGTCACCTCGTTCAAGACCGAAAGCGAGGCGTGGAACGTGATCCCCGAACGTGTCGAGTTGCGCGGCACCGTCCGGAGCTTTGACGCAGCCGTCCGCAAGATTGCCGAAGACCGCTTCCACGCCATCGTCACCTCAACCGCCGAAGCCTTCGGTGGCAGCGCCAAGATCGACTGGCGCCCCGGCTACCCCTCGATGGTCAACGCCGAAACGGAAACCGATTTCGCTATTGAAGTCGCTGAAAAGATCGCCGGCCCCGGTGGCGTCGACACCAACTGCCCGGCCATCATGGGCGGCGAAGATTTCGCCTACATGCTGAACGTCTGTCCCGGTGCCTATATTCAGGTCGGCAATGGCGACACCGCCGAAGTCCACCACCCCGAATACAACTTCAACGACGAAGCGATCCCGTACGGCGCCTCCTACTGGGCCGAGCTAGTCGAAACCCGCATGCCTGCGGCCTGAAAGGACAGACGATGAACTGGTCAGATTACCTCGACGCGCACCAACCGCGCTTCGTGGACGAACTCGTCGACTTCGTCCGCATCCCTTCGGTCTCCGCGCTTCCAGCACATATCCCCGACGTGGTCACCGCCGGCCACTGGGTGATGGAGCGGATGCGAGCCGCCGGCATCGAAAACATCCGCATGATGCCAACCGAAGGCCATCCCGTCGTCTACGGCGACTGGCTGCATGCCGGGGCCGACAAGCCCACGATCCTGATCTATGGCCATTTCGACGTGCAGCCCGCCGAACCCTTCGACCTATGGGAAACGCCACCCTTTGACCCGCAGGTCCGCGATGGCCGCGTCTACGGGCGCGGCGCGTCGGATGACAAGGGCGGCATGCTGATCCCGATCCTGTCCGCCGAGGCGATGCTGAAAACCACCGGCCGCCTGCCGGTGAACGTCAAATTCTTCTTCGAGGGGCAGGAAGAGATCGGCTCGCCCCACCTGCCGCCGTTCATCAAGGCCAATGGCGCGCTCCTGAAGGCCGACATGATCTTCTCCGCCGACGGCAGCCAGTGGGGCGAAGACCAGCCCAACCTGATCACCGGCCTCAAGGGTCTGGTGGCCTGCGAGGTGACCGTCACCGGTGCCAAGGGCGACCAGCACTCCGGTCAGCAGGGCGGCGGCATCGCCAACCCGATCCACGGGCTTTCCCACATCATCGCGTCGATGAAGGGTCTGGACGGCCGCATCAACGTCGCGGGCTTTTACGATGACGTCATCGACCTGACCGTCGAAGACCGCGCCGCCATCGCCCGCGTCCCCTTCGACGAGGCCGCCTATATCGAAAGCCTCGGCGTGCCGGATGTCTTTGGCGAAGAGGGTTACACCACCCGCGAACGGCTCTGGGGGCGCCCCACCTTTGAACTCAACGGCATCTGGGGCGGCTGGCAGGGCGGCGGCATCAAGACCGTGCTTCCGGCGCAAGCCTTCGCCAAGATCACCTGCCGCCTTGTGGCGAACCAGCGTCCCGACCAGATCTTCGAGCTTTTGCGCGCCCATATCGAGGGGCATTGCCCGAAGGGCCTGACGGTCAAGGTCGAACGCCTGCCCGGCAGCGCCGACCCGTTCCTCTTGCCGAACGGCCACAACGCCAGCGCGGCAGCGGCAGAGGTCTTGACCGAGGTTTACGGAAAAGCCCCCTACATCACCCGCACCGGCGGCTCGATCCCGGTGATGACCATGCTGCTGCATGAAACCGGCATCCACGCCACCGTCTTTGCCTTCGGCATGAACGACGAAAACCTGCACGCCCCGAACGAGTTCTTCCGGCTGTCGAACTTCCGCAAGGGCCAGACCGCCTATTGCAAGCTTCTCGAACGCCTGGGCTGACAATGGCACCGGGGTGGAATTGACGGGCGGGCGCAAGGCATTACCTTGGCCTTCATGCCCTACGAATTCCTCCCCGCCACCCCACCGGAAACCCACCTTCACCTGTGGCCGCACCGGTCCTTGTCGTCGCGCGGATTTGTCTGGTTTATCGGCAGCACCGCCGCCCTGATCGGCGTGCCATTGATGGCAGTGCTCGGCTCGCCGGTCGTCTGGGCGCTGTTGCCGTTCCTTTTGGGCGCGATCTGGGCAATCTGGTTTGCGCTGCGCAAGAACGGCCGCGACCGCGACATTGTCGAACATCTGACCCTGTCACCTGCCGCCGTCACCCTGTCGCGCCACGGCCCACGGGGCAAGCGGCAGGATTGGCAGGCAAACCCTTACTGGCTGCGCATCACCCTGCACCCGACCGGCGGCCCGGTGCCGAACTACCTGACCCTGAAGGCCGAAGCGCGCGAGGTCGAGCTGGGCGCCTTCCTGTCCGAAGAGGAACGCATCGCGCTCTGCCACGATCTGGAACGCCGGCTGGCCGCGATCCGCTAAAGTCGCTCCGACATGACCAAGGTCAAGGCGCAGCACCGCATGCCGGGCCAACCTGAAGGTGCGACGACCCGCACCAGATGGAGGCAATCATGGCGACCCATTTTCCCGGCTGGACCAGACCCGTGGCAATTGCCGCGGGCCTTTTCGGCGCGCTGACGATCCTGTCCGGCGGCCTCGCCCTCTTCGGCCCGCCCGTGGCGCAAGAAGTGGCGGGCAACGCAGTCAGCTTCGTGCTGGTGTTCAACTTCCTCGCAGGCTTTGCCTACATCGCCGCAGCGGCGGCGCTCTGGCTCGGCCATCCCCTGGCCCGCCCGCTGGCGCTGGCGATCGGCACCGCCACGCTCCTCGTCTTTGCAGCCTTCGCTGTTGCCACCATGACCGGCACCCCGTTCGAGATGCGCACCGTTGGTGCGATGATCCTGCGCGCGGGCTTCTGGCTTACCGTGGCGCTGATGCTGCCCCGCGCCCGCAACGCCTGAAGCGGCAGGTTACCCCAGCCGCCCCTTGACCAGCGCGCCCACCGCGCCGAAATCCATCTGCCCGGTATACCGCCCCTTCAGCGCCGCCATCACCTTGCCGCAGTCGCGGATGCTGGCCGCCCCTGTCTCGGCCACAGCTTCCGCAATCGCCGCCTCGATCTCGTCCTGCGACATCTGGCGCGGCAGGAATTCCTGGATCACGCCGATTTCGGCCAGTTCCTTCTCCGCCAGCTCCAGCCGCCCGCCCTCTTCGTAGGCGCGCGCGGATTCCTGACGCTGCTTCACCATCTTGCCCATGATCTGCAGGATGTCCGGGTCCGACACCAACCCCTCGCCGCCATCGCCCCGGTTGGCGATCTCGCGATCCTTGATGGCCGCATTGATCAGCCTCAGCGTCGAAAGCCGGTCAGCTTCCTTCGCCC
>LNFM01011355.1_pt1 | contig 12143 bp, 11 predicted proteins | sample 596031 | NCBI WGS metagenome assembly LNFM01 (sample SAMN04254537, study PRJNA301005) | activated carbon metagenome | isolation source: dual media filters at the Ann Arbor, Michigan drinking water treatment plant | place: USA: Ann Arbor | reverse complement strand
ACCGGCGCGCCCTGGCGATCCGGGCGCAGAAAGGCGGCGTTCAAGTAGGCGGCCTCGCCCAGCGTGCGCAGGCCGACGACACGCCGGGTGCCGGTGGGCGGGTCGGCCTCGAGCTGCACCTGCCGCAGGCGACGCGGCTGCTGCGCCTGCACGGCGTTTGCCGCCGGCAGGAACAGGCCCCGGGGCTTGAGCTCGCGCTCGGCTTCGGCGTCGCTGTACAGCCCCAGCCATGTCGAGGCCGAGGTCATCAGGCCGGGGGCCAGAAAGTGCCGGGGCTCGGGCAGCACCGGGTTGCCGCCCCAGGGCCGGGGCAGTTGCCGGGGGTCGATGCCGACCAGCTCGGCTTCGCTGCGCAGCGTGAAGCGCTCGAGGTCCACGCCCCCGATGCCCGCGAGGCTGAACCACAGCGTGCGGCCGTCGCTGCCGAGGACCTTGGCATTGCCGAAGGCACTGGCGCGCAGCCCGCTGCGCAGCCGAACCAGCCGTGGCGCCGAACCATCCAGCGGCACCAGAAAGAGGCTGGCGCGGTAGGTGTCGAGATCGGCGTTGCGGTGCAGCGATGGCAGGCGGGGTTCCAGCGCCTGGATGAAGGTCGCGATGTGCCGGTCGGTGCGCAGGCTCGGCCCGAAGGCCGTGCCTTGGGCGGGTGGGGTGGTGAAGAAGCCGTCACGGGCCCAGACCGCCGCGCCCACCAGCGCCGTGGCCGCCAGCACCACCTGGGCGAGCCTCGCGTACAGCGACTTCAGCCTCGCGGGCCCGTGCTCGACGGCCGCCGGTGGGGTGCGCCGCCCGGCGCTTCCGCGTGCTTCCCGCAGCACGATCAGACCGGTGTCGAGGTCCAGGTCCGCACGGCTTCCCGTCGCCTTTCTGCCGAGCCAGGCCGTCGGCGATGCGCCGCACGATGCGGGCGCGCCGGTCTGGCGCGCTGGGATGCCGGGTTGCCCCGTCATGCCGCCGTTTCCCGAGAGGCGGTGTATGGGCTGTGAGGACCGAGCGCGTCCAGCGAGCGCAACAAGGCTGCCGCCGCCGCGAAGCCGGTCCGGGCCTCGTCCGCCGCCTGGCCCAGCATGGCACGCCGCCGGGCCAGCCAGTCCTGCAGCGACGCACTGCCCGCCTGGGCCGCATCGGCCTGCAGCCGCTGCAGTTCCGATGACAGGTGCGCCACCTCACGGTCGAAGCCCTCGCGCGCGACCCAGGCGAACATCGACTCCCCCGGGCCGCAATGGCGCCGGCCCTGGCAGAGGAAGAAGGTCATGGCGCCGCTGTCGAGGTCGCGCTTCCAGTCGAACAGGTCGTTGTGGCGCTGGTGGAAGGCACACAGCCGCGGGAACAGCCGCCGCCAGGCCGCGGGCAGGGCGCCGCCGTGGTGCTGCCAGGCGAGCGCCGTCATCGGGATGATGCCGGCCGAGACCTTCAGCGCCGACACCCGGAGGAAGTCCTGCTCGTCGATGTCTTCCAGCCCGGCCTCGACCACCGCGGCCTCGTTGCAGCGGGTCCAGGCGCTGTGGAAGGTGTGCCAGAACGGATGCGCGGCCGGAAACCACGGCGCATAGGCCGACTGGAACTGGGCATGCAGCACCGCCACCGCGGGCAGCAGCCGCGGGTCGGCGTCGCACGAGCGGTCCATCACGTCGTCGATCAGGCGGATCAGGTAGTAACCGCTCATCGAGGAGCGCAGCAGGTCGGCGTGCAGGGCCGGGTCGGTCGGGTGGCCCAGCGACTCGTCCAGCCACCAGGGCAGCTCCAGCAGCGGAAAGGCCAGCGGGTGCGTGAAGTAGGCGGTGGGCGCCAGGCCCTTGGCCGCGCGCTGGCGCATCCACGGCAGCAGCACCTGGCTCAGTGCGGGGGCGAGCTGGGTGAGCTCGCGGCAAAGCCGCTCGTGGGCGGCATCCAGCGTGGCCTGGAAGGCCGGGTGCGGGTTGCGCTGCGGCTCGGCGGGAGCGCCCGGGTTCAGGGTGGTGGTGGCGCCGGTGTTCATGCTCAGCTCCAGACGACGACGCGGTCGTGTGCAGGCGACAAACCCAGGAAGCCGCCGATGGTGCGCCGCGGCACCGAGCCGGCGACCTTGCTCACGCGGTGGAAGTGCCGGCCGCCGTCGAACACCAGCAGGTCGCCGACCCCGGGGGCCACCACCGTCGCGGGCAGCGGGCTGATCAGCTCGAAGACCTCCGAGCCCTCGAGCCAGACGCTGGCCGACAGCTGCGCGGCATCGGGCATGAACAGGCGCATCGCGTCCCACTCGAGCGCGTACACGAGCAGTTCGCCCCCGGCCTGCGGCACCGACAGCGGCACCAGGTACGAGAGCTGGTCGCGGGTATCGACCTGGCGGTGCAGGTGCCGCGCCCGTGGCATGTGCAGGAAGGCGTTGTCCACGTGCACGCCGATCTCTGCACCGTGCGGCAGCACGCGGATCGTCGCCGAAGGGCAGGCCTGGCCGTCCGGCCCGGTGGCCGTGTCCACCGGCAGCCCGCCGCTGAGCGCCGCCAGCAGCGCGGCGACATGTGCCTCGAAGTCGACCGCCGCGCCGAAGAGTGCAGCCAGGCGCTCGCGCTGGAAGGCCGCGTCGGCGAAGTAGTCGTCGAGCTCGTCGGCCACGCCGACGATGGCCTGGCCGATGGTGAAGGGCAGGTCGGCGAGGTGCGCCTGGTCGTCCATCGTGCGGCGCGGCACCAGGCCCGCATCGATGCGAGCGCACACCGCCTGCATCAGCGCCGGGTCGAAGGCACCGCGCAGCAGCAGCCCGTCGAGCCGGTTGTCGAACATCGCCTGCAGCGCCTGCGGATGGCGCCAGGCATCCTCGGCAGCGATGTCGAGCAGGCAGAGGCTGGCAAGGGGAAGTTCAGGTCGTGCGCCCATGGGACATGGCTCCGGTGGTGTCGGTGGTGTCGGTGGTGTGGGATTGGGTCGAGCGCAGCGCGTGGTAAGCCAGGGCCGTGGTGGCCATGCGGCTCGAATACCAGTTCATCAGGTTCCCGCGCGAGGGCACGACATAGAGCGGGGCGTCGTCCCAGCTGCCGTCGTGGCGCTGGCTGCGGACCAGCCGCTCGATCCAGGCCGGATCGCGCAAGGCCGCGGCGGCCGGGAAGCGGCAGGCGAGCTGCAGCAGCGCGGCGTCCTGCGGGCACACGCGGCCACGCGAGCGCCAGGCCGCGAGCAGCGTCAGGGCCTCGTGCTCGGCGGCCGCGGCGGCCGCGTCGATCTCGGTACCGCCGATCGTGCGGCGCAAGCCATCGGCCAGCGCGAACACCATGCCGATGCCGTAGGGCAGGTCATAACAGCGCAGCGCACCGGCACCCACGCGGGCAAACCAGCGCAGCGTGTGCGGCCCGCTCGCCTGCAGGGCGGGGCGGAAGCGCTGGGCATCGAAGGCGAGCAGCCCGAGCTGCGCCGCCGCCTGCACCGCCACGCAGCGCGGGGGCACGAAGGGCACATAACGCGCGGCGGCGTCGGCATCCAGCGCCCTGGTGAGGAAGACCGGGATGTCGCCGTCGCCATCGATGCTGGCCAGCAGCCAGCCCAGCGGCTCCTCCAGAAGCGCCCGGCAACGCGCGGGCTGGCCGGCGTGGGCGGCCAGCCGCAGCATCAGGCCCAGGGTGTCGGCGTCGGGCGGCTGGGAGCTGGGGGTGTCGGTGTAGTGGAAGCGGTTGCGCGCATACAGCGCGAACAGCTCATCGACCTCCGCCCCGCAGTCGTCGCCGGCCGCGATGCGGTGCTCGAGAAGCAGGCCGAGCGCAAAGACCCGGCAGACCAGCTCGGGCTCGTTCAGGTAACCGCAACGGTAGACCTCCCAGGCCTCGTGGCAGGCGGGGTCGCTGCGCAGGTAGCCGCTCGCGGCAGCGATCACCTGCTGGCGCTGTGGCCGGTGGCTGAGCGAGAACGACGCAGGCGCCTCGGCCGGTGCCGGTCGCGCCGCAGCGGCGTACAGCGCGAGCAGGTGCTCGAAGGGTTGGGCCAGCGGGCGCAGCGCCCGCTGCACCTGCTGCAGGCCGAGCCGGCGCACATCGGCCAGCAGCCGCTCGCTGCGGGTCAGCGCCTGCTCGGCGATCACGCGCAGCGTGGGCGTGAGCACCGCGGCCAGCATCGCACGGTCGGCATCGGCCGGGCCCGCGGCCGAGGGCTGACCGCCAAGCGCCTGCGCGAGACGCGACACCGGGTAGCTGCACAGCCCGCGCGACAGGTCGCGGTTGAGGCTGCCCAGCTCGCGGCCCAGCTGGTACAGGGCAGCGGCCTCGTCGAGCAGCGGGTTCAAGGCGATCACGAGCTCGGGGCGACCAGCCAGGCGGGCCGCCGCGAAGGCAGCCGTCTTCATCGGCGCCCAGCGGCGCCCGAGCAGGGCCAGGTCCTGCGGCGTGTAAGGCGTGGTCTGCTGCAGGCGGCGGCTGCGCTGTTCGAGCATCGCGCTGCCATGTTCATTCCAGTGGGCCACCGACCAGGCGGCGACGGCCGCCGTGTCGACACCCGCCTGCGCGAGCTGCCACTGCGCCTGCACCAGCAGGCCCTGGCAGAGCAGGCTGTGTTCGTAGCCGTAGTAGCTCTCGCCGCACTGCACCAGCTCGGACACCATCACCGCCGCGGCCTCGAGCGCCGCCGCCATGAACAAGGCCTGTTCGCTGCGTTCACGCGCCTCGCTGTCGGGCAGGCCCAGGTCCTCGAGCAACAGGGTCGGCAGGTCCAGCGGGCGCCAGGCGGTGTCGGCGTAGAAATCGCGCCAGCTCCGGCTGGGGCCGCGCAGGAAATCGAGCTCGACCTTGAAGATCTGCGCCAGCGTGTGCACTCCCGCCCAGGCCGCCTCGAACACCGGGTCGGCCCGGGCTTCGAAGGCCAGCCGGTTGGCCAGCAGGCGCTCGTCGAGGTGTATCACGGTGCGGCCCAGCGGTCGGGCAGGCGCTTGACCAGCAAGCGGGCCATGCGCATCAGCACCATCGGGTGTTCGAAGGCCATCAGCCGCAGCTCGGCCGCGCGCAGCACCAGGCAGGTCGAGTCAGCGGCCGCCCGGATCGACGCGCTGCGCGGCTCGCCGGTCAGGAAGGCCATGTCGCCGACGACCTCACCCGGCCCCATGCCGGCCACACGGCGTGCCTCGCCTGCGCGACCCGGCTGCGCCACCAGCACGTCGAAGGCCCCGCCGGTGACGATGAACACATCGTCGTTGCGGCAGCCCTGCTCGATCAGCGTCACGCCGGCGCGGATGCGCACCTCGAACACCGCATGCGTGAGCCGCAGCAGCAGCTCGGCCGACAGGGCGCGGTAGATCTCCGAGGCGTTCAGTTGCTCGAGCCTCCGCTGCGTGGCCGAGGCCGCGGCATCGGCCGGGCCGCCGTTGAGCAGCTGCCACAGCCGCTGGTCGGTCTCGCAGGCGAATTCGAGCGTGGCCAACGCCGGCGGCCGCTCGGCCAGCGGCCCGGGGAACAGCGAGCGCAACTCGGGCGGCGCCACGACGGCGAGGAAGTCGAGCGTGCCCTCGTCTTCCTCGATCTGGCATTCGAGCAGCCGGCGGGCATTGGTGTCCATCAGCGGCGAGCCGGGCGCCCGGCCGGCCTGGGCGGCGACCACCTTGTCGAGCAACTGCGAGCGGTAGCGCTTGAAGAAATACCGCGACAGCACCGGCGAGCGCGCCGCCAGCGCACGGTGGGCCTGGTGGCAGGACAGGATCCAGGCCGTCTGCGGCTCGGCGGCACGGTCGATGGCGGGCAGCAGCGGTGTCGAACGGCCCAGGTGGAGCAGCGCCACCTCGTCGACGTAGTGGTTCTCCGGGCTCTCGAGCTGGATCAGCAGCCAGCCGAACTGGAAGTACACATAACGCGCGAGGCCGGCAGAGTAGTCCTCGTTGAAGCCGGCGATCGTGTCCGCGCGTTCGTCCAGGCGGGCCAGCACGGCCTGCGGCGGCTGGGGCATCGCGCGCAGCACACGCTCGGGCGACAAGGCCATCAGCCGCTGCATCAGTTCGAGGCTGCGCACGGCGGCGGGGGCCAGCAGGCCCGAGGCCCCGAAGGCCTTCAGCGGGTCCATGTACGAGGCCACGGCGATCTGCGCGGAACCCACGCTGGGCGCCAGGTGGTGCAAGGTGCGGCGCATGCCGCGCACCAGCGACTCGCGCTGCGCCGGGCTCAGGTGGTGCTGGGCCAGCGCCGCAGCCATCTGGTTGGCGACCTGCTCTTCGAGCCACAGGTCGCTGCCGAAGCGCCCGCAGCGGTCGCGCAGCAGGTGGCCGAGCTCGTGGGCGATCAGCGTGGGCAGCAGCAGGCGCACCAGCTCGGCCAGTTCGGATTCGCTGTCGCAATGCAGCACCGAGCGGAACACGGCCGCCAGGAAGTTGCCCAGTGGGTGCGCGGGATCGGGCAGACAGAGGTGGATGTTGCCGTCGGCCGGGTCGTAGTGGCAGAGCATGCCGTCGCCCTGCAGCAGCTGCGTCTGCGCACCGATGTCCAGGTCGTAGCCGGCGAGGTCGGCGCGGAAGCGCTCGAAATGCAGACGCGCTTCGTCGAACAGACCCGCCAGTGGCGATGCGCTCATGGTCAACAAGCGACAAGGCGCTGCACGGCGGGCCGCCGGATCAGAACGCGGCCTGCTGCTTGCCGAAGGCGCCGGCAAGGCGCTGCAGGGTCTCGGGGTCGAGGCCCTTCAGGGCACTGATGACCTCGGGCGTCGGGTTCACACCCATCGCGCCCAAGGTCTCGGCCGGCTGGCTGACGAGCTGATTGCAGAAGTTGGCGTCGGCCAACACCTTGTCGATGATCAGGCTGGAATCGGTCATGGAAGTCCTCTTGGTTGGGTGTGGGAGAAACAGCGTCGGTACTGGATACCGCCCAGGCATTCTGGGAGCCGCGTCGACCGGCGATCAAGCGCTCGAGCCCGTTCCTAACTGAACGCTAACCAGGCAGGGCGCCTGGTCTGATGCGCTCAGGCCGTTGCAGGGCGCCGGGCGACGATGGAGGCATAGGTCAATGCTCCGGACAACACGCCCTGCGCGCAGGCCAGGCTGGCCTTCGCATGGCGCAGCGGCTGCGCGGTGTCGATGCCGAACAGCGCGGCGCAGAACTGCTCGCGCCGGCAGAGCTCGTGCGCCATCGCCCGGAAGCGCTCGGCCGAGCGCAAGGCGCGTGTCCGCAGGTCCAGAACCTCGATGTCCACGAAGCCCGCGCGGGCCAGCAGGCGTACCACCTCCTCCACACGCTGCAGTGGCCCGAAGCCGCCGCCCTCGGCCATGGCGCGCAGGCCAGCGGCGTCGGCGTCGCCGTCCGCGCGGAAGACATCCATGCAGGCGAAGCGCCCGCCAGCGGCCAGCAGGCGGTAGGCCTCGGGCAAGTAGGCCTCGATGTCATGGCAGTGGCACAGGCTCTCGAGGTTCCACACCACGTCGAAGGACTGGTTGGGCAGGCCCGAGGCCATGTAGTCGGCCACGTGGAAGGACGCGCCGGTGGCGCCTTGTTCGCGGGCAGAGCGCTCGGCCTGGACAACCTGCTCGGCCACCAGCGAGATGCCCGTCGTCACCGCACCGCGTTCGGTGCAGAGCCAGATCGACGAGCCGCCGATGCCGCAGCCCGCGTCGAGCACACGGTCGCCCGGCGCGATGCGGGCCAGGCGGGCCAACTCGCGGTTGGTCTCGACGAGGCTGTCCTCGAAGCTGGAAGCTTCGTCCCGGTCCAGCCCGAAGTGGATGGCCAGGCTGCTGCTGGACCACGCGGGTGTCGCATGCGCCCCGGGCAGCAGATAGAGACCCCTGACCTCGTCCTGGTGGGCACGGGGTGTGGGCTTGAGCGCCAGGGTATCGATCATGTCGGCAGCGGGGCTCGCGATCAAAGCGCGGCCTGCTGCTTGCCGAAGGCACCGACCAGGCGCTGCAGGCTCTGCGGGTCCAGGCCTTGCAAGGCGCTGATGACCTCGGGCGTCGGGTTCACGCCCATGGCACCCAGGGTTTCGGCCGGCTGGCTGACGAGTTGTTCACAGAAGCTGGCGTCGGCCAGCACCTTGTCGATGATGAGCTTGGAATCGGTCATGAAGAGTCCTCGGTTGGGTTGGTGTGTAAAAGACGCCGGGGTTCAGCCCTCGGCGCAGTGGCGACGCAGGGCCCGCGCGTCCTCGAGCACGGCCCCGAGCTGGGTCGGCCCGGCGCGGCCGGGCCGCAGCCACACGAGGGTCTGGCCCTTGCAGGCGATGTCGCCCGCGGGATCCCAGCGCAGGAGCGCGGCCCGGCGTGCGGCGGTGAAATGCACCAGCAGCGCGGCCGGGTCCGGGCCGTCGAGGCTGAAGCGGTCGCTGAAGGCCGCGTCGTGTGTGATCTCCTCGGGCGTGCGCGGAGGCGCCGGCTCGGTGCTGCCCCCCAGCGCCTGGATCGCCGGCTCGACCAGCGGCGCCACGGCCTGGCGCAGCCAGCCCCGGCCGGCGTATGCCCGGCGGAGCGTGAAAAGCGGCAAGCCCGCCTCGGGCAGCGTCCAGACCACCAGCGTGTGCCAGCAGCGGTTGGCCGACACCGAGGTCTTGATCTCCTGCTCCTGCAAGGCGAGCTCGGCACCATCGATGCGGCCGCGCAGGGTATGGCCCCAGCTCGTGGGCTCATGCCCCTGCACGCCGCGGGCGAGCTCGCGCCAGGGATCGCGCTGGTCGTGCGCGGGCCCAGGTTCGAAGGCCAGTCCCGCGGCCTCGGCAGCACGGCGCACCCAGGCCGTGCGCACCAGGTAGATCGCCACCAGCAGCGCGATCAGCAGCAGGAAGAAGATCAGCTTGTCCATGCAGGCACCCCCGCGGGCCCGCCACGGCCAGGCGCCGCGGCGGGCCCGGGCATCAGATCGCCGCCTGCTGCTTGCCGAAGGCGCCGACCAGGCGCTGCAGGCCGTCGGGGTCGAGGCCCTTCAGGGCGCTGATGACGTCGGGCGTCGGGCTGATGCCCATCGCGCCGAGGGTTTCGGCGGGCTGGCTCACCAGCTGGGCGCAGAAGCCCGGGTCGGCCAGCACTTTGTCGATGATGAGCTTGGAATCGGTCATGGAGGGTCCTCGGGTGGTTCGGAGTGGGGGCTGGGCGCCCGGAAGGGACGCCGCCGGGGCATTCTGGGCGCCGCCCTGCCGGGTGATCAAGGCCCGACCGCAGGTGCTAACTGAACGCTAACCGCGCCGCCCTGTGGCGGCTTCGACGCTATGCTGCCCGCTTGCAAAAGGAGAATCCATGGTTCACCTCGGCCTCCAGCTCAACGGCCAGGTCCTCGAGACCCGCGTCGAGCCGACCACCTTGCTGGTCGACCTGATCCGCCAGCAGCAGCGGCTGACCGGCACCCACGTGGGCTGCGACACCGCGCAGTGCGGCGCCTGCACCGTGCTGCTCGACGGCCTGCCGGTCAAGAGCTGCAGCCTGCTGGCGCTGCAGGCGCAGGGCCGCTCGCTGCTGACCATCGAGGGGCTCGCCCGCGCCGATGGCCGGCTGCACCCGGTGCAGGAGGCCTTCATCGCCTGCCATGGCCTGCAATGCGGCTACTGCACGCCCGGCATGGTGATGGCCAGCGTCGGCCTGCTGGCGCACAAGCCGCGGCCGAGCGAGGCCGAGATCGTCGAGGCGCTCGAAGGCAACCTCTGCCGTTGCACCGGCTATGTGAACATCGTCGCGGCGGTGCAGCAGGCGGCCGAGCAGATGGCTGCGGGGGCTGCGCCCGCCGACACCGGAGCAGCAGCGTGAACGCGCCACCGCTCGACCCGGCAGCCGGGCTGGGAGACGCCATCGGCCGCTACGGCAGCGGCCGCGCGGTGCGGCGCGCCGAAGACCCTCGCCTGGTCAGCGGCCAGGGCCGCTACACCGACGACACCGAACACCCGGGCCAGCTGCACCTGTACTTCCTGCGCTCGCCGCATGCCCATGCGCAGATCGTCGATGTCGACGCCAGCGCGGCGCGGGCGCTGCCGGGCGTGGTCGCGGTCTACACCGGGGCCGAGCTGGTCGCCGCCGGGCTCAAGCCGATCCCGCCACGCCTGCCTTTCACCCGCCCCGACGGCAGCCCGGGCACCACGCCACCGCGTCAGGCGCTGGCCCACGAGCGGGTGCGCTTCGCCGGCGAGGCCGTTGCCGCGGTGGTGGCCGAGAGCCCGGCCGCAGCCCTCGACGCGCTCGACCAGATCCAGGTCGACTATCTGCCTCTGCCTGCGGTGGCCGACCCCTTGCAGGCGATCGCGCCCGGTGCGCCCTGCCTGTGGGACGCCGCGCCCGACAACATCGCAGCCGCCGCCCGGCATGGCGACGCCACCGCCACCGAGGCCGCCTTCCAGGCGGCTGCGCACCATGTCTGCCTCGACCTGGTGAACCAGCGTCTGGCGCCCAGCCCGATGGAGCCGCGTGCGATCTCGGCCCGGGTGGATGCCGACAGCGGCCGGCTGTTCGTCGCGATGAGCAGCCAGATGCCCACCGGCGCGCGCGACACGCTGGCCGCCACGCTGCCGGGCCTGACGGCGGCGCAGATCCGCGTCACGGTCGACGACGTGGGCGGCGGCTTCGGCATGAAGACCGGCCTGCACGCCGAGGACCTGGTCGTCGCCTGGGCCGCCTGGCAGCTGCGCCGGCCGGTCAAGTGGACGGCGCAGCGGCTGGAAGACTTCCAGTCGGCGGTGCATGGCCGCGACCTGCGCTGCCGCGCCGAGCTCGCGCTCGATGCCGGCGGCCGGGTGCAGGCGCTGCGCGTGCTCGGCCATGCGAATGTGGGCGCCTCGGCCAGCGGCTCGGGCGCGCTGATCCAGCTGCTGGTCGGGCCCTGGGTCAGCACCAGCGTCTACGACATCCCGCTGATCGACCTGCACCTGCATGCGGTGCTGACCAACACCGCGCCGGTGGGCGCCTACCGGGGCGCGGGCCGGCCCGAGTTCATCTACATCATCGAGCGCCTGATGGATGCGGCCGCGCGCCGGCTGCAGCTCGACCCGGCCGAGCTGCGGAGGCGCAACCTGATCCGCCCGGAGCAGATGCCCTATCGCAACCCGATGGCGCAGACCTACGACGTGGGCCAGTTCGAACGCATCCTCGACCAGGGGCTGGCGCTGGCCGACTGGGCCGGCTTCGAGGCGCGGCGGCTCGCCTCGGCGGCGCGCGGCAAGCTGCGTGGCCGTGGCCTCGCGAGCTTCCTCGAATGGACCGGCGGCGGCACGCTGGAAGAGGGCCTGCGCGTCACCGTGCGGCCCGAGGGCATCATCGAGCTGCACTCGGCGACCCAGGCCATGGGCCAGGGCATCGCGACGAGTTATGCCCAGCTCGCGGTCGATGTCTTCGGTGTGCCGATCGAGCAGATCCGGGTGCTGCAGGGCGATACCGACCGGGCCACCGGATTCGGCAGCGGCGGCTCGCGCTCGCTGTTCACCGGCGGGGGCGCGGTGCACGTGGCAGCCGAGCGCACCGTCGACGAGGCGCGCTCGCTCGCGGGCGAGGCCCTGGAGGCCGCACCCGCGGACATCGAGTACCGCGCCGGCCGCTGCACCGTGGTCGGCACCGACCTGTCGATCGGCCTGTTCGAACTGGCCGCGCGCCAGCCCGGGCAGCAGATCGTCGTCGAGGCCCGCACCAGTGCGCAGGCGCCGAGCTGGCCCAACGCCTGCCATGTCTGCGAGGTCGAGGTCGACCCCGAGACCGGGCAGACCGAGGTGGTGGCCTATGCCTCGGTGAACGACATCGGCCGCGTGGTGAGCCCGGTGATCGTGCGCGGCCAGGTCGAGGGCGGCGTGGTGCAGGGCCTGGGCCAGGCGCTGTGCGAGGAGGTGGTCTACGACCCCGACGGCGCACAGCTGCTGACCGCCAGTTTCATGGACTACGCGCTGCCGCATGCAGACGTGTTCCGCGCACAAAAGACCGTGTTCGACACCTCGGTGCCCTGCACCACCAATGTGCTGGGCACGAAGGGCGTGGGCGAACTCGGCACGATCGGCGCCACACCGGCGGCGGTCTCGGCGGTGATCGATGCGCTGGCCCGGGTCGGCCTCGCCGAGCAGGCCGAGGCGCTGCAGATGCCGTTCACCGCGCCCAAGGTCTGGCGGCTGCTGCAGGGCGCCTGAGCAGGGGCGGGGCTCGGCCTTTCAGATGCGCCGCTGCACGCCGGCCCAGTAGGGCTCACGCAGGCGGCGCTTGAAGATCTTGCCGCTGTCCTCCCGCGGCAGGCTCGCGTGGAAGCTGACCACCGCGG
>LNFM01011310.1_pt1 | contig 12143 bp, 11 predicted proteins | sample 596031 | NCBI WGS metagenome assembly LNFM01 (sample SAMN04254537, study PRJNA301005) | activated carbon metagenome | isolation source: dual media filters at the Ann Arbor, Michigan drinking water treatment plant | place: USA: Ann Arbor | reverse complement strand
GTGGAGTTCCTCCCGTCTGTTGGTCGTATTGGATTGTGCGCTAAATTGGGGATGGACGTTCTCCGATCCCGGCAGGGGCCATTCATAGGCATCGAGGCCGGCCACCGGCAAGCAACGGCCAGGTGTCGTGCGGTGCTGCTTCCCCGGAACTATCTCGGTGCCGACGGATTTTCGGGAGATTTGCTGGTGCTCATGTCGCGAGAGCGGTGCTCGGATGCATCATCTGAAACATCAACTGGCCTCTTCGGTCGGGCGCGACCTGTCGCCACAGACGGCCGGGTCCGGGCTGGGATCCACATCCATCGTATCGCTGATCGATAATGCTGTGCCGTTCCGTGCCGGCTGTCTTGCCAACTTCGCATGTCTGGCTATGGGCCAAGTTTCATAGGCTCCGTCAGGGAAGGTGGCGCCGACGTCGGGGCGCGCTCACCTCGTGCCGCGAACACCCGACCGACCGAGGGAGCTTTCCATGCGCATCACCCGTCGCCAGGGCCTTGCCGCAGCCGCCGCGATCCTCGCCGCGCCGCGGGTCGGCTTCGCCCAGGGCCAGGCCAGGCCCCTGCGCTTCGTCGTCAATGTCGGCCTGCAGAACCTCGACCCGATTTCCTCGCCGTCCTTCGTGACGCGCAATTTCGGCTACATGGTCTTCGACACCCTGGTCTCGCTGGACGGCAAGGGTGAATACAAGCCGCAGATGCTGGAGGGCTGGGACGTCAGCGCCGACCGGCTGACCTGGAAGTTCAAGCTGCGCGGCGGCCTGGCGTTCCACGACGGCCAGAAGGTCACCTCCGAGGACGTCATCGCCTCGCTGAAGCGCTGGGGCGGCCGCGACTCGATCGGCCGACGGCTGATGGCGGCCACCGCCGAGCTCACCGCCGATGGTCCCGACGCCTTCACCCTGAAACTGTCGCGCCCCTTCGGCGGCGTCATCGACGCGCTCGGAAAGCCCTCGGTCCACGTGCCGATGATCATGCCGGCGCGCATCGCCTCGGCGACGCCGCCGACGCAGCAGGTCTCCGAGATCGTCGGCTCCGGCCCCTACGTCTTCCAGCGCAGCGAGTGGATCCCGGGCGATCGGTCGAGCTTCCGCAAGTTCGACCAGTACGTGCCCCGCAGGGAGCCGGCCGACGGCCTCGCAGGCGGCAAGATCGCCAAGATCGACCGGGTAGAGATGCTGACCATGCCGGACATCGCGCTGCGCTACGCGGCGCTGACGCGCGGCGAGGTGGACTATCTCGAATATGCGCCGGTGGACCTCATCCCGCGGATGCGGCGGGACCGCAACCTCGTCTTCGCCCAGGCGAGCGGGCGCGCCAACCTCATGTATGCGGTGTCGATCAACCACTTCCAGGCGCCGATGGACAACGTCCTGGTCCGCCGGGCGATCCAGCAGTGCCTCGACCGCGCGGAGGTGCTGGGCGGGGCCGGCTTCGGCGGCGAACTCGGCAAACCGGACTGCACCTCGATGTTCATGTGCGGCGCGCCGTACGAGAACACGGGCGGCAGCGACATGATCGCCAATCCAAGCATCGACAAGGCGAAGGCGCTGCTGGCCGAGGCCGGGTACAAGAACGAGAAGATCGTCGTCCTGCATCCGCTGGACAGCCCGCTGCTCAACCCCTTCGGCGCGGTGCTGATCGACCGGATGAAGCGTGCCGGCTTCAACGTCGACGTGCAGGGCCTGGAATGGTCGGCCATCGCCCAGCGCTGGGTGCAGAAGAACCCGCTCGACCAGGGCGGCTGGAGCGTCATCCCGGTGGTCTATACCGGCTTCGACATGTCGGACCCGCTGTCCAACCTCGGCGTCGGCTTCAACTGCACCGGCAACCAGCCCTGGGGCTATTGCGAGCAGCCGATGGTGCCGGTGCTGCAGCAGTTCGAGGCGGAGAGCGATCCGGCGAAGCGCAAGGTGCTGGCCGAGCAGTTGCAGAAGATCGCCATCGAGGCGGCGACCTTCCCGATCGCCGGCCAGTTCCAGAGCCCCGCCGTCTGGCGCGCCGAACTCTCGGGCGTCATCGACTTCGGCTTCCCGGTGATGTGGAACATCGAACGCAAGGCCTGACGGGACACGGGCGGGCGGCTTCGGCCGCCCGTCCTCACGCCGGGACGATGTTCACCGCGCGGTAGCCCTCGTGGCGCATGGCCTCCAGGAAGGCCGGCAGCATGGCGGCGGTCTGCGGGCGCGTGTCGTGGAAGAGCAGGATGCCGCCGCGGGTCTGTCTCAGGCGCCGCATCACCAGGGCGAGCTGGGCATCGGGCGCCATGTCGTTCCAGTCGCTGGCCCAGAGGTCTGCGCCGAAGATGCCGATCCGGCGGGCGGCGAGGCCCTGGTTCAGCGGCTCGGAATCGCCGAAGCCGGGGAAACGGAAGAAGGGCGTGCGCGGCCGGCCGGAATAGCTCCCGTAGAGCGCCCGGTCGACGGCGGCGAACCCCGCCTCGATGTCGGCCTCGGCATCGGCCTGGGGCAGTTGCGCCAGCGTCATCGGATGGGTGTTGGAGTGGTGGCCGACGGTGTGGCCCTCCGCGAGTACCCGCCGGGCGAGGGCAGGGTGGGCCGCCGCCTGCCGGCCGATCATGAAGAAGGTCGCCTTCACGCATTCGCGCGCCAGCGCCGCCAGGATCGGCTCCGTCGTGCCGGGGTGGGGACCGTCGTCGAAGGTGAGCAGAACCTCGCCCGGGGCGAGGGGCAGGGTCCGCGGATAGCTCTTGCGCCCGACCCGCAGACCTCCCGCGGTGGAGACCGGGATGACCCGCGCCGTGCCGAGCGTGTCGGGCCCGCATCCTGCCGCCCGCGCCGTGCCGCCGGCGGCAAGAGCGGACAGGGACAGCGCCCCGAGGAGCGCCCGGCGCGAGGGCCTGTGCGGGGACGTCATGGCGTCATCATCCTTCGGTCAGGTCGCACTCTTCAATGGGCGCCGTAGCTTGCCAAATCGTTGCAGTGCATCCAAGAACGTCCCATCCCTGACCCGAGAGCCGCGCATCGCCGGGAGGCCCTATGGCCGAAACCACGTCGCCCGCCGCCATGGCCGAAGAATGGCGTGAGAAGGACTGGCGCGACGAGGACGGCGAGCTGTTGCCCGCGGTCGTCGACCTGGTCCAGACGATCCTGCGCGCCGACGACGGCGAGAGCCTGAAGAGCCTCGTTTCGGAGGCCCACGAGGCCGATCTCGGCGCCCTGCTCGCCCAGCTCGACGCCGAGGACCGCAGCCGGGTGGTCTCGCTGCTCGGCGCCGACTTCGACTTCAACGCGCTGAACGAGGTCGACGAGACCATCCGCGCCGAGATCCTCGAGGACATGGCGCCGGCGACCGTCGCCGAGGGCATCGCGACGCTGGAGACCGACGACGCGGTCGCGATCCTCGAGGATCTCGACGAGGACGAGCGCTCGGCCATTCTCGACAAGCTGTCGCCGGCCGACAGCTTCGCGCTGCGTCGCGCCTTCGACTATCCGGAAGGCTCCGCCGGCCGGCGCATGAAGGACGAGTTCATCGCTGTGCCGCCGTTCTGGACGGTGGGGCAGGTGATCGACCACCTGCGCGAGGCCGCCGACCTGCCGGACGACTTCACGGAAATCTTCATCGTCGATCCGGGCTTCCACCTCCAGGGCCACATCCGCCTGGACCGCCTGCTGCGCGCCAAGCGGCCTGTGGTGGTGACCGAGATCCTCGAGGAGGAGATGCACACGGTCGGCGCCGCAGAGGACCAGGAGGACGCGGCGCTGCTCTTCGAGCGCTACAACCTGCTGTCCGCGCCGGTGGTGGACGAGGTCAACCGCCTGGTCGGCGTGCTCACCGTCGACGACATCGTCGACGTCATCGAGGAGGAGGCCGACGAGGACATCAAGGCGCTCGGCGGCGTCAAGGCGGACGAGGAAATCTCCGACAGCGTCTGGACGACGGCCAAGAGCCGGTTCCGCTGGCTTCTGATCAACCTCGTCACCGCCTTCCTCGCGACGACGGTGCTGAAATCCTTCGAGCACCAGCTCGAGGCCATGGTGGCGCTCGCCATCCTCGCGCCCATCGTCGCGAGCCAGGGCGGCAGCGCCGCGACCCAGACCATGACCGTGGCGGTCCGCGCGCTGGCGACCCGGGAACTCGGCCCGCGCAACGCCTGGCGCATCGTTCGGCGCGAGGTCTCGGTCGGCCTGTTCAACGGCATCGCCTTCGCGCTCATCACCGGCACGGTGGCAAGCTTCTGGTTCACCAATGCCGGCATCGGCGTGGTGATCGGCCTCGCCCTCATCTGCAATCTGGTGGCGGGCTCGCTCGGCGGTGTCCTCGTGCCACTGGCGCTGGACCGGATGAAGGTCGATCCGGCGATCTCCTCCGGCCCCTTCGTCACGACGGTGACCGACGTGACCGGGTTCTTCAGCTTCCTGATGATCGCGAGCTGGTGGTTCAGGATCTGAGTCCGCCGGCCCTGCCATGCCGCTGGAAACGTTGCCGGATCGGCGCCGCTCGCCCGTGTGGCCGGCGATGCGTCCGATAGCCGGCGCAGGAACCTGACGTTAAGTCCCCGCGCACTAGACCGGGCCGGCAAGGGCCTGCCGTCCGGGGAACGGGAATGTCCATATCGGTGAAGCGCCGTGCCGACGCGGCGTTGAGTGGCTATGTCTGGGCAGCCGGTGCCGCCGCTGCCGCGTCCGGGATTCTCGCCGGCGTGCTCGGTTTCCACGCGCTGGATCCGGCCCGGCTTGTGCTCGGCGGCGACGGGTCCTGGGTGCCGCAGCTCACCGTCATGACGCTTGCTGCGACACTGGCGGCCCTCGGCCTGCTCTGGTCCCTGCGCATCGCCCAGCGCAACGTCATCGCCGGCGCGCGCTTCTTCCTGCCGCCGGGCATCGACGGCCTGACGGGCCTCGCCAACCGCGCCGCCTTCTGCCGGTCCTTCGACGAGGGCCTCGACGGCATCGAGCGCAAGGGCGGCCTGACGTTGCTGCTGCTCGACCTCGACCATTTCAAGGAGATCAACGACACGTTCGGCCACCACGCCGGCGACACAGTTCTCGCCGAGGTGGGGCGTCGCCTGCGGTTCGTCTGCGGTCCCGAGGCGGTGATCGGCCGTCTCGGTGGCGACGAGTTCGCCGTGCTGATCCAGGGGTCGCCTGCGGCGACGGACATCGCCGCGGCCTCCCGCATGATCATCGCGGCGATCCGCAAGCCCATTCCCTGCGACGGGAACGCGCTGGGCGTCGGCGTCTCCATCGGCTTCCTGTCGACCGAGGATCGCACCGCGAGCCGCGACGACCTGATGCGCCGGGCCGACCGTGCGCTCTATGCGGCCAAGGCGGCGGGACGGAACTGTGCGGTCGCCTTCGACCCCGACATGGACCGCGACGAGTCGCACCGCCGCTATCTGGAGCGGGAGCTGCGCGGCGCGCTGATCAACGGCGAGATCGCCATCGACCTGCAGCCGATCTTCGCCGCCGACGGGGAGACTCTGCAGGGGGCCGAGGCGTTGGCGCGCTGGAACCACAGCTATCGCGGGCGGATCATGCCGGCGGAGTTCATCGCGCTGGCCGAGGCCTCGGGCCTCATCCACCAGCTCGGCCATGTGGTGCTGCGGCAGGCCTGCCGGGCCGCGGCGCGTTGGGACGGGCTCTTCGTCTCCGTCAACGTCTCGCCGCTGGAGTTCCGCCGCGACGACTTCACCCTCAACGTCCAGCAGGCGCTGGCGGACTCCGGCCTGCCGCCTGACCGTCTGGTGCTGGAGATCACCGAGGGCGTGATGATCGAGAGCGCCGAGCAGACGCTCCGGACCATCCGTGCCATCCGCGCCCTCGGCGTGAAGATCGCGCTGGACGATTTCGGCACCGGCTTCTCCTCGCTGAGCTATCTGCGCAAGTTCGAGCTCGACGCGCTCAAGGTCGACCGCAGTTTCGTCGCCGACCTCGACAACGGCGCGCAGGCTGCGACCATCCTGCACTGCGTGGTCAATCTGGGGCGGGCGCTCGGCCTCGCCGTGGTGGCGGAGGGGGTCGAGACCGCCGAACAGGCCCGCTTCCTCCGGGCGGCCGGCTGCCATCGCATGCAGGGCTATCACTTCGGCCGGCCGCTGACGCTCGCGGCCTTCGAGGCGCAGTTCGCTCTCGCGCCGGGTGCAGGGGAGGGGCAGCGCGCGGTGGCATGACCTCCGGGGTCATCGCGTCAGCCCTCCCGTGCCGCCACCATGCCTCGTCACCCTGACGAGGACCCGCCATGACCGCCTATGCCGTCGCCCACCTGACCTCCGTCGAGATGGGCCCCGCCATCGCCGCCTATCTCGAGGCGATCGACGCCACGCTCGCCCCCTTCGGCGGCCGCTTCGTCATCCATGGCGGCCGCCCCCAGGTTCTCGAAGGCGCCTGGTCGGGCGACCTCATCGTCATCGCCTTTCCCGACCATGCCCGCGCCGCCGCCTGGTACGGCTCGCCCGCCTATCTGGCGATCCTGCCGCTCAGGCGCGACCATTCCCGCGGCGCGTGCTTCCTGATCGAGGGCGTCGACGAGAGCCACCGCGCCACCGACATCCTGGCGCAAGGCGGCTGAGAGGGGGCTGTCCGGCATATTGTGTTCTCGACAGCGGGGCGCGCCTGAGGCAGGGTCGCGGCCCTCTTTCATGCCTTCCGACGGACCCCTGCCATGACCGACGTCCTGCCCCTCGATCCCGCCATCAAGGCGAAGCTCGAGACCATCACCACCGCGACGCTGACGACGGTGCTGCTGAAGAAGGGGCTGAGGAAGATCTGGATGGCCGGAACGCAGCCCTTCTCCCACGCGGGCAAGCGCACCGTCGGGCGGGCGTTCACGCTGCGCTTCGTGCCGGCGCGCGAGGACCTCGCCACTCCCGCCAGCTGGTCGCATCCGATCTCGACCCGCGGTGCCATCGAGGCCATGCCCGAGGGCGTCATCGCCGTCGTCGACGCGATGGGCTCGAAGGATGCCGGCATCTTCGGCGACATCCTCTGCGCCCGCATGGCCAAGCGCGGCGTCGCCGCCCTCGTCACCGACGGCGTGGTGCGCGATGCCGACGGCGTGCGCGGCACGGGCCTGCCGGTCTGGTGCTCGGGCGCCGCGGCGCCGGCCTCCGTCGCCGCGCTCACCTTCATCAACTGGCAGGAGCCGATCGGCTGCGGCGGCGTCGCCGTCTTCCCGAACGACATCGTCGTCTGCGACGGCGACGGCGCCGTTCTCATCCCGCAGGACATGGTCGACGCCGTGCTCGAGGCCGCCGAGGCCCAGGAGCATCTCGAGGGCTGGCTGATGGGCGAGATCGACAAGGGCGTGCCGCTGCCGGGCCTCTATCCGCCGAACGCCGAGACCAAGGCCCGTTACGAAAAGGAAACGGGTCGTAAAGCATAAGGATGGGATGAGCGGCCGCCATTCCGCAGCCGCAATCCTTGGCCACATCGCTGACCATGACACGACGCTCCATCGCCTTCACCGCCGTGACCCTGATGGGGCTGATGCTCGCCGCCTGCGGCAGCGTGCCGACCGAGGTCGCCGCGCCGCAGACGGGTGACCACCCGTTCCCGACCATCACCCATACGGTGGGCCACCACGCCCACCCGGTGCACGGCATCGACGTGTCGAAGTACCAGGGCCAGATCGACTGGGAGCAGGTGAGGGCGGCGGGCGTCTCCTTCGCCTTCATCAAGGCGACGGAGGGCGGCGACATGCTCGACAGCCGCTTCCGCGAGAACTGGGAAGCCTCGCGCCGGGCCGGCGTGCCGCGCGGCGCCTACCACTTCACCTACTGGTGCCGGCCGATGGCCGACCAGATCGCCTGGTTCAAGCGGAACGTGCCGGTGGAGCCGGACGCGCTCCCGCCCGTGCTCGACGTCGAGTGGAACTTCCAGTCGCCGACCTGCCCGCGCCGGGTGCCGGTGGCGCTGGCGCAGGCGAAGATGCGCGAGTTCCTGCACGCGATGGAACGGCACTACGGCAAGAAGCCGATCATCTACGCCGACATCAAGTTCCACCGCGAGGTGCTCGCCGGCAACGAGTTCGCCGAATATCCGTTCTGGGTCCGCTCGGTCGCCGCCGTGCCGCACGAGCGCTATCCCGGCCGCCGCTGGGCCTTCTGGCAGATCACCGCCACGGGCCGCGTCGCCGGCATCAACACGCCGGTGGACCGCAACGTCTTCGCCGGCACGCGCCAGCAGTGGCAGCAGATCGCCCAGACCGGCTTCCGCCATCGCGGCCACGGGGCGACGGCGGTGGCGGCTGCCCCCGCTCCCTCGGCTCAGCCGGTGGCGCTCGCCGCCGCCGAGACGGCGCCAGCCCAGGTGCCGACGGCGACGACCTCGGTGCCCGCCGCCGCGGTTCCGGCCGCCGATGCGCCGGCCATGACGACGGCCCCGCTGCCGGCATCCAGGCCGCGGTTCTAGACAGGGCTCTCGGAAGACTGGAGGGCTCGGGAACCTCCACGCGTCATGCCCGTCCTTGAGCCGGGCATCCACGACTTGAACACGGCCGCTTTCAAGGAAGTCGTGGATGCCCGGGCCGAGCCCGGGCATGACGGCAGAGGTTCAGGTGCGAGGCCGGACAGGGTGCTTCAGCCCGTCCGCCCTCACACCCAGCGCCGCACACGTCCCGCATAGGCCTCCCAGTCCGGCCCGAACCCTGCCGAAAGGTGCGCCTCCTCGCGCAGGACGGCGAAATGCGTCATCGCCATCACGAAGACCGCCGCGGCGACGAGATAGCCGAGCGCGCCCTCGACCCCGCCGAAGCCCGCGATGATCAGCGCCTCGCCGAGATAGATCGGGTTGCGGCTCCAGGCGAAGGGGCCGGTCGTGACCAGGCGCCGTGCGGCGTGGTGGGGCAGGACGGCCGTCCCCGCCCGCGCCAGGGTCGAGGAGGCCCACAGGATGAGGGCGAGGCCGGCGCCGAGCGCCAGCGCGCCGAGGGCCTTGGCGAGGGTCGGGAACGGCAGGGCGACGGGCGCCAGGGCGTTCAGCCCGTAGCCGAGGGCAAGCGATGCCAGAAAGATCAGCGGCGGCAGCGGAAAGCGGTTCGGCCGCTCCGCATAGGGGGATTGGGGCGCATCCGTCATCGTCGTCTCCCTGCCGCTCGGCAGATCATGACAGCCCGCCGCACGGCTTCTATAACCCTGATGTCGCAGCCGCACGAAGCCTGCGCGTGAAGGATGAAGCCATGCTGAGGAACACGCCGCGCCCCTTCGACTTCGACCTCGGCGAGACCGCCGACATGCTGCGCGACACGGTCTTCACCTTCGCCCAGGCGGAGATCGCCCCGCGCGCGGCGGAGATCGACAAGACCGACCAGTTCCCCATGGATCTCTGGGAGAAGTTCGGCGACCTCGGCCTGCTCGGCGTGACCGTCGAGGAGGAGTTCGGCGGCTCCGGCCTCGGCTATCTCGAGCACTGCATCGCCATGGAGGAGATCTCGCGCGCCTCGGCGTCGGTCGGCCTTTCCTACGGCGCCCACTCCAACCTCTGCGTCAACCAGATCCGCAAGAACGGCTCGGACGAGCAGAAGCGCCGCTACCTGCCGAAGCTGATGAGCGGCGCCCATGTCGGTGCCCTCGCCATGTCCGAGCCCGGTGCCGGCTCCGACGTCGTCTCGATGAAGCTGAAGGCCGAGAAGAAGGGCGACCGCTACGTGCTCAACGGCACGAAGATGTGGATCACCAACGGCCCGGATGCCGACGTTCTCGTCGTCTATGCGAAGACCGACCCGGCGGCGGGGGCGCGCGGCATGACCGCCTTCCTCATCGAAAAGGGTTTCAAGGGCTTCTCCTGTGCCCAGAAGCTGGACAAGCTCGGCATGCGCGGCTCGCACACCGGCGAGCTCGTGTTCGAGGACTGCGAGGTGCCGGAGGAGAACGTGCTCGGTCAGGTCGGCCGCGGCGTCAACGTGCTGATGAGCGGCCTCGACTACGAGCGCGCCGTGCTGGCGGCCGGCCCCATCGGCATCATGCAGGCCTGCATGGACGTGGTCATGCCCTATGTCCACGAGCGCAAGCAGTTCGGCCAGGCCATCGGCGAGTTCCAGCTCGTCCAGGGCAAGATCGCCGACATGTATGTGTCGATGAACGCCGCCCGCGCCTATGTCTATGCGGTGGCGAAGGCCTGCGACCGCGGCCAGACGACGCGCGAGGACGCCGCCGGTGCCATCCTCTACGCGGCGGAGAACGCCACCAAGATGGCCCTCGACGCGATCCAGCTCCTCGGCGGCAACGGCTATATCAACGATTATCCGACGGGCCGGCTGCTGCGCGACGCCAAGCTCTACGAGATCGGCGCGGGCACGTCCGAGATCCGCCGCATGCTGATCGGCCGCGAGCTGTTCCAGAAGACGGCATGAGCCTCGCCAGCCACCTGTTCTTCTACCTCTCGAAGATCCTGTGGTGGTTCGCGGCGCCGTCGAACCTGCTGACGGCCGTGCTGGCGCTGGGCGCCCTCATGCTCTTCACCCGCTGGGCGCGGGGAGGGCGGCGGCTGGTGATCGCCGCCGTGCTCGGCCTCCTGGTCTGCGGCGTCTCGCCCCTCGGCATCTGGCTCGCCCGGCCGCTGGAGAACCGCTTTGCCCTGCCGGCGGAAGACATGCCGGCGCCGGACGGCATTCTCGTGCTCGGCGGCTCCATGGACCAGGTCACCAGCGCGGCGCGCGGGCAGCCGACCATCGGCGCCGCTCCGGGCCGGATGACCGAGGCGGTGGCACTGGCGCGGCGCTTTCCCGCGGCGCGGCTCGTCTTCACGGGCGGCTCGGCGGCCTTGCTGGGAGAGGATCCGGCCGACGAGGCCGGCGCCGCCGACGCCCTGTTCCGCCGGCTCGGCGTCGATCCCGCCCGCATCACGCTCGAGCGCGAGAGCCGCAACACCTTCGAGAATGCCGTGCTGACGAAGGCCATCGTCCAGCCGAAGCCCGGCGAGACCTGGCTGCTCGTCACCTCCGCCTGGCACATGCCGCGCTCGGTCGGCATCTTCCGGCGCGCCGGCTGGCAGGTGGTCGCCTATCCCACCGACTACGAGACGCGCGGCAGGCCCTATGAACTCTGGCGGCCGATCCTTCCGGTCAGCCGCGGGCTCGATCTCGTCGACCGCATGACGCGCGAATGGCTCGGACTTCTCGCCTACCGGGTGGGCGGGCGCACCGACGCGCTGCTGCCGGGGCCGTGAGGCGTCAGTCTTCGCGCGGCACGGTGAGGCGGTAGACGCCGCGGAAGTCGGCGGGGTCGACCGGCTTGCCCTTGCGCAGGATGACGAGCCGGCCCGCGAGCGCGAGACCGACGGCGGCCCGCCGGGCCGGCTGCATCAGCGTGTGCCAGTCGGTGCCGCGGGCGGCGGCGACGTGCTTGGCGGCCTCCGAGGGACAGATGGACTTGTCCGGCCCGCGCGCCTGGGCGAGCTGGAGGATCGCGGCCTCGAGGTCTGAATCGGTCTGGCTCATGGCGCCGTCATGCACGAAGGCGCGACGGGCGTCGAGCCTCTGCGGCACGGGACGGAAACGAAGCGCGGCGATGGTCGCCCGCATGAACCGCCCCTTCGTCCTTCGCGCCACGCTGGCGCTGCTTCTGGTCCTCGCCGCGCCCCTGGCCCGCGCCTGGGAGGCCGGCCGGCCCTTTCTCGACACGACGGACCCGTCCGTTCTCGCCGCCCTGGAGGCGCGGGGATTCGGCTTCGGCGCGGCGCTGGGCGAAAAGGGCGATGCGACCAACGCCGCGCTGCATGCGGCGAGCCCCGCCTGGCGCCGGCTTACCGAGATCGTGGCCGCCGACATCGGCGAGCTCAGGCGCGCCATGGAGGCGACGGGCCGCCGCCTCTACGAGGTGACCGACGGCAATGTCGGCCGGGTGTTCGAGACGGCGTGGCTGTCCTCGCCGACGGCGCGCTTCGGCCTTGCCGGGGTCGTGCTGCGCCTCGACCGCCGGGACTTCGCCGGTCCCGCCCGGGGCGAGCCGACCTGCGGCGAGGTCAGGCTCGTCTACCGGCTCGCCTATCGGTTCCAGCGCGGCGGCCGCGTCTATGCCTCGCGCATGCCCTTCTCGGTGAACGTCGTGCACGACCTGCCGCGGCCGGCCGACGGCTGCGGGGCGCTCGCTCGCCGCTTCCGCGTGCCGGACGGTCGGGCCGATGCCGCGGCGCGCGCCGCATGGCTCGCCGACGGGCCTCTCGCCGGGGCGCGGGGCCTGCCGCGGCA
>LNFM01000006.1_pt1 | contig 12144 bp, 13 predicted proteins | sample 596031 | NCBI WGS metagenome assembly LNFM01 (sample SAMN04254537, study PRJNA301005) | activated carbon metagenome | isolation source: dual media filters at the Ann Arbor, Michigan drinking water treatment plant | place: USA: Ann Arbor | reverse complement strand
GCACCATCACCCAAGTGCAGTTCTACGATGGTGCTACCCTCATCGGTACCGATACCACTGCGCCATACAGCATCAGTTGGACCAATGCTGCGGTGGGTAGTCATAGCATCACCGCACGGGCCACTGATAACAGTAACGCAACTACCACCAGTGCAGCTGTGAGCATGACGGTGACTTCAAGCGGTGTTGGCTCAAATGGCACAGGGTTGAATGGTGCTTACTATAGCAACACCAATTTGATTGGCAGCCCATCGTTACAGAGAGTAGAAGCTGTTTTCTTTGATTGGGGTTGGGATTCACCAGGTGCTGGAGTTCCTGCAGAAGCCTTTTCTGCGCGTTGGACAGGTTATATTGAGGCAACAGTGGCAGGTACTTATCAGTTACAAACCAACTCAGATGATGGAGTTAGGGTTTACCTAAACAATCAATTAGTTATAAACAATTGGACTGAACATGGCCCTACTCTTGACACTAGTGCCACTTTCAATATGACAGCAGGTCAGAGAATACCGGTTACAGTTGAGTATTTTGAGTCTTGGGCTGGCGCTGTCATGCAATTACTCTGGAAAACACCAGGAGCTTCAGGATTTACAGCTATTCCAAAAGTGCAACTTTATACTACTAACAACTAATATTGCTTCGTGATGATTTTTACCTAATCTACGTTAGCTCTCGTTTTAACTGGGATGATGCCGTCACTATATAAAATAGTTACCCCATAGTGATGGCGTCATAGCACCAGTCGATGCAAAGCGTCTATATGTAGCTTTTCTAAATTAAGTCACTTCAAGCAGTAAGCACTCAATGAGCTTAGTTTAAGATAATTTAAGTAGACCTTTCGCCCATTACCCTTTCTTCAGAGAAAACAAAATAATTATGTTGATGTAACTCGACCCGATAAAAGTCTTAAAATTGTGACATCTTTGTCACAAAACTGAAATTGATACGTCATCGACTTTCACTATAATTGACATATAAGGTTGCTTTGATAGAATTGATTACATGACACATACCACACAAAAATTAAAATTAAATATTAAAATTCAAGGATTTACACTCCTAGAATTATTAGTCGTTATGGTCATTATTGGCCTATTGGCAGGTTACGTTGGGCCTAAGTATTTTGAGCAAATTGGCAAATCAGAGACCAAAACGGCAAAAGCGCAAATAGATGCATTGGGTAAAGCATTAGACCAGTTCAGAATTGACACTGGCAGCTACCCGACCAGTGAGCAAGGGCTGGAAGCACTCAATAAAAACCCTGGGAATAATCCTAAATGGGCTGGCCCATATTTAAAGAAAAGCGTACCAAATGACCCGTGGGATAAACCTTACCTATATAAATCCCCTGGCGAACACGGTGATTACGATTTGTACTCCCTTGGCAAAGATGGCCAACAAGGCGGTACTAAAGAAGCAGAAGACGTCACGAACTGGTAATCCTGTTCAATCATGAATTACCAAGTAAAAGCGGTGCGTGGAAGAGAGATGGTATTTTTAAACATCTCGGCCATGCATGAGCAAGATGCGCTTACCCAAGCACAATCCAGAGGTTATACCCCCATCTCTGCAACTGCGCAAAACGTTTCCAAACAGCGTAATCAAAAATTTCCACTTATCTTATTCAGTCAAGAGCTACTTGCCCTGTTAGAGGCCGGCCTCAACTTAGTAGAAGCGATTGAGACACTGGCAGTAAAAGATGATCGCAATGACGGCAAATCCATCCTAGATAATTTGCTGCAATCGCTCTATCAAGGCCATTCGTTTTCTGCCTCCCTAGAGCAACAACCGCAAGCCTTTCCCATGTTGTTTGTGGCCACCGTCAAAGCCAGTGAGAAAACTGGGGATTTACCGCAAGCCTTGAGTCGCTATGTGGCGTACGAATTACAAATCGGTCAGCTTAAAAAGAAAATCATCAGCGCCTCGATTTACCCTATCCTGCTGATGAGCGTAGGTGGTTTGGTGATTTTATTTTTACTAGGGTTTGTCGTTCCGAAATTCAGCAGAATCTATGAAGGTACTGGCGGCGAATTGCCTTTTCTCTCGCAAGTGCTTCTAGCTTGGGGTGTGTTTTTAGAGAGTCATGGCACCGTAATGCTGATGGTATCAATCGCTTTGTTAATGGGTATTTTTGTTGGGTTGTCACAACCCGCAGCCAGAAAATGGCTAGCGCAACAATTATGGAAGATTCCCGCATTAGGTGACCGCTTACGCATATATCAGCTAGCGCGTTTTTATCGCACCTTGGGTATGCTTCTCAAAGGCGGCACCCCTATTCTGCTTGCATTACAATCCGTCTCCGGCTTGCTGGATTCAGCACTTCAAAACAGCATGAAACGCGCATCGGCAGCCATTAATGAAGGTTTACCAATTTCAGAAGCATTAGACAATACCGGACTCACAACGCCCGTGGCACTGCGCATGCTTGCCGTGGGTGAGCGTGGTGGCAATATTGGTGACATGATGGAACGTATCGCCAGCTTTTACGATGATGAACTATCGCGCTGGATTGATTGGTTTACGCGTTTGTTTGAGCCTATTCTGATGCTGATGATAGGCTTGGTGATCGGTGTGGTAGTCTTGCTACTTTACATGCCAATTTTTGAGCTGGCGGGCAACATACAATGAGCACGATCAATACATTATCAGCGAACGAGGACACATTTGTGATTCACGCTAGCTTGATTAAACAGGCAAAAGCGCAAGCCTTGCAGCAACAAAGACGCGCTGTGGAGGTATTAGAAGATTTAGTCGAAGCAGACCAAGCTAACTTTGTGTCAGCCCTGTCTGCCTGTTTTCACTATTTGCCTATCAGCATGAAAGAGATGCACACGCTGATTGCTGGGTTTGATGCCATTCCATTTTCCAAAGCCCAACAGAAAGAATGTTTAGCGTTCTTTGACGAAGATGAACAGTTAACCCTAGTGTTTGCAGATCCGTTTAACGAAAGCTTACAGGATTGGGCGACTGAATTTATTAAGCAACCTTTCACATGGCGCTTGGCCCATCGTTCCGACATTGCTGCGTTTTTGGCCCGCCACGAAGAAACCATGCGTGCCATGGACGGCCTACCAACTGGTGAACAAGCCACGCTTTCAGATAACGATGAATCTGTCGTGCATTTATCGTTGAAGTCGATTAGTGAAGAGTCCAATCCGATTGTAAAACTGATGAACTCAACGCTATACGATGCCCTTAAAACAGGCGCCAGTGATATTCACCTAGAATGCGCTCACACCGGTTTAGTCGTGAAATATCGGATTGATGGCGTGATGGCCAGTGTGGGCGGCATTCAAGGTCAGGATAATGCAGACCAAGCGATTTCTAGAATTAAAGTCATGGCACAACTGGATATTGCCGAGCGGCGTATTCCACAAGATGGTCGCTTTAAAGTCATCACACAGGGACGAGAAGTCGACTTTCGTGTTTCCATTATGCCCAGTGTGTTTGGAGAAGACGCGGTATTGCGTGTGCTGGACAGAAAATCGCTGTCTGAAGAAGCACAAGGCCTTAGTCTGCAAACCTTGGGCTTTAACCCCAGCATCATCACCCAATTTAGACGTCTAGCCAGCGAGCCCTACGGCATGGTATTGGTGACTGGGCCAACGGGTAGCGGTAAAACTACATCGCTTTACGCCGCCATTTCTGAGGTCAATACCGGTCACGACAAAATCATCACGATTGAAGACCCGGTCGAGTATCAATTACCCGGGGTACTACAAATCCCAGTCAATGAGAAAAAAGGCCTTACCTTCGCGCGCGGGTTGCGCTCTATCTTACGCCATGACCCCGACAAAATTATGGTGGGCGAAATCCGCGATTCCGAAACCGCGCAAATTGCGGTGCAAGCTGCGCTAACGGGGCATTTGGTATTTACCACCGTCCACGCCAATAACGTGCTAGATGTAATTGCGCGGTTTATGCACATGGGCGTAGACCCCTATAACTTTGTCTCCGCGGTCAATGGCATCATGGCACAGCGGTTGGTGCGTGTGCTATGCCCGCATTGCTCAGAAGATGAGCAACCCTCAACAGAATTATTGGAAGAATCCGCCATTTCAGCAGAGACTGCCAGCCGCATGCGCTTTAAACACGCCAAAGGCTGCGGCCACTGCCGAGGCACCGGTTACAAAGGACGCAAAGCCTTAGCAGAGCTACTGGTGTTGAATGATGAATTGCGAGAAATGATTGTTGCACGTGAGCCGATTAGAAAACTCAAAGAAGCCGCAAAACGCAGCGGCATGCGCACCATACGTGAAGCCGCTATTGATGCGGTGGCTGAAGGCATGACCACATTACAGGAGATCAACCGTGTTACCTTTGTGGCCTAATCAACTATTGGTGACGCTGGGTGCCGAGCACATTGCTGTGCTGTACCGCACAGGCATCACCAAAAAAGTGTTGGCACAACGTGAGAGTGCGGTTGAAGCAAACCATGAATACGCTTGGCAAAATACTTTACAAACATTGGAACGCTTGGTGACTGAGTTAACTGTCCCCAGCAATACCAATATCTACGTGAACCTTGCCAGCGATTTGGTGCGTTATTTGGTATTGCCCGCTACAGAACAGAGTATCGGGCATGCCGATAAACTCGGTTATGCACAAGCGGCCTTTCGCGAAATATTTGGCGCAGAGTCACTTGGTTGGGCCGTTCAGTTTGACGATGCTGCGCCATCTAAACCTACCGTTTGTGTCGCCATGGATCAAGGCTTGTTAGATGGCTTGTACGCACTGGCTGCAAAAAGAGGATTGTCTTTAACATCGATTCAACCCTATGCCATCAAAGCCATCAACACCTTAAGTACTCAACTGCGCAAAATAAGCGGTATTGTGGTGATTGTTGAAAACGCACGTTTGATTTTAGCTACGCTTCAGCTGGGCACTTGCACTCAGCTCAGGGCACAACCGCTATCCACGGATTGGCAAAACCAGTTACCGGAACTATTGGCTCGGACTGAATTGCTTGAAGAAGAGGTCTCACGTAATGTCGCTGTGTATGCGCCTGCATACAAAACCAGCACCCTCAATCCTGTTCAAGATTGGCAGATTAAACGTCTGGGGTTATCTGGCAAGCACAGCGAATTTGCGAAAGCCTATGCGATGTTAGAGGTCATGGCATGAGCCAATTACTCGACATTGATTTTGCAGCGCCCAATCCCCTCTCTTATCAACGTCTGACTATGGGTGGCTTGGTATTGATAGTTGTTGCACTATTAATCAGCGCCTATGCTTGGGCTGAGTACCAAAAAACCGAGCAAATGCTGGTTGAAGCAGAAACCAAGCTCAACACATTGGCGCCAGCGCAAAAAATTGCACCGTTGCAAACTGTTGTGGAAACAGCGTCTGAAGCAGAAATCCAGTATGCGCGTGAAATTGTGACGCAACTCAGTACACCATGGAATCCACTGTTGAGCGCGCTAGAGAGCAGTAGCATGCAAAATGTCGCCTTATTAAGCGTGGAACCCAATCGTAAAAAACAGCAGCTTGTCATCACGGGGCAAGCCAAAAATATGGAATCTGCACTCAGCTACATCAAACGTTTAGAAGCGATTGAGGGATTATCCCAAGTCTACCTTCTCAAGCATCAAATTGACCAGACTGATCCCAATCAACCAGTAGGATTTACAATTTTAGCGCACTGGACGATATGAACGCACTTAACACCCAATACCTAGGTTGGTTACTGCGCCGCTTCGCTAAATCTGCAGGGCTATGGGGCATACTTGCTATGACGATTGCTTTTGCAGTCGTCATCACTTTCAGCACCAACATGGCCGATATGCAGCAAAAAATCAGCGCCTTAGAAACCAACATGGCGAGTAAGCAAATAACGCCCTCTGAGACTACTGCTATTGAAGCGTCAGAGGTACAACAGGAATCATCACAAACGCTTACTGAGTTTTACCAGACCTTCCCCAGTGCGCTTTCCATACCGGATACGCTATCGCAACTGAACGTACTGGCTACGAAACAACAATTACTACTCAACAGTGGGGACTACAAACTGAATAAAGTGCCTGCGAAAAACAATGTTGGCAGCAAAGTGCTGACACAATACGAAATGGTCTTGCCAGTCGAAGGCAGTTACAGCAGAGTAAGAGCGTTTATTGCTAGCATATTAAGCAATCTGCCGTCAGTCGCAATCTCTGATATCCAAATCGAACGTGAAAGCACCCTGAGCCCGTCTGTTGAAGCACGTTTAGTGCTCATATTCTACGTGCGTGGTGACCAAGTATGACCGCACAAGCAACCACCAATCAACACAATGCATGGTTATGGCTGGTGCTCATTGCTACAGTCGCCTTAACTGTCTGGACTTCGATACAGCCCGAAAGCGAAAACGCTGCGGAAGACCTAGTCTCACCCACAATAAAGTCTGTCCAAAGCACAAGCAATCAGACACGCAAAATCACAAATAACATTTCAGCAATTGCACCCATACAAACGGCTAATCAGCCATCCGTTTGGCAAGTGCGAAATCGGGAAATGCTGGCAGAGAAACCTACTGACTTGTTTCCAGTGCATTCATGGGCGGTCGTCGTGCCTGTTGCAAAAACCAAACTAGCGCCGCCGCCTCCGCCAGTCGCGCCCCCTACCCCATTTACTTATATGGGAAAAATGGAAGATGGGCCCAAGGGCACGCTGATTTTTCTCATGGCAAACAACAAGGTGTATTCTGTGAGTAAAGGTGAAAACGTGGATGCTTTTTGGCGCTTGGATGGCGAGGATGCTAACCAACTAATGTTTACGTTTTTACCACTTAACTTACCTCAATCATTATCAAAAACGCAGCCATTAATCTCACCGGAGTTGCCTAGTGCGGCAGCCAGTGCGCTTAATTAGTAAAGGGATGAGCAATGCCATTGAATAATCAACGACGACCAAACCGACTTGCGCAATGCTCGTATCTATTCTTGATGAGCGCATTGATGAGCAGTTGCGTCTTGGCGCCATGGGATAAAAATAAACATCAAAACGAACCCCCAGTGACCCGTGCGACAGAGTCTCAAAAGGATTTTGATAAGAACTCAGAATCTGCCAAATTGCGCAAAGATCTGTATATCAATAAAGAATCGGCTACCTTTGAACTTATTGCCCAAGCGGAGCAAGCGCGTACAAAAGGTGATTTTGACCAAGCAAAACGTTTATATGAGCAAGTGTTGAGTTTTGCACCGGATAATCAAAGTGCGATTTTTAACATCAATGAATTACAAAAAGAGATCGAGCAAGCCACAAAGTTAGAGAAGGCAAAACAGCTTGCCAACAACAATCAGCTTGAACAAGCCAGAAACGAAGTGCATGACGTGTTGCTTGAAAATCCACAGAGTAAATTGGCACTCAACTTGGATAATGATCTTAGTGAAAAGCTGGGCACTTCAAACGCTCAACCGCCACAACTCAAACCGACGACTGATAAACCCATCTCGTTGGAGTTGCGTGACGCTAATATTAAAGCCGTATTTGAGGCATTGTCTCGCGCGACAGGCATTAATTTCATTTTAGATAAAGACATTAAGCCTGAGACCAAAGCCACTATCTTCATCAAAAAATTGCCGATTGAAGATGCCATTGATATGGTGCTTTCCAGCAATGGCTTGCAAAAAAAGGCATTGTCAGAGAACACCGCTCTGGTCTTCCCCAGCAACCAGCAAAAGCTAAAAGACTACCAAGATTTAAAAATCCGTAGTTTTTATCTCAATAACACCAATGCGAAACAAGTGGCTGGCATGTTGAAATCCATGCTCAAAACCAAAGACATCTTTATTGATGAGCGGATTAATATGCTGGTGATGCGCGACACCCCTGAAGCGGTACGCATTGCAGAAAAACTGGTCATGGCGGTCGATATTGCCGATTCAGAAGTCATGCTGGATATCGAAGTGTTGGAGGTGAGTCGCAGTCGCATCCAAGAGCTTGGTATTGTTTACCCTAACCAATTGGCTGTGATTGGCGCTGATACCGGCTTGACTTTAGAGGCGCTTAAAGGCGTCAACTCTGGCACCATAGGAGTGTCACCGAATCCGGCTGTGAACTTCAAAAAGACGATAGGCGATGTGAACTTGCTGTCCAACCCTAGAATTCGTGTAAAAAACAATGAGAAAGCCAAAATTCTAGTGGGCGATAAAGTGCCTATTATTACCACCACCTCCACAGCTAACGTTGGCATCTCAGAAAATGTTACTTATATCGATGTCGGGCTAAAACTGGATGTAGAGCCTAAAGTCACTTTAGACGACTTTGTGAATATCAAGGTAGGCTTGGAAGTGAGCTCATTGGGTGAGAGAACTGTCACACGTAACGGTGCTACTGTGTTTACGATTGGCACGCGCAATGCCACTACCTCATTACGCTTAAAAGACGGAGAAACACAAATTCTTGCCGGGCTCATTCAAGATGATGAGCGTAAAAACGCAAGCCGTCTACCTGGCTTGGGCGACATCCCCTTAATTGGTCGCTTATTCTCCAATCAAGAAGACCGCAAAAGTAAAACAGAAATTGTCTTGGCAATTACCCCTAGAATTATTAACAATCTTGCCCTGCCAAAAGCGGAGGTTTCTGAATACTGGTCTGGTACGGAATCTGTCATTACTGACAAACCTCAAAAACTGATCCCGGCCTTTTCTGGCGGCAGTAGCGCACCAATGACACCGCTTGAACGCTTACGTGAGCAACGTAGAGAACGCCAGATTCAACTCAACAATCCGCAAGAGGGTGGCACTGAGTCCCCAAATCCAGTACCTACTCCTGCGCCAGCACCTACACAAGACAGTCAGCCTCAAATCATTCCAGGCGAAATTGTGGTCCCCAACGCCAACACTGCGCCTCCGCCATCGGTGATTATCGACCCGCAAGCGGCACCAGTAATTGACACGACGAATCCACCTGCTCGATTCTAGCAATGGCCATTTTGCACGCTAAAGGATTTTCACTGATTGAATTGATTGTGACGCTGGCCATCGTTGCAATCCTCGCCAGCGTGGCTATGCCTTTGGTGTCTGTCACTGCGCAGCGCTCAAAGGAAAATGAACTACGCACGCATTTACGCCAGATTCGAGAAGCCATAGATGCTTATAAAAAAGCAGCCGACGAAGGCAGGGTTAAAAAAAATATCGATGAGACAGGCTACCCACCCACCTTGGAAATATTGGTAGAAGGTACTGAAGACTTAAAAGACCCAGACAAAAAGAAAATCAAATTCCTCAGACGCGTTCCACATGACCCAATGATGAGCCACGCGCCAGAAAATGAGTTTTCGATTTCACAAGATAGCGAATGGGGTCTAAGAAGTTATGAGAGCAGCGCGGATAATCCGAGCGCCGGCAAAGATGTGTATGACGTTTACTCTTTAAGCCCACAGATCGGTACCAATGGGATTCCCTATGCAAAGTGGTAAACAACAACGGTCAAATTTACTAGGTTTTACGCTTGTTGAGCTACTCGTTGTACTCACTATTCTTGCGTTGTTGTTGACGCTGGCGTATCCCAAATATTTTTCCAGTGTTGAGCGCGCGCAAGAAGCTGCCCTCAAACAAACGCTAAACACTTTGCGTGAAGGAATCGATAAATACTACGCAGATACTGGCAAATACCCAGACAGCTTAGACGAGTTGGTCGAAAAAAAATATATCAACAAACTTCCCCTAGATCCCATCACCGATAGCACAACCACATGGGTGTTAGAACCTCCAGAGCCACCGCTTGAAGGCATGATTGTTGATATCCATAGTGGTGCTACTGAAAAAGCAAAAGACGGTAGCCTATATTCGGAATGGTAACAATGCACATAAGTAGTCGGGCATCGGGGTTTACCTTTATTGGCATCCTCATCATCATCGCCTTATCTGGGATTGCCCTCAGTAGCGTTGGCATTGTATGGCACCAAACCATTCAACGTGAAAATGAAAGAGAATTACTTTTTATTGGAGATCAATACCGGGCAGCCATTTCCAGCTATTATGAATCAACACCTAGTGGGGTGAAGCAACACCCAAAAAAACTAGAAGATTTACTTTTGGATAATCGGTTTCCTGTCGTCAAACGTCATATACGCCGCCTGTATGATGATCCCATGACTAACAATCAGCCTTGGGGGCTGATTAAACAACAAGACTATATTTTGGGCGTGTATAGCCTATCAAAACAACAAGCTATTAAGAAAACAGGATTTCCAACCATCTATGAAAGTTTTAAAGAGGCTACCACTTATGATGAATGGAAGTTTGTCGCAGCTAATAACCAATAAGGTAGCTTTAATACAAATGGGCTAGCTTGAGTATTTTCGGTACCACTTTAGTACTTTAGGAACATAGAGTTTAGTTTCTTGGAAAGGTGGGATTTGATTATGATACTTTTTGATATTTGCTGGACCTGCATTATAGGCCGCCAGTGCCAACTCTAGATTCCCATCAAACAACACAATTAGCTCTTTCAAGTAACGTGCTCCCACCAATATATTATGCTTATGGTTGGCTTTTTTGAAACCTGTGAGACCATAATGTTTAGCCGTTGCAGGCATTAATTGCATCAGCCCATACGCACCTTTTTTTGAGAGCGCTTTTGGGTTATGTTTAGACTCCACTGTGATCACTGCGTGAATTAACGCAGGTGCTAAAGCCGTTGTATTGGCAGCTTCTAACACCTCTTGATGAAACGGCAATGACTGCATGTCTTGACTGTTATCAGCATACTGTGGAGTAGTGCCTCTTCGTCCAAAATCTTCACCTTGATATTCAATTTCAACCACATGCTCACCCTGCATTGCATTCATGGAAATAACTATGGCTTCAGCATCCATAGTATCAAGGTACAAACTGTCAGCATATGCCCTATGAGCGCAAGTGAGGCATATAAGTGCTATTGATATATAGTGGAATAAATTTGGCATCAGTAAAAAATAGAAAACTAACGCTGTTTAGTTTAGCGTATTACATAAGACATTGCTTCAAACTAGGATAGTCCATTTGGACTAACTCGCGAAGCATCATCATAGCTGATTGCTACCATATAAGGGATATTCGCAAAGAAATCTGTTTGCTATTCTCAATCGGCTATTCGTATGTTTTGTCAGACATATTGAATGCGGTATCACATACCCTAAAGTAACTCAACTTATAACATTTTGGAGTGATCATATGAACAATCGTCAAAGAAACGCACTCATTAGTAGCAGCCTCCTCATCGCAACATCGTTCACTGGCCACGCGCTTGCAGGAGATAAATCCCCTTCTCGAGGCAATGCATGTAGCAATCTGCCAACACATTCTCAACTTAAAGCCGCTCTCATTAATGCAGTTGCGACTGAATCATCAGGGTTCAACTTACAAATGTGGGCGACCGTAGTCAATCGTGATGGTGTTGTCTGTTCGGTAGCATTTTCTGGAGCTGACCGAGGGCAACAATGGCCTGGTAGCCGAGTCATTTCCGCGCAAAAGGCCAATACTGCAAATGCGTTCAGCCTTCCAGGGTTAGCACTCTCAACAGCCAACCTCTACTCAGCGGTGCAAGGCACATCAGGTGCAAATCCACTAGGTGGTAGCTTATATGGTTTACAGTTCAGCAATCCTGTTGATCCGGCAGTCGCCTATGGCGGCAATCCAGCATTAGTTGGAACACAAGTTGACCCTATGGTCGGTGAGCGTGTAGGCGGCGTCAATGTGTTTGGTGGTGGTTTAGCACTCTACAATAACAGTGGAACACTTGTAGGGGCAGTAGGTTTATCTGGTGATACTTCATGCGCTGACCACAATATTGCCTGGCGTGTGCGTAATACACTTAATTTAGATTATGTCCCGGCTGGGGTATCCGGTGACGCGTCAAGACCAGATAACATGGTAATTGACGATTTGAATGGTGATAGCAACGGTAAAACTGATGGATGGGAACAACCTACTTGTGCGAATACAACAAATCCGACTGGTTTACCCGTAGCTAAAAGCGTTGGTCCTTAAGTAACGTTAATAGTAAAATTATTACTTATAAAAGAGCACATAGGATGTGCTCTTTTTCTATTTGTGACTTGTAGTGAGAAAAATAAAAAAGCCTCAGAGTTATCTGAGGCTTTTTAAAACAAATAACCTCCACGAGGGAGGTTAAGTGTATAAATAAATAGCTTGGCGGTGACCTACTTTCGCATGCGAAGAG
>LNFM01000471.1_pt1 | contig 12145 bp, 10 predicted proteins | sample 596031 | NCBI WGS metagenome assembly LNFM01 (sample SAMN04254537, study PRJNA301005) | activated carbon metagenome | isolation source: dual media filters at the Ann Arbor, Michigan drinking water treatment plant | place: USA: Ann Arbor | reverse complement strand
AGCAGGCCGAGACGCTGGCGCGTGCGCGCCAGAGCGGCACGCTGGCGCTGGCGCTGCGCAGCATCGCCGATCTCAACGTGGTCGAGAACCGAACTGACGATCAAGCTCCCAAGCGTGGCGACAACGTCAATGTCGTTCGCTACGGCGTCTCCAGCCAGACCACGATGCAGAAGTGACCGAGAGGACGCGCGAAATGAAGTGCAGGGGAAATCAGCCGGTGATACGGGCCTTCGCGGTCCGCGCCCTGTCGTTCTCGGCTGTCGCGGCGATGATGTTGAACCAGGCTCTGACGCCGGTGCTGGCGGGCGACTATCGCGTCGCGGCGCCGGTTGCCCATGACGGCCAGATGAACGCGCGCTTTCTCGCGCTCGGCATCGGCAAATCCGTGATCATCGACCTGCCGCGCGACATCAAGGACGTGCTGGTGGCGGATCCCAAGATCGCCAATGCCGTCGTCCGCTCGTCGCAGCGCGCCTACATCATCGGCGCCGCGGTCGGCCAGACCAACATCGTGTTCTTCGATGCCGCCGGCCAGCAGATCGCCGCCTACGACATCGCCGTCAAGCGCGACCTCAACGGCCTGCGCGCCGCGCTCAAGGCCACGCTGCCCCATGCCGACATCCAGATCGAAGGCGTCGGCGACGGCGTCATGCTGACCGGTACGGCGGCAACGCCGATCGAGGCGCAGCAGGCCGGCGAGCTCGCGGCCCGCCTGGCCGGCGGCCTCGACAAGGTGGTCAACTCGATCGCCGTGCGCGGCCGCGACCAGGTGATGCTGAAGGTCACCGTTGCGGAAGTCGCGCGCAATATCATCAAGCAGCTCGGCATCGACCTCACCGGGAGCCTGAACTACGGCACCGCGGTGGTGAGCTTCAACAATTCCAACCCCTTCACCGCCTATGGCCGCGCGCTGGTCCCCGGCAACAACCAGACCGCCGCATTCGGCTCGCCGGCGTCGGTGTCGGCCACTATCCGCGCGATGGAAAGCGCCGGCGTGGTGCGCACGCTGGCCGAACCGAACCTGACAGCGATTTCAGGCGAGTCCGCGACCTTCATCGCCGGCGGCGAATTTCCGGTGCCGGCTGGCTTCAGCTGCGACCCTGTTACCCGGGTCTGCAACACCCAGATCAGCTTCAAGAAATTCGGTATCTCGCTCAACTTCACGCCGGTGGTGCTGACCGAGGGTCGTATCAGCCTGCGGGTGATGACCGAGGTCTCCGAGCTGTCGAACGAAAACGCCATCACGTTGAGCCAGGGGTCGGGCAATTCGCTGACGGTCCCCTCGATCAAGACCCGCCGCGCGGAAACCACGCTGGAGATTCCCTCGGGCGGCGCGATGGCGATGGCCGGCCTGATCCAGGAACAGACCAAGCAGGCCATCAATGGCCTGCCCGGCCTGGCGCAGCTGCCGGTGCTCGGAACGCTGTTCCGCAGCCGCGACTACGTCAACAGCCAGACCGAACTGATGGTGCTGGTGACGCCCTTCATCGTGCGCGCGGTGGCGCAGAAGGACCTGTCGAGGCCGGATGACGGATTCGCCAATGCGTCGGATCCGCAGGCCGACCTGCTCGGCAGCATCAATCGCATCTACGGCGTTCCGGGCCGCGTCGAACCGGCACGGAATTATCGCGGCACCTACGGCTTTATTACCGACTGAGGCGGGACGAGGAAGAAGACGATGATAACCAAACCACCCCTCGATCGCCATCGCGCTTTCCGCCTGGCGGGAACGCTCGTCGGCCTGGCCGTCGTCCTGGGAGCATGCAGGCACGCCGGCGATGTCGCCGTTGCCGAGAGCTTTCCCAACGATTATCGCCAGCGCCATCCGATCGCCATCGAAGAAGCCAACCGCTCGATCGTGATCTTCGTCGGGCAGGCGCGGGGCGGGCTTACCGCTGCGCAGCGCGCCGACGTGATCGGACTGGCGCACGTCTGGCTGCGCGAGGGCACCGGCGCGATCACCGCCGACGTGCCGGTCGGGACGCCGAATGGGCGCGCGGCCGCGGACTCGTTCCGGGAAATTCAGGCGACGCTGACGGCCGCCGGCGTGCCGCCTCGCGGCATCGTTGCCCGCAGCTACAGGCCGGAAGACCCGCGTACCATGGCGACGATCCGGTTGAACTATCCAAAGATCTCCGCGGTGGCCGGCCCTTGCGGGTTATGGCCGGAGGATCTCGGCCCCTCGATCAAGAACAAATCCTATTTCGAAAACAAGCCGTACTACAACTTTGGCTGCGCCTATCAGCGCAACATGGCGGCGATGGTCGACAATCCGGCCGACCTGGCGCAGCCGCGAAGTGAAACCCCGGCCTATACGACCCGGCGCACCACCGCTTTCGAGAAGTATCGCAAGGGTACCACGACCACCACCACCTATCCCGAATCCGACAAGGCCAAACTCAGCGACACAGGCAAATGATCAGTTACGCGCGCCAGAATTCCGAACAGCAGCCGGACGCATCGCCGCCCGCCGACGATCACATCGCGCCGGCGCCGCGCGTGTCGGTGCAGGCGTTTTGCGAGACCGTGGAAACCGCGGCCGCCGTGCAGTCGGCGGGCGAAGACCGCCGCCTCGGCAAGGCCCATCTCAAGATCCAGATGGGCGGCATGGCTGCCGCCATCGAGGCCTATCGCATCGCGCCGACACCGAACGTGATTATCCTGGAAACCGAGGGCCGCACCGATATCCTTGCCGGTCTCGATCAGCTCGCCACCGTGTGCGATTCCGGAACAAGGGTGGTCGTGATCGGCAAGATCAACGACGTCACGCTTTATCGCGAACTGGTCCGCCGCGGCGTCAGCGACTATGTGCTGGCGCCGGTCAATGCGCTGGAAGTGGTGCGCTCGGTCTGCAACCTGTTTTCGGCGCCGGAAGCCAAGGCCGTCGGCCGCATCATCGCCGTCGTCGGCGCCAAGGGCGGCGTCGGCTCCTCCACCATCGCGCATAACGTCGCCTGGGCGATCGCACGCGACCTGGCGCTGGATTCCGTGGTCGCCGATCTCGACCTCGCGTTCGGCACCGCCGGCCTCGACTACAACCAGGATCCCCCGCAGGGCATTGCCGACGCCGTGTTCTCGCCGGATCGCGTCGACACCGCTTTCATCGACCGCCTGCTGTCGAAGTGCACCGACCACCTCAGCCTGCTGGCGGCACCGGCGACACTGGACAGGGTCTACGACTTCGGCGCCGAAGCCTTCGATTCGATCTTCGACACGCTTCGCACCACGATGCCGTGCATCGTGCTCGACGTTCCTCATCAATGGTCGGGCTGGACCAAACGGGCCCTGATCGGCGCCGACGATATCCTGATCGTCGGGGCGCCCGATCTCGCCAACCTGCGCAACACCAAGAACATGTTCGACCTGTTGAAGGCATCGCGGCCCAACGACCGGACGCCGCTGTACTGCCTCAATATGGTAGGCATGCCGAAACGGCCGGAAATCAACGCCGGCGAGTTCGCCAAGGCGATCGAGAGCCAGCCGATCGCGTCGATACCGTTCGACCCGCAGATGTTCGGCTCGGCCGCCAACAACGGCCAGATGATCGCGGAAATTTCCGCCAATCATCGCACCACCGAGATTTTTCTGCAGATCGCGCAACGGCTGACAGGCCGCGGCGAGACCAAAAAACCGCGGGGTTCGTTCCTGTCACCCCTGCTCGAGAAGCTGCGGGCCAAGTAGCCCGCATGGAGTACCGTCGTGTTTGGTAAGCGTAGCGGAAATGAAGGCGATACGCGGGCTGCGAAGCCCGCCGCTGCAGCGTCGTATCCGCCGATCGCGGCGCCGGCCGCCGTTTCGCGCGAGGCGGCTACGCCCGTGGTGTCCTCTCCGCCGATTTCCCCGGCGAAATCGGCGCCACCCGGGCCGGCCATCGATGCGCGGCGGTCGGACAGCTATTACCAGGTCAAGGCCACGATCTTCGGCGCCCTGATCGAAGCGATCGACCTTGCCCAGCTCGCCAAACTCGACGGCGAATCGGCGCGCGAGGAAATCCGCGATATCGTCAACGAGATCATCGCGATCAAGAACATCGTGATGTCGATCGCCGAGCAGGAAGAGCTGCTCGACGATATCTGCAACGACGTTCTTGGCTACGGCCCGCTGGAACCGCTGCTGTCGCGCGACGACATCTCCGACATCATGGTCAACGGCGCCGGAACCGTGTTCATCGAAGTGGCGGGGCGCATCCAGCGCACCGGTATCCGCTTCCGCGACAACCAGCAGCTCTTGAACATCTGCCAGCGCATCGTCAGCCAGGTCGGCCGGCGCGTCGACGAATCCTCGCCGATCTGCGACGCCCGCCTCGCCGACGGTTCGCGCGTCAACGCCATCGTGCCGCCGTTGGCGATCGACGGCCCGGCACTGACCATCCGCAAATTCAAGAAGGACAAGCTGACGCTGGATCAGCTGGTCAAGTTCGGCGCGATCACGCCGGAAGGCGCCGATATCCTGCAGATCATCGGGCGCTGCCGCGCCAACGTGCTGATTTCCGGCGGCACCGGTTCCGGCAAGACCACGCTGCTGAACTGCCTCACCCAGTACATCGACGACGACGAGCGCATCATCACCTGCGAGGACGCCGCCGAACTGCAGCTGCAGCAGCCCCATGTGGTGCGGCTGGAAACCCGGCCGCCCAACATCGAGGGCGAAGGCCAGGTCACGATGCGCGAGCTGGTCCGCAACTGCCTGCGCATGCGCCCCGAACGCATCATCGTCGGCGAAGTCCGCGGACCCGAGGCTTTCGACCTGCTGCAGGCCATGAACACCGGTCACGATGGGTCGATGGGAACGCTGCACGCCAACAATCCGCGCGAAGCACTGTCACGCTGCGAATCCATGATCACGATGGGCGGATTTTCACTGCCTTCGCGGACCATCCGCGAGATGATCTGCGCCTCGATCGACATCGTGATCCAGGCCGCCCGCCTGCGCGACGGCTCCCGCCGCATCACCCACATCACCGAGGTGATGGGCATGGAAGGCGACACCATCATTACCCAGGACCTGTTCATCTACGACATGGTCGGCGAGGACGCCAACGGCAACATCATCGGCCGGCATCGTTCGACCGGGATCGGACGGCCCCGCTTCTGGGATCGCGCGCGCTATTACGGTGAAGAAAAGCGGCTGGCAGCGGCCCTCGACGCCGCCGAAGTCATCACGGAAGTCTGAGGGAGCGCGCCATGAACCTGCAAACGCTCGCACTGGCCTTCCTCGCCGCCACCGCCATCGGCGGCGTGGCATGGGTGTTCCTGTATCCGCTGCTGTCGGGAGAGCGCAAGGCCGAGCATCGCCGCGCCTCCTTCGCCAGCCCCGAGCCGGTGGCCCGCGGCGTCGACAAGAACCAGCGTTCGCGCCGCGAGCAGGTCGAAGGATCGCTCAAGGAACTCGACGCACGCCGGCAGAAGGACAAGAAGGTTTCGCTCAGCGTCCGCCTCACCCAGGCCGGCCTGGACTGGACGCCGAAGAAATTCGTGGTCGTATCCGGCATTCTGGCCGTTGCATGCTTTGGACTGGTGATGACGTTCGGAGGCGGGCCGCTCGGTGCGCTGGGCCTTGCGTTTGCCGCCGGCTTCGGGCTGCCGCGCTGGGGCCTCGGCTATCTCAAGAAGCGCCGGGAAAAGGCCTTCCTCAAGGCGCTGCCGGATGCCGTCGACGTCATCGTGCGCGGCATCAAATCCGGCCTGCCGCTGTTCGATTCCATCAAGGTGGTCGCCGCCGACGCGCCGGAGCCGCTGAAAGGCGAGTTCCTCGCCATCGTCGAAACCCAGGCGATCGGCATGCCGCTCGGCGAAGCCTGTGCGCGCCTGTACGACCGGATGCCGGTGCCGGAAGCGAATTTCTTCGGGATCGTGATCGCGATCCAGCAAAAGTCCGGCGGCAACCTGTCGGAAGCGCTCGGCAACCTGTCGAAGGTGCTGCGCGACCGCAAGAAGATGGCCGAGAAGATCCAGGCCATGTCGATGGAAGCCAAGGCGTCCGCGGGCATCATCGGCTCACTGCCGCCGATCGTCATGCTGCTCGTCTACCTCTCGACCCCCGACTACATCTCGCTGCTGTGGACGCATCCGACCGGCCAGCTGATGCTGGTCGGCTGCCTGATCTGGATGTCCATGGGCATCTTCGTAATGAAGAGAATGATCAACTTCGACTTCTGACGGTGCCGCATGATTGATTTTCTGGTCACCAAGCTCCACGACGCGCGGTTCATGACCATGCTGTTCGCCGCGATCGCCGCCAGCGCGACCGCCTATACGCTGATCATGCCGCTGTTCGCCGGCGAGGGCCTCGCCAAGCGCATGAAGGCGGTCGCCAGCGAGCGCGAGCGGATCCGGCAGCGCGAGCGTGACCGGCTCACCAAGACCGAGAAGGTATCGCTGCGCCAGACCCCGAAACAGCTGGTCTCCAAGGTAGTGGAGGACTTCAACCTGACCAAATGGCTGGCGCAGGAAGCCGCGCGCGACAAGCTGATCATGGCCGGCTACCGCGGCCAGGCGCCCTACGTCACCTTCCTGTTCTTCCGCCTGGTGACGCCGATCGTGGTGTTCGTCGGCGCCGTGCTGTATGTTTTCGTGATCTCGCAGATGCAATACTCGATGCCGGTGAAGATCGGCATGTGCATCGGCGCGGCCTATGTCGGCCTGCAGGCGCCGATGCTGTTCCTGAGGAACGCTATCTCCAAGCGCCAGCTCTCGATCAAGCGCGCGTTTCCCGATGCGCTCGATCTGCTGCTGATCTGCATCGAGTCCGGCATGTCGATCGAAGTCGCCTTCCGCAAGGTCGCCGTCGAGATCGTGAGCCAGTCGGTGGCGCTTTCGGAAGAGTTCACGCTGACCACGGCCGAGCTGTCCTATCTGCAGGACCGCAAGGTGGCCTACGAAAATCTGGCCAAGCGCACCGGGCTCGAGGGCGTGAAGTCGGTCTGCCTGGCGTTGATGCAGTCGGAACGCTACGGCACCCCGCTCGGCCAGAGCCTTCGGGTGATGGCGCAGGAGAACCGCGACATGCGCATGAACGAGGCCGAGAAGAAGGCCGCCGCGCTGCCGCCGAAGCTGACGGTGCCGATGATCCTGTTCTTCCTGCCGGTGCTGTTCGTGGTCATTCTCGGCCCGACCGGCATCAAGGTCGCGGCGATGCAGTGAGTTGCAGCTTCACGACGGGGGTACGCCGGCGGGCCCAAACCAAAAATATCGAAAACAACCCCATGCAAAGAAAGCTAGGGGTATTTAGACACCTCGAATAGCCGTCGTCGTCCGGCCTGACCGGACGATCCAGTACGCCGCGGCTTCTCGGTTTATCACTTCGACGTCTCTGGAATACTGGGTCCTCCGCTTTCGCGGAGGACGACCACCTGGGGATTGCGAGAGCGTCAGTGCGGCCGGTTCAGCGCTGCCACCGGCATTGACACCGGGCCGCCCGGGCGCGGGCTGTCCTTGCGCGCCAGCATCTGCTTCAGATAGGCGACGTTGGCGGCCGCTTCCTCCGCCGGCAGGTCGGCCTTGACGATGCTTTCAGCCTCGGCGAAGCGGCCCTGAAGGCCGACCACGAGGCCGAGATTTTGTCGTACCCGCGCATCGGCTCGCGCGCTGCCATAGGCGCGGCGAAGGGTCTCTTCGGCTTTCGGCAAATCCTTCGACAGAACGTAGGACAGGCCGAGGTTGGACAGCACCGAGGGCTCCTCGGGCACGATCGCCAGGGCGCCGGCGTAGTAGCGGCGGGCATCGTCATGCCGCCCGAGCTGATCGAGCGCGGTGCCCTGCACCGACAGCAGGCGCCAATCCGGGTTGTCGGGCGAATGGGCGCGGGAGAGCACGTCGAACGCCCGCTGGAAATGGCCGTTGTCGGCGAGCGCCCGGCCGTAACCGGCGAGCAGCAACTTGTTGCCGGAATGGGCGATGGTGGCCTGCTCGAACACGGCCACCGCCTGTGCGCGCTGGCCGGTAGCACGGAGCGCCTGGCCGTAGCGCAGGGCGGCGTCGACATCCCTGGGATTGGCGCGGTAACGCTCGCCATAGGCTTCGACGGCGCGGCGCGGATCGGTATCGGAACCGGGGCCGGGGCCGGGACTGGCTTCGGCCTTCGAGCCGATCGAGCCCGTGACATCGGACATGGTCTTACAGCCGCCAAGGCCTGCGGCCAAGATCGCCGTCACGGCCGCGGACGCAAGCAGCCGGGCAAGATTGGAGGGCTGACGCATGGCACTTAAACTCACGATATCGGGCTAATCGACCAAGCCGAACACCCCAGCAATAGACCGTTAACCCTAATGTCTGGTTAATTGGCGCCATACCCGCCTGCCCCGCCCCGCTTCGATGGAAACAAACCAGCATGCCCTCATCATTCGAGACCGCGCCCGCCCCGTCGGCTGTTCCCATTACCTTTGCGACCAAGGCGACATGGGATGCGATCTGCGCCGCCCTTCCCGGCGAGGCCCGACGGTTCGCGCTGGCCCATGGTTTTGCCGCCAGGCCCGGAGCCTGCCTCGCGCTGCCGTCGGCCGATGGTCACATCGCGCAGGTGCTGTTCGGTCTCGAGGATGAAGCCAGCAGATCCCGCGACCTGTTCCGGCCCGGCGCCTTGCCCGGCCTGCTGCCATCCGGCGTGTACCGGTTTGCCAATGCGCCGCATGATGTCAGGCTCGCCACGCTGGCGTTCGCGCTCGGCAGCTACCGCTTCGCCCGCTACCGCAAGAACGATTCCCCCAATGTCCGGCTGGTGCCGCCGGACGGCGTCGATATGGCCGATATCGGGCGAATGGCCGGCGCGGCAACCCTCGCCCGCGATCTCATCAATACCCCGTCAAACGACATGGGACCGGAAGAGCTGGCGCTGGCCGCCGCGGAACTGGCAAAGCGCTTCGGCGCCAGGTTTAGCGCCATCGTCGGCGACGATCTGATCCGGCAGAATTTTCCGCTGATCCATGCCGTGGGGATGGCATCTCCCCGCGCGCCGCGGCTGATCGATATCTCCTGGGGCGATCCCGCCCATCCCAAAGTGACGCTGGTCGGCAAGGGCGTCTGCTTCGACACCGGCGGGCTCGACCTCAAACCGTCGGCCGGCATGCTGACCATGAAAAAGGACATGGGCGGGGCCGCCAACGTGCTGGCGCTGGCGCAGATGGTGATGGATGCGAAGCTGAAGGTACGGCTGCGGGTGCTGATCCCGGCGGTCGAGAACGCGGTCGCCGGCAACGCCTTCCGGCCGCTCGACATCTTCACGTCGCGCAAGGGCCTCACGGTCGAGATCGGCAACACCGACGCCGAGGGACGGCTGGTGCTGGCCGACGCGCTGGCGCTGGCCTGCGAGGAAAAGCCCCACCTGCTGATCGACATGGGCACACTGACGGGCGCCGCGCGGGTGGCGCTGGGGCCGGATTTGCCGCCATTCTACACCAATGATGAGACGCTGGCGCTGGACGTCGCGCGCTGCGCGCACGAGGAGAACGATCCGTTGTGGCGATTGCCGCTGTGGCCGGCTTACGATTCCTGGCTCGATTCCAAGGTCGCCAATATCAACAATGCGCCCTCGGGCAGCTTCGCCGGCTCGATCACCTGCGCGCTGTTCCTGCAGCGCTTTGTCGAGGACGCGACGCGCTGGCTTCACGTGGATATCTATGGCTGGACGCCGTCGGCGAAACCGGCGCGACCGGTAGGCGGCGAATGCCAGGCTGCGCGCGCGATCTACAAACTCCTGGGCGAACGCTATGCATGATCCCCGCCTCACGCCGGCGCGGGGCGACCTCGCCGCGAAATATCTCGAGGGTAAGGTCAAGGCGGCGCGCTTCGTCGTTGGCGAGACATTCGAGATATCGGAAGCGATCGCGCCGCTGCGCAGCGCGCCGTCCGCCGATGCCGGGCTTTCCACGCAGGCGCTGATGGGCGAGCGCGTCACGATCTATGACCGCAACGGCGAGGGCTTTGCGTGGGGCCAACTCAACGGCGACGGCTATGTCGGCTGGCTGCCCGACCGCGCGCTGGCAAAACCCGGCGCCGCGGCGACCCACAAAGTCACGGCCATCAGGACGTTTGCCTTCCCCGGCCCGTCGATCAAGCTGCCGCCGGTCGACACGCTGGTGATGGGAACGGCGCTGGCGGTGGTGCGCGAGGAAGGCGGCTTCGCCGTGACGCGCCAAAACTGGTACCTGCCGCGGCGGCATGTCGGCGGCATCGACGAGATGGCGAAGGATTTCGTCGCGGTGGCCGAACGTTTTGTCGGCACGCCGTATCTGTGGGGCGGCAAGAGCAGTCTCGGCATCGATTGCTCGGGCCTTGTCCAGGTTGCGTTGACCGCCGCCGGCACCGGCTGCCCGCGCGACAGCGACATGCAGCGCGACAGCCTCGGCCGGGCGCTGGATGCGGCGGAAGCCGGGCGGCTGCAGCGCGGCGATCTGATCTTCTGGAACGGCCATGTCGCGATCTCGCGGAACGCCGACAGCATCGTGCACGCCAATGCGCACCATATGGCGACCGTGATCGAGAACACCCGCGATGCCATCGCGCGGATCAAGGCCGCCGGCAGCGAGATTCTGACGATCAAGCGGATGTAACACCCCGTCATTCCGGGGCACGCGCGACAGCGCGTGAACCCGGAATCCAGAAGACGAACGCGGCGCGAGATTCCGGGTTCGCGCTGCGCGCGCCCCGGAATGACGGAACTAACTCGCCGCGCCGCACCAAATGACGCCAAGTGCCAATAGCCGACCGCGACTTCATCTAGAGTTCCGGCGTTCGATAAAGTGTCTTGCCGCCGACCCTAATATCGACGTCGAGCAGATACTGCTTCAGCCCTGCGCGGTCGACTTCGACGCCGAGCCCAGGCTTGTCGGGGGCCGAGAGTTCACCGTTGCGGTCGCGCTGTAATGGTGTCGCGACGAACGCAAGGGCAACGGGCTTCGGCGCGGCCGGGTACTCGCAAATCCGATGATCGGCGAGCCCAGCATAGGGCTGCAACGATGCCGACAGGGCAAGGTGCGACGTGAACGTGTGATTGACGTAGACAACACCGCGCGCGGCTGCGTAATCGGCGACCCACTTAGCCGGGCCGATCCCGCCAATACGTCCGCAGTCGATCTGGACAAAGCCGATGCCGCCGTAGTCGATCAGATGGCGGGCCATGTGCGTGTCGTGTGCGCCCTCGCCGCCGGCAAGCTTCACCTTGCCGCTTTTCCTGGCGAGCGCACCGTAGGCCTCGTAGGCGGCGGCAGCAAACGGCTCCTCGAGCCAGACGGCAGCAGCCTGCTCGAGTGCGGGAAGCCGTTCCTCCGCGCGCGCGACGTCCTCGACGAAGACCTGGCCCACATCAACCAGCAGGATTCCATCCTTGCCGAGGCCTTCACGCGCAGCGGTGAAGTGATGGGAATCTTCCTTCGCCGTGCCGCGGCCGATCGGTCCCCAGCCGAACTTCGCTGCCTTGAAGCCGTCGGCAATCGATTTCTTCGCTATGGAGAGGGTTTCCTGCGGGGTCTCGCCGAACAGGCGTGAGGCATAGGGTACCTTGGGCGCGGAGCGCGTGTAACCGAGCAGCTTCCAGACTGGCTCGCCGCGCACGCGGCCGAGCAGGTCCCACATGGCCATCTCGACGCCGGACATGGTATGGGCCGCTTGCAGCAGGTCCATGCTGTCGTAGGCAACGTGCCTGGACATGCGCGCGATGTCGTCAGGCCCGTTCAACGTCTGGCCGAGGATGGAATCACCGACCGGCCGGCACACGCCGTGCGACATTGGGCACACGAACGCAGCGATTGACGGCAGCGGTGCCGCTTCGCACTCCCCCCAGCCTTCATGCCCGCCCGAACGAACGCGCACGAGCAGCGCATCCTGGCTGCCGTCCGCCTCGGTTGTCACGACCGGCATGGACACGTAGAAAAAGTCGACTTCTTCGATCTTCATGGCTCTTGTTTCTCTGTCGGGCGCTTCGCTACTGCGGGAAGAACATGGCCCACCCCGGCGTGGAAACGCGTGCGTGACGATCAGGCGGGATCGCTCCCGCATTAATTATCGCTGGCACTACCCAGACCGTTAGGTCGGCGAACTAGCCACCCGCGCCGATCAAGCCGGTCGCGTTGATCTCCACCTTGAGCGGCGGGCTGGCCTTAGGCGAACCAACACGCTTTACCTCGATCAAGGTTGAGCAGGGAAAGTCGCCA
>LNFM01008025.1_pt1 | contig 12148 bp, 7 predicted proteins | sample 596031 | NCBI WGS metagenome assembly LNFM01 (sample SAMN04254537, study PRJNA301005) | activated carbon metagenome | isolation source: dual media filters at the Ann Arbor, Michigan drinking water treatment plant | place: USA: Ann Arbor | reverse complement strand
GTGTGCACGTCCATCACCGCCCGCGAGCGCCGCGCCGAGCGCAGGCGGCGCTCGGCCGACTCGGGATCGATCGAGAAGCGCGCCCCGGCGCGGCGCGCCAGCTCGCCGAGCGACAGGCCCCGTCGCACCATCTCGCGGTCGAGGAGCTCCATCACCTCGCCGCCCCAGACCCAGCGCGGCCCCTCCACCACCGTCGCCTCCGGCACGTACCGCCTCCCCCGTCGTCGATCCGCGTTGTGAGCGAGGGGGTCCGGTCCCTGCCCACGATGACTACTCGCGGGGCGGCGATTCCTTCCCGTCGCGGGTGACGATCTCGTCGGCGGCGGCGGCGAGGGCCGCCGGATCGCCCGGCGACTCCTCCACGCCGGCGCGCAGGAAGACGTAGGTGATGCGCTCCACGGGCCGCCCCGTGGCCCGTGTCAGCCCGGCCGCGTAGAGCCCCGCCTGCAGCCGGTAGCCCGCGAGGCGGCCGGCGACGGCGGGGCCGAGCACGTCGTCGGTCTTCCAGTCGACGATCTCCAGGCCGGTGGCCGTCGGCACGACGAGGTCGATGAATCCCTCGACCACCGCGCCGTCGCGGGTCATCGCGAAGGGCACCTCACGCAGCCCGCCCCCGGCGGCGCGGGCGCGGGCGGCGGCCTCCGAGGCGAGCGCCGCTCCGACCAGCGCGGCCACCTCGCCGGCGCGGTCGGGGACGGCCTCGGCCACCGCCTGCGCGGCCGCGACGGCGGCGATCTCGTCGGGCCCAGCCGTGAGCGGCAGGCTCTGGATGGCCGCGTGCACCGCGCGGCCGACGCGGGTGCCGCCCCGCCCGCGCCCCCAGGGCTCGTCGCCCTCCTCGCGCCGTTCCCCGGCGGCCGAGGCGATGCCGGTGGCGCTGGTGAAGCGCACGCGTGTGGCGCGACGCACGAGCTCGGCCCGCCCGGCGGCGTGGGCCTCGGGCGAGGGGTCGCCCGGGAGATCGACGACGAGGCCGGCAAGGGGACCCTCGGCGGCGGCCGGTGGAGCCGGGGGCGGGTCCCAGCGCGCGGCCAGCTCGCGGGCGCCGGCCGCCATCAGGCGGACGGCGCCGCTGCCCGACCCGAAGCGCTCCAGGTGGCGCAGGGAGACGATCAGGTGATCGCGGGCGCGGGTGGCGGCCACGTAGAGCAGCCGCGCGGCCTCGGCGTCGCGGTGCGCCGTCTCGCGCGCCTCCGCCGCCGCCACGTCGCCCAGCTCCAGCCGTCCGCTGGCCTTCGTGCCCACCGCGGCGACCAGCGAGCCGGAGTGCTCGGACACGGCCGGCACGCCGGCCGGCTGCGGCCGCGTGCCGATGCCGGCGAGCACGACGACGGGGAACTCGAGGCCCTTGGCGGCGTGGATCGTCAGCACCCGCACCGCGTCCTCGTCGTCGTCGAGGCCCGAGCCGTCGCGGTCGAGCACCGGCCCCCGCGTGCGCTCCTCCATCCACTCGACGAAGGCGCGCATGCTCTGCGGTCCCTCGCGCTCGAAGGCCCGCGCCTGCTCCACCACGAACCGCGCGCGGCGATAGGCGTCGCGGGTGCGCGTGTGGACGATCCCGGCCTCCACCAGCCGCATCTCCGCCACGACCCGCTCGACGGTGGCGGCGAGAGGCCGGTCGTGGCGCTCGCGGTGGTGGTCGCGCAGCCGGCGCAGCCCGGCCTCGACCGGGCCGGGCCCGTCGAGCCCGGGCGCCAGGTAGTTGAAGCGCAGGCCCCGCGCCCGGTGCTCGGCCAGCTCGCGGTCGGAGCAGGCGGCGCCGGGGCCGCGGAGGGCCGCGACCACCGCCACCTCGTCGCTGGGGTCGTCGATCGCCGTGAGACGGTTGAGCAGGTCGCGCAGCTCCTGGGTGCGGTAGACCAGGCTGCCGCCCTCCACGCGGTAGGGGACGCCGGCCGTCCGCAGCGCCGCTTCGATCGCGCTGAGGCCCGTGCGCGCCGGGATGAGGACGGCGATGTCGCCGAGCCGGGCCGGGCGCACGGTGCCGTCGCGCTCCTGCACCTCCCATCCGTCGGCGACCGCGGCGCGGCAGGTGGCCGCCACGTCCGAGGCCTCCTCCATGCGCATCTGCCACGCCTTCGCCGGCGGCGGCATCGGATCGCCCATCCAGGCGACCCCCGGGCCGCGCAGGCCGGCCGAGCGGTGGGCGTCGACGGGCGCGTAGCGCGGCTGCAGCGCGGGATCGTCGCCCGCGCCGATCAGCTCGTCGAACACGTCGTTGACCCAGTCGAGGATCACGTCACGGGTGCGGCGGTTCGTCCTGAGCGTCTCGATCAGGCCCCCCTCCGCGCGCACCGCGGCCTCCTCGGCCGCGTAGACGGCCATGTCGGCGCGCCGGAAGCGGTAGATCGACTGCTTGGGGTCGCCAACCAGGAACAGGCGGCCCGGTTCGAGCCGCTCGTCGGCCGGGTCGCGGGCGAACGACGCCGCGATCGATGCCTGCCAGGGGTCGGTGTCCTGGAACTCGTCGATCAGCAGCGCGTCGTAACGCGCGCGCAGTGCCGCTCGCGCAGAGGGCGAGTCGCGCAGGAGGTCGCGCGCCCAGAGGATGAGGTCGTCGAACACCAGCGCCCCGTCGCGGCGGCGCGCTGCGGCCTCGTCGAGCATCAGGCGCGCCACGGGGGCCAGCAGCCCGGCCAGCGCGTCGGCGCGCGCCCGGCGGAGCAGCTCGCCGAGTGCCGCGCTCACGCCGTTGGCCGTGTCGCGCGCACCGTCCAGGGCGGCGCGGTCGCCGCCCCAGTTCGGCAGGTTGCCGAGGCGCCCGCACCTGCGCCCGTGCAGGTGGGCGGTCGACGTGAGCAGGCTCTCGCGCTCCAGGCCGTCCGCCGCCGACAGGGCGTCGAGCGCCTCGCCGAGCTCGATCAGCAGCAGCGCGCAGGCGTCGTCGCCCGCGGTGCGGTCGAGGGGCACCGCGGCCACCGCCGCTCGCAGCCGCGGCAGGGCGCTCCAGTCGGGCGGCGGGCAGGCGGGCGGGGGGGCGACCACGCCGGCGGCGATGTCGGCGCGCTCCTGCAGTCGCCGCGCCAGGCCCCGCAGCCCGTCGATCCGCAGGCCGAGGCCGAGCGCGCGGTCGACCGCCCGTCCCTCGGGACCCTCGGGGTCCATCCCCTCGAGGGCCGCGCGCCAGCGCTCCTCGAAGCGCAGCCCCGCCGCCAGGTCGTCGAGCACCGTGAGCTCGGGATCGACGCCCGCCTCGGCCGCGTAGGCCCGCAGCAGCGACTGCGCGAAGCTGTGGATGGTGGAGAGCTGGGCCCGGTCGAGCCCCTCCAGGGCGTTCTGGCAGAGCCCGCTGACGATCAGGTCCGGGGCGTCGCCCTGCGCCTCCTCGAGCCCTGTCCGCACGCGGTCGCGCAGCTCCGCCGCGGCGCGCTCGGTGAACGTGATCGCGGCGATCCTCTCGATCCGGATGCCGGACGCGACGAGCGCCACCACCCGGTCGACCAGCGCGCTCGTCTTGCCCGTGCCGGCGCCCGCCTCCACCAGCATGGTGTCCTGGAGCCGCTCGCGGATCGCCACCCGCGCGTCGTCGTCGTGGCTCACGGAGCCTCCCCCGCGGCCGCGGCGACCCCCGCCCAGGGCGCGACGCCCGCGTCGCCCGCCTTCCGCGCGAAGTCGACGCCGCGCGCCCGCGAGCAGATGCGCGTGAAGTCGCAGAGGCGGCAGTTCTCGAACTCCGAGTAGAACTCGTTGAAGTCGCCCGGCACGGCCGGGAACGAGCCGCGGGCCACGCCCTCGGAGATGGCGGCGACGATGCGCTCGAACGCCGCGGTCTCGAGCGCGGCCGCCCGGTAGGGCACCTGCGCGAACCCGCCGCGGGCGGTGATGTACCAGTACATCGCGGTCGCCTCGGTGGCATCGCCCGCCGACAGCAGGTAGACCGGCAGCTGCAGCAGGGTGCCCCCGCCGAGCGTCGCGTCCTTCTCGGGCACCCGCCCGGTCTTGTAATCGACCACCCAGACGCGCCCCACGTGATCGCGATCGACGCGGTCGACGTAGCCGTGGAAGCGCTGGCCGCCCGGCCCCTCGACGTCGATGCGCATCTCGAAGTCGTGCGGCACCGCGCCGGTCTCGGCCCGGAACCGGCTGTCCTCGTCGAGGAAGCGGATCAGATCGGCGTGCAGCGCGCGCTCCTGCTGGCGGGAGAACACCGCCAGGCCGGCCAGCCCGCGCCGCCGCGCGTCGGCCAGCCGCGCGTCGAGCAGCGCTCCCAGGCGCCGCGCGTCGTCGGTCGTCCAGGGCTCGCGGGGGGCGGGGCGGCCGCCCTCGCGCTGCTCGCGGAAGAAGTCCTCGAGGGCGCCGTGCACCAGGTTGCCGCGCACCAGGGGGTCGATCGTCTCCGCGTCGCGCGGCTGCTCGGGCACCCGCAGGCCGAGCAGCGACGACAGGAAGAACCGGTACCCGCAGGCGCCGTAGTGCTCGAGGCGCGTCGGCGACACGGACCCCGGAACGCGCATCCACGCCTCGCCGGCGAGCGCGCCGAGGTTCCCGTCCCACTCCGACAGCGCCTCGCCGGCCCGCGCGTCCATCATGCGCAGGGCGCGCGCCAGAGGGTCGTCCGCGGGGGCCGGGGCGTCGCCGCGCACGCGGGCCACGGCGTGGCGCAGTCCCACCTCCCAGCCGTCGATCGGGAGGCCCGCGAGCTGGGCCGCGAGGGGTGACTCGGCCCGCCGCAGCCACGCGGTGGCGGGGTGGGCGCGCAGGGCCGTGGCCGTCTCGATGGCGGGCTCGTGCTTGCGCGCGACGCTCAGGGCGAGCGGCGACGGGTAGTGCTCGCGCGCGCCGGCACCCTCGTAGAGCGGGCAGGTCATCACCACCGACGCACCCGCCCCGAGCGCGCGCTTCGCGGCGTCGGCCGCGCGCTCCACCCGGGCGGCCGCGTCCTCGATGAAGGGCAGGCTCGCGCGCAGCGACTCCCACGCGGCGTCCGCCACCAGGGCGTCGACGCCCGGCCCGGCCGGCAGCAGCCCCTCGACGGCGCCGCACAGCACGACGCGCGTGAACCTCAGCCCCGCCGCCGTCCGGTGGTCGGCGACGAGCACGCCCTCTCCGAAGCGCCCCTCGCGGATCGAGGCCGCCTCGAGGTTCACCCGCAGGGCGCGCTGGAAGCCGGCCAGCGAGAAGGTGCCCCCGACGGCATCGACCGTGCCCAGGCGCTCGACCTCGGCGAGCACCTCGGGCGTGCCGGCCGCGGCCGGGTCGAGGTAGTCGGCGGTGATCGCGCGGAAGCGTTCGATGAAGACGGCGGCCGGCTGGTCGGGGCGCAGCTCCTGCAGGCGCCTCCAGAGCGTCTCGACCACGCCCAGCAGGTCGATCGCCTCGGCGATCTCGTCGTGCAGCCAGGAGCGGTCGCCGCCCTCGCGCGCGGCCGCGGCGATCTGCTCGGTGCGGTCGTCGCAGAGCGCGCCGATGCCCTCGCGCCAGCGCGTGATGCCGTGGGTGACGCCCGCCGCCCGCGAGAGCCGGTCCCACAGCCCGAGGCGCAGCGCCACGCGCGTGTCGCCGGCGCCGGGCAGCTCCCGCCGCACCGGCGCGATGCCGAGCGCGTCGATCAGGGCGGTGCGCGAGAGGTCGGCCTGGGCCACGTCGAGGAGCGCCAGCACGCCGCGGCCGGCGGGCGCCTGCACGAGCGGCGTGCCCGGCATGGCGGCCGCGGGCAGGGCGGCCGCGTGGAGCGCCTCGCGCAGCGGCTCGGCGTAGGCGCGGTCGGCTCCGTGGAGCACGGCGATCTCATGGATGGCGACGCCCTCCTCCAGCGCGGCCAGCACCTCGCGGGCGGCCTCCCGGGCCTCGGCGGCGAGGTCGGGGGCCAGCACCAGGCGGACGTCGGTGGACGGCGCCGGGTCGGCGACGGCGCCGATCCCGCCCCGCGCCGCGGCGAGCGCCGCGACCAGCCGGTCGCCGGCGTGCGAGCGCGGGCCGGGCGGCACGAGGTGCAGCGTGCCGAGCTCGGCCGCGCGCCCCGGATGCTGCTCGACCGCGTCGGCGGCGGCGTCGAGCAGGTCGTCCTCGTCGTAGAACGCGGCGATGCCCTCGCGCCAGAGCCCGTAGAGCCGCACCACCTCCGTCAGATGCGGGTCGTGCACGCCCGGGGGCAGTGGCTCGCCGCCGCGCAGGCCGCCGCGCCGCAGCCGCGCGAACAGGTGCCGCAGGGCGCGTGCGAAGCCGGGCAGGTCGCGGATCGGGTCGAGGGGCGGCCCCGCCTGCGCGGCCACGCGCTCGGCGAGGTGGTCGCCGATCGGGCGCGCCATCGGGCGGCGGCCCGCGGCGGCGAGGCGCCCCGCGCCGATCAGCTCGGCGAGGCGCGGAAGGGTCTCGAAGCGCACCGCCGCGAAGGGCGTCAGCTCGGCCAGGCGGCGGCGCAGCTGCAGCGCCGACAGGTGGCTCGGGCAGATCACCGTGACCGCCGCCAGGGGATCGGCGGCGCGCCCCGCGGCGATCCCGGCGAGCATCTCGTCGAGCGCTGGAGGCGCGGCGTCCATCCGGGCCACGCTACCCCCTCGGGCGGACGCCCTCCGACCCTCCCGGCTAGTGCTCCGCCCCGGAAGTCCGTTGTGCTTCCGGCCCCGAGAATCCGGCGGGCCAAGGAAGAGGGAGGTCCGCATAGCTGAGGCTATGCGGTCGAGCGATGACGCCGGATCCGCCATGATTCGCAGGTTGCCGGAGTGCAACAGCACTTTCGGGGCGGAGTACTAGTCTCGCCGAGGACCTGTGACCGCGTGATCGCCCACCTCGACCTCGACGCCTTCTTCGCCGCCGTGGAGATGCACCGGCGCCCGGAACTGCGCGGCCGCGCGGTGATCGTGGGCGGCGACCCGCAGGGCCGCGGGGTTGTTGCGACGGCCAACTACGCCGCCCGGCGCTTCGGCATCCGGTCGGCGATGAGCGCCTCCGAGGCCCTGCGGCGGTGCCCCGACGCGGTCTTCGTGCGGCCCGACATCGCCCACTACCGCGAGTGGTCGCAGCGGGTCTGGGACCTGGTGCGCGAGCTGTCGCCGGCCGTCGAGCAGCTCGGCCTGGACGAGGGCTACCTCGAGCTGCCCGACGAGGGCGCCGCCGAGGCCGCCCACGCGGTGCGCCGGGCGGTGGCCGAGGGGGTGCGGCTGTCCTGCTCCCTCGGCGTCGCCACCTGCAAGGTGGTGGCGAAGGTGGCATCCGACCGCGACAAGCCCGGCGGCGTGACCGTGGTCGCGCCGGGCGACGAGGCCGCGTTCCTGGCGCCGCTCGCGCTGCGCGCGCTGCCCGGCGTCGGCCCGCGCACCGATGCGCGCCTGGCCGCGGCCGGGCTGACGACCATCGGCGAGCTCGCCGCGCTCGACGACGAGGGCCTGCGCGCGCTCGCGCCCGGACGCCACGGCGAGGACCTCCGCCGGCGGGCGCGCGGCATCGACCCCCGGCCGGTCGCCCCGGTCCCCGCCGAGCGGATCTCGATCTCCTGCGAGCGCACGTTCGAGCGCGACGTGGCCGACGCCGCCGAGCTGGAGGTGGTCGGCCGCGAGATGGCGGGCCGGGTGGCCGGGATGCTGCGCACCCGCGCCCGCGCGGCGCGCACCGTGACCGTCAAGCTGCGCTACGCCGACTTCCAGACCGTCACGCGCGGCCAGACGGTGCGGGCGGCGACCGATGACGAGGAGGTCATCTGGCGCACCGCCCGCAGCCTGGTGTCGCGGGCCCTCGAGGAGCGCGACGGCGCCCTGCGCCTGCTCGGCGTGGGTGTCTCCAGCCTCAGCGCGGAGCGTCAGTTGACCCTGTTCTGACCGACGGGGAGGGCGACGGCGGCGCGGGCTGGTAGCGTCGCGCGGCGGTGGACCTGACCCTCCGGATCATCGTCGCGGCCGTCCTGGCCACCGCCGCGGCGACAAAGCTCCGCGACCCCCGCGGGTTGCTGGTCGCCGTGGGCGAGCACGGGGTGCCCCGCGTGCTGCGCCGGCCGGCCGCCGCCCTCCTGGTCGCCGTCGAGCTCGGCCTGGCCGCGCTGCTGCTGGTACCGGCGACGGCCCGCGCGGCCGGCGTCGGCACCGCTCTGCTCGGCGCGGTGTTCGCCGCATCGCTCGCCGCGATGCGCGCCCGGGGCCGCCGCCGCGCCCCCTGTCGCTGCTTCGGTGGGTCCCGGGAGCGCCCGCTCGGCCTGCTGATCCTGCGCGCCCTGGCCCTGTCGGCGGCGGGTGTGGCGGTCGCGACCGGCGTCGCCGACCGCGCAGCCCCCTCGGGCGACGCCCTGATGGTGGCCGCGCTGGCGGCCCTCGCGCTCGTCGTCGCGGTGCTCGTGGTGCTGGTGCTCGCGCTCTACCGCCAGGTCGGCGTGCTGGAGGGCCGCCTCGGCCCGCGCGCCGCGCTCGAGCTGGCGGAGGAGGGCCCCGAGCTCGGAGGCGAGGCCCCCGCGCTGCCCGCGCTCGCCCGCTCGGGCGCTGAGCTGGTGGCCTTCTCCTCGCCCGGCTGCCGCCTGTGCGCCGAGCTCGCGCCGGCCCTCGCGGCGCTCGAGCGGGAAGGGTTGCCGGTGCACGGCGTGAAGGAGGACCGGGACACCGAGGTGTTCGCCGCCTGGTCGGTGCCCGGCACGCCGTTCGTCGTCTACGTCGTCGACGGCCGGGTGGCCGCCAAGGGGCTGGTCAACACGCTCGAGCAGATCGAGGAGCTCATCGGGATGGGGGAGAGGCGGGTCGGTGTCGCGGCCTGACGAGATCGTCGACCGCGCGGCGCGCGGCCTGTCGCGCCGCCTGGCCACGCGCGCCACGCGCCGCGGCTTCCTGGCGGGCATCGCCGCGGGCGCTTTCGCCGTCGTCGGCGCCCGTCCGGCCGAGGCGAGGATCGCGGGCGTGCGGGGGGCCAACAAGACCAAGGAGGGCTGGTTCGGCTTCTGCGGCCACACCTGGACCACAGGGTCGTGCCCGAGCCCGTTCCTGCTGCCGCGCATCGACGCGCGCGGCTTCCCCCTGCGCCCCTCCGACGGCCGCCCGGTCGACAACCTCGGCCGGCTGATCGACGGCCTCGGCAGGCCGGTCAACGGGCGGGGCGAGCTGCTCACCTCGCCCGACGGCACGCCGCTGCCGCCCGCGCCGCGCACCCGCATCTGCCAGGACTGGGTGCCCGAGCGCCACCCGGGCATCACGCCCGTCGTGGAGGGCGCCTGGTACCGCTGCTGCAACAACCAGATCCGCAAGCTCACCGACTGCTGCTCCACGAGCCGCATCCGCATCAACGGCGACGCCTCGCTGGTCGGCTACTGCCGCCCGGGCCGACGGGTGTTCTGCGTCATGTACTACGACACCGGTGTGCCGTGCTGACCGAGCTCGCCATCGTCACGACGGCCCTGATCGCGGGGGTCTCGGGAGCGTGGTCCCCCTGAGGGTTCTCCATGGTCGAGACCCTCACTCCCGCCGGGTGCGGGAGCCGTCAGCGCCACCGCATCGCAGTCGCCCTCTTCACGGCGGGCTCGGTGCTGGGCGCGGCGGCGCTGGGCGCGGTGCTCGGGCTGGCGGGGTCGCCGCTCGACCGGGAGTGGGCCCTCGGGCTCGTGGCGGCGCTGGCGCTCGTGGCGGCCGCGCGTGAGGCGGGCCTCGTGCGTCTCCCGCTGCCCCAGTTCCGCCGCCAGGTTCCCGAGCGGTGGCGACGCGAGTGGCCGCTGGCCGGCTGGTCGTTCGGCTATGGCCTCGGCCTCGGGGTGGGCGTGCTCACCCACCAGGTCGTCTGGACCTTCTGGGTCATGGCTGCCGGCGCCCTCGCGCTCGGCGATCCGCTGGTCGCCGCGGCCTGCCTCGTGCCGTTCGGCCTCGGGAGGGCTCTGATGGTGGTTCTGCCGGCACCTGGTGACGGGGACGCGGCGGCCGCCGTCGTCCGCATGGTCGGCCGGCGCCGCTGGCTGCGCCCGGCCAACGTCGCGGCCCTCCTGATCGCCGCGGGGCTGATCGCCGCCTCCCCGGCCCTCGGTCAGAGCACCACCACGCGGGGCGAGTTCGATCCGGCCGCGTCCGGTCGCATCCTGGCCGTCGCGGTCGGCGACTCGGCGGGCCCCGCCGTGGTGGTCCGCGCGCCCTCGGCCGCCCCGGTGCGCTACGACGGGGGCCGCTCGCCCGCCCTCGACGGCGAGGTGCTGGCCTACGCCGACGATGCCGGCGTGCGCGTCGTGCGCTGGCGCACCGGCGAGGAGCTGGCCCGGCTGCCGGGCACGCTCGCCAAGCCGGCGGTCGACTTCCCGCTGGTCGCCTACGTGCGCGTCGTGGCCGGAGGGGGGCAGCGGCTCGAGGTGCGCAACGTCGCCACCGGCGCGATCCGCGTCGTGGCGCAGGCGGGCCGTGGGACCGACCTCGGCCGGCCGGCCCTGCGCAACGGGCAGATCGCCTGGCACGTGGCCGCTGGGCGCCGCTCGCAGATCCGCATCGGGCCGGCGAACGGCTCGCGGCCCTCGCGGGTGGTCGCCTCCTCGGTGACCGGCCTGCAGATCAACCCCTCACTCGCCCACGGGCGCATCGCCTGGGTCGAGCAGACGGGTTCCATCTCCGCGCTTCGGCTGCGGGGGACGCGCGGGGGCCCGGTGCGCACGCTCAACACCCTGCGCGGGCCCAACCGCATCCTCTGGACCACTGCGCTCGGCCTGCGCACCGCCTACGCCACCCGCTGGAACCCGGTCAACGGACGCGCCGAGATCGTCGCCCGCCCCTGGCGCTGACGCTCAGGCCGTCGCGCCGAGGACGGTCGAGAGGGTCTGCTCGTGGGTCTCGTCGGGCGAGCGGTCGGCGTCGCGTCGGGGGGGATCGGAGGGGCCGACCAGGTCCTGCAGGGTGTCGGTGATGACCACGTCCTGGGTCTCGTAGAGGTCGAGATCCTGCGGGGCGAGCGCGCGGCCCGCCGGGTCGTGGGTCACGCGCACCACCGGCCGCGTCACGTGGTCGCGGCTCACGCGCGCGACGATCCCGCGGTGGCCGTCGCTCAGCTGCACCGCCACGCCCTCGGGGTACGGGGCGATCGTGTCCTTGAACACGTGCACCAGCTCGATCGGGAAGGCCGTGCCGGCGAGGCTCATCACCAGCTCCCAGGCCTCGTGGGTGGGGCGCCGGGCCTGGTAGACGCGCATCGAGGAGACCGCGTCGTAGACATCGGCTATCCCGGCGATCTGCGCGTGCGGGTGCAGGTCGTCGGCGCGGCCGTAGGGGTAGCCGCGTCCGTCGAGGCGCTCGTGGTGGCCGATCACGGCCACCTTCGACAGCGACGAGAAGGCGCCGTTCTCGATCAGGTCGAGCCCGGCCTTCGGGTGCTCGCGCACGATCTCCATCTCGTCGTCGCTGAGGCGGCCCGGCTTCTGGAGGATCTCCGACGGGATCAGGATCTTGCCGATGTCGTGCAGCAGCAGCCCCAGCCCGAGCTTCTCGAGGCGGTCCTCGAAGTCGCCGTAGCGCACCTCGCCGCGCCCGTCGCGCCAGCCGTGCCGGCGCAGCGCCTCGTCGCCGATCATCAGGCCGAGGATGCAGACGTTCAGCGAGTGCCCGACCGTGTGGGCGTCGAACGCGTTCAGGTCCATCAGCGACGAGACGGCCTCGCGCCGCGAGCGCAGCTCGCGGAGGATCGACTGCACCACCGAGCCCAGGCGATCGATCTGCTCGCCGGGGATGCGGGTCACCGCCCCCTGGGTCGCCACCGTCCGGAAGGTGTCGTCGAGCGCGCGCATCGCCCGGTCGCGCAGCTCGGCCGAGATCGGCTCCACCGGGGTGATGCCCTCGGAGATCGCGTCGTTGACGTAGACCGCGAAGACGCCCGCCCGCTCAAGACCGGCCCGCACGCGCTCGGTGACGAGCGCGTCGGGCTGGAGCAGTGGGAGACGGACACCGGCGGAACACGAATAGACCGGGCGGCCCAGGCGCATTCCCGGCCGGAGGCGGGAGACGGCGACGATTCGCACATAAACCGTGTCGGCGGCCGGTCGACGTACCTTGACCCGCCGCCGGCCGCCGGTCGCATCAGAACGGTATGTCGGAGTCCTCCGCCGCCCCGCCGCCGCCGTTGCCGACCGGCGCGCCCACCGGCGCGAGCTCGTCGACCGCGCTCGGGCGGCGTGCCGCGAAGCCGCCACCGCCCTCGCCACCCTCGCCCCGGCTGTCGAGGAAGAAGATGTCGTTGGCGATCACCTCGACGCTCTGGCGCTTGGTGCCGTCCTGGG
>LNFM01014159.1_pt1 | contig 12150 bp, 4 predicted proteins | sample 596031 | NCBI WGS metagenome assembly LNFM01 (sample SAMN04254537, study PRJNA301005) | activated carbon metagenome | isolation source: dual media filters at the Ann Arbor, Michigan drinking water treatment plant | place: USA: Ann Arbor | reverse complement strand
GGCTGGCGCGCCAGTTCATCGACTACGAACCCGGCATCCACTGGAGCCAGCTGCAGATGCAGAGCGGCACCACCGGCATCAACACCACGCGCGTCTACAACCCCATCAAGCAGGCGCAGGACCACGACCCGCACGGCCACTTTGTGCGCCGCTGGCTCCCTGCCATGCAGCGTGTGCCCGACACCTGGCTCTTCCAGCCTTGGCTCATGCCGCCCGAGCTGCAGGCGCGCTGCGGTGTGGTGGTGGGTGTGGACATTGCCGCGCCGCTGGTGGATCTGGAGACGGCCACGCGTGCGGCCAAAGAGCGCGTCTACGCGCTGCGCACCGACCCGGCCGTGGCGGCGGTGCAGGCCAGCATCGTCAAGCGCCACGGCTCGCGAAACCGAAGCGCGGAAAACATCACCAAGCCGCGCGCAGTGGAAGCACCCGCGCAGGCCACGCTGGATTTTTGATGTCTGGATCCCGGCGCCTTTTGTTGGTGTGCATCGGTAATCGCGTGCGCAGCCCGCTGGCCCAGGGTTTCCTGCGCGCCGAACTCGACTCCGCCGGGCTGAGCGATGTGCAGGTCGATTCGGCCGGCACCAACGTCTGGCCGGGTGGCGAAGCTCCGGAGCGTGAGGCCGTCTTTGAAGCGGCGCGCGCAGGCATTCACATCGCGCATTTGCGTTCGCGCGAACTCACGGCCAGTGATTTCGACAACCACGACCTCGTGCTCGCCATGGACTGGGACAGCCACGCCTTGGCCGAGGCCATGGCGCCTGCCGAACAGTGCCACAAGCTCGGCCACCTGGCCCAATTTGCGCGGCGCGAGAAGGTCAACACCATCCCCGACCCGGCCGCTTCCGGCTACGCGCGCACGCTGGCTTGCATCCAGGATGCCTGCGAAGGCTGGGTGGTGAACCACTTGGTGCGTCGACCCCAGCGTTGATCAGCGCTTGCGTTGGTGACGCGGCGCACTCTTGCCCGGCGCAATTAGTACCTGTGCGGTATTTCGAACGAGAACCTTCTTTGCTGTGATCACGGTCGCCACCTCGGCAGGGTGGGCCGTCGATCCAACCAAAAGCAGAGGGAGTTTCCGTATGAACCACAACCACCACCGCACCGTTTTCAACGCTGCGCGCGGCGCCTTCATGGCCGTTGCCGAGTGCGCCCGCAGCCTGGGCAAGGCGTCCACCTGCACCGCCACGACCGCTGCCGCCTCGCTGCTGTGCTGCCTGCCCCTTCACGCCCAGATCAGCGCCGACCCCAGCGCCCCGGGCACACAGCGCCCCACCGTGCTCAACGCGGCCAACGGCGTGCCTTTGGTCAACATCACCACGCCCAGCACGGCCGGCGTCTCGCGCAACACCTACCGCCAGTTCGACGTGGGTAGCCGGGGCACCATTCTCAACAACAGCCGCACCGACGTGCAGACCCAACTCGGTGGCTGGGTGCAGGGCAACCCGTGGCTGGCGGCTGGCCCGGCGCGCGTGATCTTGAACGAGGTGAACAGCAGCCAGCCCAGCCAGTTGAATGGCTTCGTGGAGGTGGGCGGTCAGCGCGCCGAGGTGGTCATCGCCAACCCCGCAGGCATCAACGTCAACGGTGGCGGCTTCATCAACGCCAGCCGCGCCACGCTCACCACCGGCACCCCGGTGATGAACGCAGGAGCACTGGAGGGCTTTCGGGTGCAGGGTGGTCAGGTGCGCGTTGAAGGCCTGGGGCTGGATGCCTCAAGCACCGACCACGCCGCCATCCTGGCGCGCGCGGTGGAGGTGAACGCCGGCCTCTGGGCCCACGCGCTCACGGTGGTGACGGGGGCCAACGACGTGTCGACAGACGCCAGCCGCATCGCTGCGGCAGCGTCCTCGGGTTCGGCCCCGGCGTTTGCCCTGGACGTGGCCGCACTCGGCGGCATGTACGCCGGCCAGATCCACCTGGTGGGCACCGAAGCCGGGCTGGGCGTGAACCAGGCGGGGCTGATCGATACCCGGGGGGCGCTCACCCTGGATGTGAACGGGTGGCTGAGCCAGTCGGGCGGTGCACGCACCTACGGCGATGCGGTGGGCATCAACGCGCAGGGCGTTCGCAACACAGATGGCGCGGTCATCGCCGCGCGCGACAACCTGGCCATCACCGCCGGTGAGATCCACAACACCGAAGGCGCATTGCTGCTGAGCGCGGGCGCCATGGCACTGAGTGCCAGCGAACGCATCGAGAACCGCTCGGCCAGCATCGAAGCGCTGGGCAATTTGAGCATCACCACGCCGGTGCTGGTCAATGCGAACGACCACTTCGAAACCCAGCTTGTGCAGGTGCAGGGACCGCTCGCGCTGAGCCTGATACAGCCCAGCGGCAGCGCAACCCGGATCCCGGTGGGCAGCCTGGTCTGGCAGGAATGGGAGCGCGCAGGTCAGTACGCCTACGACACCTCGCCCGATCCGCATGCGGGCCTGCCGCCCCAACTCGGCACGACCCCCATTCCCGAAGTGGGTCAGGTCGGTTGCAGTGATCCTCAAGACGATGCGACCTGCGTGCGTGTGCCGGGTGCCGACTATCCCTCAAACGATCCGGCCTGGGCGTACTTTGGACTGGTCGCGCCCTTTCCCGAGCCCCCGCCGCCAGTTCCACTGGTGCCACCGCCCACAGAGCCCGTGCTCCCCCCGGGTGCCACACCGGCACAAACAGTCGCGCACGAGCAAGCGCTCAGCGAGTACCTGGCTGCACTGGCACAACACCAGGCGGATCAAGCCACCCGCACGGCCTGGGAAACCTGGAGCAGTGAGACCGATGCGCAGTACGCCGCGCTGGACGCCCGCATCGAAACCTACAACCAAAGATTTGCCGGGTCCGTCATCCGCAACTGGACCCGCTATGACATCCAGCGCACCGTGCGCGAAACCCAGGTGGTGCGCAGCGAGCCCGGTCGCATCTTGGCGGGCGGTGACCTGTCGATCCATGGACAAGACCTGCTCAACGACAACAGCGAAATCATGGCGGCCGGTGCGCTCCTGGGTGACCTGCACAACCTGGTGAACCTGGCCACACCGGGCGAACATGTGGTGCAGGACAGCGGCACCACCCACAGCAGTTGGGTCTACAGCCGCCGCAGCGGTGCCTTCGGGACGGGCACCAAGCGCTGGCGCCGCGACACCACCGCACCGGCGCCCTACACGCCACCGGCCGCAGTCACGTCTGTGGATCTCCAGGTGGCCCAGCTCAGCGACAACGCCGTGGCCATTCCCCCTGCACCGCTGGCCCTGCCCGGCAGTGCCCTCTTTGCACCCACGGCCGACCCGGCAGCCACCCACCTGTTCGAAACCGACCCACGCTTTGCCGACCGCCGCCAATGGCTCGCTTCGGACTTCATGCTGCGCGCCTTGTCCACCGACCCCAACAACACGCACAAGCGCCTGGGCGACGGCTTCATCGAGCAACGCCTTGTTCGGGAGCAAGTGGGGGCACTGACCGGCCGGCGCTACCTGGGCAACCATACCAGCGGCGAAGCGCAATTTCTTGCGTTGATGGACGCAGGCGTCACCTTCGCCCAGACCCACCAACTGCGCCCGGGCATCACGCTCTCGGCCGAGCAGGTGGCCCAGCTCACCAGCGACATCGTATGGCTCGAAACCCAGACCATCACCCTGCCCGACGGCAGCACCACACAAGCCCTCGTGCCGCGCGTGTACCTCCTGCCCCGCGCAGGGGATCTGGCGCCAACCGGCGGGCTCATCGCAGGTCGCGAGGTGCACCTTGAGCTCGACGGCACGCTGCACAACAGCGGCACCATCGCCGGACGTTCGATCGTGCGCATCGACTCACAGAACATCAGCCACAGCGGGCGCATCCAGAGCCAGGGCACCACCGCGCTGAACGCAGAACGCGACATCGTCATCTCGGGCGGGCAGGTGAGCGCCCGCGATGCCCTGGTGCTCTCGGCCGGGCAAGACATCACCGTCGCCAGCACCACCAACGAAGCCTCTCGTTCGGCGGGTGCCAACACCTTCGAGCGCGCTGGTATCGAGCGCGTGGCCAGCCTGCACGTCACAGGAGATGCCGGCGTGCTGCTGGCCCAGGCCGGGCGTGACATCACCCTGCAAGCTGCGGTGATCGACAACGCCGGCATCGGCGCCACCGCCCTGGTGGCAGCGCGCGACCTGAACTTGAGCACGGTCACCACGGGCGGCTTGGACGACATCCGCTGGGACGCCCACAACCGTGTGCGCGTGGACCAGCGCGAGGAGACAGGCACCCAGGTCACCGCCAGCGGTGACGTGACGCTGCGCGCCGGGCGAGACATCACCGCACGTGCCACGCAGGTGCAGGCCGAGAGCCAGCTCAGCGCCGTGGCCGGGCGCAACCTCACCGTCGAAGCGGGAGAGACCACGGTCGAGCTGGACGAAGCCCGTCTAATCGAGAGTCGGGGAGCCATCTCCAGAAAGACCACCACCACCCAGGTCACCCACCGCAGCGCGCAAGCGCAGGGCAGCGAACTAAAAGGCCAGAGCGTGGAGCTGCTGGGCACCAACGTCGTCAGCATCGGCACCCACATCCAGGGCCAGGACAGCGTGCACATCGAAGGCACCGACCAGACCCTGCTGTATGCCACGCAAGACAGCAGCTTCACGCAGGTGGACGTGCAGACCCGGCGCAGCGTGGCCGGTATTTCCACAGGCAAGCGCGAGAGCACGGACATCCACATTCGCAAAACCAGCGTGGGCACCGAACTGATCGCCGACGAGGCCGTGCGCATCGGCGTGGGCGAACGCACCGAACTCATCGGTGCGCGCGTGCAGGCACCCAGTATCAAGTTCGTGCGCAGCGAGAACGCGGCAGCCGATGCCGCTGGCGAACTGCTGCTGGGCGCCGAGGTGGAGAAGGACATCCACAGCCACCAGAGCAAGACTGTCACCGCCGGGGTCTGGCAAAAGATCGTCAGCAGCGGGCATGAGGCCGAGACACTGCAGGCCACCGTACTACACGGCCAGGTGCAGTACGACCCCAACCTGCGCATCAGTGCGCAGATACCCGCCGGCCCACTGCGCCAGCAGATCGAACAACTCGTGCAGCAACCCGGCCTGGAGCACTTGCGGGCGCTCGCGCAACGAGACGACGTCGACTGGAAGACCATCGACCTGGCCCAGCGCCAGTGGCACGACGAGCAGCAAGGCCTCACCGGCGCAGGCGCTGCCCTGCTCTCGCTGGCGGTGGGCTACTACACGCTTGGCATGGGCACAAGCGTCGTGGGCACCACGACCGCCGGAACCACCACCGCCGGTGGCGTGACCTTGGCCACCACCACCGCTGGCGTCACCACCTACACCGCCGCCGGCGCCGCACTCAACGCCGGCTTCACCAGCCTGGCCAGCACCGCCGCCGTGAGCTTCGTGAACAACGGCGGCGACCTGGGCGCCGTGTTCAAAGACCTGGGGTCGAGTGCCAGCGTCAACCAGCTCGTCACCGGCATGCTCACCGCCAGTGCTGTGAGCAGCCTGGGCAACCAGCTCGACTTCGGTGGCAAGCCGCTGGCCGAGATCAAGGTCAGCGATGGCTTCACTGCCCAGCTGAGCAAGACCCTGATCGAGCAGACCGCCGGTGCCGTGGTGAACAGCGCACTCACAGGCACCTCGCTGGAAGAATCATTGCAAGCCGCCCTCATCAACAGCCTGCTCAGCAGCAGCACCGCCGTGGGAGCCAACGCCATCGGCGACCTGGGCCTGCTGCAAGACATCAACGGTCGTCCCGTGCTCAACCCGGCCGGCAAGGCCCTGCTGCACGCGTTGGTGGGCTGCGCGGGCGGGGCTGCGCAATCGGGATCGCAAGGCTGCGCCGCTGGCGCCAGCGGCGCCGTGCTCGGCGAGCTTGCTGCCGCCTGGTACGACCCCAACGGCAACAAGCCCAGCCCCGAGACCGAAGCCTTTGCGGCTGCGGTGGCCGGACTGGGTGGGGTGCTGGCGGGTGATGAGAGTGGCGTGGGTGTGAACATCGCCGCGCAGGCCGGACGAAATGCGGCGGCGAACAACTACTTGAACCATGTTGAACGCAGTCAGCTGCAACGCGCGCAGCGCGATTGCCTGAGCGGGCAGTCATCCGCATGCCAGACCGCCACGACCTTGCGACTGAAGGACGAATTGAGTGACCGGCTGCTGGCCGATTCGGTGGCTAGTTGTGTGGGTGATGCTTGCCGTGAGGTCGCCAACTTCGCCTTTGAAGAAATGCGCCGTGTGGGTTGCCCAGCACCCAGCGCCTGTCCCGATCAGGGCGCGCTTCAGCAGTTCTGGCAGGTTGCACAAGCGAAGGCTCAAGGCCTCAAGCCAATCTACCCAGAGGAATGGCTCTTCGATGTCAAGGCAGCGACCGACCTGGCGCGCGCGGGCATGCGCGTGTTGTCAGCCAGCGGAGCGGATGCTAGCTTGCAAGCGCTGAAGCGTCTGAGGACTGCACCCGAGGCTTCTCCAGACATGCCGGGTTTCAGTTCGATCGCTGTTCGAGACTTCGCTCCGGGCAGCACCTACCGCGCCGAGGTGGTCAACGCCGGACAGGTGACGGATCGGGACCTGTTGCCAAGGGTCGATGAGATCAAAACCCTGAGTGACAACCAGCAGGGGCTGAATGCGTACAACTGGATGACCCAACGCCCCGCCTGGAAAGAGGGAACGCTGGTAACTGATCGTGTTACTACGCAGACGGAGACTTACCGGATGGTGGTGAATCAACGGCAATACGACACCATCACAAATGCGCTGGACAAAGGCGATTCAGCGACCGCTGTCAAGGCTCTCGGAGGCTGGGGTACGCGCGAGCCAATCGGCAGCGTTGATGATGTACGAAAAACCCTAGCTGTCAGCAGTGAGTGGAAAGGAACGGGGGGAGAGGCAATGTACGTCGTTGAGTTCAACGTTAAGCCCGGCGTTGGAGTCAGAGAAGGAACGGTTGGCCCTATGTTCGACAAGAACACGAAGGCAGCACTACCGGGCGGCGGGCACCAAGTCCAGTTTCTGCAAAACGCTCCATTTAGCGCGTCGCAGAGTTATGTGATCAACCCTCACACCATCCGGGAGCTGAGATGAACACCACTGCCATATTTCATGTGATGTTGCTAAAGGAGGGTGCAGACGGCAGGCGAGCATCGGTGATCACCGATGGAAGTCGCGAGCCTGGAGAGAAGAGGTGGGCTGCCGTTCACGCATTGAAGCTGCCCAAGCGGGAAATTGAGACGGGCTTGCTTCTCGAGGATGGAGCATATGTAGCTCTACCGTTCTGTGAGCTGGCCTGGATCATCCCCGACCGCACCGGGGTCCTGGTCATCTTCAAGTCCGGCAGCTACACCCACCCCGACGGCAGCGACGTATTCCCCTGCCCCAACAACGCCGCCATCTTCAACGCCGACGGCAGTCTGCGTTTCCAGGTGCGCTTTGCAAGCTCGTTAGCAGGCAGAGCGGACTACATCATTGATCGGACATTCACTCGCACCATCACCCACAAGACCCTGCCTATCGGCCGGGTGGGCGAGCCCATCAACCCTCCCATCGTGCAGTTCGGTGTGCTGGTCGGAACCAAGCAGCATCCGCCTGAGAGCTTCTATGTGCTCAATACCGAGACCGGCGAATTGACCAACGGGTTGTTCAGCGTCCCGTATTGAGCACGCCGTGATTGCGCAGCAAGCGGGTCAACGAAGGATCGCGAGGCAACGCCGCCAGCACGCCCACCTCAGCAAGACCCTCATCGAACAAAGCGCCAGCGCTGCGGTGAACAACGCGCCCAGCGGCGCCTCGCTTCAAGAGTCGCTTCAAGCCGACCTCATCAACAGCCTCATCGTCAGCAGCACAGCCCAAGGCGTCAACGCCCGTGGTGACCTTGGACTGCAGCTGGGCGCCGACGGTCACCCAAGCCTTGCGCCATATATGCGGCTGCGCACATGTCAGCGCGGCGCGCCCGCCGCGAGCCAGGCGCGCCAGCCGCCGAAGTGCGTGATGTCGGTGGCGCCTTCAATACCGATGCCTTCGCAGATGAAACCCGGCACTTCGCTGCCATCGGCCAGCTTCACCTTGCCGATGCCCAGCGGTGCCGGGATGCCGGCCACGAAGCTGCCGAAGTGGGCGGCGGGCAGTTCCCACACCTCCAGCGCAATCGCCGAGCCCCCCTCGGCCACGCGCACCATGCCGGGCCGCTGCACGGGGCCGCCGGCCAGGGCGTGCAGCTGGTAGTCGGGTGCCGAGTGTGGGCTGCCGATGAGGCGCGCGCCGCGCGAGGTGAGTTGGTGGTTCAGCGGCAGGCCCGAGAGGTGGGCGCCGCACACCGCCACGCGCACGGTGCCGCTGCCGGCCTCGCCCACCTCACCCGAGGGCAGGCCGGTGCAGGCGGGTGTGCTGGCGAGCGGCGTGGGCGTGGCGCCGAGCGTGAAGGTCTCGGCGCGGTGAAAACGGTCGGCCAGGCGCAGCAGCGCGATGTCCTTGAACGCGGGCGCGGCCAGCGTCACGCCCCAAGGCAGGCCCTGCGCCGCGCCAGTCGCCAGAAAGCCCGAGGGCACGGCCACCGCGCTGTAGTCCAGCAGGTTCATGAAGTTGGTGTAGCGGCCCAGGTTGGAATTGAGCCGGATCGGATCGGCCTGCATGTCGGCGATGCGGTAAATGGTGCCGGCGGTGGGCGTGAGCAGGCAGTCGATGCCGCTCCACACCGCGTCGCACACGCGCCTGAGCGCCTTGAGGCGGTAGCTCGCGGCAAAGGCCAGCGCGCCGGTCACGCTGAGGCCGCCTTCGATGATGGTGCGCACCGGGGGAAACACGGCGTCGGGTTGCGCGTTGATGAAGTCCTGGATGGCCACATAACGCTCTGCGACCCACGGACCGTCGTAGAGCAGGCGCGCGGCCTCCAGGAACGGCGTGAGGTCCACCTCGACCGGTGTGCCGCCCAGGGACTTGAGCCGATCCACCGAGATGTTGAACAGCTTCGCCGCTGCGTCGTTGCCGAAAAATTCCAGGTCTTGCGCACGCGGCACGCCAAAGCAAAACGGGCCCGCCGAAAAATCCACCCCAAACGGCTGGGCTGCGCGGCTGTAGGCATCGCTGGCGTCAAACGCTGCGGCAGCACCCAGAACGGCCTGCGCGTCGCCCGCCGTGAGTGCAAAGATGGAGACCGTGTCCACCGAACGGCAGGCCGGCACCACACCCGTGCCCGAGAGCAAACCCAGCGTGGGCTTGAGGCCCACCAGGTTGTTGAACGACGCCGGCACGCGGCCGGAGCCGGCGGTGTCGGTGCCCAGCGAAAACGTCGCATACCCCTTGGCCACCGACACGGCCGAGCCGGAGCTGGAGCCGCCCGAGATGAAGTCCGGATCGAACGCGTTTTTGCACGCGCCATACGGTGAGCGCGTGCCGTTGAGGCCGGTGGCGAACTGGTCGAGGTTGGCCTTGCCCACCGGCACCGCACCGGCGGCCAGGAGCTGCTGGACGAGGAGGGCGCTCTCGATGGGCGTGTAGGCAAATTCGGGGCAGCCGGCGGTGGTGGGCACACCGGCCAGATCGATGTTGTCCTTGATCACGAAGGGCACGCCGAACAGCGGCAGGCTGGCCGGGTCCACGCCGTCGAGCCGGGCCACCAGGGGCGCCACCTCGGCGTCGGTGAGCACATGGATGAAGGCGTGGTGCGTGTCGGCGCGGCAGCGCGCCAACGACTCGGCGATGACCTCGCGCACGGTGGTGCCGCTGCGCCAGGCGGCCTGCAGGCTGGCGAGGTCAAAAGACAGATGGCTCAGTGACATGAAAACGCTCCGTTGTTGTTTTGGTTTCAGATGGCTTCGTCGATCAGCACCAGCACGTTCTGCCCGGCCGACACCGCACTGGCGTTGGCCGGTGCCAGCAGGTTGAATTCCATCTTCATGGACTCGATCACCAGCAGCACGTCGCCCGCCTGCACCTGCTGGCCCACGCTCACCGCCACTTTCCACACGTTGCCCGGCACGCTGGTGGCCAGCACGCGCCCGCCCTCGGGCAGGTCCACCTCGTCGGCCACACCCGCGCTGGCCGCGGCGTCGTCGCTGGTGAAGTCGTTTTGCCCGGCCGCCACCCAGCGCTCGCGCTCGGCTTCAAACGCGGCCTGCTGTTTGGCTTTGAAGGTGGTGATGCTCTGCGCGTTGTCGGCCAGAAACTTCCGGTAGTACTTGAGGCTGAACGTGCCCTCTTCGGTGCGCAGCGCGTAGCCGCCGTGCGGAAAATTCGCGCGGATGGTTTTGAGTGCGTCCTCGCTCACCGGCTCGAATTTGATCTGGTCGAAGAAGCGCAGCAGCCAGGGCTGTTCGAAGTCGGAGCCGGGCACGCCGTGGCGCCAGCGGTTCCACATCTGCAGTGTGCGGCCGACAAACTGGTAACCGCCCGGGCCTTCCATGCCGTAGACGCAGAGGTAGGCACCGCCGATGCCCACCGCGTTCTCCGGCGTCCGCGGGTCCAGCGGTGTGGCCACCGGCGCGCCCAGGTACACGTCGCCCAGGCCGAGCACGAGGTAGCGCGCATCGAACACGATCTTGAACACGTCCTCGATCGAGTCCAGCCCGTTGATGCGACGGATGAACTCGATGTTGCTCGGGCACCAGGGCGCGTCGGGCCGCACCGACTGCATGTATTTCTCGATGGCGAGTTTGGTCTGCGGGTCGTCCCAGCTCAGCGGCAGCACCATGGTGCGCGAGGGCACCACCATCTCGTCCACTGGGGGCAGCGCATCGTCCGCCTTGCTGATGATGTGCAGCAGCTCGTCGCGTGGCAGCAGGGCAGGGTCGAAGTGCACCTGCAGCGAACGGATGCCCGGGGTGAGGTCGATCACACCTTGCAGCCGCCGCTGTTGAAGGCCGTGCAGCAGGGCCTGCACGCGCATGCGCAGTTCGAGGTCGAGCGTGAGCGGGCCGAACTCGATGAGCACATAGCGGTCGCCGGCCTGGCGGATCACGCGGCGCGGGCGGTCGCCCTCGGCGGCGCGGTCGTCGAGGATGGGGCTGCCCGCCGTGCGGTGAAAGCGCACCGTGTCCCCAGGCCGCAACTGGCCCAGCTTCCACAGCTCTTCGTGCAACACCACGGCCGGGCACACGAAGCCGCCGAGGCTGGGGCCGTCGGGCCCGAGGATCACGGGCATGTCGCCGGTGAAGTCGATCGCGCCGATGGCGTAGGCGTTGTCGTGGATGTTGGACGGGTGCAGGCCAGCCTCGCCGCCGTCGGTGCGCGCCCACTGCGGCTTGGGGCCGATGAGGCGCACCCCTGTGCGGCTGCTGTTGTGGTGGATCTTCCAGTCGGTGCCGAAGAACATGGTGATGTCGTCGGGCGTGAAGAAGTCGGGCGCGCCGTGTGGTCCGTAGAGGACGTTGATGTCCCAGTGGTGGGTGTAGGCGGGGATCACGACATCCACCCGTTCGGGCTGAGCCTGTCGAAGCCCAGCGCGCGCGAACCCTTCGACAGGCTCAGGGCGAACGGTATCCACCAAGTGCAACACATCCCCCGTGCGCAGATGCCGCCCCGCGTGCCCGCCAAACTGCCCCAGCGTGAAGGTGCTGCGGCTGCCCAGGTACAGCGGCACATCGAGCCCACCCGCCACCGCCAGCGCAAGCCGCACACCGTGTTCGCAACGGCCCACCACCAGCGTGCCACCAGCGGGCACCTGAATGGCTTTCCACATCGGAATGATCTCGCCATTCAGCGTCACCTTGGCCGGCGCACCCGTCACGGCCACCACCGTGGCGGTGTTGAAGCGCAACGTGGGCCCGGCCAGCGTGATCTCCAGCGCGGCGGCATCGGATGCGTTGCCCACCAGCGCGTTGGCCGCGCGGTGCGCGTGCATGTCCATGGGGCCGCTGGGCGGCACACCCACGTCCCAGTAGCCTTGGCGGCCCGGCCAGTCCTGCACGCTGGTCTGCACGCCGGGTTCGATCACGTCGATGGTGGCCGGCTGGTAGGCGAAGGTGGAGAGGAAACGCGTGACCTGTTGGCCAGCGCGGAACACCGGGTCGCGCACCACCTGGCGCAGGTAGCCCAGGTTGGTTTCGATGCCGGCCAGGCGCGTGGCGTCCAGCGCGTCTTCCATTTTTTTCAGCGCTGCTTCGCGCGTGTCGGCTGTGACGATCAGCTTGGCCAGCATCGGGTCGTACCAGGCGGGCACCTCGGTGCCGCGCTCCACCCAGCTGTCCACGCG
>LNFM01011353.1_pt1 | contig 12150 bp, 10 predicted proteins | sample 596031 | NCBI WGS metagenome assembly LNFM01 (sample SAMN04254537, study PRJNA301005) | activated carbon metagenome | isolation source: dual media filters at the Ann Arbor, Michigan drinking water treatment plant | place: USA: Ann Arbor | reverse complement strand
TGCGGGTATTTATATGCATGTGCGTTTTTTTTAGGCATGCGCTCATTGGCTGCTTCGCAGCGTGTGGCGGTCTTGACCCGGACAAGCGCCTGTCGGAACTCAATCTGACCGAGGCAGAGCAGCTTTGCGAAGATGTGGCTGAGCAAGTTGGTATGACGCGCGAGGTACAGTGTGGGGCGGAGGTTGTAACGATCATCCGTCCAGGCTGTACGACAGTGACTGTCCCGGTAGTTCCAGCGGGGTGTGACGTCACCGTCGCGGAGCACGCAGAGTGCATCGATCTGTTGGCTGCAGACCCGTGCCTATTACTACTCGAAGGTGATGAGCAGCCTGTTGCATGCCGAGAGTTTCGAAGCATGAGATGCATGAACGACGCATCGATCTAGGAACGGGTTAGACAGGTTAGACAGTCCTTGCCAGGCTACAGTGGGCTGAGCAGGGCGCAGTCGTCTCGCGCTCACCATCGCGACGAGCCACGTGTCTACTCTCTGATGTGTTGCTCGTAGATGAACTCGGTGTTCGCACACACGCGCGTCGACGCGATCGGCTGGAAGCGCCACTGCTCGACGGCCGCGACGATCTTCGCGTCCCAGCCCGGAAGCCCCGACTCCCGCGTGAGCTTGACGTCCGTTACCTGGCCTGTCGCGTCGAGGCAGTAGCGAACTCCGGCCATCACCGCTCGTTGCTGCGAGCGTCCGAGCTTCTGCTTCTCATCATCGTCGGGGGAAATGTAGACGTGGCCTTCCGCCCAGCGTAGGGACGTCGGCGGGACGGTGATGCCCTGCATGGCGGCTTCCGAATAGACCGGAGGGACTCGCTCGAATCCCTCGACAGTCGCGCCCACGTGGAACACCGGGTCCACACGCCGCGAGCACCAGTCCGAAACTGACAAAGCTCCACCTCATATCGAGATGGAGCTTGGCACAGGGTCCGTGTGACTACTTGATCTGCGCTTCGACCGTCGCCTTCACGGCGGCGTCGAACGAGTCGGCGGCGGCCGGCTTCTGCTTGCCGAGGTAGTCGGCTCGCTCCTTGGTGAGCTTCGCGAGCTCGGCCTGGGCCTGGGTGCGCTGGGCGGCGCGGCGCTCGACCTCGGCCTTGAGGGCGCCCGTGTCCTTGCCCTGGAGCTCGGCGGGCAGCTCGGCTTCCTCCACGTCCTCGAGCTTCATCTTGCCGGTGGCGAGGCCATCCACGAGGTCGGCCTGATCGCGCGGGGCGCTACCGCTGGCACCATAGTAGGCGGCGCGGTCCGCCTTGGCGGCGGCGGGGGCGGCGGCGACGGCGCCCATCTTGCGGGCGTGCTCGGCGCGGCGGCCTTCGCCGAGGATCAGGAGCGACGAGTCGACCGTCGCCGAGAGCTCGGCGATGCGATCGTCATACGGAGTCGCGATCTGCTGGACGCCGCCGTTCTGCGAGATGGTCGAGAAGGCGCCGCCGCCGAGGGCCGCGATCTGGGTGAAGGTGCTGGCGGTGTCGCTGTCGACGCCGCAGCGGATGGTGTTGACGGTGATGCCCCTGCTGGCGGCGTTGCGAGCGAGCTGCTCGGCGGACGGGACCATGCCGTGGCCCGCGGGCGGCGCGTCACCGACGACGAAGAGGAGCTTCTTGGCGGTCGGGCGCCAGGACATCTTGAGGGCGTCGGCCATCGCGGCGTCGACGTCCTCGGGGGTGTCGCCACCGCCTTCGGCCGTGTACTGCGCGAGCTCGGCGTAGACCGCGTCGAGGTCCGTGGTGAGCTGGAAGGGCTTGGTGACGTATTCGTCGCCGAGGTCCCGGTAGGCCACGAGGCCGATGCGGATGTTGGCGTTCGGATCCGTCTGCTTGATGTGCGAGGCGATCGACCAGACGGTGCGCTTGGCGCCATCGAGGAGCCCGCCCATCGAGCCGGTGGTGTCGACCGCGAAGACGACGTCGATGTCGTGCGTGTCTCGCTTCTCGATGCCGACCGGGCTGGACGTGCTGGACGAGGAGAACGGGTTCAGGAGGGCGGCAGCCACGATGGTCGCGACCGCGGTGGTCGGGATGCCCATCGATACGAGCTTCTGACGAGTCGGCATGGGGAGTTCCACGCACGACGCGGTGATTCCGATCTACGGAGTCGCGGGGGGCGTGACGATGACGGTCGCCGTCCGGCGCACATCGACCGGCTTGCAGACCCGGCCGCCGCATAACCACAGGCGGATCCGCAACTTGAGCGTGTGCTCGCCGGCGGCGTCGCCGCGCAGGGGGATGGCATACCGAGGCGCATCGGCCCCCGGATCGACCGCATCGGCGCGCCCAAGGCGCTTCTTCTTCAGGTGTACGCCCGTCGGCGGCGCGAGGTCGACGATCACCGCCGCGTCCTTCGAGACCGTGAGGCCCCGGTCGACGGCGATCGAGATCTCGAGCGGCGACGTCGCTCCGTGCGCGATCTCGACGCGATCGGCGACGCGCACGTCGATGCCGGCTGGCGCGGTGTCTGCGTGCGCTGGCCCGGCGAGCAGGACGAGCACCAGCAGGCGGCGAATCACAGGATCTGCGTCGCGAGCTCGGCCAGCGGCGAGCGCTCGCCCTTCGTCAGGATCACGTGACCCGCGATCGCCTCGTTCTTGAAGCGCTCGGCCACCGTCGTGAGGCCGTTGTTGGACGCGTCGAGGTACGGATGGTCGATCTGGTACGGGTCACCCGTCAGGATGATCTTCGTGCCTTCGCCGGCGCGCGTGATGATCGTCTTCACCTCGTGCGGGGTGAGGTTCTGCGCCTCGTCGACGATCATGTAGACGTTGGGCAGCGAGCGGCCACGGATGTACGTGAGCGGCTCGATCTCCACGAAGCCCAGGTCCACGAGCTCGGCGTAGCTGCGGCCGTCCTTCTTGTCGGACTTGTTGAGGCCGAGGAGCAGCTCGAGGTTGTCGTAGATCGGCTGCATCCACGGGTTCAGCTTCTCCTCGATGTCGCCCGGCAGATAGCCGATGTCGCGACCGAGCGGGAAGATGGGCCGCGAGACGAGCAGCTTCGAGTAGACCTGCTCCTCGGTGACCTTCGACAGGCCGGCCGCGATGGCGAGCAGCGTCTTGCCGGTGCCCGCCTTACCGACGAGCGTGACGAGCTTGATGTTGTCGTCGAGCAAGAGGTCGAGGGCGAAGTGCTGCTCGCGGTTGCGCGGCTTGATGCCCCACACACCCTCGCGCAGCTTCTTCACCGGCAGGGCCTTGCCCTGCGCCTTGTCCCAGCGCGTGAGCGCGCTCTTGCCGCTGTCGTCCTTGAGCGTCAGGAACTCGTTCGCGTGCAGGCCGGGCGCGTCGACGACGACGGATCCGTCCGTGTAGAACTGGTCGATCGTGCCGGGCGGCACGCTCAGGTCGCGGTTCCCGAGATACAGCTCCTCGATCGAGATCTGCTCGGGCTCGTAGTCGACCGTCTCGAGGCCCAGCGCGTCGCCGCGGACGCGCATGTTGATGTCCTTCGACACCAGGATCGTGGGGTTCGCCTTGTCCTCCCCGCGGACCTCCAGCGCGATCTCGAGGATCCGCTGATCCATCGAGCGCGAGTCGCGGGCGGGGTTCATCTCGCGGCTCTTGGGCAGCGCGATGCGGATCGTGCCGCCGTTCATCATGGGCTGCGGCTGCGAGAGGCCACCCGGGCCGCTGCGGTGCTCGTCGAGGAGGCGCGAGATCTGCCGGGCGTTGCGCCCCAGCTCCGCCTGGTCCTTCTTGAACGTGTCGAGCTCCTCGATCACGTAGATCGGGATGATGACGTTGTTGTCAGCGAACGCGTACAGCGACCGCGCGTCGTGAAGCAGAACGTTCGTATCGAGGACGTAGTTCTTGACTGCCACGGTCCGAACGTAACACCGGGCCGCGCGCGCAACCGGCTACGGGCGCCGAACATCACCGGCCGGGAGCGTCTCCACCCGGTCGGCCGGTGAGACGAGCCAGCGGTAGGGAAGGCGCACATCCTCGTTCCCCTCGACGACCAGATACAGCTCGCCGTCCGCATCCCGCTCGATGCGCGCGAGACCAGCGACCTCCTCCGTCGACAGCTCGACATGCGAACGAAAGGCACGCCGCGGGTCGCTCACGAAATCCGCCGACCACTGCTTCGTCGCCATGCCTGCTAGTCTAACCGCGTGACGCGGAGCGCACGAACCAACGTCGAGATCGCGCTAGAGTTGGTCGCGCTTGCAGAGGAGATGCTTCGTCAGCGCCTGCGTCGGGACCATCCTCGATGGACCCGTGCCACGATCGAGGCCGCGGTAGCGCGATGGCGAAGCGACCGACCCGGCGCCCCGTACGGCGACGCCGAGGGAATCCACGTTCCGTGGCCGCGCCCCGCGCGCAACCGACGACACTCTACGAAGCCCTCCGCCACGTCTGCGCCGACCTCGAGTCGATCACGAGTGCCTACGCGCTCGTCGGCGGTCTCGCCGTCTCGGCGCGTGCAGAGCCGCGTACGACGCGCGACGTAGATCTCGCAGTCTCGGTCGCAGACGATCGCGAGGCCCTTCTTGCCCGTGACGACCGGACCCGGCCCCAAGATGCCGACGACCTCCGTGCTCTCATCGCTGTTGCCAGTACGGCGGAACGCCGTCGGGTCTCGTCAGCAATCAAGATGATTGCGGCCCGCGGCTTCGCACGCGGGCGTGATCTCGCCGCCCTCTGGCGAGCAGTGCAGCGCCGCTAGCTGGCGCGCTTCTGCTTGGAAGCCTGCAGCTCTTGCCAGGTGACGACGCGGTTCCGGCCCGTGTGCTTCGCGTGGTAGAGGGCGAGGTCGGCGCGCTCGATGAGGGTCGCGCGGTCGGAGCCGTCGTCGGGGAAGCAGGAGACGCCGACCGATTCGGTGACGGAGAGCGGGCCCTTCTCGGTCTCGACCACGACCTTGGAGATCTCGATGCGGATGCGATCGGCGACGGCTTTGGCCTGGACGACGTCGACGTTGTCGAGGAGGACCGCGAACTCCTCGCCGCCGTAGCGAGCGGGGATATCGATCTTGCGCGGGACGTCCTGGAGGACGCGGGCCACGCGGCGGAGGACCTCGTCGCCGATCGGGTGGCCGTAGTTGTCGTTGACCTTCTTGAAGTGATCGACGTCGCAGAGGAGGAGCGCGACCTTGCCGCCGTGGCGCGCGGCGCGCTCGATGAGATCTTCGAAGCGCTGCTGGAAGGTCCGGTGGTTGGTGAGACCGGTGAGGCCGTCGGTCGTGGCCATCGTCTCCATGCGCTTGTAGAGGAAGCCGTTCTCGAGGGAGACGGCGACCTGCGTCGCGATGACCGCGAGCATCTCGCGCACGTCCTTGCCGAAGCGCTTCTCGGCGCGCGCGACGAGGGTCACGGTGCCGATGGGCTCGTCGGCGGCGAGGAGCGGCAGCACGAGGAGTGACTTCGCGTCGTCGACCTTCACCTTGCGCGTGTAGATCGGCGCGGTCACCTCGCGCGGCTCGCCGCCGGCGGGGAGGTAGTGGCGGTTCTTCACGACCATCGAGGCGAGGCCGGCGTTGTCCTTGAACTCGAGGCCGTCGAGCTGGGCCTTGTCGATGAGGCCCTCGCCGCCCGGGCGAATGCGGACGGCGGCGATGGTGTGCTTCTGCCGCTGCTTGTCGTAGAGGGCGATGATCGCGGCGTCGTACTCGACGATCGCGGCGGCGGCATCGAAGGCGGTCTCCATGACCTGCTCGGGGGTGAGCGCGCGGCCGAGGAGTGCGGTCGCCTGATAGAACCGCTCGTGCTCGTACTTCGCGCGCTCGACGGCGCGGAAGACCTGCTCGGCCTGGACGACACGCAGGACCTGTGCGCTCGCATCGGCGAGCAGGTCGCGATCGGCCTCGGTGAAGGAGCCGTCGCGATCGGCCGCGAGGACGCCGCGGAGATGGCCCTGCTCGATGATGGGCACGGCGACGACGGCCACGCCCGCGCGATTGCTGTTGTAGTAGGGCAGCTGGCCCGGCTTGGTGGCGGCGCAGAGGAGCGGCGCCCGATCGCGGATCACGGCGCCGAGAATGCCCGCCGACGGGAGCCGCGGCTGCTCGGTGATGTCGTCGGCGTCGGAGGTGATCTCCTTGAGCTTCACGCGCTCGCCGTCGTCGTCGAGCCAGAGGATCGCCACCGTGCGCGCTCCGAGGGACCGCTTCACCGTCGACAGCACCCACGAGGCGGCATCGCCGATCATGCCGACGCCACCGATCGCGAGGAGCTTCTCCTCCTCGTCGCGACCGCGCGGGGCACGACTGCCGGGGCCGAGGGCGGCAGCGATCAGGCGGTAGTCCCGCGCCGAGTCCCGCAGCGCGATCAGCTCCTCGTCGAGTCGGGCCGCGCGCTTCTTGCGATAGCGAGCGGTGACGCCGCGGAGCAGCAACGCGTGCGCGAGCGCCGCCCCCCCGATGCAGAGGATGTGGATGACGCTGGCCAGGATCGCGCGATCGACGAAGCCCGTGCGTGCGAGGAGCGCGAGCTCGAGGAGGATCGCCGCCGCGAGCGTGGCGAGCGCGCCGGGACGCGCCACGACGGTCATCGCGAAGGCGACGACACCGTAGAGGAGCGGATAGGCCGGCGAGCTGAGGCCGCCCGTCATCGCGATCACCGCGTGAACACCCGCGACCAGCGCGAAGCCGAGCTCGAGATCGGCGAAGTCCGTCGCGGCCGAGAGCCAGTACGAGGCGAGCTGAGCGCGCGACGACGGCGCCACGAACTGCATGCGTCGGATCACCGCGGAGACGACGAGGATGGCGACGCCGACGGCGACCATCATCATCGGGAGGCTCGGCACGGGCGCGTACAGCGACGCCCCGTCGACGCCCCCGACCGCCACGACAGCGCAGGCGAGCGCGCCGGCGACGGTGCCCACGGCGACCTTCGAGATTCGACGCAGTGTCCGCATCATGGGGTCACCTGTACGCGCATGACGATCTCGTTCGGGTAGACGAGGCCGAGGTCGGCCCGGGCGCGATCCTCGATGGCACCGACGTCCGTCCGGAGCGCCTGGATCTCGCGTGCGAGGTCCAGGTTCGCGGCCTCGAGCCGGCGGGCTTCGTCGGCCAGCGCGCCGAGCTGGGCGTCGAGCTTGGTGGTGCGGGGATCGCGCCGGAGGACGGCCCCCGGGACGTAGCCGATCGCGATCGCGACCACGATCGCGAGGACGAACCGTGCCACCCAGCGCCGCAGCGCGGGGGGCATGTACATATCGGCGACCCGAGACACCTGGGCACGACACTACGGATCGCGAGAACGCGGGCAACTTTGCGAATGTAGGTGCAGTCACACCCACTCAGGAATCTGATGCGATCGCGCCTGCCTGATCGCAGACATCAGAGTCATAGCGACGCAGCTATGCGAATTCCTTCGGCCTGCCGCGTGGCGTACCCGTTGCACATGGTCGCCCCCGTGCTTCGCGCCCTCGTGCCTCTCGCCGCCCTCGGGCTGGCGGGCTGTCTCTACCCGGAAGGGGGAGATGACGACGACGGCCAGTGGGACTGTACGGACGAGGCGTCCCGTCGCTTCGAAGTCACGACCCCGACCGCGGACTCGCAGATCCAGTTCCGGGTCGACGCGTGCCGCCTCGATGCCGATGCTTGTATGTCGCTCTGCCAGCTCGTGCTGGAAAGAGTCGGCATGCAGCCGGCGGTGACGGTCTGCGACGTGACCTTCACCGCCAAGAAGGCGATGCTCGACGTTACGTACTTGAGATACTCGAACGCCTGCGGTTCCGACGATGCTGTTCCTCTCGAGGACTCGCCGGTGCCAACAGGCGAACCCCGTTGACTCGTGGCTGTGTGTGTGTGGACCCAAGGAGGACTTCGTTGCTGACCAAGACCAAAGTTGTCGCTAGCGCTCTCGCAGCCATGGCCGCTGTCGCCTGTACGGACGATGGCGAAACGGAGAAGCCCGCGGAGGATCCGCCGGCCTCGTGGGGTGTACCCATCTCTGGCGGCACCATGACCCTCGCCAACGATGGCACGCGCGCCGTCGTCGCCGACCCGGACCGCGATCGCGTGCTGGTCGTCGACATGGCCTCGGGCGCGGTCAAGGAGATCAAGCTCCAGGTGAACGACGAGCCTGGTCGCGTCATCGAGGACGGGGCCGGCAAGTTCCACGTGGCGCTCCGCCGCGGCAACGCGGTCGTCACGATCGATCCGAACACGGCGAGCATCACGGCCCGCCGCTCGGTCTGCGCCGAGCCGCGCGGTATCGCGTGGGACAGCACGGGCAACCAGCTCCACGTCGCCTGCGGCACGGGCGAGCTCGTCTCGCTGGGCGCCGCCGCCGGCGAGGTCACGCGCACGCTGCGCCTCGAGCGCGACCTGCGTGATGTCATCGTCTCCGGCACGCAGCTCCTCGTCACGAAGTTCCGCACCGCGGAGCTCCTCGTCGTCGACACCACCACCGGCGCGATCACCAAGCGCATGAGCACCCCGGATGCGCGTCGCTTCGACTTCGGCGGTGGCGGCGGCGTGCCGTTCCCCGAGGATGGCGGCGGCACCCCTCCGCCGGGTGACGGCACGGTCCCCGCGCACGGCGCGATCGCGTATCGCACCGTCAAGATGGGCAACGGCAACCTCCTCATGGTCCATCAGCGCCAGGTGCAGGCGATGCTCGAGACCGAAGAGGGCGGATACGGCGGCGGCTGCGGCGGTGGTCCGGTCGAGTCCGCGCTCTCGGTGTTCAACCCGAACGGCGCTGCAACCTCGGTGGCGCCCGTCGCGTTCGGGGCCCTCCCCGTCGACGTCGCGCTGAACGAGTCGAACGACCGCATCGCGCTCGTCTACGCCGGCTCCGGCACGGTCCGGCAGATCGGTCGCGCCGCGCTCTCCGAGACCGACGACATGGAGTGCCCGCCGCCCGAGGGTGGCGATGACATCGCGCCGCCGATCAACGATCAACTCGGGATGCCGACGTCCGTCGCGTACCTGCCGGACTCGTCGCTCGCGATCTTCTACCCGGAGGTCCCGGCGATCGTCGTGCACACCAGCGACAAGACCGCGCGCACCATCTCGCTGCCCGGTGGCATCGGCTACGACGCCGGTCGCGGGCTCTTCCACCAGGCGACGGGCGCAGGCCTGGCTTGCGCGTCCTGCCACCCGGAAGGTCGCGAGGATGGTCTGACCTGGGAGTTCCGCGAGTTCGGCAAGCGCCGCACGCAGAGCATCGCCGGTCACATCATGCAGCGCGGCCCGTACCACTGGGACGGCGCGGAAGAGGACCTCGGGGAGCTCATGGACAACGTCTTCGCCGTTCGCATGCTCGGCGGTGAGGTCACCCGCAGCCAGCACATCTCGCTCGGTCCGTGGATGGATCGCATCCCCGCGCCCGCCTCCCCTCCGGCGCAGGACCCGGCCGCGGTCGCGCGCGGCAAGTCCCTCTTCGAATCCGAGGCCGTCGGTTGCGCCACTTGCCACAACGGCGCGTTGCTCACGAACAACTTCGTCTTCAACGTCGGCACCGCGGGTAACTTCAAGGTCCCGTCTCTCCTCGGTATTGGGGCCCGCGCGCCCTTCATGCACGATGGCTGCGCCTCGACCCTCGCCGATCGCTTCGGCACCTGTGGTGGTGGCAACCAGCACGGCGTGACGACCCAGCTGACCCCCGCGCAGATCGAGGACATGGTCGCGTACCTCGAGACGCTGTAACCGCTTTCGATAGTCACGCGCGACGAGCGTGTGTACGTTCCGCCCGATGAAGGGGACCGTACACAAGCTCGTTGTGCTTTTCGGGGTCGCAGCCTGTGGCGACGATGGCGGCGGAGGTCCCGACGCCCCGCCCTCGACCGAGCTCGTGTGCGGCACGGGGACGAGTGGTGCGTTGCCGGTCGCGGTCACCGAAGCCGCCGGCCAGGACCTCGTCGGAGCAGCCGTCGCTCTGACCCCGGGCACGACGGCCCCCGCATCCGTGACGATCGCCTGTGCGCCCGATATCGCGCCGGCGGGCTTCGTCGCGCTCGGTCCGGCCGTGACCTTCAGCTCCGCCTGGAGTGACCGTCCCTTCGCGGTGACGCTGCCGTTCAAGGCCACGCGGCTCCCGATGGGCGCCGCGAACCGGCACGTCCGGATCGTCGCGAAGCGCGCCGCGGGCGACGCCTTCTTCCCCGCGATCGTGAACCGTACCGTCGATGCGACGAACCCGTCCGCGGCACGCGTGTCCTTCCGCGCCGGCGAGCTGACGACCTATCAAGTGGTCGCGGCGATGGATGCCGGCCAGCCGCGCACCGAGCGCTTCGGCTGGAACGCCCTCGTCGGCATCTCGATGGGCGGCAACGCGGCGATGACGATCGCGATGCGCCACCCCGAGCGCTTCGACTCCTTCGCCGATCTCGGCGGCGAGCCCGGCGCCTCGACGAAGTACTTCCTCGTCTGGGCGCGCGATCACATCCTCGGTGGCTTCTGCACCGAGGCCGATGAGGCGGCCGGGCGCGGGGCCGTGGGGACGCTCTGCCCCGCCGTCTCGAAGCGCACCGACCAGTTCGAGCTCATCGCCGACTACGAGCACCAGATCGCCCAGTCCGGGGAAGGCGTCGGCCTCACCTTGCGTCGCTCGCTGTACCAGAAGGGCTTCCGCGACATGGCGCGTGCCCTCACCAACCCCGCCATCTACGACCCGACGACGAAGTACGCCCCGCCGGGCGTCGACGCGGCGTTCCTCGCCCTCCCCGCCGCCGAGCGCTGCGCGAACCCGCGCGTCCTCGCCGACTTCTACGACGCCGAGTTCAACTCCGACGGCGCGCTCCCCGTCATCACCTTCTGCGATGGCGGCGACTCGGAGCGCCTCGGCCTCGCCGTCTTCGATCCGACCCTCCCGCAGACCGATCCCGCCGAGCTCCTGCTGGCCGTCGACCTCAACTCCAATGGCACGCGCGACGCCGGTGAGCCCGTCATCGCCAACGCCGCCGAGCCGTGGCGCGACGTGGGCGTCGATGGGATCGCGAGCGCGAACGAGCCCGGCTACAACGCCGCGACGAACCCCGACCCCGCCGGCGACGACTACCACTGGCAGCGCAACCCGCGCGGCACCGAGGGCAACGATCTCTACGAGACCGGCGAGCCCTTCGACGACGTCGGCCTCGACGGAGTCGCCGGCACCTGCCAGGTCGGCACCACGCCGCCCGCGGGCGTCGACGGTTGCTACGACTTCGGCCAGGGCGATGGCACCTGGACCATCTCGCCCAACGCGGCCAACTGGTACGAGCACGACGCAGTCACGCGCTACCTGGCGCTCACGCCTGATCAGCGCGCGCACATGGGGATGTACTTCGACGGTGGCATCCGCGACTTCCTCAACTCCGCCGTCGCCGCCAACGAGGCCGTGGGGGTGCTCTCCGGCGTCCACGGCGTCGACTTCGCCGTCACCGACGGCTTCGCGCCCCTCGCCCTGGACGGCACCGTCGAGCCGCAGTTCGACGCCCTCCAGGTCGACTGGTCTCAGTTTCCCCGCAACGCCCTCGTCCGCTACGGCAACCCCGACGCCACCGAGCAGCAGATCATGAACGGCGACGGCCGCCACGTCGGCACCGCCACGCAGCTCATCGACCGCGCGACGACCTCGTTCGCGTGGATGGACAAGCGCTGGCCGGGTGGAGATCGCTCGCCCACGCTCGCCTCCGGCGAGTTCGTCCGCGACGTCATCTTCACCGCGTCCAACGGCCGCGAGTCGCCGTACGCCGTGTTCCTGCCGCCGGGCTACGCCGACCTGCCGGACCAGCGCTTCCCCGTCATCTACTTCCTCCACGGCTATGGCCAGGAGCCGGCCGACCTCGTCGACCTCTCCGCCATCTTCAGCAACTACATGCTCTCGGATCAGCCCGAGGCGTCGCGCTTCCAGAAGTTCATCATCGTCTACGTCGACGGCCGCTGCCGCCCGGGCACCAACGGCGTGCCCACCGGCACCGTCGGCGATCGCTGCGAGCAGGGCACGTTCTACACCGACGCCAACAACGGCGGTACGGCGCAGATGGAGACCATGCTCCTCGAGCTCATGGACTACATCGACGCGACCTACCGCACGAAGCGGCCGTCCGACGAAGAAGTCACGCCGTAGCGCATCCGCCCGCTCGCCCTCGACCGCATCACCGCGCCAATCATCGCGTAGGTCACGCCAGCACCTGATCCCTCTTTCGCCGTGCCGGCCGAGACCTCTCCGGCGATGCGCATCGCGTTGACTCTGCTGCTCACGAGGTCGCCTGGCGCGCT
>LNFM01011349.1_pt1 | contig 12154 bp, 6 predicted proteins | sample 596031 | NCBI WGS metagenome assembly LNFM01 (sample SAMN04254537, study PRJNA301005) | activated carbon metagenome | isolation source: dual media filters at the Ann Arbor, Michigan drinking water treatment plant | place: USA: Ann Arbor | reverse complement strand
TGATTGGCAATCGCGGCGACCTGAAACCGGGACAGACCGTAGACCCCCGCCCGATGGCGAAATAGGAGTCCTCCCTCATGGCAAGCTTTGCGATCCGCAACCCTTACTTGATTATTGTCCTGTGCCTGATCTGCGCCCTCGTGGGCGGCGTCAGCGTAGTCCGCATGCCGGTGGACCTGTTCCCGCCCATCAACATCCCGGTGGTCGTCGTGGCGACGTTCTATTCCGGCATGCCGCCGGAGCAGATTGAATCGAACATTACCGGCCGGTTCGAACGGTTCTTCACGTTGGCTTCGAGCGTCGATCACGTGGAATCCCGGTCCCTGGCCGGCGTTTCGCTGATCAAGATCTACTTCCAACCGGGCACCAGCCCCGACGCGGCAGCGTCGAACATCTCGAACCTCGCCATGGCGAATCTTCGCCGGTTGCCGCCCGGAACCCTGCCCCCGATCGTACTCAAGTTCGACGCCTCTTCCCTGCCCGTCTGCCTCATCGCGCTGAAGAGTTCCGGCGGGGTGACCGAGACGCAGTTGCGCGACATCGGCCAATACACGATTCGAACCCAATTGGCGAACGTCCCCGGCGCCTCGCTGCCCATGCCCTTCGGCGGCAAGTACCGGCAGGTGATGATCTACGTCGATCCCCTCAAGCTGGAGGCCCATCAACTGAGCCCGATGGACGTGGTGCGGTCGGTCAACGAATCGAACCTGATTCTGCCGGCGGGCGAGGTGCGGGTGGGGCCGATGAACTACCCGCTCTACACCAACGCGCAGGTGGACGCCATGAGCGAAATCGACGGCATTCCCTTGAAGACCGGCCGCGACCAGGCGACGGTGACCGTGGGCGACATCGGCAAAGCGAAGGACGCCGAGCAGATTCAATTGAACGTGGTCCGCGTAGACGGCCAGCGCAGCGTGTATCTGCCGGTGTTGAAGCAGGGCGGCGATTCGAACACGATCGCCGTAGTCGACAACACCCGCGCGGCGCTGCCGAAGCTGACCGACGTACCGCCCGGCATCAGTTCCTCGGTGGTGTTTGACCAGTCGGTGTTCGTCAAGCAGGCCATTGAAAACCTGATTCACGAAGGCGGCCTGGGGCTGTTTCTGACGTCGATGATGATCCTCGTCTTCCTCGGCAATCTACGGGCGACGGTCGCGGTGATGCTCTCGATTCCCCTTTCGGCGCTCGCCACGTTTCTCGTCCTCGGCGTGGCCGGGAGCACGGTAAACACGATGATTCTCGGCGGACTGGCGCTCGCGTTCTCGCGGCTCATCGACAACTCGGTAGTGGTACTCGAAAACATCTACCGGTACCTCGAAATGGGCAAGAGTCCCCAGGAAGCCGCCGAGGTGGGCGGGAACGAGGTAGCGTTGCCGGTGCTCGCCTCCACGCTCACAACGGCCATCGTGTTCTTCCCGGTCGTGTTTCTCTATGGAGTCAGCCGGTATCTGTTCACGGCGCTGGCGCTGGCCGTGGTCATTTCGCTGCTTGCCTCGTACCTGGTGGCGCTGACCGTGGTGCCGCTGTTCTGCGCGAAGTTTCTCAAGGCCCCGGCCCACGGGCACGGCAAGCGGACCGGAATCGCGGGACGCTTCCTCGATTGGTTCGATGCGCGCTTCGACTCGCTGCTGCGGGGCTATGCCTTTGCGGTGACAAAGACTGCGTTGACGCGGCCGGCCACCTCGCTGGCCGTCCTGCTAATCGGTTGCGTGGCAACCTACGCGATGCTGCCTCTGCTGGGCGTCAGCTTCTTCCCGCGCACTGACCCCGGCCAGTTCGTGATTTCGTTAAAGACCCCGGCCGGCTCGAACCTCGTAGTCACCGAACAGGAGACCGAACGGATTGAGAACATCATCCGCAACGAAGTCGCGCCCGATGAGCTCGACATTCTCGTTTCCAACATCGGCAACGTGCCGGACTTCGCCGCGATCTACTCGCCCAACGCCGGGCAGAACACGGGCTTCGTCCAAGTCAGCCTGAAGGCCGGGCACCGCACCAGTAGCTTCGAATACATGCGACGCGTCCGCGGCCGCCTGGCGCAGGAGCTGCCGCACATCGCGGTCTACTTCCAGACCGGCGGCTTAGTGGACTCCATCATCAACATGGGGCTGCCAGCGCCCATCGACGTACAGGTGTCCGGATCGAATCTCCGCCTCGATTTCGAGATCGCCAACCGCCTCGCCGCCCAGATCCGGCAGATTCCCGGCGTTAGCGACGCCTTCATTCCGCAGGATATTGACGCCCCGGCGCTACGGCTGGATTTCGACCGGCAGAAGGTCTCTCAGCTCGGGTTGACGCAACGAGAGGTAGTGCAGAACGTGATCACCGCCCTGAGCTCCTCGCAGATGATCGCCCCGAGCTTCTGGACCGATCGGCGGAGCGGACTGGACTATCTGCTCACCGTTCAGTACTCCGAAGATCGCATTAAATCGCTCTACGATCTGCGCTCGATCCCCCTGCATGGCAGCAAGTCGAACGAGCCCGCGCGGCTGGACGCCATCACGCGGATGACGAAAATCGAGGCGCCCACCGAGATCGACCGCTATCAACTCCGGCGCGTCGTGGATGTTTACGTAAACCTCGACAACGAAGACCTAGGCCGGGTGGCGGCGAAGATCGATGAGCTGATTGCGCTGGAGAAGCTGCCGGCAAACGTCCGCATCGATCTGCGCGGCGTGGTGCAGGGCATGCGGCAGAGCTTTACGAGCTTTGGCGGAGGGCTCATCCTCTCGGTGGCGCTGCTGTATCTCGTGCTCGTCGCCCAGTTCCGCTCGTTTCTCGATCCCGTGATTATTCTGCTGGCCGTGCCGCCGGGACTGAGCGGGGTCGTGTTCACGCTCTACGGCGCGGGCACCACCTTGAACGTCATGTCGCTCATGGGCATAGTTATGATGGTGGGCATCGTGGTTTCGAACTCCATTCTGCTGGTGGACTTCGCCCACAAGCTCCGCGGGGAGGGCTACGAAACACCCGATGCCATTGCCACCGCGGCGAAGACGCGGCTGCGTCCCATTCTGATGACGTCTCTGGCCACCATCATCGGCTTGGCTCCAATGGCCGCCAAATTGGGGTCCGGCACGGAGAGCTACGCGCCGCTAGCGCAGGCGATCATCGGCGGGCTCATCGTCTCCCTGGTCGTCACGTTGTTTCTGGTGCCGGCGGCGTATCTGCTGGCGTATCGCGAGAAAACGGAGGTGGCGCAATGAGGCGGCTGTGGGTTCTTGTCTTAGCGATCCCGGGATGCTTCGGCCAACCGAAGCCGTTGACCCTGGCCGAGGCCGAATCGATCGCCCTCCGGAACCACCCCGGGGTGGCCGCGGCCGAGCTCACCGCCGAGGCGCAGGCGCAAGTGCCGCAGCAGGTCCGCAGCGCGCTCGCGCCGCAGGTGGGCGCGGCGGCCAGCGGCACCGGCGCCACGGATCGCGCCCGCATCGGGGCCGGTCAGCTGCAGAATCCCATCATTTTCAGCCGATTGGGTATGGGAGGCAACTACAACCAGTTGCTGTACGATGGCGGGCGCACCAAGCTGCTGGCGCAGGGCGCCGATGCGCGAGCCAAGAGTGAGAAGGAGAACGCGAATACCGCGCGGGCGCAAGTGCTGCTCCAAGTCCGCCAAGCCTATCTCGCCGCGCTACGGACACAAGCCGTGCTGCGAGTGGCGGAACAAACGGTCGCCGCGCGTCAACTGGTCCTCGATCAGGTGACGGCCCTCACCGAGGCCAAGCTCAAGTCCGGACTGGACCTCAGCTTCGCGGAAGTCGCGGTCTCGGAGGTGAAGCTCCTGGCGGCGCAGGCGTTAAACGACTCACAGGCCGCCATGGCCGACTTGGCCGTAGCCATGGGCCTGGGCGAACCGGCCGACTACTCGCTCACGGAGCCGCCGGCTCTCTCGCCGTTGCCCCCCGATTCAAAAGACCTGTTGCCCGCGGCCATGCGAAGCCGGCCCGAACTGGCCGCCCGGCGGCTCGAGGTGGAGGCCGCGCAACGCCTGGTTGCCGCCGAAGGCAAGCTGACCCAACCGACCGTCTCCGGTGTCGGCGCCGCGGGCGTGACCCCCGTGCACGTTGCCGGGATCGAGAAAAGCTACTACGCGGCCGCGGGCGTGGTCGTGAATCTCAATTTCCTGAACGGCGGACTCTTTGCCGCCCGGCGCAGTGAGGCCGCCCTACGCGCCCGCGCCGCCGAGCAGCGGCTGAAAGAGTTGGAAAACCGCGTGGCGCGCGACGTCGCCGTGGCATGGCTCAATGTCCGGACAGCCGATGAACGCCTGGATCTCACCGAGCAGCTGCTCCGTCGCAGCACCCAAGCGTTGGAGCTGGCTCAAGCCCGCTACGATTTGGGCTTGAGCTCCATCGTCGAACTCAGCCAAGCCCAGCTAGCCAAGACCGCCGCCGAGCTGCAACAGACCGCCGCACGTTACGACTACGCCGCCCAACGAGCCGCCCTGGCGTTTCAAACCGGAAGCGAATTCAAATAAATCTTTTGCAACATTAATTAGTATTAACTACAACAAAACAAACGTTTGTGCTACGCTCGCTCTTTAGCCACTTAATTTTGATCCATGGGTCCGGCACTTTCCCCCGGTGCGTCCCGCCAGCTGTTTAGTTTGCCTGGACGTGGAATTCCTTGTTCGGAATCCTTTTTGCGGCGCTTCTCCGGAGCCCGTCATGTCCGCTAGAAAGATCTTGATCCGTGGAGCCAGGCAACTGCTGACTCTCCGCGGTATCCCCGCGCCTCGCCGTGCTAACGCGATGAGCGACTTGGCTGTTGTCTCAGACGGCGCCATTTTGATCGAGAACGGCCGGATCGTGACCGTTGGGCCCGGCCGGCGAATCGAAAACCTCGCGGAGGCTCGCGGGGCCGAAGTCATCGACGCCGATGGCTGTGTCGTCATGCCCGGATTTGTCGACCCGCACACCATGCTGGTCAGTGGCCCATCGCGAGTCAATGAATTCGAAATGCGGACTCTCGGCGCATCGCTCGAAGAGAGCGGGCTCCTCCGCGAAGGACTCCACGCCCAGGTCCGCAACGTTCGGAACCTGCCGGCGCGCCGCCTGGAACTGCAAGCCAGGAATACTCTCCTCCGCTGCCTTCGCCACGGCACAACCACCATCGAAGCCAAGACGGGCTATGGACTAGACGACACCGGCGAAATGAAGTGCGTCCGCGTGCTCGAAGACTTGCAGACGTGCCCCATCACCGTCATTCCCACCTGGTTCGGCGCCCGGGCTCTACCGTCCGAGTTTGATGGCAACGCCGATGGCTACCTGCGCTTTCTGACGGAGGAGATGCTCCCGCGAATCGCACGCCGCAAAACCGTCCCGTACATCGATGCCGACCCCGCCGCCTGCGGATTCTCGATGAATCAAACCATCCAGTTTCTTCGGACGGCGCGCCTGGCCGGCTTTACCCCGCGCCTGCATGCGGCGCTGCATCAAGCCGATGCTAACGTCGAGTTGGCCGTCGCCATGCGCGCGGAAAGCGTCTCCCACTGCAACTACATCACGGACGATCAGATTGGGCATCTCTACGACTCTTCGACGGTCGCCGTGCTGCTGCCGGGCTTGGCCTACCACCTGCGCTTGAACCGCCTGCCGCCCGCGCGGCGCTTGATTGAAGGCGGCGCAGCCACGGCGCTCGCCTCCGGCTACGACCCCCTCTTCAGCCCCACCTGCAACATGCAGATGGTCATCTCGCTCGCCTGCAATCAACTCAACATGTCCCCGGCTGAGGCCATCCAGGCCGCCACCTACAACGCTGCCTGCGCGGCGGGCGTCGCGCGGGAGACCGGTTCGCTCGAGGCGGGCAAATATGCGGATCTGCTGATCCTGTCCGTGCCAGACTACCGCGAAATCCCCTATCATTTTGGAATGAATCTGGTTTCAACGGTCATTCGCCGGGGCGAAATCGTCCATCAGGAAACCGCGCCGGAGTGGCGCGTTGCCTGAGCCATATGATGCTTTGCTCAAAAAAGGTACTGCGCCGCTGGTCGAGTGTGTCGCCAATTTTTCCGAAGGGCGGGACCAGCGCACTATCGACGCGATCGCCTCGGCCATCGCCGGGGTGCCAGGCGTCGGGGTGCTCGACCAAACTGCGGACCCGGATCATCATCGCAGCGTGATCACGTTCGCCGGACGGCCTGAGGCTATTGGCGAGGCGGCCGTCCTCGCGGTGGGAGAAGCGATGGCCCGCATCGACCTGAACAACCACACCGGCGTGCACCCCCGCATCGGCGCGGCGGATGTGGTCCCGTTCGTACCGCTGCGCGACATCACCTTAGTCGAGTGCGCTTGGCTGGCCCACGCCGTGGGCGCCGAAATCTGGAACCGCTTCGCCGTGCCGGTGTTTCTCTATGACGCCGCCGCGCAAACGGAAAGCCGCCGCAACCTCGCCAACGTCCGCAAGGCCGCCGCGAGCCCTCCGTTCCCCGTCCCCGATTTCGGCAATGCCGCTCCCCACCCAACCGCCGGCGCGGTCGCCGTCGGCGCCCGCAAAATCCTGATCGCCTGGAATGTCTTTCTCGCCGACGGAAACGTGGAAGCCGCCAAAGAGATCGCGCGCCGGATTCGTCACGCCAACGGAGGCTTGGCTTGCGTCAGGGCTTTGGGGCTGTACCTGCCCGAACGAGGGCAGGCACAAGTGTCCATGAATCTGACTGACTTTGAGGTTACCCCCCCGCATGTTGCATGGGAGGCGATCAGCCGCATTGCCGCGGAGTTGGGAGTAACCGTCTCGACTAGTGAACTAATCGGCCTGATCCCAGAAGCAGCCGTCATGGCCGCCGAAGAGAACGGTATCGATCTCAAGATCGAACATTTCTCCCCGGACCGTGTCCTGGAGTCCCGGATTCGCACGATTGCAATGTAGCGAGTTTGGGAATAGAGTATTGGCATCGGGGCTTCTGTTACACGCCACGAAGTTGTAAACTCTTCAGTCTTCAGGGGTTATTCATGAAAGATTATTCACGACTGCAACGTTGCAGCGTTGTGGCTCTGTTGGTCTGCTTCCTCACCTTCAGCTCGCCGCTAGCAATCGCTCAAGTACTGTACGGGGCCTTGGTCGGCTCCGTAAAAGACGCTTCCGGCGCCGCTGTTCCTGGCGCAAAAGTTGTCATCACTAACCAACAAACCGGCCAGGTCCGCGAGTCCGTCACCAATGACGAAGGGGGTTATACCTTTCCGACCATTCAGAACGGAACCTATGAAGTCCGCATTACGAAGGATGGCTTCAAGAGTGTAAACAATACGGCGAACGTCGCCATCAACGAAACCGTTCGCGTCGACCTCACCCTGCAAGTGGGCGCAGTCAGCGACACGGTGACGGTCGAAGCCAGTTCGGCAACCTTGCAGACGGACCGTGCGGAAGTGCGCGCCGAAGTCACCTCGAAGCAGTTGACGAACCTCCCGGTGCCCGTCGGCCGGAACTACCAGAATCTCCTCGTTACGATTCCCGGCTTCTCGCCGCCCCGCAACGCGCACTCGGTTCCCTCGAACCCCTCCCGCTCGCTCGAAGCCAACGTGAACGGCGCCACGCGTTCCTCGGTGAACACTCGCATCGACGGCGTCAGCTCCACCAACATCTGGTTGCCGCACATCTCGGCCTACGTCCCCTCGCTTGAAGCCATCGAGACCGTCAACGTCGTCACCAACTCCTTCTCGGCCGAACAGGGCCTAGCGGGCGGCGCGTCGATCAGCGTGCAGATCAAGTCCGGCACCAACGACCTGCACGGCTCGGCGTTCCTCTACAACACCAACAATCAGGTGATTGCCAAACCGTTCTTCCTACCCCAAGGCCAGCGCAACCCCAAGTACATCTTTAACCAGTTCGGCGCCACCATCGGCGGCCCGATCAAGAAGAACAAGCTGTTCTACTTCGCCGCCTATGAAGGCACTACGCGTCGCGAATTCGCCAACTCCTTCGGCACCATGCCGACGGCGGCCATGCGCACCGGCGACCTCTCCGCTACGGACCGCCCGATCTTCGATCCCCTGACCGGCGACGACCAGGGCCGCGGCCGCACCCCGTTTGCCGGCAACATCCTGCCTGCCAACCGCATCAGCCCGATCTCGCGGAACCTCGCCGGCCGGCTGCCGCTGCCCAACGTCCCTTCGGCCTTCATCCAGCAGAACTACTTCGCGGTGGGCAACTTCCTGTTCGACCGCAATACCCTCGACACCAAGCTCAACTACAACATCACCGACAAATGGACCATGTACGGCCGGTTCTCGGTGCTCGACTATACGATGGACAACGCCGGTATGCTGGGCGAGTTGATTGGCCCCGGCATCTCGGGCGCCGGCGGCAACGTAGGCAACGCCAACGGCCAGACCTACTCCACCACCATCGCCTCCACCTACGTGCTGAAGCCGTCGTTCATCATCGACTCCTACTTCGGCTTCACCCAGATGAACACCCTGGTCGAACAGCCCGACCTCGATAAGAATCTGGGCCGCGATCTGGGCATCCCCGGCGTGAATGGCACCCGGCGCTTTGAAGGCGGCTGGCCGCGGTTTCAAGTCTCAAACTTCACGACCTTCGGCATGCCCGATGCGTTCATGCCGTACAACCGGCGCGATCCCCAGTTCCAGTATGTGGCTAACGCCAACTGGACCAAGGGCACGCACAACATCCGCTTCGGCGTCGACTACTACCAGATGAACATGAACCACCTGCAGCCCGAGTTCTCGGGCGCTAACCACGGCGCGCAGGGCGGCTTCAGCTTCACCGGCGGCCCCACGCAGAACAACGGCGGCGCTTCGGCCAACGAATTCAACTCCTGGGGCGCCTTTATGCTCGGCACGCCCAACAACTACGGCCGGCTGCTGCAGGTCGACGACGTCTACAAGACCCGCACCAACATGTTCTCCAGCTACGTGCAGGATACGTGGAACGTCAACCGGAAGCTGACGCTCAACTATGGCGTCCGCTACGAATACTTCCCCATGCCCACCCGCGGCGACCGCGGCGTCGAACGCTACGACTTCGCCAACAACAAGATGCTCGTTTGCGGCGTCGGCGTGGTGCCGCGCGACTGCGGCATCCGCCAGCAGAAGCTGCAGTTCTCACCCCGCCTCGGTATCGCCTACCGGCCTACCGAAAAGACGGTCATCCGCACCGGCTTCGGCATCAACTGGGATCCGTGGAACCTGGCCCGCACCCACCGGACCAACTTCCCGATGCTCGTCATCCTGAACGGAAACGCGCCGAACGCCTTCGTCCCGGTCAGCCGCTTCGAACAGGGCATCCCCAACATCCCGGTGCCGGACCTCGGCAACGGCGTCATCGACGTGCCCACCAACTATGCGGTGATCAGCGCGGGCGATGAGTTCAAGCGCTCGTACATCATGAGCTGGAACTTCACCATCCAGCGCCAGATCGGCAAAGGTTTCGTCGCCCAAGCCGGCTATGTCGCCAATCGTCAGGTCAACCAGACCGGTAACCTCGACCTCAACGCCGGCCAGATCCCCGGCGCTGGCGTCAACGGGGCTCCGTTCTTTGCCCGCTTCGGACGCCGCGTCAACACCCAGCTGCTGACTCCCATCGGCCACACCAGCTATAACTCCCTCCAGACCACGCTCGAACGCCGCTTCTCGAAGGGCTACTCGCTCAACGTGGCCTACACCTGGTCGAAAGCCATGGGCGTCTGCTGCAACTCGAACAGTGACGGCGGCCCGGCCATTCAGGCCCTGCCCTTCTACAACCTGAACCGCTCGCTCACCGACTTCGACCGCCCCCACAACTTCCAGGTCACCTCGCTCTATGAACTCCCCTTCGGCAAAGGCAAATCGTTCGCCACCGAAGGCGTGGCCGCGGCGATTCTGGGCGGCTGGCAACTCAACGGCCTGCTGAGCATGTACAGCGGCTCGCCGTTTAACGTCACCGCCGACGGCGCCTCGCTGAACCTGTTCTCCGGCTCTACGCAGCGAGCGGACTATGCCCGCGCCGGCGCGGTGACCAAGATCGGCAAAGTCGGCCAAGGGCAACCCTTCTTCGACTTCACGGCCTTCAAGCCGGTCACCGACGCCCGCTTCGGCGATGTTAGCTTCATGGCCCTCCGCGGACCCCGAATTGGCAATGCCGACATCGGCATCTTCCGCCAGTTCAAGTTCCGCGAGCGGATCTCGGCTCAGTTGCGGATTGAAATGCTGAACGTCACCAATACGCCTCAGTTCGCCAATCCCAGCAGCAACATCTCCAACCTCCGCCTCAACCCGGACGGCACCTTCCGCTCCGGCGTCTTTGAAGTCACCGGCCTCGCCAACACGGGCCGCGACGGGCTCACCCAACGCGCGTTCCGCTTCGGCCTCCGCATGGGCTTCTAACCAACCGCAACCCGCAACTTGAAAAGGCCCGCCGGTCCCGTACCGGCGGGCCTTTTCGTTTTCCGCAATCGACTCTTGCAATCAGGACTCTTTTGGACGTATATTGACTGGGTAACCACAACTGCAAGTGAGTTGCAGTTAAAAAGTACCACTAGAAAGGCTGACGGGGTTCTTTGCGAGAGTGCTCCCGTCAGCCTTGGTGATTGCCCGGAGTCCGGAGCAACCCCTCTATCTTAGCGGGTTGCCCGGGCTTCTCCCAAGGAGACCTCTATGCCCCAGCATCCCGCGGGCGCGGCTTGGCCGCTCGCCCACAACCCCCGCATCGGCTGCATCTTCCGCTGCCCGGACTGCGACCAGATCCACTTCGTCCTCGGCTCCACCAATCTGCAAGTGAGCCCGGACACCTTCCTCGAAGTCGTCGACCTCATCTCCCGCGCCGCCGCCAACTTCGAATCCATGCTCGAAGCCCACCGGGAGGATCGATGCGCCTAGCCGCCCTCGCCCTCTCCGCCACCGCCCTATGGGCGCAGTCGGCCGTCGAATTTCGCGTGCTCGACCCCGCCGGCGTACCCGTCGCCGATGCCGCCGTCCGCCTCCGGCACGCCGCCACCGGGCAGGAGCTCCGCTGCAATACATATGCAAGTGGAAGCTGCTCCCTCACGCCGCCCCAAAAGGGCGATTACCGCGTCTTCGCCACCGCCGGCGACCTCGCCACCACCCTGCCTCTGCCCGCGCAGCCCGTCGTCACCGTCGCCTTGGAGCCGGTCCTCATCCGCACCGCCGTCACCATCGTCAGCGGCTCCCGCGTCGAAGAGCTCCAGGACGAATCCCCCACCAAAGTCGACGCCATCACCCGCGCCCAAATCGAATCTACCGGCTATGAGCGCGTATCCGATGTGCTGCAGGAACTCCCCGGCGTACTCGTCCGCCGCGGCAACACCTCCACCGTAGGCGGCGAACAGATCCAAGGCATCGACTCGCGCCAAGTCCTCGTCCTCCAGGACGGCCTTCCCGTCCTCGGCGCCCGCGGCATCAAGTCCGGCGCCGTCAATCTGAATCGTCAATCCTCCGGCCGCCTCGGCCGCATCGAAGTCGCCAAGGGCACCGCCTCGTCCCTCTACGGCAGCGACGCCATCGGCGGTGTCATCAACATGATCACCCAGGAACCGCAAGCCCCCTGGGAAGGTGGCCTGCTCCTCTCCGGCGGCAGCCTAGGCACGCTTGATGGCCGCCTCGACCTCGGCGCGCGCCGGGACCGCTTCTCCTTCTACCTCAACGGCGGCACCAACCGCATGGACTCCTATTCGCTCCTCCCCAACGCGCCCACCACCGTCGGCCCCCAGGTCCATCGCAACGACGTGCTGTTCAAGACCCGCATCCAACTGCTGCCCACCTTCTCCCTCGGTTTCACCGCCAACGCCTATCGCAATCGCGAAGAAGGACGCAACGTCAGCGAAACCGGCCTCGTCGCCGGCCAAGCCACCGACTCCACCCAATCCTACGCCCTCGTCGCCGACTGGACCCTGAATCCCTCGACGGTCCTCCAAGCCCGCGCTTACTCGGCCCGCTACGACGAGAACAGTATCAGCACCCCCATCGGCCGGCCCGGTCCCGCCGCCCCGGCTAACCTGAACGAGCGGCTCAACCGGCTCGACGCCACCCTCTCCCACCAGGTCGGCACCCACCTGATTCAGGGCGGCGCGGAATGGGCCCAAACCCTCTATCGCGGCGCTAACCGCCTGGCCGGCGACAATGTGGGCCAGCAGGTCACTGCCCGCGACTTCTGGGTCCAGGACAAATGGCAGCTCCTCCCCCGGCTAACCCTCACCATC
>LNFM01011348.1_pt1 | contig 12154 bp, 2 predicted proteins | sample 596031 | NCBI WGS metagenome assembly LNFM01 (sample SAMN04254537, study PRJNA301005) | activated carbon metagenome | isolation source: dual media filters at the Ann Arbor, Michigan drinking water treatment plant | place: USA: Ann Arbor | reverse complement strand
CCCGCGCTGCCGCGGCGAACCACTCGTCCACCGGATCGACGCGCTTCAACACCTGTTCCAGATGATCGAGCAGCCGTGGCGCGCCGGTGATGGCGGCAGTCCAGTCGGTCTGCTGCGACGGTCCGCCGTCGGCGCGCGGCGCGCTGCCGAGACGTGCGCCAGCCACGATGAAGAACGCGTCGCCGAACAGCGCCTTGGCCGCCCTGTCGAGCGCTTCGGCGCGGGTGGAGTCCACGCCGGCAGCATCGTACGCGGCGAGCGCCGCCTTGGCTGCGGCTACCCGCTGCGCAGCCTCGCGCGCGAGCGCAGCCGCGCTGGCGGCGGCGCTGCGGCAAGCGCCGGCCAGCGGTTTCTCCGCCGTCGAGAACGAGAGGGGTGTGCGCTCGAAGTCGCCGATGTCGACGAGCACTGTATCGGCATCGGCGAGCAGGTCGGCGATGCGGCGCTTGGTCGAACCTGCAACGGCATCGAACAGCGCCAGCCGCGTCGCGAAGCGGCCGCGCGCGGCCAGCGTCTCAGTGCGCAGTGCGGCCGGTGTCGGCACGCTCGCGGCCTGGAACGCGGTGCTGGCAACCGCCGCCTCGGCCGCGCGCAGCAGCGCGTTGCGATCGGCCGCCGGCGTGCCGTTCGGCAGCGCAGCCTCCTCGGCGAGTTTCTGGTCGGCCGCGGCAAGCCGCGCGCGCCACCGATCCGCGACCTCGCGCGCAGTCTTGCGGATCGCCGCCGCCGCGGCGGCGCGCGTTGCATCGGCCACTGCGCCGCCGCTGGCCGGCAGCCCATACAGGCCGGCGCGCGCAGCGAGGTCGGCAAGGCTGTCGAGCTGGCCGTCGATCGCAGGGTGCCGCGCGGCGGGCGCTGCCTCCGCGCTCGCCAGTGCTGCCGTGGCGAGGCCCGCGGCCGCATTGCCGATCGCCTCGAGCGGCGCCACCGCGTCGGCCACCGCGGCGCGGTCGAGCAACAGCGTCACGGCCGGGTCGTCGTACGGCGTGGCCGGGCGCGCGAGATCGGCCGGCCGCGCAGCGCGCGCGCGCGCCAGCAGCGCGCCGAGGCTGGACAACAGCGGCGCGAGTTCGAACAACGTGATGCTGGCGGCGTCGGCGCGGGTCGCATAGTCGATCTCGATGCGCGCATCGGGCGCGATCGTTCGCACCGCGCGCGCGCGCGCGATCACGCGCTCGTCGAACGCGGCGCGCGCCTGCGCGCCGCCGTCGGGCGCCATCAGCACCAGGTCGAGCGCCGACAGGCCAAGCTCGGCGACACTCAAGCGCAGCGGCGGGGCCGGGCTGCCACTGGCAAAGTCGTGGTACAGCACGCGGCAGGCGATGCTGCCGAGCGCGGGCAGCAGGCGGCCCGCCCAGGCGTCGAGCCGCGGCTCGGCGCCTGCGCGCGGCGTAGCCACCGGCGGCGCCGGCGGCGCCGGGTCGAGGTGCAGCGCGACCCGGTGCGTCAGCGTGGTGCCCGTGCGCGGCGTGCGCGTGATCTCCGGCTCGGGCGGTGCACTGCCACGCGCGAACGCATCGAGTACGCCGGCCGCGCGGTCGAAGTTGCCGCGCGTCATCTGGTGCACCGACTCGGCCATCGCGAGATCCGACACCGCATCGAGCGTGTCGAGCAGGCGGTCGGCCTCGCGCGCCAGCGCGGCCGACTCGGCGCCGTTGGCAGCCGGCAGGCCGGCGAGCCCGAACGGATACGCGGGCCGCGCGCGCACTGCCTGCGCCAGCTTGCGACCGTCCATCACGCTGCGCGCGATGATCGCCTCGGTCGGCTGGTCGGTACGCGTTTCGGGCAGGCGGTTGGCCTGCAGTGGCAGCACGTTGCGGAGCGGCTGGATGAACTTGTCGAGCCGCAGCGGCGCGTGCCCTTCGTGCAGTCCGCGCTCGAACTGGTAGCCGAGCAGCGCAGCGAGGCTCTGACCCTCCTGCATGCCCTCGAAGATCTCGAGCGCCCGGCGCACGCGCGCCGAGCTGAGGTCGATCGACAGTTCGTCACCGCGCGCCGGGTCGGCCGCCGACATGTGACCGTTGCGCAGCACCGCCGCAGTGACCGCGTGGTCGAGCGACGGCGCGTGTATGAAGCCCTGATTGGTCGGGTCGCGCAGCAGTCCCTCCGGCAGGCCGGCCGCGAGATCGGCCGGCGCGCTGGCCGGCTGCAGCGCGGTCGCACGCGGCCGCACGTTCTCGACCCAGCCGTAGGCGCCGAGCAGGATGCCGCCGGGCGCGCCTTGGCGCGCGCCGCGCAGCTCGCGCAGCCGCGCCGTGACGAGCGCGGTTCGCCATGCATCGACGCGGTAGCTGAGGCAGTCCACGTGCTCGACGAAAAGCCGCCCCAGTCGCTCGGTCGGCAGGTCTTTCAGCTGGTCGAGCGCGTCGAGCTGGTCTTGAAGCTCGGGCGCGCCACCGCCGGCCGCGAGGTCGGCGGTCAGTCGCTGGTGCAGGCGCATGCCCTGCGCCGGCAGCGTCGCGTACAACTGGCCCCAGCGACTCTCGGTGGCGCCGTCGTCTTTCACGTGCACGAACAGCGGATCGCGGCGCCAGGCGAGCGCAGTGCCGCTGTCGATCAAGCCGTCGAGCAGCAGCCGGTCGATACCCGCGTGCCGGTAGCCGCTCAGCAGCGCGAAGCGCAGGATCAGGTACAGCAGCGCGCGCGGCGGGCGGTCGCCGGCGAAGCCCGACTGCCGGCGCATCACCTCCATGTCGCGCCGCGCCTCGGCGACGAGCCATCCGATGTAGCTTCGGCCGTCCGCGGTGACGGCGCCGAGCGGCTCGGTCTCGGACAGCGGCGCCTCGTCCACCACCGGCCCGTCGAGCCGCACGTGGCTGCCCTGGAACAGTCGACGCGCCAGCGGCAGCTCGGCATCAGGCGCGAGCCCAAGCGATGCCAGCAGCTGCGGCACCTCGGCCAGCCGCAGCGCGGACTCGATGCTGGCAGCGATCGCGCCGTTCAGTTCGCCGCCGGCCAGCAGCGCGGTGCGGTTCAGGTGCTCCTCCAGGCTCTCCATCGTGCGGCGGTGGAACTCGACCGACGCCGGGTGCTGGCCCAGCACGTCGAGCAGCACGCGGTGCGGATCGCCGCGCTGGCCAACCCAGGCGGCGGCGTCGGCCATCTGCGCCCAGCGCGGTGCCAGCGCCTGCAGCGCACGGTTGGTGCGCTCGAGGTGGCTCGGCCGCCGGTCGTCACCGCCAGCGCGATCGAACGCGAGCCGCGAGAACGCCGTGGTCGGCAGCACGCCGTACGGCTGGGCGCCGACGCGCAGCGCCGGCACCGGCCCGCGACCGCTCACCAGGTCGATGAAGAACGTGCGCAGGAAGGCGAACGCCTCGGGCCCGACCGCGGGGCCGACCATCTCGCGCAGGAAGTAGCCGAGCGTGCCCGGGAACAGCGCGCGCTGCATCGCGCGCGCCTCGCGCTGGTCGCTGCCATTGACGCCGCGCACGCCGGCGAGTACGTCGAGCGATACGCCGAGCGCGGTGGCGAGCCGCGCGCCGTCGTGCTGCGTGGCCCAGTCGGCGCCCGGCTGCGGCACGCCGTCATCGTCGAAGGCGACCGCGTAGCTGGCGTCGGCGTCGTGCGCGAGCCGAACCTGCGCCGACTGCTCCTCGACGTTGTTGGTGGAGGTGCCCTGCGCGAGCAGCGACAGCCCGGCGCGACCGTCGCGATGATGCGTGAGCAGCGTCTCCAGCAGCGCCTGGCCCTGGCTCGCGTCAGCCGACGCGCGCACGCCCACCACCACGATGCGAGCAAAGCCGGTGCGCCGCTGCGCGTCGGTGAGCGGGATCCGCAGGCCCATTCCCTTGGCCACTGCGGCATCGAAGTCGGACAGCCACTTGATGTCATCGCCCCAATCCAGCTCGCCGTCGTGGGGGTCGAACTGCTCGCCGCGCGGCGCGTTGGGGTCCAGGCCGACGATCAGCGGCGACGGCACCGGCGCGCCGACCGCGACGAAGGCCGGCTGCGCGCCGGCCGCGTTCGATTGCGCGTAGCCGAGGGCGACGAAGCGGTCGGGCATGACCTCGACGCGCGGCGCGCTGCCCCACGCGGCGCGCTGGGTGGCGACGGCCGTCGGGAACTCGACCATCGCGTAGCGCGCCGGCGGCGCGTTGCGGGTGCCGGGCGCGGTGGGCGCATCGCGCAAGTTGAAGGGCGGCGCCAGCGCGATCGCGGCATCGGCGGCGGCGTCGGCACCCGCCCCGGCCGTGTTGGCGAAGCCGAGGTCGGCCTTGAGCCGGTCGCGCGCTGCGTCCAGCGCAGCACGTGCCCCATCGGCCGCCCACACCGCGGGCCAGTAGCGCGCGAGCGACGCGGCCACCGCCGGATCGGATGGCCCAAGCGTCGCGCCGACCAGCAGCGTCTCGTGCGCGGGCGCCTTCGGCGACGGCTGCCCGGCGGGCTTGTACGCGCGCAGCAGCCACGCCGCGCGGCCGGCGCCGCACGAGGCGACCAAGCCCTTCCACGCCGCGCGCCGCCCACTGTCGCTGCCGCCCGCGCGCCAGAGGTTGAGCCAGTAAAGCCGCGCGGCGCGGATCTCGGCCTCCGACGGCACCGGCTCGTAGGTGTCGATCACGCAGTCATCGGGGAAGATTCGCAGCCACAGCTCGTGGCGCTCGACACCGCCGGCCTCGCGAAACGTACGGAAACGCGTCTCCAGCCGCACCGGGAACAGCAGCCACGGATCACTGTCATCAAGCGTGGCAACGGCAGCGCCGACCGCGGCAAGGTCGTGCTCGCGGCCACCCGCGGCGTCGACGGCGATGCCGTCAAGCGCTGCGCGCAGCGCCGCTTCCTCCGTGACCGCCGCCTTCAGCGCGCGCTCGGCGCGCTCGGCCTCCTCGGCGCGACCTCCGCGCAGTGCGGCGTCGCGCGCGCGCGCCAGCATGTGGCGCGCCAGTGCGCTCGCCTGGCGCGCGGCGGCCAGCCGCTCAGCCTGTTGGCGATACCCGCTCATGCGAGCGACCTCCGCGGCAGCATGTCGGCGGCGTGGATCGCCACCCGCATCGGGGTCTGGTACAGCACGTAGGCGATATCGGCCGCATCGGAAGCCGGGCCCCAGGGCACCTGCCGGTCCTCCTCCCACTGCGTGCGGCGCGCCGCGTCCTCGGCCTCGCCGGTGTCGGGCGGTGCGGACGTGCGCAAAGGCACGCCCGCCCCGATCGTCAGATGCGTGCCGGCCGGTACCTGGCCCCAGGCGAGGTCCGACCACAGCTGCGGCTGCGCGCCAGCAGCGCTGTCATCGAGGCCGAAGCGCGGATCGCCGGCCCGCTCCTCGATCACGAAGTACCAGCCGGGCCGATCGTCGCGCGTGGGGTCGCCGCGCGCTTCGTCGACGGTGAGGTCGAAGCCGTAAAGAAACACGTCGTCGGATGCGCTCGCCTTGTACAGCGGCGTCTTGACCTTGGTGCGCGGTGGCTTGGCCGCCTCGCTTGCGTCGAGCGGCGCAAGCAGTCGCTCACGGCTGCGGTCGATGCGGCCGTTGACGGTGGCCCACGCCGCCTTGTGCGCGTACACGTTGGCGGTGGGGTACTTGCGCATCAGTTCGCCGCGGATGGTCAGCACCAGATCGTCGCGCTGCGCGCCGCCCGGTTCCTCGCGCTGGTCATGCTCACCGAGGCGGCTGTCGCGCTGCCATCGGTGGATCGGCGGCACGTCGCGCAGTGCCTCGCGCTGCGCGTCTGGATCGGCGGCGTTCGGGTCGTGGTACGCGGATACATCCCAGAACTGGCGGAAGCAGCTGCCGCGCTGGTCGGTCGGATACTCGCGCCACAGCAGCTCGCGCGCGAACTCGTGGTTCAGGCCCACCATGTAGCTCTCGATGAACTTCTGGTTGGTCTCCAGCAGCGTCACGCTGTTGGGCGGGATCAGGTGCATGTTCGGCAACAGGTGGTCGGCCGACAGCTCCTTCAGCGGCTGGTACATCGGCGTGTCGGACACAGGGTAGTTCATGATCTCCTCGAACTGCTCGGCGCCCTGCCCGCGCCAGCGCGGCGGGATCGCGATGTCGTGCAGCGTGCGCGCGGGCACGCTGCCGCGCGGATCGAGGGTGGCGGTCACCACCGCGGCGGTCGCGCGCAGGCCGAGCGCCGGCCGCGGCGCGATGCGGCCCTCGCCGCGCAGTGCTTCGTCGTCGCCGAACGCGGTGCGCAGCGCCTCCTTGAAGCGGCGCGCATCGGCGCTGTCGCCACTGCTGCCGCCGGCGGCCGGCGGCGGCAGTGCACCCGGCTGCTCGATCAGCTGGAACGACGGCGCCGGCGGCAGCCGATCGACGCTCGACGGCCGGCGCGCATCCTCGCGCAGGCCGTCGCGCACGGTCAGCACCACGCCGAGCGTACGCAGCCACAGCAGCGCGCCGGTGAACGCGCTGGCCAGCGCCGCCGCGCTGGTGCCGAGCAGCCCGCCGAGCAACAGCAAGACCAGCAGCACGAGCAGCAGCAGAATCAGCAGCCAAAGCGGCAGCGTAGCCAGCCAGCGCGCGACCGGCGCCAGCAACGGCGGTACCGCCGGCGGTAGCGCATCAAGGGGCGCATCAACCTTCGGCGGCTGAGATGGCGGAAGCTTGGGTGGCACCGCGGGGATCTCGCCGTCGTCGACGCGCGTGATCGCGCGTTGCGGCGGATCGGCCGGCGTGAAGCCCAGCTTGCGCGCGAGCCGCGCGCGCGGCCGCAGCGCGCGCCGCATCGGCGCGCTGAACAGCGTCTCCGGCGTGCGCGACGCCGCCACCTGCATGCCGACGGTCGCGCCGCCGCTCATCACGCGCAGGTGCACCGGCGCGGTCAGCATCAGCGCTCGCGCCGGGTCCTTGACGCTGAACGGGGCGAAGCTCGCGAGGTGCCAGGCGGCAGCGACTTCGAGCGCGAACTGGCCGCCGCGGATGCGACGGTTGGCATCGGGCAGCGCACCGACCTGAGCCCAGGCGTCGGCCATCAGAGCCTCCTGCCGTGCCTGGATCACCTGCGCGCCGAAGCCGGCGGCCGAGCGCCAGCGCGGATCGAGATTCAGCTCGTGCACCCAGCTCGCGGTGTCGGGCGCGGCGGTACCGTTGCGCAGCGTGAGCAGGCGCCGCACGCCGGCATGCCAGCGCCCGTACAGCGGCGGCGTGATCACTGGATCGGGCTCGTCGTCGTCGATCGTGTCGAGCGCGGCTGGGGCCGTGATCTCCGCATTGGCCTGCGCCAGCGCGCGCGCGTTGTCGGCGTAACCGGCGTTGGCCTGCGCGGCGGGCGTGGCCTCGTAGCTGTCGGACAGGTTGACGAGGTCGGCCAGCGTGCGCTGGAACGGATGCGGGCGCGGGTCCGCCCACGCGTCCTGCGCGGTCACCTGCTCGGGCAGCAGCGGGGCGCGCAGCGCGCCGGCGAACTTCAGCGTCGGTGGACTGACGATGCCGGCCACGTGCACGCTCGGCCGCTGCACGTCGATGTCGCGCACGCCGACCTCGGGGTCGACCGGTCGTGGCTGCAGCAGCCGCACCAGGTACTCGAAGTCGCCCTGCGCACCAGTGCGGAACGACCACCGGTGCACGTACGGGTACACGGTAGGCGACAGGCTGGCCCGGTCCGGATGGTTCTGCGCGTCCCACGCAATGTGGCCCGCGTTGGGCGCCTTCGCCGGGTCGAGCTTCAGGCCCGCCAGCCGGCCGCTCTCGAAGCTCGGGATCACGAACGCGGTGTAGCCCTGATTCGGCTGCAGCCGGCGCGGGCCGATCAGTCGCGCGCAGGCAAGATCGGGGTTCGCGCGCGTCGTCGCGGCGAGCGCTTCGGCAACTGCCGCGCCGTCGGCATCGACCATCGCAGCGGCCGGCCGGATGTCGGTGCTGGTGTGGACATGCGCCCAGGCCCACAGCTCGTCCTTCGGCGGGAACAGCGCGAGGTCGGTGACGTCGATCGCATCCAGCGGCGCATCGCCGCGCGGCACCTCGGTGAACTCGCCGTCCTTCAGTACCAGCAGCGTGAGCCACGGCGTCAGCCGGCGGCCGGCGGGCGCCAACGGCGTGTAGCGCCACGGAAAGTCCTCATCGTAGAACTCGACGAACGCGAGATAGTTGGGTTCGAAGTTCGCCGCGCCCGGCCGCGGCTCCGTGCGCACGATCGCGCGCTGCTCGACGCCGGTGACGTCGCCCGGCCCATACAGCGCGACCGACCTGGCGGGAAGCGGCTGCGGCGCTGCGGCATCAGCCGCGACCTCGAGTTCGACGCTTATGCTGGCGCGCACGCCGGCAGCACCGGTGATGCGCGTGGCGAGCCCCTGCCGCAGGAACGGCAGGAAGCCGTATGTCGGCAGCGGCGCGCTCACCGGCTCGCCTCGTAGCGCGGAATCACGTGCACGCCGGCGCGCGACCTGGGGTCGAGCCCACGCAGGTGATCGTGCGCCTCGGCCTCAGAGGCGAAGCTGGCGGCCACCGCATACGGCGCGTTGTCGGTTTTGCGCGCGACCACGTATCCCGGCGCGCTGACCGCGATGGTCTCCGCGAACGGCCGCTTCTGCGCGCGGCCCGCCGCCGACAAGCTCGACAGCGAGACCGACGAGCCCTTGACGAAGAAACCGAACAGGCCCGCCAGGCCGAGCGAGAAGCTTGAGCGCGCGCGCTTGTAGTTGCTGTCGATGATCTCCTCCTCGTAACGCACTCGCCGCTTGACCAGGCGCGGCGCCAGCGACAGCGCGCCGTCGGGGCTCAGGCTGACGCCGCTCGGCATCGGCTCGTACGAGCGGCGCGACAGCTTCGCGGCGGCGTCCAGTGACTCGAACTGGGCTGGCGCGAACTGCTCGCGCGTGTCGGCCAGCTTGCGCAGGCCGGCGCCGGCGCGCGGCCGCAGCGAAAGCCGGCGCGCGTCGCGCGGGGTCTGCTCGCCCACCTTGTCGAGCGTGCGCTCGAGCGGCAGCGCGCGCTGCGAGAAGTCGAGCGAGCCGAGCGGATGCATCACGAGGTCGCCGGCGCCCGCCTCCAGGGGCCGCAGCGTGACCAGCAGGTTGAGCCCCGCTGGCAGTGCCTGGCGCCAGTTGTCGGCCTTCGCGACCTCGGCCTGCAGCAGCGGCAGCAGGTCGACGAAGCGCTCGATCGCCGGCACCTGGTCGCCCCAGGTCTCGTCGAAATTCGCGCTGACGTCCCAGAACAGGATCGTGATCGAGCCTTCGCCGCGCGCGCGCCACGGCGTCATGCCCTCGAGCGTGAAGTGCAGCCGCACGCTGAACAGGCCGGCGCCGAACACCTTCAGCGAGCAGCCGCCCGCCACCTCGACGATGAAGTAGAAGGGCTGGAACTGGAACAGCGCATCGAGCCCGAGGTAGCCGGTGACCTCGCACGGTCCGAGCCCGAAGTACAGGTCGACGCGCGCGCCGAACTGCGCGGTGTTGGAGGTGACCGCGAAATACGACTCGACGCGGATGCGCGCGACCGGCGTGCTGAGGATCGACAGCGCCAGACGGTCGGGCGCCGGGAACGGAAGCGCCGGCGGCGCGAAGCGCGGATGGAAGCCACCCACCGTCAGCACGAACACCGGGTCGTCGCCCCAGCCGATGCAGAAGCCGAGGCCGCCCTCCAGCGACATGGTGAGCACGCGGCTGTCGAACAGTCCGGCGACGAAGAAGATGCGCTTGCCGGCGAAGTCGATGCCACCGGCGAACGCGACGTTCAGCCGGATCAGCGGCGCCTGGCGGTCGGGCAGAGCGAGTTGCATGACGCCCAGCAGCGCGAGGTTGCCGGGCACCTCGATGATCACGCCCATCGATACCGAGATCAGGGTCGGCGTGCCCCAGCCGATCTTGACCATCGGGCCGATCAGGAAGGTGTCGCGCCGGACAGGGAAGAACTGCTTGAGGTCGCTCAGGATGCGCGGCGCGTTGGCCACCACGTCCTGCGGAAACATCACGCTGGTGATGGCGCCGGTCTTCACGCCCGCGAGGATCGGGTCAAACGCCATCGAGCGGTGCAGGCCCACCAGTCCGCCGACACCGACCAGCGTGAAGCCGAAGCCAAGTTGCAGCCCGGGACTGAACTCCGCGGTCAGGATGAGCAGCAGCGAGAAGCCGTCGCTGCCGTCGGGCATGCGGGTGGTGACCAGGCCAATCGCCTTGACCGCGACGATCTCGGCCAGCGTGAACTCGAGCGCGCCCGCGTACTCGCCGCGCTCGGGATCGAGGAACAGGTAGCCGCCGCCCTTGATCACCGCGAGGTCGAGCGACAGGCCGACGCCGCGCGGCGGCTTGAAGCCGAGCGAGGCATTGACCGGGCCCAGGTTACCGCGCTTGTCGGCGGGGAAGTCGAGCACAAGCTTGACGCCAAGGTTCTCGACCACGCCCTTCAGCGGCCCGAGCGCGGCGGCGATGGTGGCGCCCGCTTCCAGGTCGATGTTGCCGCCGCGCGGCCGCAGCGCCAGCGTGGTCGACTGCAGCTCGATCGGCCCGAGCTGGATGCGCGACGGAAAGCTCGCCTCGAGGCCACCGGAGCCGCCGAGATGCAGGCCGGTCAGGCTGGAGTAGCGCACCGACAGCGAGAACGTGGCCTTCAGCCCGTCGGCCGGCAGCAGGCTCGCGAGGAAGGAATCGGCGTCACCGCTGCCGGGCTTGATCTTCAGAGCTGCGTTGTCGAGCGCGAGCTCGACCAACGCCTCGATGCGGCCGGCGTTCGCGGTCTTGGCGCCGGCCGCGATGCCGATCGCATCGACCGCAAAGTGCGAAGTGTCGGCCTTGCCAATCAGAGTGGTGGGACCGGCGCCGTCGGACTTCAGCCTGACTCCTACCAGCGCCTCGGCCGGCGGTAGCGGATTGCTGCCGATGAAGCCGGACTCGAATACCACCGGCGCGCCCGGCACCAGCGTGATTGCCAAGCCCTTGGTGAAGTCGACGTTGCCCTTCAGCGTGACGGCCAGCCGCTCGCCGAGGTCGATCTCCTCCGAGCCGGAGAATGCCGCGTACGGCAGCAGGGTCAGCCCGGCGCCGCGCGCTGCAGTGGCGCTGCGCCGATAGACGAGCACGCCGAAGTTCGCGTTGTCGTCGAGATCCGGCATGAAAGCGAGGTCGAGCGCGGTAGCCTCGACGTCGCTCGGATCGACCGCGCCGCTGCCGAGGAAGGCCAGCAGGTCGGGCGACAACGCGCGCACCCGCGGCTCCAGGCCGAGGCCGCCGAGCAGCGCGGCCAGGCCGCTGATGATGTCGTCGAATCGCGGCGCGCTGGTCCAGTCGAAGGCCTCCTGGAAGCCGCGCTTCGGGTCGGTCAGCAGCTGGCCGATGAACTGCCAGCGCACTTCGCGATGCAGGTGCGCCAGCGGCCGCGTCGCGGTTGCGGGGCGGGCGGTCTCTCGGATCAGGCCGGCCAGCCGTAGCGCGCCCGACACTGTGGGATGTCGCTCGCCGAGGTACTCGACCAGCAGCGCGTCGAGCTGCTCGCGCGCGATGGTGGACCAGAACTCGGCGGCGCTGGCGGGATCGGGGAAACTCGCGAGTGGCGCGGCCTGCAGATCCTGCACCGCCTTGACCACGCGCATCAGTACTTCGATCAGCGCCGGCACCGCCTCCGACTCGAAGTCGTCACTGCCGAGCAGCTCGACGATCCGCTCGGCCGCCGTGGCGAGCGCGTTGAACGCCGGCGGGATGCCCTGCGGCGGATCCCAGCCGAGCGCACGCAGTTCTCCCAGCAGGTAGTCCTCGTCGCCCGCGATGGTGGCGACCTCGGACAGCGCCTGCAGCAGTTCCTGGATCGGTCCTTCGAGCGCGTCGAGCATCGCGGGCCGATCAGACGGTACGGAACAGCGTGGCCAGATGCATGGGGTCAGTGGGCCAGGTGCTCGGCGTAGCCAGTGCCGGTCCGCGCGCGACCGAGCTGCCGAACAACAGCTTCCCGTCAGTCACCGAGGTCACTGGCAGCAGCAGTTGGTATCGATAGTACACGCCGGCGACGCTGCGACCCTTCTGCTTCGTCCTGCTGTCGTATGCCGGAAAGCTGGTCCACTCGATGAAGATCGGGTCCTCGCCGGCCTTCAGGCCGAGGTGCTCGCCGAAAGTGAACGGGATCGAAGTGGCGTCGCGATAGCCGTTGTCCCACGCGGTCTCCGCGTCCTGCACGTGATCGGGCAGCGGCTTGGCGTCGAACTGCTGCTGGCTCACGCTGTTGACGATCTCGACCACACGCTCGCTGCCAAACTCCGCGAGCCCGCGCGCGCTACCGAGGCCG
>LNFM01005896.1_pt1 | contig 12154 bp, 11 predicted proteins | sample 596031 | NCBI WGS metagenome assembly LNFM01 (sample SAMN04254537, study PRJNA301005) | activated carbon metagenome | isolation source: dual media filters at the Ann Arbor, Michigan drinking water treatment plant | place: USA: Ann Arbor | reverse complement strand
GCCGGAGATCGAACCGGCTCTTGACATAAAAAGCTAACCCTCACGCCGGAGGAGAAAACAGGGAAGACGCCAGGCTTCGGGCAGCTCGAGTTCCTTTGACCTACCGCGTTTTGCACGACAGGCTGTTATCGCCTACATGCTACCCGATGCGCCTGCTCGAAACGTCAACGCCGCGTCGGCGATACTTGAATTGCGTATCGACGATTGTCGGTAGGCTCGCGGCATCCACGCTGGCCGGGATTGGAGAGGCATTCGGTGATGGCGCCCCGGGTTCGGAGCTCGCCCGAAACTTCCGTACCCATATCGATTGTGTTGTGGCGGCGCTGCTGCGGCCGCATCTGCGCCAGGAGATCATGCTGTGGCGGCATGCGAACTCTATGGGCGGCTGGGCCCTGCTTGCGGCGCGCGATGGTGCGCCGGAAGACGATGAGGCGGCCCTGGACCATATGGAAAGCGGCGGCTGGTCGGCGCTGTTCGATCGGCTGCCGCTGCTGCAGCCCCTGCTGACGACGGTCGTCGCCGGTGAGGTCGCCGCGGCACAAAGCTTTGCCGCCGATCTGCACCAGGATCTGCCGCTGTTGTCCGAGGTATTCTGCGCCGGCAGTCGTATCGATCCGGTCGCGGTACAGCCTGGCCTCTCCGACCCTCATCAGGGTCGACGCTCGGTATGCAGCGTGCACTTCAGTAACGGCCGGCAGCTGATCTACAAGCCGCGACCGGTCGGAATGGAACGCGGCTTGGCAGAGATGCTCACGTGGCTCGCTGCGCGAGGGGCGCCCCTGGTGTCGTATGCGCCGCTTGTCTGTGACCGTGGCGATCACGGCTGGATGGAACACGTCGCGTTCGAGCCGTGCGAAACGGCTGCCGATGCCGATCTCTACTACCAGCGGCTGGGCGCCTTGTCGTGCCTGCTTGCTTGTCTCGGGGCGGTCGATTGCCATGCCGACAACTTCATCGCCCGGGGCGCCAGACCGGTGCTAATCGATGCCGAGACACTCCTGCATCCGAGGCTGGCTGCCAGCCCCGACTTCACCCTGATGGAGACGGAGATCTTCCCGCGCTTGATCGTAACGCCTAGCGGCCAGACCGTCGTCTACGGCGGCTTCGACAAGGAATATGCAGCTCTGGGCGAGGCCGTCGAAACCGCAGCCCACGCCGGCCGCCAGTCCAACCAGCCACACCTGGCAGGAATGGCCGTGCCGCTCTCCGCGCACCGCGCAGCGACTGCCATCGGCGTTGCTGCCATGGCGGACTGGCTGGACCGCCATGCCTCGGCCTTTCTGGCCGACGATGGACCGGCCCGGACACTGCTGCACAACAAGACGCGCGTCATCTTGCGTCCAACCAGCATGTATGCCGCGGTGCTGGCGGCGTCCTTGCAGGAAGCGATGTTGCGCGATGTGTCCTCGCGTGCCACGCCGTTCGCAAGGTTGCGACGCCACGACGATCGCATCGTGACGCCCGACGCGTGGGAGGCCATTCATCATGCCGAGGTCGCGTCGCTCAGCGCCGTAGACATCCCGTACTTTCTGCTCGATCCGAAGTCGGGTGACGTGATGTCCGAGGATCGCGTGGTCGCGCGCGGAGTGTTCGCGCCGGCCGCCGATCGACTGGGCAGCGGGTTCGAAGCTGCCTTGCGGGCGTGTCGCGAGGTTGCTGACAACGTCGCGGATTCCTGGAGAGCGCCGAGGTGACTGAAGATATCGAGCATGGTTTTCGGGCTCTGCCGGAAGAAATGGCCTTCCCATCGACACAAACGCTGCTAAAGTTGGCATCGTCTCGCGCTGGGAGCGTTGGTCAATGAGGTTTGCGATCCGCAACCTCGCATTTCCAATGAGATTGGGGCTTCATGGACAAGAAACACGAAAATGGGCAGGCCGCGCATGCCAAGATCATCGCCAAGGCGTGGAGCGATCCGGTGTTCAAAGCGAAGCTGCTGGCCGATCCGCACAAGGTGCTTACGGATGCCGGCATTGTTCTGAAGCCTGGCGTGACGGTCAAGGTGATCGAGAACACCGACAGCGAACACCATCTCGTGCTGCCGGCAAAGCAGACCAGCGAAATGAGCGACGCTGATCTGGACAAGGTTGCGGGCGGTACGCCCGTCTGCATTGGCATAGCAATCGCGGCTCTGGTGGTTCCCGAGGCGATCAACTTCACCAACGACTACCTCCACGGCGGCGGTCCGAACGCGTAGCTCACCCTTCGTCCCACGAAGGCTGACGTTTGGCCCCAAGGGGCCAAACGTACGGGTGCCCGCGAAGCGGACGAAGGGCTCATGAGCATCATTGCGGGTGCCCATTGACCCCTCCGCGCTCGCTGGAAGAGGGCACCTCCCTGCGAAGTGGGGGGGGAGGGTAGGTCAAGCTTTACAGCAACTGCCGCTGCGCCAGACGCCAGAACGTGCCCTTGGCGGCGATCAGTTCGTCATAGGTGCCGGTCTCAGCGACGCGGCCGCGCTCGAGCACGACGATGCGGTCGGCATCGCGCACCGTGCTAAGGCGATGGGCGATGACGATGCGCGTGGCGTTCATGGCCGCGAGGCTCGCCGTCACGATCGCCTGGGTGCGGTTGTCCAGCGCGCTGGTCGCCTCGTCGAACAGGATGATGCGCGGCTTGCGCACGATCGCCCGCGCGATCATCACACGCTGGCGCTGGCCGCCCGAGATCTGGCCGCCGCCCTCCGTGACGAAGGTCTGCAGCCCCATGGGCATGGCGGCGATGTCGTCGGCGAGTCCGGCCAGGCGCACCGCCTCGTCGATCTGCGCCTGCGACAGTGGTGCGGCGCCCACGATGTTGTCGTGCAGGCTGCCCGGCACCAGCCGGGAATTCTCCAGCACGGTGCCGGTCTGCTGGCGCAGCCGGCCGAGGTCGAGCTTCTCGAGGTCGCGGTCGTCGTAGAAGATGCTGCCGTGCGTCGGCGTCTCGAAGCCCAGCAGCAGGCGCAGGATCGTCGATTTGCCCGAGCCCGAGGCGCCCACGATCGCCACGCTTTCGCCCGGCCGTGCCTCGAACGCGACGTCCTGCAGGATCCACGGCCCGTCGGGGTTGTAGCGGAACGACAGGTTGCGCACGGCGATGTGGCCCCCCAGCAGGCCGGGATCGACGCGGTCCTGCCCGACCTCGAGCGGGGCGTCGAACACCGGCCGGATGCGGGCGAATAGCGGAACCACCTCGATGCCGGCATTGAGCGCGCTCGTCAGCGCGAGCATGGCCGCGGTGAATTGCCCGAAGGCGCTGCTGAAGGCGGCGAAGTCACCGACACTTATCGGGTGGTTGCGGTCCGCGGCAAGCCAGAAGATGCCAAGCGAGCCCAGGATGGGCAGGCCGGTCCCCAGTACCGTCTGGAAGGCAGCCACCCGGCCGGAGCGGGCGCTGTTGATGCGCTGCTCGGCGAAGGCGTCGGACCAGCGCGCGAAGGCGCGCAACTCGGCGCCGCCCACGCGCAGCTTGGCGATGCCGCCCAGGATCTCGATCAGCAGGCCCGATACGATGCCCTTGCGAGTGTACACGATGCGATCGAGCGTCGCCTGCCGGCGCGCCAGCAGGAACAGCAGGCCGGCCGCAACGATCGCATAGCCGACGGCAAACACCGTCAGCGTGGGATCGTAGATCAGCATCAGCACCAGGCTCGCCACAGAGAACAGGCCACCCACGGCGGCGCTCACTGCCACGCCCGACAAGATGCGGCGGATGGCATCGATGCCGAGAACGCGCAGGGCGAGGTCGCCCACCGAATAGTCTCGGAAGAACGAGGCGCGCAGGCGGATCACGCGATCCCACACCGCCGGCTGCAGGCGGCGGTCGAGATGCGTGCCGACGCGGATCAAGGCCAACGCACGGACCACCTGGAAGAGGGCGCTGCCCATCGCGGTGGCGCCCAGCAGAAGCAGCATGTCGGACAGCAGCAGCAGCCGGCCTTGCGGCACCGCGGTACCCAGAATCGAACCGGTCGCCACCGGCAGCAGCAGACCGGCGAGCGTCACCGCCGCCGACGCCAGCAGCAGCCGGAAGATGTCGCCGCCGACGCCGAACGTCGCAAAGCCGATCAGCTCGCGCGTAGTGAAGCGCTCGGGCAGCGGCGGGTAGATCATGTAGCCGCGTGGCAGCAGGGCAGCCGCAGCCGCCTTGTCGATCACCGTCTCGCCCGCCAAACCTTGACCTGACGGGCCGTGACCCATCGCTCGCCAGCGCCCGCGGCGCCACACCACGGCGAGCGGTCTTCCCGACGCGGCTTCGATGCCCAGGAAGTCCGGTCCGTCCTCCTTCCACCACTCGCCGTCGAGTGCCAGCTCGCGAAAGCGAAAGCCGCTGGCATTGGCGAAGCGCTCGAGGCGCTCGAACAGCGCCGTGGCCGGATCGTCGTCGGCCGGCGTGCGCAGCGCGAAGCCTTCGGTCCGGCCGATCACCGTGAGCGCGTGGGTCAGAGCGTCGCCGCTGGCGACCACCGTCGCCGCGATCGTGGTGAAGCGGAAGGCGGCGATGTCGCGCAGGCGCTGCAGCGATAGGCTGACCTGGGCCTTGTCGAGCGCATCGGCTTCCCGGCGCCGCTGGGCCTCCGCCGCCTCGTCCTCGACCAGCCTCGCCGCCACCCGTTCGGCCAGGACCGCCGACCATTGCCCCAGCGCCTCGGGCGGCGCCTGGTCGGCGAGCAGGGTGGCCGTCTCGACCTCTTCGACCTCGCCGGCGGCCACGGTCTCGGCGCCGATCTGGTTGGCGACCACCAGCAGGGTCGTGGCCGGCGAAGCCTCGCCGCCGGCCGGCCCGGGGTAGCGCAGGATCGGCGACGTGGCGCGCAGCCAGGCGACACGTCGCGCCGTCAGCCGGGCGCCGGCGGCCAGCGTGCGGCGGTCGCCGGGCTCGAACGGCATGGCCTCCCCGTCGCCGTGACGCGGGCCCGGGCAGGACAGCAACGCCTCGTACCACGCGTCGATCGCCGGGGCGTCGATCGGCCCGTCGATGAACGCCGGCGGGTCCGACGGTGCGGCACGATCCGCCAGCAGGAAGGCAACGCGCGGCGCCGACAGGGCGAAGACCGCCGCTCCTTCGGCCAGTTCGGCCAGGAAGTGGCGCTGGCCGAGCGCGCCCGTTGCGTCGATCGCCGCACCATACAGCCGGGCCGGACGCGCCAATCGGCGTGGGCCGGCGAAGGCGGCAAGGTCGAGCGGCTCGCGCGCCGCCAGGGCCGCTTCGGTCATGTCGCCCTCTCGGCGCTGATCAGTCGGGCGTAGGCACCGCCGGCTGCCAGCAGGCTCGCATGGTTGCCGCGTTCGACGAGCTTGCCGCCGGCGAGCACGATGATCTCGTCGCAGTCACGGATCGTGCTCAACCGATGGGCGACCAGGACGCAGGTCATGCCGCGGCGGCGGACCGCCTGCAGGATCTCGTTCTCGCTGATCGTGTCGAGCGCGCTGGTCGCCTCGTCGAGTACAAGCACGGCGGGCTCCTGCACCAGGGCGCGGGCGATCTCGACGCGCTGGCGCTGACCACCGTTGAGGTTGCGGCCGTCTTCGTCGATGGCGGCCTCCAGATTGCGCGGCAGGCTTTGCACCACCTCGGTCAAGCCCGCATCGTCGATCGCCGCCAGCAGCCGGGACTGCGGGACGGTGGTATCCCACAGCGTGATGTTCTCGCGCATCGTGCCCCGGAACAGGTGGATGTCCTGGTCGACCGAGGCCACGACATGCGCCAGCCTCTCACGCCCCCATTCGGCGAGCGTCAGTCCGTCGACGCGGATGGTGCCGCTGCGCGGCTCGTTGAGCCCGGTGATCAGCCGGCCGAGCGTGCTCTTGCCGCTGCCCGATTCGCCGACCAGAGCCACCCATTGGCCCGGCGCGACGTCGAACGAGAAACCCTCGATCAGCGGCGGCTCGAACGGGCTGTACCCGAAGCTGACATCCTGCATCGACAGACGGCCGGCCGTATGTGCCTCGGTTGGGGGCGTCGGCGCCTCGGGAAAGCGCCAGTCGCGCCGGTAGTGCAGCACGTCGTCGAGCCGCGCCAGATCGGCCGAGGCCTGCTGGACCTTGGCCGCCACGCCGACGATGTGCTGGACCGGGCCCGAGAAATTGCCCAGCAGCGCCTGGAAGCCGACCAGCGTGCCGACCGTGATCGTCCCGTCGATGACCAGCAGGGCGCCCACGCCCAGCACCAGGGCGTTGACGAAGCTCGACACGATCGGCGGCACCAGGTTCGTCACCTGCTGATAGATCGTGAGCTTCTGCTCGGAGTTGATGGCGCGGGCGTGGTAGCCCGCCCACTTGGAGAAGAAGTCGTTCTCGCCACCGCTCGCCTTCAGCGTCTCGATGGTCTGCAGGCCGACGACCGACATGGCAAACAGCTTGCCGTGCTCGGTCTGCAGGCGCAGCGCCACGTCCTTGAGCGGCCGGTTGACCACGCGCAGCGCCACCGCGCTCAGGGCCGCGCCGCCGATCGCGATCGCCGCCAGGGTGACGTCGTAGAACATCATGGCGATGCCGAGGAATGTCGCCGTCAGTAAGCTCGCCGCGGCATTGCCGAAATCGACGGCCAGCAGCTTTGCCACCCGGTCGTTGGCCTCGACGCGGTTCACCAGGTCGCCGACGAAGCGCTGGCCGAAGAACTCCATCGGCAGGCGCAGCACATGCCAGACGAACAGCGCCGACTGCTCGAGCGCCAGGCGCAGCTCGATGCGCAGCAACATGAGCTGCTGGAGCGCCGACAGGAGTGCGTTGAGCACGAAGATCGCCCCCACGCCCACCAGCAAGGGACCGAGCCAGCTGTCGAACTGCTTGACCAGGATGTCGTCGACGAAGATCCGTGTCAGGCCCGGCACGATCAGGCCCGGGATCACCAGCATCAGGCTGACCCACACCACGAAGGCAATGGCCGGCTCGAAGCCGCGCAGCCGATGCCCCAGGCGCGCCAACAGCCGCGACGGCGGCCCGCCGCGGATGAAGCCTTCGCCCGGCTTCATCTCGAGGGCGACGCCGGTGAAGCTCTTGCTGAATTCCTCCTTCGTCACGCTGCGCGGTCCGACGGCGGGATCGTTGAGGAAGACCTTGCCGCGCGCGGCGCCCTCGACCACGAGGAAGTGGTTGAAGTTCCAGAACACGATCGAGGGAAACGGGCCGGCCAAGGTTTCGTCGACCTCGCGCCGAAAGCCCTTGGCCTCCATGCCGTAGCCGCGGGCGGCGCGCAGGATGCTGCCCGCCTTGCTGCCGTCACGCGAGATACCGCAGGCGATACGCAACTCCTCGAGCGGCACGCGGCGGCCCCAGTAGGCGAGCACGATCGCCAGCGCCGCCGCGCCGCATTCGACCATCTCCATCTGCAGCACGGTGGGCGTGTGAACGCGCGGCGCCGGATGGCTGGCGGCGACGCTCATCCTTCTATGCCGAGCAGCTTGCGCAGCCCGGGCACGATGAGCGCCACCGGCCGCCGCTCGTTGACGATCACCTCGACGTCGATCAGCGTGCCGCGCGTCACCTTGAAGGGCGGCCCCTTGCCGATCCACCAGGCAAAGCCGCTCGGAGCCTCCTTGTCCTCGACCAAGGTGATCCGCGCCAGGATCGGTGCGCCCTTGCCCATCAGGGTTTTGGTCAGCGTGGGATTGCGCAGGATGGCGTTGACCTCGGGCTCCGAGACGCTTCGCTCCGTGATGTCCTCGATGGTGCCGCGCATGGCGCCGTGCTCTTCGCGCCGCACCGTCACCGGATGGACGTGGACATGCATGCCCTTGGTCACGCGCTTGCCCATCTCGCCGCCGAACAGCGCGACCACCTCGAAGCGCGGCACCGGGGACACTTCGCCGATCGTGGCGATCACTGTGCCGGGTGAGACGACGTCGCCCAGGCCGACGCGAACCTCGTCGATCGTGCCTTCGACCGGCGCCGTCACCGTGGCGCCGATCGCAAGCTCGGCCTTGACCCGGTCGACATCGGCCTTCACGGCGTCGATGGCGACCCTCGACTGGCGCTGGCGCTCGGCCAGCTCCTCGCGCTTCTGGTCGAGCGCCGCCTCGACCTCGATCTTGCGGGCGTTGGCGTTGGCGACGTTCAGCGTCGTCTGGTCGTACTCCTGCTGCAGGCTCACCAGGCTGTTCGCCGTGACCAGGCCCCTGGTCTTGAGGTCCTCGTAGCCGCCCAGCAGCTTGGTCAGGCGATCGGTGCGGACCTTTGCGGCCGCGATCTGCTGATCGATCGCGGCGAGCTGGCGCTTGGTCGTGTCCTCGTTCTTGGCGATGATCGCCGCGTCGGCGGTCTGCTGGCGTGCCAGATCGTCCGCCATGGCCGCGAGCCGCGCCGACGTGCCGTCGAGTTGGGCGGTGAGTGAAGCCTGCTTGATGCGCGCGATCACCGCGCCGGCTTTCACGTGATCGCCGCGTTTGACCAGCAATTCGATCACCGGGCCCGACGCCGCGGGCTCGACGGCATAGGAGCCCTTGCCGTCCGACAGCAGGACGCCGCTGCCGCCGGCGCGCGTCGGAATGGTGCCGAAGACGCCCCAGACGAGGCCAGCGGCAATGATCAGGGCCGCGGCAATCGCCAGCAGCCGCATCACCGGCGGCACCAGACGGATGCGCTGGTCGAGCTGTTCGGGCGAGTTGAGGCGATCGAGCGCATCCTCGCGAAACAGCGAGCCTTGCGGCGCACTTGCCTGTCCGTCCATCGTGGCCGCCCCCGCTCAGCCTGCTTTCAGTCTTGGTGCAGCAATCTAAGCATCATTGGAGCGACAAGAGGAAGGAAAACCTGGCCTGCCCCCAACGGCGATACCACCCGAGAGTTAGGATCCAGCGTTCGCGGCGAGCCCGGGGACTGACCCGAACGGAGCGTAGAGCAGGGCACGGGTTGGCGGCAAGATGGTTTCCGGTGCGGGCGGGCGGTAGCCGAGCGAGGCGTGTGGCTTCACCGCATTGTAGTGGCGTCGCCCGCTTTCGATCAGCACCTCGGCGCTGATCGCTGATCCACACGCGACGCTGAAGGAAGCCGGCGTTGTCGTGCCGGAAGGCGTGACGGTCAAGGTGGTGGAGAACACCGCCCAGCACTTCCACCTCGTTCTGCCCCCCAAGCCGACCGGTAACCTCTCGGATGCCGAACTCGACAAGGTGGCGGGAGGGAATTCCTGGACGCCTGGTACCCGGTGACGGACCGTTGACCGATTCTGGCTCTCGGGCTCTGGCTAGGTCATCCTCTTACGGTGTCTTTGCCTAATGCCGCCAACATCACGGGAGCCCCCATGAGCATTTCTGAAGTCGAGCGCTTTGCCACCGACCTGAAATCCGACCCGGCCCTGAGCGCTGAGGCCGAGAAAGCGCAGGCCGACACGTCCCACGCCACGCCGCTGGCCGGTACGCTGGCCTTTGCCGCGAGCAAGGGTTACGCCTTTACTGCGGATCACGTGAAAGAACATATCAAGGCGAAGGCCAGGGCCGCCGGCAAACCGCTCACCGACGCCCAGCTCGACGGCGTCGCAGGTGGCAGTTACGTCACGTCGGGGTTCATCGATCTGGCGACGTTCGATTGATGATGGCTGGCGCGAGTGACGATCTGCTCCTTGACCGCAGAGAATTACCGACCGGTTCTGGCGACAATGTATTTGTCGAATACTGCCCAATGGGGCGCGTGAAGCGTTCGACCGCGGCTGCTTCTCAGCGGTCATTGATGTCAGCTACCGGACCTCCGTTCCTTAGTATGAATCTGCTCCCGACTTTATGTTGATAATTACTATATTGATGGCATTGGAAATGCTTGAGCCTCCCCCCGCAACACCGTCGAGCTCGGCATCGGTGAGTTCCTTGCCGCCGGCCTTGGCCGTCGCCTTCGCATGTTCCTTTGCCTCATCGGCGGTGAAGGCGTAGCCCTTGCTCGCGGCGAAGGCGACCGTACCGGCAAGCGGTGTCTCGTGCTGCTTCTCGGCGGCGTGCTTCTCGGCCTCGGCACGCAACGCGGCGTTGGATTTCAGGTCGGCGGCAAAGCGTTCGATCTCGGCGATGCTCATCGGTGGTCTCCCTTCGGATCGCAGGCACAGGACGCGTCGACCGCAACATCACAGGGTCAGCGGTCGGTCAGCGGTCAGCCTATGGCTTCACCTCGCCCTAAAGTTCGTCCTGCAGTGGAACTCCAAGCGAAAGCCCCCCCGCAACACCGTCGAGTTCGGCATCGGTGAGTTCCTTGCCGCCGGCCTTGGCCTTCGCCCTAATGTGATCCTTGGCATGGTCGGTAGTGAAGGCGTAGCCCTTGCTCGCGGCGAAGGCGACCTCACCGGCAAGCGGTGTCTCGTGCTGCTTCTCGGCGGCGTGCTTCTCCGCCTCGGCGCGCAACGCGGCGTTGGATTTCAGATCGGCGGCAAAGCGCTCGATCTCGGCGATGCTCATTGGTGGTCTCCCTTCAGGTGGCCTCTGCCGGGCGCACGATGCGTCAACCGCACCCGCTTCGGGTCAACGGTCAGCCAATGGCATTGATGTGCGGGTCGGCCACATCGATCCCCCCAATGAAAAGTTGATGTGCACAGCAAAGGGCCGGCCTTATCATAGCGATCCCCCCCGCCACTTTATCAAGGGCCTCGTCGGAGAGTTCGCCGGTTGGCTTGGGCGGCAGCACCAGGTGGTGATGAGTGTCGGTGTTCTCGACCACCTTGACCGTCACGCCGGCCGGCACGGCGACGCCGGCTTCTTCAGCGTCCCGTGCGGATCGGCCAGCAGCTTCGCCTTGAACGCCGGATCGCGCCACGCCCTGGCGATGATCTTGCCGTGGGCGGCGCTCGCCTTGTCCTGCTCTGTCTGTGACATCGCGCTTCCTTCCTGATGACGTGTCAGGCCGACGCCACGCATGGACGGCGACGGCACCTCAAGAGGATGACCGCGGCTAGAGCCCGAGCACCGGGATCGGTCAGCCTCTATCTGTCAGCCAAGCATGGATCGAACGCAGGGCCAAACCACAAATATTCAATGTTCTGGCAGGGGTGCCGGAGGCTGCTCCACCGGTGGCACCGACTGCGGGCGCGCAGCGTCCGGGGCATTCGTTTATTGGGTTCTGACCCTAGAAATCAAGCTCAACGCACAGAAAGCACCGCCTCGATAGCATGGCCAAAGGCAAGCACGACCACGTTGTCTTCTTTGCGACTGCCCGTAACTCGACGGGGATGTCACGTTTGAAAATGAAACGACCGTCGCCGTGCTTCGTCACGAACTTCATTGCAACTCGCATCGTTTGCCCGCCAATTCCGTGGCGTTTTCGTAGCGGGCCAAATCGATTTGGGCATTGATTCTACGATGTTTCAACGACTTCGAAGAAAATGGCGTCCCCGAGAGGATTCGAACCTCCGACCTCCGGTTTAGGAAACCGCTGCTCTATCCGGCTGAGCTACGGGGACGTGGCGGTTTCTTAGCGTATCCCCGGCTTGTTTGGAAATGCCGGGCGGCGGATCAGCGCCAGGGGCAGAAGCGCCACGACGGGCAGCAAGGGATAGGCGAGCAGCCGGTCGGCGAACGCACCCGCCGCCACGCCGCCGAGATAGGCCAACCACACCCAGGCGATCGTCGCGGACTCGGCGGATCCGTCTCGGGCCGTTTTCGACAGGCCGGTGAAGCGGCCGAGAAAGTCCTGCATCATTTTCTGCAGGTTGCCCGTCAGGAAGACGGTGTTCAGGCTGGTGCCCGAGAAGCGCGTCATGGTGGCGTTCTGCAGTCCCATGGCGAAGGCGAGGACCAGCGCCGCCAAATGCGGAGCGATCAGCGCCGCGCCAACGATCGCGGCGGCCTCGACGCCCAGGACCGCCGCCAGCGGCAGCTTCCGGCCCAGGACGGCGCTGAAGGCGACGCCCACCATGAACGCGGCGATGATGATGGCGCTTTGAATGGCATCGGCGTACTGCGCGCCGGCAAGCGCGATGCCCAGCAGCACCGTGTTGCCGGTCATTGCGCCCGCGAACGCACCGAAGGTGAGAAACCCGATGGCGTCGGCATAGCCCGCGACAATCGCCAGGATGCAGGCCTGCCAGACAGCGTTGTCGGATGAAGACACGCCGTACCCTGATTTCTTGCCAGTGAAACAGCCCCATACTACGGTCATCTGCAGAAACTGTCGTCGACGATGCGAGGAAGAACGAGATGATCCGCTGCATTCGGCTGTGGACCGGCGACGACCAGAATTCGCATTTCCAGGAAGGCTGGATC
>LNFM01011347.1_pt1 | contig 12155 bp, 12 predicted proteins | sample 596031 | NCBI WGS metagenome assembly LNFM01 (sample SAMN04254537, study PRJNA301005) | activated carbon metagenome | isolation source: dual media filters at the Ann Arbor, Michigan drinking water treatment plant | place: USA: Ann Arbor | reverse complement strand
CGGAACCCTCCACACCCAACCTGAGCCTCTCCTGAGGGCCCCCTAATAACCCTCTCACACTCCGTTCATCGGGGCGTGATGAGCACCTCACCCACCTTCCCCCGGCCGAGCGGCCCGGCCAGCGAGTAGCGCACCTCCACCGCCTCGATGGCGAACCGGGCGAAGCAGGCCCGAACCCCCGGCACATCGTTCAGGCTCATCATCCAGGACCCGCGCAGCTGGGCCAGCGCCTCGGCCAGGGCCTCGAAGTCCTCTCGGCCGAACATCCCCGCGCCGTAGTAGTCCTCGCAGCCCCAATAGGGCGGGTCGAGGTAGAAGAGGGTCTCAGGGCCGTCATAGCGGGCAAGGGCCTCGCGCCAGGGCAGGCACTCGATGACAACGCCGGCCAGGCGCTCGTGCACTTCCTCCAGCATGGCGGCCAGCTTGGTGACGTCGAAGCGCGCTCCAGATCCGTCAGGGTATCCGGCACCGCGGCCACCAGGCGCTCGAACTCGGCCCGGCTGGTGAGCTGCCAGCGCAGCATGTCCAGCAGCGCCTGGTAGTGCCGCTGCAGCACCCGGAACAGGGTGGCCACGTCACGCGAGGCATCGTTGATGACCTCACCCTTCGCGCGGAAGGGGCGGCGCAGGAAGATCCCGCCCATCCCCACGAAGGGCTCCACATAGAGAGTGTGAGGCACGGCCCGCAGGCGCTCGACGATCAGGCCCGCCAGGTTGCGCTTGCCACCCACCCACGGCGCCACAGGCTTGGTGGGCGGGATAGAGATCAGGGACAATTCATTATCCATTGAGATTGGACCCTCATGATGCCCTGGCCCGCAAGGGCGGGCGGGGCGGTTTCGACCGGGCGTGGAGGGTCCATCTCCGCGCGGCTTCGGGGTGGTGAGACACCCCAGAGGCCCCCGCTCTCAGGCGGAAGTCTAAACGTGCACTTCCTCGGCTCAGCAGACGCTCGGGCCGGGCCACCACGGCGCTGGCTGGGGCGTTTCGGTCATCAGAAACGCACCTGGCCACCAAGCACCCGCGCAAACCAGCGGACTGTCTTGTTGTTTTCGCCTGTTCCACTAACCGCGAGGCACCCGAGTGTGGTGTCGGCCGCGATCTTGAGCCTCCACCCAGAGGCTGCCGCATCTGACATATCCGGGGCGATGTTGGTGCCGGCCGCCGGATAGGCCACGGTCCCCGCCGAGGTGATGGCGCGGATGCTGACAATCGCAGTCGTCGCCACCCCAACACGGCGCTTGATTGTCACATCAAGCTCCCAGGTCGCGCAATCTCCGGCGGTGCCGGCGCTTCCGGCCGTCTGTTCCGCGACCACCAGCAATTTAAGGCGCATCGTGCCGTTGTCGGTGACACCGACCGAATTTGTCCCACTGGGCGCGCTATTCGTGGCCGTCAGGCGGGTTTCCGTCGCATCCGTCGTCTGCGCGCGGATCACAAACTCGCGAGATTGCGCGTCGCCATTGAGCGTGAAGTTGCCGGCGGCCCAGGAGCCAGAGCCGGTCTGCCCGTGGACCGATCCGCGATCCCCGCCAGGGCTCCAGGTATTAGTGGCGTCGAGCACATTGTTCGTGCCGCCTGGGCACGCCGTACTCAAGCCAGAGAGGACGTTGCCGGCGCCGCCGCCGCAAGATGCCTGCTGGCCAGAGACCGTGTTGTTTGTCCCGCCCGAGAGTGTTGCGTTGATGCCGCCCGCCACCTGGCTGGCAAGGCTGCGCGTGGTCTGCCAATCCACAGCGCCGGCACCGCGCGGGTTGCCGGCCGTTGCGGTGCTGTCGGGCACCTGCGCCACCTGCCCGCCACCGACACGCAGGATGGTTGTGCCTCCCGCAGCGGCATCGCCAAAAGCAAGGGATGCCGAAGTCGGGTTGGGGTCAATGACGCGCGAGCCGGTGACGCCTGCCGCGAAAAACACATCAACCACGTTTGAGGCGAAGGTTGGGCGCTGGATGACATGCGAGCCGCCGGCATCCAGCGACATGCCGCGCACCGTCGCGCCGGTCACTTGGACCGCGTCAATGACCTGCCTATCAGGTGCCGCAGCGCCGGGCGTCGCGCTCTGCGAAGCGATGATACCCACGGAAGGGTTGGTCACGTACCCGGCCATGACGCGCGCATCGGGTATCTGCGAATTGACGCCGTAGGTGGTGCCGGCACCGTTGCACTCGACCGAGAATCCGACCAGCGAAGGCGGCGGTCCCGCAGCGAACGAGGGTTCCATCCGGATGCCCGTGCGGGTTTTGCCGGCGACGCCGACATCATACACGGAAATGTCCGAGAGCTGCACCGGGCCGCGAACGTTGACCCCGGCCTGATCGTCCGCCACCACCCCATCAAGCCTCTGGCCGTGGCTCCGCACAGTGATGCCCGAAAGCTTTACGCCCTGGCAGACGAGGTTCGGCCCGCGAATTTTGTGGTCAATGCCATCCGCGCCCGTGCGCTCGATCAGGATATTGCTGCCCGTGATGCCGTACTGGTCGCATGCCTCCAGGCCGATGCCGTAGGCGGACACATCGGTGATCCAGAGGTTGAACAAGTCCAACTTGCGCGCGATCTGATCCTCGGGCGCGCTCGAAAGCGCACACAGGAAAATCCCGTGGATCGTCCGCACCAGCGATGCGCCCAGGCCTTCGATTTTGAGGTTGCCGATCTGCTGTCCGTTCGGGCTTGGCACATAGATGCCGCCGCCGCCCGTGCTGACCATCTTGATGACGGTGGATGGCCCGGCGCCAATCAGCGACACGCGGGGGCGCAGGACCAGCGAGAAGTCCACCGGCGTGATGGCCGAGCCGACATTCCGATTGCCGTCATACAGCGCCAGCCCCGCAAGATCAGGGTTGTTATTCCCGACCCGATAAACACCAGGCGGCACAAAGACGGTTCCGCCGCCTGAATTCCAAACATCATCAATGGCGCGCTGGAGGCCGCGCATGTCAGCCGCCGCATCATTGCCCACCGCGCCGAAATTCTTGGCGCTGGGCATGTCGGACAGCCTGTCTTCCACCGTGCGGGTTACTACGCCCGTGCCGGGCGGGGTGTAGGGCACCTGCGCCGCCGTGGTGCCATGCGGGTTGCCGGTGCTCTCGGCATGGGCGATGGCGGGCGCCGCTAAGGCAAGCAGTGTGCTGTCCCCTGACGTGTAGAGGTCGAAGACCGGGTTTTCCCCCGGTGCATAGAGGTCCAGCCAATTAGCCATCTGGGTTCTCGCCTCCCCTGATGACGATCTGCCCCTCGCCGATGCATTCCTCGATCCCGAGGCGCCGGGCCTCGAATTCGTAGTGAGGGGCGGGCTCCACCGGCAGGGTGCGGGTCAGCTCCAGGCTCGGCTGGAAGCTGAAGATCCCCCATCTCGCCTGGTCGGTCTGGTCGAGGATCATGAACCCCGGATCCACGCCGGCGCGATAGTCCAGCACGGTGCCATCAAACAGCGTGATCCGCAGGCGCAGATCCACGCCGGTCATGTTCACCGGCCCGCTGTCATCCCGCCACCGGAAGGCCTGCGGCACATTGCTGCCGCGCCGCATGATCCATGGGCGCCAGGCGGGTGAGGTCTGGGTGGCGCTCACAGCGTCCGCGCGGCCGCCGCGGTGAAGGCGGCCTCCAGCTCCTCCGTCAGGCCGAGCGCGCCGGCCAGCGCCAGCAGCAGGGGCGCGTCGCGGCGCACCTCGGTGCCGTATTCCAGCCACTCCTCCGCATCCGCCCGCTGCTCGGCCGGGAGGGCGGCGATGGCCGCCTGCACATCCTCCCACCAACCGCGCGCCCGCAGCTCGCGCCGGAACTGCCAAAGGGCAATCACCATGGGCGCGGGCGGCGGCGGTGCAGGCGGTGGCGGGGGCGGCGGGGTGAAGGCCACGCCGTCCCAGAGCCAGCCGGGCTGGACCTCGGGCCCCGCCTCGACCATCGCCGCGACCAGGGCCGGGTGGAAGCGCTCGGCCAGGGGCGTGTCGCTGGCGGGGAAGATCTCGGCCACGCGGCCGTTGACGATGCGTGCGTGCATGCTCACCACTCCACGATGACAAGGCCATTGGCGCCGGACGCCGTGCTGCCGGCCGCGGCCTGGCCGGAGGCGCCGCCGCCCGGGAAGCTGCCAGCGACGGAGCTGCCCCCCACCCAAGGATTGCCGCTCTGCTGCCCAAAGGGCGCGCCGCCGCCCGTCCCGCCTGCGCGGTCCAGCGCGGCGCCGGCCAGCTGGATGCCGAGGCCGCCGCCGCCGCCCGTGAGGTTGATCTGCCCGCCCGTGCCGGTGCCTGGCGCGCCGGTCGTGGTGTTGGTGGCCCCGGTCTGCCCGCCCGTCGCCGAGCAGAAGGCGCCGAAGCTGCTGCTGCCGCCGTTGCTGTTGGCGACACCGCCCGCGCCCACGGTGACCGTGATGGCGGCGCCCGGCGTCACCGCATAGATGCCCTCGGCATACCCGCCGCCGCTGCCGCCCGCGCTCGGCGCGCCCGTCGCGTAGACACCCCCGCCCGATCCCGCGCCCCAGACGCGCGCCCGCACGCGCTGCACGCCCGATGGCACCGTGAAGGTGCCGCTGCTGAAGAAGGATTGGATGCCGCCGAGCGCCAGCTGCGCGGCGAACCGCCAGCCCGAGGCGCCGTCGCTGATCAGCGTCACCCGCTGCCCCGCCGTCAGCGGCAGGGTGGTCAGGCCATCAATGGTGTCGCTGCCCGCGCGCGCGATGGTCGTGGTGCCAGGGTCCGCATCGACGCGCACGAGGGTCAGGCGCAAAGGCCGGCCGCCCGCGCTGTTGGCGGCGGGCAGCGTGATGCCAAAGCTCCCGGAGGCGTTGACGAGGACGAGGCCCGCATCATCCGCCGTCAGCGTCACGCCGCCCGTGCTGATGGTGCGCACGTTGCCGCCCGCCAGCCGCCGCATGGCCTGGACCAGCTGCTCGCGGTTCGCGTCGAGCGGCGTCAGGCCAAGGGTCTCAATGGCGCGGATAATCTCTTCCTGCACACCGTTGAACCAATTGGGATCGGGAATGGTCCCGGCCTGGGAGAGCAGGAGGTTGCGGCCCCGGAAACCCCTACGGCCGGAGCCAATGTCAACCGTCGCGCCGCTGATCCTGTCCATGCTCTGAAGCTCCTCTAGACGTAGCTGAAATAGACGCTGGTGTGGGCTGGGGCGGAGCGGCGGATCAGGCATTCCACCGGGCTGCGCGCGAAATCGCCGAGCGGTGTGCCAACATCGGCCACGCCCACCTCGAATTCCGTCAGCAGCGTCGGTGCCGTGATGGTGACGATCCACTCGAACCGCCCGTCCTCGGCGATCAGCTCGTCATCGCAGGCGCTGACGCCGCATTCGAAGGGCTGGCTTTCCGTGAGCGTGATGGGGATGCCGAAGGCGGCCGCGATGCCGGTGAAATAGGCCGGCGTGGCGCCGCCCTGGGCTGTCCAGCGCTGGTGCGCCAGGGCCCGCCGCGTCTCGATGGGCAGGCGGGCGACGGGGCCAATGCACGGGTCATCACCCAGCACGCGCTCATAATCGGCCAGCATCTCATCCGCCGCGCGCGGGTCAGCCTGGATCATGAGATCCGCGGCGCGGGCATCCAGCCGGGCAAACTCCTCAGCCATGGGCCACAGCTGGCGGGCCAAGCGGCTGTCGGGCTCGCGCGGCAGGGCCGCCCCGGGCGGCAGCAGGGCGATGAGCTGGGCGAGCTGCTTGTCACGCATCATGTGAAGGTCACCGTGCCCAGGATGGGCAGTTGCGCGGCGGCCGGCACCACATCGGCGGAGGGAACTGTCAGCCCGTGCCAGGCCTCGCCGGCCACGCCGGAGATGGCCTCCGCAAGGCGAGAGCGTCGCAGGGTCTCGCCTGGTGCGGCCTCGGTCGCGAAGAAGCTGGCCAAGCCCGCCGTCACGGCGGCGCGCTGCTCGGCCGTGTCGGGCGAAATGCTCAGTGTGACGGGCACGGCCAGGGTGGGCGGCGCGAAGGCCGTCACCAGCGCGGTGACAGGCCGGCGCGCGTCCAGCGCGGCCTGCACGGCCGCAACAAGGCCCGCGCTGGGCAGCGAACCACCTGGCGCGAGAAGCGCCACACCAACAGTGCCGAGGCCGACATGTGGCGCGAAGACGAAGGCGCGTTCGACGCCGGGAACAGCCAGCGCCCAGGCCAGGTAGTCCGCCCGCGTGCCGCCGGCCGGGGGCGCCTGGATGCGGGCAATGATGCGGCCGCGCAGCGTTGCGTCATCCTCCACATCCAGCCCGCCCGTGAGGCCCGGCGCCGCGATGCTGGCCGAGGTAAGGCCGATCACGGGCGAAATCGGCGCCAGATTCTGGCTTGCGGACGAGTTGCCGGCCACCCCGCTGACCAAAGCCGTCACTTGCCCCGTACCCAGGCCCGCGATCAGGCTTACTGCCGCATCCAGCGCGAAGCGCGCGTCATCGCTGCGGCGAAACTCCGTCCCTGCTGGGATCGTGGCGCCGTCGGCGCCGACCAGGCTGACCGGCCCGCGCGCGGGCGCGGCCGGGCGGCGACCGATCCCCCAGATGGCGCCGTGGCGGTCCAGCAGCTCGCTCTCGGCCGTGTCCGGCAGCAGCTGCTCGGCCGCCCAACCGAGATGGCCGTGCAGGTCATTGGCCGCAATCGCCGTCAGGCGCACCATCACCTCCTCGACCGAGCGGCGCTGGCGCGCATCGGCACCAGGCAGGGCGGCCTGGATCTCGGCGGCCAGGCGCTCGCGCAGCTCGAAGGGGGTGGGGCGGGAGAAGGGCATCAGATCAGCACCCCGAAGGTCTCGTCATAGCTCAGCTCGGCAACCTGGATGCGCAGGGCCAACTGCCCTGTGGAGGCCCAGGCGGCCGAGACGGAGACGGCGCGCGCCAGGCTTTCCTCGACCAGCCAGGCCAGCGCCTCCCGCGCGTAGATCTCGGCGCGCAGCCTTGTGGCTTCGGTCTGCTTTTCGCGGGCCAGCAGCCAGAGGCGGGAGCCCATGCGGTCCCCGGCGGTGGGGGCCAGCACATCGCCCACCCAGCCGCGCCGGTCCCGGTTCAGCGGATCCGGCAGGGGGTCCTCCTCGCCCGCGCGGGCGTCCAGGAACAGGCTGAGCAAGATGGCGGTGCGCAGGCCATCATCCCGCGCGACGGCGCCGGAGGGTACCAGGGCCAGATCCGGCGTGAGCCTCGTTTGGCCCCAATCGAGAGCGATCATCGTCACAGCGCAGCCCCCGGCGTGATGGTGCCCGAGGCGCGGATATTGCCGACGACATCCAGGCTGGTGGCCTCGATGCGCACGCGCAGCCCCTGGATGACGATGGTGCGGTCTGCCTTCATGAGCACGCGGTGGCCACCGCCGGCGTCCTGCGACGAATAGAGGCAGACCTCACCCGGGCCGAGGCCCGAGGGGCGGCCGCCCGCATCCCCCACCACGATGGCCACCGGATGGTCCCGGTTGCCGCCGATGCAAAGCACCACGGCCTCGGCCCCGGCCTGCGGCACCGTAGTCAGGCCATAGGGCTGCACGCGCTCCACCCCGTCCCGCGTCTCACCGGCGAGAAGGGTGAGCTGGAGGGTTTGCAAGCCCGGCCCATCCGAGACGGCGCGCAGCACAGCGCGGCCCACGGTGAGCATGACGCGGCGGCGGAGCGGCTCCAGCAGGCGGGAGAGGCCGGCGAAGTCGGTCATGGCGTGGTGGCCCGGCTGGGCGGGGGGAGATCGCCGGTGCGACGATAGCCCGTGCCGGCGCCCTCGTTTCGCGCGCCTTCTTCGGCGCGATAGAAGCCTTCGCGAAGGCCGCCCCCGCTGCCGCGCGTCGAAGGCTCGGGCAGGATCTCGAAGGCCTCACGCGGGGCGACCTCGATCTCGGTGACGGTGCCCTGATCATCCAGCGTCCAGGCGACGGAGACGATCAGCATCTCGCGCTCCAGCTCCAGATAGGCATCCTGGACGCGGACCATGGTGTTGGGCCGCCAGAGGCGCCCGCTGCGGCCGCGCCAGCCCGGCACGCGATAGGTCAGCCGGCGGGAGCGCGCGGCGCAGGTGATGACCTCCCAATCGGCACGGCGCTGGAAGGTCACGCCCTCGCCCGCCGCCTCGGCCAGCAGCAGCTTGGGGCGGTGGCGCGTCACCTCGGCATCGCGCGCGCGGGCCTCGCCCTGGCCGGCCTTGCCGCCCTCACCCTGGCCGCGCACCACCACCAGGTCATGCCGGCCCGACCAGTCGAAGCGCCCCTGGGCCGAGAGGATGTTGCCGTCCTCGCCGCCCAGGCGGAGCATGCCGGCCCCCTCACCCCCGGCGCCGGCCTTGGTGATCAGCAGGCGGCCCCGCCCATCCCCTGTGGCGATCAGTCCGCGCTGGCGGCAGCCGCGCTCGATCACCTCCCACGCCGTTTCGCCCGGCTGGATGGCCGCGCGCGGGAAGGGCGCGCCGCAATCCACGCTGGCCACCACCTCGATGTTGAAGGGCGCGCAGACGCGGCGGGCCAACTCATCCAGCTTGATGGCGCGCCATTCGAAGGGGGGCTCGATGGCGGCGGCGCCGTCCACCAGGTCCCCCACCAGGTCCCGCCCGGTGACGGAGAGCGTGTGGCGCGTCGCGTCGTAATCCGCATCCACCCCGTCAATATGGCCGGAGAGAACCTCCTCCCCATCGAGGGCTATGATGCAGCGCTCGGCCGGGCGGATGCGGCGTTCCAGGCGGCCATCGCCGGCAGCAGAGCTGCCTGATTGACTGGGAGCGGCTCCGCCGCGGGTCCAGCGCTCGGTCAGTTCCAGGGTGAACTTGCTGGCGGCAGCCTCAATCGAGTGGGCCAGGCGCATGGAGAGCCAGCCGGAATGCACCAGGCCGTCCACGGTCAGCGCCACCTGGCCGGCTGTCGTGGCTGGAAATTGGCCTGCCGGGAAGAAGCCGCTCATCGGGCCACCTCCAACACGCGGCCGCCCGGCACGAAGAGCGGGTGGCGAACGCGATTGCGAGTGGTGAGCGCCTGAGCGCGGCCAAAGAGGCCGTTGAGATCATCGCCATCCAGCCGATAAGCCACCAGTGCGGCCGGCAGGGTGGTGGGCAGTTGGATCCGCCGCAGCGCCGGCAGCAGGGCGGCGCGGGCCGAGGTGTCCTGCACCACGGCGGCGCGCAGGCCCAGCATCTCGGTCCATGCGTCATGCAGCCCGGCCTCGGCCAGGGCATCGGCGGCGGCGGCCATGGCATCGGCCACTGCATCGCGCGCCGCGATGGCATCGGGGCGGCTGTCGAAAGGCATGACGGCCAGCACGCGCGCGCCCTCCGCCGCCGCGGCGCATTGGGCCACGGCGCGCCAGGCGGTGAGTTCCAGCGGCAATGCGGGCGCCGCAGTCAGCGCCAGCAGGCGGGGCAGCACGTCGCGGCCGGGCACGGCAGCGCCGGCCGGCCAGAGGCCATCCAGCACCGGCGCCTCACCCCGCGCGGGCGGTGCGGCCAGGACCGAGGCGCCGCGATAGGCATCCAGGAGAACGGGGCCGAAGATGGACGGGGTGCGCAGATCCGCGTCGCTCACGCTGGCCAGCGCGGCGCCGGCCGGGCGACCCAGCCGGTCAAACGGGCGGCCCAGCGCGTTGTAGAGGCCGGTGAACTGATCCACCACGGCGTTGACGAAGGTCCGCAGCGCGCCCAGCAGCTGGCGCGGCAGGGCCAGCAATTGCCGCAATCGGGAGAGGACGCGCAGCACGGCCAGGCGCACGCGGCCGAGGCGGTTCAGGATGCCGGCCAGGCCATCCTCGGCGATCAGGGGCGCGGGGCGGCGGCCGGCGCGCTCCAGCCGCAGGCTGACCTGGGCCACGCGGCGCTCCACCTCGCTCTGCACCACGCGGCCTTCCAGGATGGCCACCTCCACCTGGCCGAACCAGGGGTGGGTGAAGCTGGCGGTGCCGGGGGCGGCGATGGCCTCCAGGAAGTCCTCGGCCTGCAGCTGCACGTCATCGCCGATCAGCAGGCCTTCGACATCAATGCGGCGGGTCTTCTCGCCCAGGTCTTCGTGCCAGGGGTCATCACGGCCGGGGAATTCATGCGTCACCCAGCGGCGGCCGGGCGTATCCGTGCCGGTCTTCACGAAGAAGGGCAGGCCGCGCAGCGTGGCCTGGCGGAAGGTGGGATCGAGGAAGGCCAGCACCTGCTGGCCCACCGCGTTCACCTGGCCAAGCGTGGTTGCCGCGTCGCCGAGGAAGGCGCTCATGGCGTCACCAGGCGCGGGCCTTGGTTGATGGACCAGCGCTCATCGGGGTTGGCAGGGCGGCCGGTCACCTGGGGTGGGCGGCCATCCTCGACGCGGATGTTGAGCTGGCCGCCGGTCTGCACCTGGACGGGGCGCGGGCTGGAAGCGGCCGGGCGTGGGGCGGCGGCGCTGCCAGGCGCGGGCGCTGCACCGCCTTCGCCCGTCACCTGGTTCCAGAAGCCGTCATTGCCATAGAAGCCCGAGGCGGGATTGGCAGGCCGCTGCCGGCCCTGGACATTGCCGATGGCAGGCGGCGCGGCATCCAGGCCCGTCTGAGCCGCGCGGCCCGCGCCGAGCGCGTCGGAGACGGCCGTGATGCCGGCCGAGAGCCGGTCGAAGAAGGCGGCCACCGGCTGCCACGCGCTGAGGATGGAGGCTGCCCAGTCCCGGAAGGAGGTCAAGCCACGCTCCAGCGCGCCCAGCGGATCCAGAAGGCCGGAGAGCTGCTGCCCGAACCAATCGCCCAGGCCACCCCAGTTGTTGGTGATGGCAGCGGCCAGCGCGATGATGCCGGCAGCCGCGATGGCGAACCAGCCCGCGGGGGTTGCGACCAGAGCCACGCCCAGCGCCGTCATGCCGAGCGTCAGGCCAGCCAGGCTGGCGATAAGCGGTCCGGCCAGGACGAGCCCGATGGCGCCCAGCGCCGTCTCCATGGTGCCGAAGTGATCGGTGACCGGGGAAACCAGCTCGCCGATGCGGCGCAGCACGTCCATGAGGCGCGTGATGCCGGCCGGCTCTTCATCGGTGCCCACCAGGAAGGCGCGGATCGCGTTGAAGGCGACGAGGATGGAGGCGGCGATCTGCTCGGCCCAGGCGCGCAGCGTGCCATCCTCGGCCATGGCGTTCACGCGGGCGAGCAGCTCCTCAAGGCGCTCCTTCATCCAGTCGAAGACGCCGGCCTTCATCACCATGCCGGTGAAGCGCATCCAGGCATCGCCGAGGTTTGACACCATGCCGTCCCAGCTGCGGGACAGCTCTTCCATGCCCCCCGCGAATTTGCTGTTCAGCGCGTCCTGCAGGGCGGCAGCCATGCCGTCGCGATTTCCCTCCCGCACATTGGCCGCGCGCTCGGTGCCCTGGCGGTCCCGCCAGCGCAGCGTGGTCATCCCGTTCTGCGTGCGGCCGAAGACGCCAAAGCGCTCCATCGGGTCCATCTCGCCGCGCATCGCGGCGGAGAAGGCGGTGACAGCCTCCGAATAGCTGGTGCGCATGATGGCAGCGGCGTCGCCCACGGCCTGAAGGCCGCCGGTCATCGGGTTGATCCCGAGATTGTTCAGGGAGACGAAGGCGCTCTGCACCTCGGCCAGCGCGTAGGGCGTGCGCGCGGCGAAATCATTTACCCACGCGAATGCGCGGTTTGCGCCCTCTTCGCCAAGCTGATTGCGCAGCGTGATCATCATGCGCTCGGCCTCGGCCGCCGGCCGAAGGAACTGCGAGTTGAACGCGAAGCCACTGGCCGCCGCACCCGCCGCACCCACGCCCGCCACGGTGCCGGTCAGCCGTAGCATCGCCCCCGTCGCCACGCCGGCCTGGGCCGCCACATTCCGCATCGCCCCCGCCAGCCGGGTCGCGCCGCTCTCCCGCCCGATCCGCTGCGCCGCCGCCCCCACGGCGGCAAGGCGCGCTTCCACCGCGCGCATCGGCGCGGTGAGGCGGTCCACGGCTTGCAGCAGGATCTGGAGGCGCAGCATGGCGGGCTACCTCTGGGGGTTCAGTTTGGCTTGCCACTGAGCGGCACGAGCACCCCAAAATCGGAGTTCGGCTGGTCCCCAGTCTCGCCAGTCGGCGGCGATGCCGAAGCTCCCCGCGGCGATGGCGAGCCACCCATCCCAGTCTTGAGGCCAGCCGGCATAAAACCCGCGACGAGTTCCATCAGCGCGGCGCCGTCCTCGATGTCCAGCTCGCTCAGCTCGGCGGCCGGAATGCCGGAGAGGCGGGCGGCCAGGTGCAGCGTCATGCTGCCCGACGATGCGGCCC
>LNFM01011346.1_pt1 | contig 12155 bp, 9 predicted proteins | sample 596031 | NCBI WGS metagenome assembly LNFM01 (sample SAMN04254537, study PRJNA301005) | activated carbon metagenome | isolation source: dual media filters at the Ann Arbor, Michigan drinking water treatment plant | place: USA: Ann Arbor | reverse complement strand
CCGCCTCGATCTCGGCCGGGCTGGCCTCGAGCCGGCCGTAGCGGATGTTCTCGCGCGCGCTGGCGCCGAAAATCATCGGGTCCTGAGGCACCAGCGCCACGTGGCGGCGCAGCGTGGTCGGCTCGAGGCCGCGCAGGTCGACGCCGTCCACGGTGATCCGTCCCGCCTCCGGGTCATGGAAGCGCAGCAGCAGCTGGAACACCGTGCTCTTGCCGGCGCCCGACGGACCGACCAGGGCGACGGTTTCGCCCGGCGCGACCGACAGGCTGAAGTCGTCGAGCGCGGCGGTGTCCGGCCGGCTGGGATAGTGGAAGCGCACGCCTTCGAGCCGCAGTTCGCCGCGCACCGGCGTCGCCAGGGTCGCCGGGCTGGCGGGCAGGGCCAGCACCGAGCGTTCCTGCAGCAGCTCGTTGATCCGGGTCATGCCGCCGGCGGCGCGCTGGACCTCGGCCCAGACTTCGGTGAGGGCACCGATCGAGCCTGCGCCGAGCAGCGCGTACAGCACGAACTGGCCCAGCGTGCCCGGCGTCATGGTGCCGGCGATGACGTCCTGGGCGCCGATCCACAGCACCGCGGTGATCGAGCCGAACACCAGCACGATCACCACCGCGGTCAGCATCGCCTGCAGCCGGATGCGCTTGCGGGCCGTGCCCAGCGCCACCTGCACGGCGCTGCCGAAGCGCTCGCGCTCGTAGTCCTCGCGGGCGTAGCTCTGCACCGTGTGCATCGCGCCCAGGGTCTCGCCGGCGCGCGCGTTGGCGTCGGCGACGCGGTCCTGGCTGTCCTTGGCGACGCCGCGGACGCGCCGGCCCGAGACCACCATCGGCAGGATCACCAGCGGAATGCCGAGCAGGGCGAACAGCGCCAGCCGCGGACTGGTGACCGCGAGCATGATCGCGCTGCCCGAGACCGTTATGCCGCTGCGCAGCGCCACCGACATGCTCGAGGCGACCACGGAGCGCAGCAGCTCGGTGTCGGCCGACAGCCGCGACAGCAGTTCACCGGTGCGGGTACGCTCGAAGAAGGCCTGGTCGAGCGACAGCAGGTGGCCGTACAGCGTGCGCCGCAGGTCGGCGATCACCCGCTCGCCGAGCAGCGACACGAAGTAGAAGCGCGCGGCGGTGGCCAGCGCCAGCAGCACCGCCACCGCGAACAGCAGCGCGAACCAGCGGTCGACCGAGCTGCCGGCGATGAAGCCCTGGTCGATCATGTACTTCACCGCCACCGGCAGCATCAGGGTGGCGCTGGAACTCAGGGCCAGCGCGAACAGCCAGCAGGCCAGCAACGGCCGGTGCGGGCGCAGGAAGGGCAGCAGGCCGCGCAGTGAGTTCAGCGGCGGGCGCGGCGTGGGGGTGTCGCTCATGCGTCGGGGGTCTCGAGGCGCCGGAGCCGCGCGGCGCCCCGGCTGAGGTCCCGCAGCCGGTCGGCCAGTGTGTCAAAGCTGGAGGCAGGGAGGCGCAAACGCAAGTGCAGGCCGTGCTGGTCGAAGGATTCGTCGAGTTTTTGCGCGCCGAGCGCGTCGAACAGTCCGTGCAGCGGGCCGGACAGCGCGAAATCCGCATCGATGCCCGCCAGGCACCAGTCCACCAGGGCACGTCGCGGCGCGTTCCTCAGGCACTCGGCGGCGGCGCCGCCATAGGCCCGGACCAGCCCGCCGACGCCGAGGTTGGTGCCGCCGTACCAGCGCGTCACGACCAGCATCACCTGGTCGACGCCCTGGCCCTCGATCGCGGCCAGGATCGGTCGGCCGGCGCTGCCGCCGGGCTCGCCGTCATCGCTGAAGCGGTAGGCGGGACCGATCCGGTAGGCCCAGCAGTTGTGGGTAGCCTGCGGATCGGCGATGGCCTTGAGCCAGGCCAGCGCCTGGTCGGGCGTTTCCACCGGCGTGGCGCGCGCGAGGAAGCGGCTCTTGCGGGCCTCGAGCGTGAAGCTGGCCGGCCCCTGCAGCGTTTCACCCGCCATCAGCGCAGGTCGGCGAGGTCGTCGGGCAGGTCGACGTCGGGATGGTCGCGCCGGAGCAGCGCCAGGCTTTCGCGGGCATCTTCGGTTTCGCCAAGCGCGCGCCGGACCCGGATGCGGTCGAACCATTCGCCGAGCGGCAGCCTGGCGTCCTCGGCGACCGGAGGCAGCGAAAACGCCTCGCTCGGGGAGGCTTTCGCCGCGGCCCCTGCGTCGCCACGCGAATACTCGTTGTCGGAGCGGGCCTGGGCACGGAGTTCCTGCAGTTCGCGTTCGGCCGCGGCCCGCTGCTGCGCCCGCGTGGCATACGCAGACTGATGCCGGCGACGGGCCTGGTCACCCGCTTCGGCGGCCGGGGCCGGCAGGCGGGTGCCGGTGACGGTGATGCTGTCGAGGCTCTCGCTCTCGGCGGACTCAGCGGCAGTCGCCTCCGGCGCCGGCTCGGGGAAGGCATCGGCGACTGCGGCGACGGGCGCGGATGCGGGCGGCGCAGCCACCGGGGCCGGTGCCGGCGGAGGCGGAGGCGGCAGCGGTGCCTGGCTCTGGCGTCGCACCTGCGCCGGCTGAGCCGGGGGCGGGGCCGGCGGCGGTGGCAGCGCCTGCGGGGCTTGGGGCAGCTCGACGTCCATGCGCGGTCGGGATTCGGGCAGCGGTCGGAAGGCATCGGCCTGTTCGGCCTGGGGCGACACGGTGGGCGCCAGCGGGGGACGCAGCTGGACGCCGATGCCCACCGCCAGGACCGCCGCGGCGGCGGTGCCGATCGCCCAGCTCGGCAGCCAGGGCAGGGCACGGTTCGGTTTGCGGGCGCGAGGGCGCCCGCCATGACCGGCGGCGACCGCATCGGTCGCCGCCGCGAGGATCGCCGCATCGATCTGCGGCGACGGCTCCCCGGCGGGCAGGGCGCGCAGGACCCGGGCCAGGGCGATCTCGTCGTCCTGGAGCGGCTGCTTGCGCGGGTCCTGCGGCTGGGTCACGGGTCTTCTCAGTCTTGGCTGATCGCGATGTCCGGATCGCGGGCGGGGCTCAGGCTGCGCGCCTGTGCCAGCAGTTGCAAGAACTCACCACGATACCCCCAGGCGTCGTTGCCGCGGGCGCCGCGCGCCAGCGATTCGACCTGGTCCCAGGTGAATCCGTTCATGTTTCCGCCGCCGCGCAGCAGGTCGGCGTAGGCGGCCACCGCGGCGGCGAAACGCAGGTCCTCGCTGGCCTCCATGCGCACGTCGCGGCGCGTGACGGGGCGTTCGACCAGCACGCTGCGGTCGTTGCCCGGCAGCTTGTAGCGCAGCTTCAGGAACGCGAGCTCCTGGCCCTGCGCGCCAGCGGCGGCGGGCGCCGCGTAGCGCAGCGGATCGCTGGACTCGCAGCCCATGCCGACCAGGCACACCTCGTACAGCGCGGTCACGTCGTGGCCCGCGCCGATCTCGCCGGCGTCGACCTGGTCGTTGTTGAAGTCCTCGCGCGCGAGGGTGCGGTTCTCGTAGCCGATCAGGCGGTACTCGGCGACCTGGGCCGGGTTGAACTCGACCTGGATCTTCACGTCGCTGGCGATCGTGAGCAGGGTCGAGCCCATTTCCTCGACCAGCACCTTGCGGCCTTCCATCAGGTTGTCGATGTAGGCGTGGTTGCCGTCGCCGAGGTCGGCGAGCTTCTCGGCCAGGGCGTCGTTGTAGTTGCCCATGCCGAAGCCGAGCGTGGTGAGCGCGACGCCGGACTCGCGGCCCTTCTCGACTTTCGTTTCGAGTGCGCGCTGGTCGTGGATGCCGACGTTGAAGTCGCCATCGGTGGCCAGCACGATGCGGTTCACGCCACCGGGGATGAAGGCCTGCTTCGCCATCGCGTAGGCCAGGTCAATGCCTTCGCCGCCGTTGGTGGAGCCGCCGGCCTCGAGACGGCCGAGCGCGGCCAGGATCTCGCCGTGGCGGTCGCCGGGCGTCGGCGGCAGCACCAGGCCGGCGCTGCCGGCGTAGACCACGATCGACACGCGGTCCTGCGCGCGCAGGCGCGGCACCATCTGCCGGAAGCTTTCCTTGAGCAGCGGCAGCTTATCGGCGGAAGCCATCGAGCCAGAGCTGTCGATCAGGAAGACGAGGTTGGACGCCGGGATGTCGGCGGCTGCGACCTCGTAACCCTGGATGCCGACCTGCATCAGCAGTTTCTTCGCGTGCCAGGGCGACGGCGCCAGCTCGGTGCGCACGCTGAAGGGCTGGCTGCGGTCGGCGGGCGGCACGTAGGCGTAGTCGAAGTAGTTGATCATCTCCTCGACCCGCACCGCGTCCTTGGGCGGCAGCTGGCCCCGCGCAAGCATGCGGCGGACGTTGCTGTAGCTGCCGGTGTCGACGTCGATCGAGAAGGTGGAAACGGCGTTCTCGGCGGTGCGGACGATGCCGTTGTCCTCGAACTCGGCGTAGTTCTCGGTGTTGGCCTGGGGCAGCGACACCATGAGGGCGGGGCGTTCCATGTACATCGCGGGCGGCGAGGGCGGCGGGGGCGCCATGGCGACCATCCCGCGCAATTCGGCGTCGCGCAGGCGGGTGCCGCTGACCGAGATCTTCTCGAGCGACTCGGCGGCCGCATCGGCGGACGCCTGCTCGGCCTGGACGACTTCGGACTTCTTCGAGCAGCCGGCGGCGACGGCGAGGGCAAGGCAGCTGATCAGTAGCGGGCGCATGGTGGAGCTCCTGTCTGGGTGGGCGCTGTGTTCAACGCGCCGGCAGGGGAAACGGGGTTGAAGCCTCATGGGCGCAACCTCGCGCGCAGCTTGTCCATCGCGTAGCGCAGCCGGGATTTCACCGTTTCGCGGCCGACGCCGGTGATTTCGCCGATTTCCTCCAGGCTCAGCTCCTGCTCCAGCCGCAGCACCACCACCTCCCGCTGGTCGTCGGGCAGCTCCTCCAGCGCCAGCTGCAGCCGCCGCCGCTCCTCGAAGGCCGAGAGACTGCGCTCGGGCGTATCCGGGTCGGGCATCCGCTCGGCCAGCTCGGCGGCATCCTCGGGCGTGCTGGGGCGATGCTGCTTCGCACGCCAGTGGTCGGTCACCCGGTTGTGGGCGATCTGGAACAGCCAGGTCGCGAACCTGGCCTCGGGCCGGTAGCGCTCGCGCGCGGCGATCACCCGCTGCCAGGTGTCCTGGAAGAACTCCTCGGCCAGCGCGGGATCGCGCAGCTGCCGGGCCAGGTGCCGGAACAGGGGGCCCCGGTGCCGGGAATAGAGGGTCTGGAATGCCCCGACGTCGCCGGCCCCGTAGGCCAGCATCAACGCTTCGTCGGTCGGTTCCTCCTGCATGCCCGGAAGCCTACGGACTTTCCGCAAGTTGGAGAAGCCAGCCTGCGCTCACGCACCCGGGTCGGGCCCGGTCTACACTGGCGATCATGGCCATGCGCATCTTCCACGATCCGGACGACGGCAGTGGTCCCGCCGGACCGCGCCGCGGCTGGCTGCTGCCCGGCTCGCACTGGTGGATGGCCCTCGCGGTGCTGGCCCTGGGGCTGTACTTCAGCTTCAACACCTTCCAGACCGAACGGGGTCGCGACCTCAGCCGGCGCCAGGCCGAGGTGCAGTCGGACCTCTCCGATTTCCGCGCCCGGCTCGAGACCCAGATCTACGCCAGCGTCGCCCTGGTGCGCGGCCTGGCGGTGCAGGTGGTGCTCAACGAGGGCATCTCGGACGCCGAGTTCCAGGCCATTTCCAAGGAACTGCTGCGCGGCCAGCCGCATATCAGGAACCTGTCGCTGGCCCCCGGGTTCGTGATCACCGACATCTACCCGCTGTCGGGCAACGAGCCGGCGCTGGGCCTGGACCTGCTGTCCGATCCGATCCAGAAGTTCCCGCTGATGCAGGCCATCCGCATGGACCAGCCGGTGCTGGCCGGTCCGTTCCAGCTCGTGCAGGGCGGGGAAGCGCTCGCGGTCCGGATCCCGCTGTGGGTGGACGTCGACGGCGTGCCGCGGCTCTGGGGCGCGGCGAGCATGACGCTGGACCACGAGCAGATGCTCCGGAACGCCGGCATCGCCAAGCTCGAGGAAGAGCTGCGGGTGTCGATCATCGGACGGGACGCGGCGGGCCCGGGCGGCGACCCGATCCGCGGAGCGCGCCTGCCGGTGTCGGCCAATGCGGTGAAGGTGCCGATCTTCCTGCCGGGCGGCAGCTGGCTGATCTCGGCGGTGCCGCGCGAAGGCTGGCACGGCCGCGAGCCTTGGCTCGCGCCGATGTTCCTGGTCCGGCTGAGCCTGAGCCTGCTGGCGGCGCTGGCGATCGCGCGGATCCTGCATGACCGCAAGCAGATCAAGCGACTGGCCGGCGTGGACTCCCTGACCCAGCTGCCGAACCGGCGCTGGGCGCTGCGCCACCTCGACCGCATGATCGCGCGCGGTCGCCGGGGTGGCGCGGAGTTCGTGCTGATGTCGCTCGACCTCGATGGTTTCAAGCCAGTCAACGACACCCATGGCCACGCGGCCGGCGACCGGCTGCTGGAAGCGCTGGCGCGCCGCCTCGCCGATGCGGTGCGGCCGGGCGACATGGTTGCCCGGATGGGCGGCGACGAATTCCTGGTGCTGGTGCCGGTCGATCCGCACGTGGACGAGGACTGGTTGCGGGCCATGGCGGCGCGGCTGCGCGAGGCCATCCGGCGGCCGGTTCCGATCGGCGATTGCCTGGTGAGTGTCGGCGCAAGCATCGGCATCGCGCGATTCCCCGCCGATGGCGACAGCGCCGAGACCCTGCTGCACCAGTCGGACGAAGCCATGTATCGCGCCAAGAAGGGCGATGGGCCCGGTATCGCATTCCACCGATCGACGCGGATCGAGGACGCCCCGGGCTGATCAGCCCTCGCGGGGCTCCACCCGCAGCTGCAGGTAACCCTCGGCCAGCCGCGCCTCCAGCCGATCGCCGGGCTGCACCTGGTCGGCGCGCCGGATCACGGCGCCACCGCCGTCCTCGCGAAGGATGCTGTAGCCGCGGGCGAGGGTCGCCAGCGGACTGACGCTGGCGAGTGCCCGCGCCAGGCCGGCGAGGCGCAGCTGCCTCGGCTCCAGGGTTCGTTGCGGCACGGCCTGCAGCTGTTGGCCCAGCAGCTGCAGGCGATGGCGCTGGTCCTGCAGGCGGCGGCGCGGATGCTGCTGGTCGAGCCGGCGCAGCACGCGCGCGCTGCGCTCGGCGCGCGTCGCGATGGCTTGGTCCACGGCCTGGCCCAGGCGATGGTGCAGGGCCGCCAGCCGGCCGCGGCCGCGCTCCAGCCGCAGCTGCGGACGCAGTGCCTGCAGCTTCAGGAAGGCCTGGTCCGCGCGCTGGGCGCGCGCGGTGTTCATGCGCGCCAGCAATGCCTGCAGCTGGCGATGGCGCTGGGACAGGCGCGCCAGCAGTTCGCCCCGCTCGGGCACCAGCAGCTCGGCCGCGGCCGACGGCGTGGGCGCACGGAGGTCGGCGGCGTAATCGCTGAGGCTGGTATCGATCTCATGGCCGACCGCGGACACCACGGGCACGGGGGATGCGGCGATGGCGCGCGCCAGGGCTTCATCGTTGAAGGCCCAGAGGTCCTCCAGCGAGCCGCCGCCCCGGGTCAGCAGCAGCACGTCGTAGCGGCCGGAGGCGGCGGCGCGGCGCAGCACGTCCAGGATCTGCGCGGCAGCGCCGTCGCCCTGCACCGGCACCGGCAGCACATCGACCGGCAGCAGCGGGAAGCGCCGGCCCAGCACGCTGAGCACGTCGCGCACGGCGGCGCCACGCGGCGAGGTGATCACGCCCAGATGCCGCGGGAAGGCGGGCAGGGGGCGCTTGCGGGCGGCATCGAACAGGCCTTCGGCCGCCAGCCGCGCCTTGAGCTGCTCGAAGGCGCGACGCAGTGCGCCTTCACCGGCCTCTTCCATGTGGTCGAGCACCAGCTGGTAGTCGCCACGCGCTTCATAAAGGGTGAGCCGGCCGCGGGCCAGCACTTGCAGGCCGTCCCGGGGCGCGAAGCGCAGGGCCTGGGCCTTGGGCTTGAACAGGGCGCAGCGGACCTGGGCGCGTTCGTCCTTGAGCGTGAAATAGGCGTGACCGGACGCCGGCCGCGAGAAGTTGCTGATCTCGCCCTCGACCCACACCTGCGGGAAGCTGCCCTCGAGCAGGTCGCGCGCCAGCGCATTGAGCTGGGACGGGCGCAGGACCTGGCGTTCGCGGGCTAGCTGGGACATGGGCGGCGGACGGGACGGCCGGACAGGATACCCCGGGGCGTTCGCTCCCGGGATAGGGCGCGGGCACCGGCCCGGTCTAAACTGTGGGCGCCACGAGGAAACCCCATGAGCGATAGCTACAAGCGGCTTTGCGAAGACCTGCCCGCCGCGACCGGCGGCGCCGGCTTCGCGACCGAACCACGAAAGGTGAAAGCCTGGGTCGCGGCGCTGCCGCGCGCGAATGCCCAGGCCACCGAGCAGGAGCTGGCGCGCGCGCTGGCGAGCCTCGCCTCGCAGCGGCTCGACGGCGGCGCGCGGCTGGGGGCGCTGGAGGAAATCCGGGCCGCGGTGATCGAATCGATCGCGCTGCTCGAGCGCCAGTTCAGCACCAGTCCGCTGCCGCTGCCGCAGGACAAGGCGCGCGCCGCGGCGGTCGCCGAATCCTTCCACGTGCTGATGGCGCACGCCTACCGCGGCGCGGCCGTGGATCTCTGCGCGCCTTCGGGCAGCGTGCCTTTCCTGCGCGGCGGCGCGGTGCTGACGGCGCTCGAGCGCGCTGCCTGGCACTACGCGCGCGCGCTCGCGATGGCCTGGCGCGTGTACCGTCCTGCGACCCAGGGCGTCTGGCTGGGCCTGCATCGGGTCCAGCGTTTCGCCGTCCAGCTCAAGCTCGACCGCAAGGCCACCGACGACAAGGTGGCCGGCGGCAGCCTCGACGTGAACACGATCTACGTGCAGGCCCTGCTGCTGGCCGCGGTGAATCCCTACGCCTTCGGCCAGGCCGAGCAGGACAGCCTGTGGCCGATCGCCCGTGCCTTCACAGCGCGCTGCGGACTGGTGGAGCAGGCGCCCGATGGCCTCGCGCCGATCGTCCCCGAGGACGCCGACCGCGGTCCGGGTCCCGGCGCCGGCGATGAATCGCATTCGATGTGGCTCGACCTGCGCGCCTTCGCCGACGAGGTCGAACGCGCGCTGTCGCGGGTGCGCGACGGCCAGTCCGAGATCGTGCCGGCGGCCGGCCCCGGCTTCCGCGTCGGCAATGACCTGCTGATCCGCCTGCGCCGCGCCTTCGGCCAGATCGCCGCGCGTGGCCTGGTGCGCCTGCCCGCCGGGCATCGCCTGGACACCGTGCTTGGCCTCAGCGGGCTGCACTATTTCCTGGCCGGCCAGCGCGATTTCGACACCTTCATGAAGCAGTCGGCGCAGGGCACCGTGCACGTGATCACCGGCGCGGCCTGGACCCAGGGTGCCGCCAGCATGACCAAGGTGCCGCGCTTCACCGGCAAGGTGCTCGACCAGAGCCTCGGCGGCTACCGAATGGCCTGGGCCAGCGCCGAGCAGGCGCGTGCGCGCGTCGGCGAACTGGTGGGCCTGAACTTTGGCGACGAGGGCGAGGAGCAGGCGTGGATGGTCGGCGTGATGCGCTGGCTTCGCTACGAGGACGACGGCAGCCTGTCGGCCGGCGTCGAGCTGATTTCGCGACGTTCCAGCGCGGTGGCGCTGCGCGTGGTCAGCGCCGACGGCGGCAATCGCCAGGTGAACCGCGCGATCGAGGTGTTCCCGATCGACGGCACGCCGGGCCGCTGCTTCATCGCCAACGCGGTGATCGAATCGGGCAGCCGGGTCGAGGTCATCCACGACCTTTCCAGCCATTTCCCGGAACTGGCGCGCAGTGGCGTCGACCTGCTGCCCGACGTCGAGGTCACGCTCAACGCGGGTGACTACGTGATGCTGTGCGAACGCAAGGCGGAACCGGAGGTCGAGGCATGAGCGAGGCCCGCGCGCAGTCCCGCCGCGACACCCGGGGCGTCGCCGTCGGCGGCGTCCGCATCGGTGGCGGTGCCCCGGTGGTGGTGCAGTCGATGACCAACACCGACACCGCCGACGTCGATGCCACCGTCAGGCAGGTCGCCGCCCTCTGGCGCGCCGGCTCCGAGCTGGTGCGCGTGACGGTGAACAATCCCGAGTCCGCCGCCGCGGTGCCGCGCATCCGCGACAAGCTCGACATGATGAACGTCCCGGTGCCGATCGTCGGCGACTTCCACTACAACGGCGACCGCCTGCTCGCGGCCGAGCCGGCCTGCGCCGAAGCGCTGGCGAAGTACCGGATCAACCCGGGCAACGTCGGTTTCGGCAAGAAGCGCGACACCCAGTTCGCCGCCATCGTCGAGAAGGCGATCGAGTTCGGCAAGCCGGTGCGCATCGGCGTCAACTGGGGCTCGCTGGACCAGGCGCTGTCGGCGCGGCTGATGGACGAGAACGCGGCCCGGGTCGTGCCCTGGGACGCGGCGCGGGTGCTGCGCGAGGCGCTGGTGGTGTCGGCGCTGGAGTCGGCCGAGCGGGCCGTCGAGATCGGCCTGGCGCGTGAAAGGATCGTGCTGTCGGCCAAGGTCAGCGGCGTGCAGGAGCTGATTGCGGTCTATCGCGACCTGGCCGCGCGGTCGGACTTCGCGCTGCACCTGGGGCTCACCGAGGCCGGCATGGGCAGCAAGGGCATCGTCGCCTCGGCGGCGGCGCTGGCGGTGCTGATGCAGGAAGGCATCGGCGACACGATCCGCATCTCGCTGACGCCCGAGCCCGGTGCACCGCGGACGCTGGAAGTGCAGGTCGCGCAGGAGCTGCTGCAGACGATGGGCCTGCGCGCGTTCACGCCGCTGGTCACCGCCTGCCCCGGCTGCGGGCGCACCACGTCGGAGTTCTTCCAGGTGCTGGCGCAGCGCGTGCAGGAGCACGTGCGCGGGCAGATGCCGGTCTGGAAGCTGAAGTACCCCGGGGTCGAGAACCTGTCGCTGGCGGTCATGGGCTGCGTGGTGAACGGGCCGGGCGAGTCGCGCCACGCCGACATCGGCATTTCGCTGCCGGGCACCGGCGAGGCGCCCTCGGCGCCAGTGTTCATCGATGGCGAGAAGGCGATGACGCTGCGCGGCGAGAACATCGCCGATGATTTCGTCGGCGTGATCGACGACTACGTGGCCCGCCGCTACGGCGGCGGCTGAGGCGGGCAGGGTCTCGAGGCCCGGGTACCCGGCGAGGATCGCGACGGCCCCCGGACCAGCGCAGCGGGGGCCGTGGACGGGCGGGTCGGCAATGGACAGAATGGGCGCGCCACCACAGGAACAGGGGAAGGTCGATGCATATCAAGATGAAGCTGGCCGCCGCGCTTTCGGCGGTGTTGATGATCCTTGCCGCAGGCCCGGCGGCAGCCGACGCGTCGGTGGCGAAACGCCTCGACGCGCGTGGCGTCAAGTACGAGCTCGACGCGGACGGCGACTACAAGGTCACCTACAACTATGCCAGCGAGGGTCGTTCGCAGCTGGTGTTCGTTTCCGGCGACACCCAGTCGGTCGCAGGCTTCACGGTGCGCGAGGTGTTTTCGCCTGCGGCGAGGGTTGCCGCCGACGGCGTTGACGGGGCGGCCGCCGCCAGGCTGCTGGCCGAAAGCCGCTCGAACAAGCTCGGTGCATGGGAGCTGGCAGGCGACGTGCTCTACTTCGTGATCAAGCTGCCTGACGACATGACGGCCGCCCAGCTCGAGGCGGCGATGGACATCGCCGCCGAAACCGCTGACGACATGGAGATCGAGTTCTCCGGCGACCGCGACGACCTTTGAGGCCAGATGCGGCCCGGGCGCCGCTGGCTCAGCGCTGCTGGGTGCCCGGGTTGATCTCGGGATCGGTGACGGCCAGGCGGGCCAGCCTGGCCTCCCGCCTTGCGATGTAGATGTTGGATGCGAAGATGATCGCGGCGCCCAACACGGTCCAGCGGTCCAGCACTTCGTCGAACAGGAAATAGCCGAGCACCGCGACCACCAGCACCTGCAGGAAGCTGATCGGCGTCAGCATCGAGGCCTCGCCGAGCTTCATTGCCCGGGTCCAGAACATGTGGGCGGTGGTGCCCAGGAACCCGGCCAGCACGATCCACAGCCAGGTGATGCCGACCGGCGTCTCCCAGACCATCAGCGCCGGCACCAGCGACATCGGCACCCAGATCATCGTCGTGTAGAGCACGATCGCGTCCGGGTGCTCGGTGCGCGACAGGAACTTGATGCTG
>LNFM01011344.1_pt1 | contig 12159 bp, 9 predicted proteins | sample 596031 | NCBI WGS metagenome assembly LNFM01 (sample SAMN04254537, study PRJNA301005) | activated carbon metagenome | isolation source: dual media filters at the Ann Arbor, Michigan drinking water treatment plant | place: USA: Ann Arbor | reverse complement strand
GCGGGCTTGGGTTGGAGCTGCCCCCAGCGTCAGATGGGGTGCAGCAAGGCAAGCCCACGATTCTAGCAAAAAACCCGGCCAGTCGTGAAACTGGCCGGGTTCCTGGGCTTGCCAGCCGCCAAAGCGGAGGGTGAGCCGGGTTGACTGAGTCGAGGCTCAGTTCATGCGCAGGCTGGGGTAGCGCACATGCTCCACCAGCTGCTGGATCTTGCGGCTCGGGGCCGGCGTCACCAGGCTCACCAGGATGATCACGGCGAAACCAACCGGCACGCCGAACACACCGGCCGAGATCGGCAGGATGCCGAACCACAGTTCGATGGGCGAGGTCACGCCGAAGATGCCGCGCATCCAGGGCTGGGTGGTCACCATGTAGTAAGCGGTGATTCCCAAGCCAGCGACCATGCCCAAGGATGCAGCGATGCCGGTGGCGCGCTTCCAGAAGATGCCGAGCACCAAGGCCGGGAAGAACGACGCCGCCGCGAACGAGAACGCCGCCGAGACCAGGAACAGGATGTCCGCCGGTTTCTGAGCCGCCACGTAGGCCGCTGCCAGCGCCACGATCAGCAGCAACATCTTGGAGATGGTGACGCGGCGTGCCGTGGATGCGTTGGGATCGATCATCTTGTAGTACAGGTCGTGCGACAGCGCGTTGGCAATCGTCAGCAGCAGGCCATCGGCGGTGGACAGCGCAGCGGCCAGGCCACCGGCAGCCACCAAGCCCGAGATGACGTAGGGCAAGCCACCGATCTCAGGCGTGGCCAGCACGATGATGTCGCCACCAATGGTCATTTCGTTGAGCTGCAGCAGGCCGTCCTTGTTGATATCGGTAATCGCCATCAACGAAGGATCGACCTTGCTCCACGAGGCCACCCAGGCGGGCAGCTGGTCAAACGGCGTGCCGACCAGCACGTGGAACACCTCATACTTCACCAGCACGGCCAAGGCCGGGGCGGTGAAATACAGCAGGAAGATGAAGAACAGCGACCAGGTGACCGACTCACGCGCCTCCCGCACGCTGGGCACGGTGTAGTAGCGCATCAGGATGTGAGGCAGCGCGGCCGTGCCGATCATCAGACAGAAGATGAGGGCCAGGAAATTGAGGCGCGAGGTGTCGTAAGCCTTGACCGCCGCGGCGTCACCGTTGGGGTCACCCGCGAACTGCTGCGCATGCGCCGGCATGCCGTTGAGCGGTTTGGCCTTGTTGTCCGCGCTCGTCTTCGCTGCTGTCCATGCCTTCTTGGCTGCTTCCGCGTCCTTGGGCAGGGAAGAGATGGCCTTCTCCGCCGCTGCGATCTCCGACGACGGGGCATTGGCGGCACGCAGCGCGGCCAGCTTGGCTTCGGCAGCGGCCTTGTCGGCCACCAGCGCAGCGGCCGGGTCCTTCAACTTTTCAGCCAGTGCGGCCGAACGCTGCTTGAAGATCTCGCGAACTTCCAGCTCCTTCGGATCGGCCGCAAGCAGCTTTTCCTTGGCCGTGACCTTCTCCAGCTGGAAGCCGTAGATGGCCTGCGGCACCGGCACGCTGGTCTGTTTCACGGAGAGCCACACCACCGGGATCATGTAGGCCACGATCAGGATGATGTACTGCGCCACCTGCGTCCAGGTCACCGCGCGCATGCCCCCCAGGAACGAGCACACCAGAATGCCGCCCAGACCCAGGAACACGCCCAGTTCGAACGCCACACCGGTCAGGCGCGACGTGATCAGGCCCACGCCGTAGATCTGTGCCACGACATACACGAAAGAGCACAGGATGGCTGCAAAGATGCCGATGAAACGCGGCAAGTTGCCGCCGTAGCGCTCACCCAGGAAGTCGGGGATGGTGAACTGGCCGAACTTGCGCAGGTAGGGCGCGAGAAACAGCGCCACCAGACAGTAGCCACCGGTCCAGCCCATGATGAAGGCCAAGCCGCTGTAGCCGGTCAGGTAGAGCGTGCCGGCCATGCCGATGAAGGACGCGGCAGACATCCAGTCAGCGCCCGTGGCCATGCCGTTGTAGACCGCTGGAACCCGCCGACCCGCCACGTAGTACTCGGAGGCGTCGGTGGTGCGGCTCATGATGCCGATGCCGGCGTACAGGCCGATGGTGGCGAGCAGGAAGATGAAGCCGATCCATTCGCGTGACAAGCCCATCTGCTCCAGGATGGCCAATGCCACCACGAAGACGAAAAAGCCGCCCGTGTACCACGTGTACACCTTGTTGAGTTGCTGCTTGAAGGCCTTGTTGCCTTGACCGGCAGCGCCTTGGGTTTCGAACATGCCTGCCATGGTGTTATTCCTCGGTCTCTTCAACACCGTGTTCGATGTCGAGTTTGTTCATGTACCAGGCGTAATACCCAATGATCAGGCAATACACCACCAAGGCGCCTTGTGCACCCATCCAGAAACTGAACGGCCAACCAAAAAAGTTGAAGTTCAGGTCACGTGCAAAGTAGCTCACCCCGAACGTCACGACAAACCATATTGCAAGCAATATGGCCGTGACGTTGAGGTTTTTGCGCCAGTAACGGCGGTGCTTGTCAGTCAGTTCCATGCGATCGACCTCCATCAAGAACACCCTCTCGGGCACATCACGGACGCCACCCCAGTCCCCCCGGGTAGCCTGCCAACGGTCCGCGTTTCTCGGCAACCGGTTTCCACCGGTCACCCCTTTTGGCGGCTGCTCAACAGCAGCGCGCAATCAGGCCTGGGCTTGCCCAAGTCCGGTTTCGCGCTCCAGCTGCGCCGCCACTTTGGGCTCGAACTTTCGAAGGTGGCGAATGATCTTCGCCGCCTCGTCGGGCTCTTGCCGGTCCACATGAACCCGGGCCAGCTGGTACCAGCCGTAGGGGCTCATCGGTTGCAGTTCGGTGTTCTTGCGCAGGGCGGTGACGGCCTCGTCAAAGCGGCGCTGGCGGATGAGACTCAAAGCCAGGCCATACCAGGCTCGGTCGAGTTGGGGGTCGAGTTCGGTGGCGCGCCGAAAGGCCGCTTCGGCTTGTTCCAGTTGTCCCATTTCTTCGCTGAGGTAACCCAGGTTGAACCAGCCCGCAGGCTGTGCAGGCTGGACGGCCACGAGTTGTTGCAAGGCCTGCTGTGCACCGGCCTTGTCGCCGAGCTCGGCCAGCAGATGGGCACGGGTGGCCAAGGCATATGGGTCAGCCGCGTGCTGCTCCAACAGATCACCCACCCGCTCCAGTGCGCGCTCGCGCTGACCAAACAGCACCAGCGCGCGGACCTGCAGTTGGATGAACTTGCGGTTGAGCGAACGGTTCATTGACACAGAGCCACCCCGACCTTCAAACAGTGATTGACCTTGGTCAGCGTCACCGCCACCCAGATGAAGGCCAGAAGAAGAAACGCCACCAGAGGAAGGTGGCGTTCGAGCACGAACTTCGGTGTGACCAGCCGGGCCACCTGCACAAACGGCTTTCCCATCAGCTGAAGCATTTGGTAAAAGAGATTGGTGTCCTTGCGCTTGCCGGCGAGCAGACCCAACACCCACTGGCCGAAGAGCGCCAGCAGAGCGATTTCTGTGATGAGCTTGATCGCGGAAATGAAGAACAGCATGGAGGGTTTGCGTGGTTTGCGCCATTCTGAATTTGCACCTTACCGCTTTCTTACAGATCAACTTTCAGCCCGTTTGAGGCAGGTCAAACCCTCTGAGTGTTTACCCGAACCGCATCGGGCGAGAGCCAGTTACGATGAAGAAAGGATTCTTAAGTCCTACAAGTCACATGGCCAACGCAAACACCGAACAAGTCCCGACGATCGTGGGCGCTGCTCCATGCGACGCGGCGCTCAACCTGATGACCACCCCTGTGGGGTCACTGATCAAACGTGCGCCCGTCACGCTGCCGCCGCACACCAGCATTCGCGCAGCGGCCCAGCTCATGAACGAACAGCGGGTGTCGTCCATCCTGATCGTGGAGCAGGGCCATCTCTTTGGCCTGATCACCGACCGCGACTTGCGCAACCGGGTGATCGCCACCGGGCTGGACACGCAGGGGCCGATCATGGACATCGCCACGCTGGCACCGTTTTTCGTGAGCCTGCACGACCCGGCTTTCAACGCGCTGCTGCTGATGGCGCGCCACAACATCCACCACGTCCCGGTGCTCGACGGCCAGCGCATCGCCGGCATGATCACCGCGACCGACCTCACCGAGCAGCACAGCACCTCGGCGGTGTACCTGGCAGGCGACATCTACAAACAGACCAGCGTGGAGGGGTTGCAGCGCGCAAGCACCCGGATCCGTGCTTTGCAGCAGAGCCTGGCCGCGGCCGATGCGACGGCTTACAACACCGGCCACATCATCACCGCCATCACCGACGCCATCACCACCCGCCTGCTGCAGCTGGGCGAGGCGCAGCTCGGTCCGGCGCCCGTTGAGTACGTCTGGGTAGCCGCTGGCTCCCAGGCCCGCAACGAGCAGACCGCCAAGTCCGATCAGGACAACTGCCTTGTGCTCGACGACACCTTTGACGAGGCTCGGCACGGCGAGTATTTCCGCGAGCTCTCAAGGTTCGTCTGCAGTGGTCTGGACGCGTGCGGCTATGTTTTCTGTCCCGGGGAAATGATGGCCATGACCGACGCGTGGCGTCAGCCACGCACGCACTGGGCCGAGTACTTCCGGCGCTGGACCAGCGAGCCCGAGCCCAAGGCGCTCATGCTCACCTGCGTGTTTTTCGACCTGAGGGCCATCCACGGCCAGACCAGGCTCCTTGATGGATTGAGACGCGACGTGTTGCAGCGCACCCGGGGCAACACCCTCTTCCTGGCCCACATGGTAGGCAACGCGCTGAGCCGCCAACCCCCGCTGGGCTTCTTCAAAGGCTTGTCGCCAGCGCGCAGCGGGGAACACAAAGGCACCATCGACCTCAAGCACACCGGTGTTGTGCCCATCGTCGATCTGGCACGGGTGTATGCGCTGGCTGGCGGTCATGCCGAGGTCAACACCCACGACAGGCTGCTGGTTGCGGCCGACGGTGGCGACATCAGCGAACAGAGCGCACGCGACCTGCGCGACGCACTGGAGTTTCTGGCGGCGCTGCGCATCCAGCACCAGGCCCGTCAGATGGACTTGGGCGTGCCGCCGGACAATTTCCTCAACCCGGAAGAGCTCTCCAACTTTGAAAGAACGCAACTCAGGGATGCGTTCCAGGTCGTTCAAACCTTGCAGTCGGTTCTGGGCCAGCGCTACAAATTCTGAAGCAGCTCCGCCGCGTGAGGGTCAATACTTCAAGCGAGCGAAGTAGGTTTTCTGGGCGGCCTCCCTGGCCTGCCCCAGCGTGTGGATGCCCTGCTGCGCCAGCAGCGGGATCAGCTTGATGAACACCTCGGCCGTGACCATGGCGTCGCCCATGGCCGTGTGGCGGCCGATCACCGGCACGTCGAAACGTTCGGCAATGGCCTCCAGCCGGTGCGATTCCTGGTTGGGGTGGATCAGGGCCGAGAGCAACAGCGTGTCGAGCACGGGCTGGTCGAACACGACGCCGGTGGAATTTTCCTTGAGTTGCAGAAAGCGCATGTCGAACGCGGCGTTGTGCGCCACCAGCACCGTGTCTTGCGCGAAAGCATGAAAAGCAGGCAGCACCTCACCGATTCTGGGTTGACCCACCACCATCGCTGGCTGGATGCCATGGATGGGAATGGAGGCCGCCGGGATGCCGCGCTGCGGGTCCACCAGTTGTTCAAAGCACTCCTGACGCAGCAACTTGCCATTGACGATGCGCGCGGCACCGATCTGGATGATTTCATCGCCCTGCGAGGGCTCCAGCCCGGTGGTCTCGGTGTCGAAAACGGTGTAGACCAGATCGACCAGTCGGCGCTCGTCGAGCGAGCGGGTTTGCTCGGTGGTTTTGAAGAGGTCGAAGTCGTAGTACTCGGGCCGGCTCTCGTTGCGCACAAAGCTCAGCGCATTGCCCCGGTCGCGCGGATCGGCCAACGGCAACAGGATGCGAAAAAACGCCTGGTGGCGGGAGCGCTCGCGCTCGAACCAGAAAGCACCGCCATGGCGCTCCACCACATCGCGCACCGTGAGCCCTGTGGCTTCGGTGCCCGTCGTCATGGCGTCCATCTCCCAACTCATCACCGTCTCAGAGCTCATGGCCTGACCCGACCACACCAGGTCGAGTTGTGCCTTGCCCGCGCTGTCTGTGGCCTGGTCCAGGCGCACCTGCACAAACCGCACCGCAAACTCGTCCTTGAGTCGACCCGCCAGGTAAACGAGGACCTGCAGCAGCGAAAAGCTCTCGACCTTGAGCCACAGCGTGGGATTCACGTCCAGCGACGAGGCCGGCAGAGCAGTCACGATTTCGATGCGGCGCAATGCAGCCGACACAAAATCGGCGCCCAGCATGTCTTCAAGAGGCCAGCGGGTCTTCAGGCCATGCGCTGCGTCCGCTTCGATGTCGGCAATGCGCCGGCCCAGCGCGGTGGTTTCTTCGCGGATCACCCTCAAGAAACGCTCACGCGCGGCCGACTCCAGATCGGGGTGGTCCAGCACGTCCAGCGCGGCCTGCGTGTTGGCCAGCGCCGAGCGCGTTCCTTCGGTGAGTGTGTGCAACACCCTGTCGCGCACCGACTCCGCCTCGAACTCGCGGGTGATGTTGTCCAGCATGAGTACAAAACCGGTCAATTCGGCGCGGTCGGCCGGGTCTTCGGCAGCCTGCGCCTGGCTGGAGCGCACCGGCGCCATCTGCACCCGCAGCAGCTGGCCTCCCGATGTGGCGGTGACAAACTGGGCCGAGGGCTGGGCAGCGCCCGCGAGCATGCGCTGCTGGATGGTCTCCAGCGCATGCGCCACCAGCTTGCGATCGAACACCGCGTAGATCGAGCGACCCAGGCCGATCAGCTCGGCACCACCGGCCACCTCGGGCGCCTGTGAGAGCGCGCGGAACTGCTGGCGCGCGCGCTGGTTGTACAGCAGGATGCGCCCGTCCAGGTTGCACACCACCACGCTTTGCGCGAGTTCGGCCATCAGCGCGGCCAGGCGGCTCTTTTCCTGTTCGATGCTGCGGCTGGCCTCCAGCACGCGCAGGTCCATGTCGTCGCGCAAGCGCGTGCGCTGTGCCACCAGCTGGTTGATCACGCTGGTGACGGCGCGGTTCTCGGCGCTGCCCTGGATGGGCAGACTGCGTGCCACGTCGGAGCGCACCAGCACCATGCCCTCTTCGGCCAGCCGGGCCACAGGCTCCACAAAATGTCCCACCAGGGAACGCACGACATACGCCAGCGCCCCGATCAGCACCACCACCATCATCACCACCAGCGTGCTGCGCGTGGCCAGCCATCCCGCCAGCAGCCTGCGTTGCTCCATGTCCAGCGTTGACCAGACGATGCCCACCGTGAGGCCCACCCACAGCAACACCGCGGCGGCGGCCAGCGCCACGCCGAGCCACACCCTGCGGTCCACGCGCCGTCGGCTCATGCAGCAGGCTCCAGCAGGTCGCGCACCTTCTGCACCAGCTCCTTGGTTGAAAACGGTTTGGTCATGTAGGCGTTGGCCCCCAACGCCAAGCCCTTGGCCACATCGGTGTCGCGGCCCTTGGCCGTGAGCATCACGATCAGGGTATTGCTCACCGCTTCATGGGACCGCACCTCGCTGCAAACGTCAAAACCGGTCTTGATGGGCATCATCACGTCCAGCAGCACCAGCGCCGGGCGCTCGCGAAGGATGGCGTCGATGGCTTCCTGTCCATCGCGTGCCAACACCACCTCGAAGCCCTCGCGTTTCATGAGGAACTCCAGCGAGATGAGGATGTTGGGCTCGTCGTCTGCGATCAGTATCTTGTGGTTCATGTCGGGTCTCCTTGCGCTGTTGTCTGTGGTGTCCGGCGCGGCAAACAAAAGCCGAACACCGCCCCCTGCCCCACGTCGGAGCGCAGCCACATGCGTCCGCCGAAGTAGGCCACGATCTGGCGGCTGATCGGCAAGCCAAGTCCGGTGCCCCCAGGTCGGTAGTGGGCGTCACCCTCCACTTGCCGGAACCTCTCGAACACCATGGCCTGCTGGTCCGGCGCGATGCCTGGTCCGTTGTCCTGCACCTCCACCTCCACACCCTCCTCCCGCTCCTCAAGCCTCACCAACACACGGCCCGTGTCGCGCGGCGCGTACTTGGCCGCGTTCGACAGCAGATTGAGCACCACCTGCATCAAGCGGTCGGCGTCGGCACGCAGGGTCTCCACTTTCGCGGGCAGCTCCAGCGTCAGTGTCACGCCGCGCTCGCGCAGCGGCTCTGCCATGGTGTTGGCAGCCTGCTGCAGCAGAGCCTTCATGTCCACCTCGTCGTCGTGCCACTCAGCGTGGCCTGACTCGATCTTGGCCATATCCAGCACCTGGTTCACCAGGCGGCTGAGGCGCTCGGTCTCTCCCACGATGATGCCCACAAACTGCTGACGCTGCACAGTCTCCATGTCCGGATCGTCCCGCATCAGCTCGGCCAAGGCCCTGATCGAAGTCAAGGGTGTGCGCAGTTCGTGCGTCACCGAGGACATGAAATCGTCCTTGAGCCGGTCCAGGCTCTTGAGTTGGTCGTTGGCCTGGCGCAGGTCGGCCGTGGCGCGCTCCAGCGACTGCGACTTCTCCTCCAGTGCGTGCGAATAGGCGCGCAACTGTGAGGCTTCATCGAGGATGCGCATCACGTCATCGAGGTTCAGGGCCTCCTCTTCCACCACCGAGGCCACCATGACCCGCGCCGACGCACTGCCGATCGCCCCCGCCAGCTGGGTTTCCACAAAATGCACCAGCCGTGCATCGGCCGGGATCTGTTCGATCTGCCGCACGCCCACGCGCAGCGCGTAGCCGGCAAACAGGCGCTGCGCCGCCTCCACGCCAAGGAACCGGCCCACCAGCGGGAGCAACGCGGACACCTGCGCCTTGCCCTGCCAGAAAACCGGGCGCGAAGTCGGCGTGCGCTGGAACACTTCCACAAACAGAAGCGCCTGACTGGTCTCGCGTGCGGTGGGCGCACGCCAGAGCGACACGCCCACATAAGCCGCCACATTGGCCAGCAGGCTCCAGATCAACGAATGCGTGAGGTTGTCCAGCCCGGTCAGGCCCAGAAAGGCCTCGGGCTTGAGCAGCCACCAGCCCAGAGGCCCCTGCTCCATGAAGCCGGCAGTGAGCCAGCCCGACTTGACCAGCGAAGGCAGCATGAGCGTGTAGACCCAGAAGGCAAAGCCCAGCAACAGGCCAGCCAGCGCCCCGCGCTGCGTGCCGCCCTTCCAGTACATGCCGCCCAGCAAGGCCGGTGCGAACTGCGCCACCGCTGCGAAGCTGATGAGGCCGATGCTCACCAGCGCATAAGCCTCGCCAGCCAGGTGGAAATACAGGTAGCCCAGCAGCAAGATGCCCAGGATCGCCAGGCGCCGGATGCGCAACAGAACAGCCGTAAGGTCGCCACTGGCGCGCGCTCCAAAGCGCCGCATGCGCAGCAGCAGCGGCATCACCAGGTCGTTGCACACCATGGTGGAGACTGCGATGGCTTCGACGATCACCATGCCGGTGGCAGCCGAGAGCCCGCCCACAAAGGCAAGCAGCGCCAGCGCGCCCTGTCCTTGGGACAACGGCAGCGACAGCACAAAGGTCTCCGGATCCATGCGAAGCGGCCCGAAGTGCAGCAAGCCGCCCAGCGCAATCGGCAACACGAACAGATTGATCAGCAGCAAGTACAAGGGGAATGCCCACGCCGCACGCTTGAGGTGGTTCTCGTCCACGTTCTCCACCACCATCACCTGAAACTGGCGCGGCAGGAAGATCACCGACAGCATGGCCAGCAAGGTCAACCCGAGCCACTGCGCGTAGGCGAACGGCTGGCCCTGGCCGAACTGCATCAGGCGACGCAGCTCGTCCACCGCATAGGCTTGGTCGAACAGCGCCGCCGGGCTCGAGAAGAGGCCGAAACACACAAACAAACCCACCGCCATGAAGGCCACCAGCTTCACCACCGACTCGAACGCAATGGCCGCCACCATGCCTTCGTGGCGTTCGGTGCTGTCCAGGTGGCGCGCGCCAAACACAATGGTGAAGCCGGCGAGTGCCAGCGCCACGTAGAGCGTGCTGTCGTTCCACCAGTCAGCGCTTTGCACCGCCGGCATGCCCAGCGGCGAGGTGAGCACCGCGTACCCGCTGGCAATGGCCTTGAGCTGCAGGGCGATGTAGGGAACGATGCCCACCACCGTGATCAGCGTCACCAGTCCCGCAAGCAACGGGCTCTTGCCGTAGCGGCTGGCGATGAAATCGGCAATGGAGGTGATGCGGTAGGTCTTGGCGATGCGAATCATCTTGCGCACCACCATCCAGGCCAGCAACATGGCCAGCATGGGGCCGAGGTAGATGGGCAGGAACCACACGCCCGAACTGGCCGCACGTCCCACGCTGCCGAAGTAAGTCCAGGCGGTGCAGTAGACCGCCAGGGACAGCGCGTAAACCCATGGGCTGGAAATGACGGAGCGACCCTGGGCTGCGCGCCGGTCGCCCCAGTAGGCCACCGCAAACAGCAGCAGCAGGTAGGCGAACGAGACGCCGATGACCAGCGGAGCTGGGAGCATGTTCAGTCGATGGATGACACGTTGCTGTGGTGCTCCACCACCCAGGCGAGCACGGCAATCAACACAGCCCAGATGACGAACAGCGCAAGCGGAAAGAGCGGCAGGCCCCACACGCGGGCGTCGTGGTCCCAGAGCGCCAGCAAGGGAAAGTTGAACAACGCAACGGCAGCGAAGAACAGAGCCACCAGGCGTTGGGCTGCGAGTCCTTTGAACATGTTTTGCTCCTCGATCGGCCACCGCAGGCCCAGGCCAGCGGCATCCCGTTCAATTGTGCGCCATGCACTGGCCGCCGACGGCGCAGAACAGGCATGAAAAAAGCGGCAGGGTTGCCCGCTGCCGCTTCTGGATCAAACGCCGTAGCGCTGACCACTCACTTCTGGCTGGCCGACAGCAACTGCCAGGTGTCGACCACCGAATCCGGGTTCAGCGAGATCGAACTGATGCCTTCGTCGCGCAGCCACTGGGCGAAGTCGGGGTGGTCGCTGGGGCCCTGCCCGCAGATGCCCACGTACTTGCCCTCAGCACGGCAGGCGCTGATGGCCATCTGCAGCAGTGCCTTCACCGCCGGGTCGCGCTCGTCGAAATCGTGCGCCAGCAGCTCCAGGCCGGAATCGCGGTCCAGGCCCAGGGTGAGCTGGGTGAGGTCGTTGGAGCCGATCGAGAAGCCGTCGAAGTACTGCAGGAAGTCCTTGGCCAGCACCGCGTTGCTCGGGATCTCGCACATCATGATGACCTTCAGACCGTTCTCGCCGCGCTTCAAGCCCTTGTCGGCCATGAGTTCGGTCACGCGCTTGGCCTGCGCCAGCGTGCGCACAAACGGCACCATCACCTGCACGTTGTCCAGGCCCATCTCTTCGCGCACGCGCTTGAGCGCTTCGCACTCCATGGCAAAGGCCTCGCGGAAGTCTTCGCTGATGTAGCGGGCTGCACCGCGAAAGCCCAGCATCGGGTTCTCTTCGTCGGGCTCGTAACGCGATCCACCCACCAGCTTGCGGTACTCGTTGCTCTTGAAATCCGAGAGGCGCACGATCACCGGCTTGGGCCAGAAGGCCGCAGCGATGGTGGCCACGCCCTCGGCGACCTTGTCAACGTAGAAGGCACGTGGCGAAGCGTGACCTCGAGCCACCGACTCCACCGCCTTCTTCAGGTCGGCGTCAATCTGTGGATAGTCCAGGATCGCCTTGGGGTGCACACCGATGTTGTTGTTGATGATGAATTCGAGGCGCGCCAGGCCCACGCCGCCGTTGGGCATCTGGCAGAAGTCGAACGCCAGCTGCGGGTTGCCCACGTTCATCATGATCTTCACGTCCAGTGGGGGCATCTCGCCGCGCTGGACCTCGGTGATCTCGGTCTCCAGCAGGCCGTCATAGATGTTGCCGGTGTCGCCCTCGGCGCAGCTCACGGTGACCAGCGTGCCCTGCTTGAGCAGCTCGGTCGCATCGCCACAACCCACCACCGCCGGAATGCCCAGCTCGCGCGCAATGATGGCCGCGTGGCAGGTGCGCCCGCCGCGGTTGGTCACGATGGCGCTGGCCCGCTTCATCACCGGCTCCCAGTTCGGGTCGGTCATGTCGGTCACCAGCACGTCACCGGGCTGCACCTTGTCCATCTCGCTGATGTTGTGCA
>LNFM01011343.1_pt1 | contig 12159 bp, 9 predicted proteins | sample 596031 | NCBI WGS metagenome assembly LNFM01 (sample SAMN04254537, study PRJNA301005) | activated carbon metagenome | isolation source: dual media filters at the Ann Arbor, Michigan drinking water treatment plant | place: USA: Ann Arbor | reverse complement strand
CGCGGCTGGTATAGCGCTCGGTGGGGATGTCGGCGTCGCCGAGGAAGCGGTAGGACTGCTCGCGCAGGACGGCGGGCACGTCCTGGCCGTCGGCGGCGATGATGTCCTGGGCGCTCGGGCCGGGACAGCGCGCCTCGCCGGGCTGCAATGGTTTCGTAGCCTGCACGTTCATCGCGTTTCCCCTTACCGATGACTTCCGCCGGTTTTACGCCAACAATGCGGGGCACGCGACTCAAACAGCGGTCGGCACGATGAAGGGGAGACAGATGGATTACGCGTCCTATCAACACCTGCTGGTCGAACGGCGGGACAAGGTGCTCCGGGTCACGCTGAACCGTCCCGAGGTGCTCAACGCGGTGAACGCGCGGCTGCATTACGAGTTGTCCCACATCTGGGACGACGTGATGTATGACGACGCGGTCGACGTGGTCGTGCTGACCGGCGCGGGCCGGGCGTTTTCGGCCGGCGGCGACTTCCCCTGGCTGCTCGAGGGGCTGAAGACCCGCACCGTCGGCACGCTGTCGAGCTACGAGGCCAAGCGGGTCGTGTTCAACCTGCTGGAATGCGAGAAGCCGGTGATCTGCCGCATGAACGGTGACGCCATCGGCCTCGGCGCCACGCTGGCACTGTGCTGCGACATGGTTATCGCCGCCGACACCGCCCGGATCGGCGACCCGCATGTGCGCGCCGGCCTGGTCGCGGGCGACGGCGGCGCCGTGCTGTGGCCCCAACTCATCGGTTATGTCCGCGCCAAATACTATCTGATGACCGGCGACCTGATCGAGGCGAAGGACGCGGTCGAGATGGGGCTGATCAACCGGGCGGTCCCGGAGGCCGACCTGGACGTCGCCGTCGACAAACTGGCGGCCAAGCTGGTCGGCGGCGCCACCAAGGCGATCCGCTGGACCAAGGTCTCCGCCAACATCGCCCTGAAGCAGCTCGCCCACGGCGTGTTCGACGCGGGCATGGCCTACGAGCTGATGACCCAGCTCGCCGACGACCATGCCGAGGCGGTCCATTCCTTCGTCGAGAAGCGCAAGCCGAACTTCACCGGCTCCTGAAACCGGTATCGCTTGGCTGTAATCATTTTGCAGGACATATTGTGCCCGGACCAACAGAGCGGGAGGCTCGCGTGACACTGGACGACGCAACACAGGCGATGAAGACCCTCTTCGAAGGCAAGGACAGCGGCCTGGGACGGACGCTGAAGATGGATTTCGGCGACGACGGCGTGGTGTTCATCGACGCCAAGACCGCGCCCAACTCGGTGAGCAACGACAACCGTGACGCCGACACCACGATGGTCATCTCGCTCGAGAACTTCGGGCGGATGCGCAGCGGCGAGCTGCAGGGTCAGCAGGCGTTCATGACCGGCGCGCTGCAGGTCAAGGGCGACCTGATGGGTGCCATGGCGTTCGGCACCTACACCTCGAAATAGGAGGAGGGAAGCGGGCTTGGAGTTTCCGGGGAGCCGTCCGACGGCCTTGCGGCTGGTGCCGCGCGGCGGCCTGTGCGCCCGGTGCGGGGTGCGCACGGTCGCGGCCTGCGCCGCGCTCGAGGACTGGGAACTGGAAAGGCTGGAGGCGATCACGACCTCCACCACCTTCGAGGACGGCCAGACCGTGTTCGAGCAGGGCGACGATCCCCGCTACATCTTCAACCTCACCGAAGGCGCGATCCGGCTGCTGAAGCTCCTGCCCAACGGCCGGCGGCAGGTGGTCGGCTTCGTGTTCCCCGGCGACATGCTGGGCCTGTCGAGCCACGGCGCCTACACCTGCTCGGCCGAGGCCATCGGCAAGGTCGGCGTCTGCCGCTTTCCGCGGGCCAAGCTGCTGTCGCTGCTCGACGAGTTCCCCAATCTGAAGACCCGGCTGCTCGACATCGCCGCCGACGAGCTCAGCGAGGCGCAGGAGCAGATGCTGCTGCTGGGCCGCAAGTCGCCGGCCGAGAAGCTGGCGTCGTTCCTGTGGCGGCTGCACCGGGACGGCAGCCGCTGCGGCGGATCGGAAAACCGCATCGACCTGGCCATGAGCCGCACCGACATCGCCGATTATCTGGGCCTGACCATCGAGACCGTCAGCCGCACCTTCACCAGGCTGCGCAACGACGGCGTGATCCGCCTCGACGGCGCCGCCCATGTGGTGATCGAGGACGAGGACGCGCTCGAGGAACTGGCCGAGGCGATGGCGGATTAGGGCGCTTCCTGCCCGTCCCGTTTCCATTTTTTCCGGAAGAACGATACGATGCCTGTGTGTTCAGCGGACGGAGACGTGGAATGACGGCGCCAAAGAACGAGAAGTTCGAGATCATGGGCATCAACCACCTGGCGCTGGTGTGCAAGGACATGAAGCGCACGGTCGAGTTCTATTCGGGCGTGCTCGGCATGCCGCTGATCAAGACCCTCGACCTGCCCTACGGCTCGGGCCAGCATTTCTTCTTCGACATCGGCAATGGCGACGCGCTGGCGTTCTTCTGGTTTCCCGACGCGCCGGACAGCGCGCCGGGCATCACCCATCCGGCCCACCTGATCGGCCACGGCCCGATCACCTCGGCGCACGCGTCGATGAACCACCTGGCGTTCAACGTGCCGGGCGAGAAGATCGACGAGTACCAGAAGAAACTGGAAGCGGCGGGCGTCCAGGTGACGCCGGTGGTCAACCACGACGAGTCGGAGACCCAGGCCAGCATGCAGCTGACGCCGTCCACCTTCGTCCGGTCGATCTACTTCCTCGACCCGGACGGCATGATGCTGGAGTTCGCTTCGTGGACGCGGGCCATGGGCGCGCCGGGCGACGTCCGCCACGAACCGGCGACCGACGCCGACCGCGCCCGCTACATGGCGATGAAGCCGAAGGTCAGGGAACCGGCCGAGTAGGCTCCGGCGGCCTCAGAATCGCCACACCAGATCCACCTTGACGCCATGGTCGGTGGCGCCGCTGGCGATCTGGCCGGAATAGCGCACGCCCAGCGACACCGCCGGACCCAGCGACGCCTCGAGACCTGCCTCGATCACCGCCACGTCCTTCGCGATCGGCACGCCGCCGACGGTGAACGGACCGCCACCGACGAACGCCAGCGTCGCCGTGCCGTCCACGTCGCCATAGGCATGGCGCCAGCCGATCATGCCGCGCAGCGACACGGCGTCGCTCAGCCGCGCCGCGCCGCGCAGGCCGAGGGTGGAGAAGGTCGCATCGGTACCGTCGCGCGCGCCCACCAGCGCCGCCGCGCCGCCAGCTTCCTCGAACGACGCGGTGCGCAGGTCCACATAGGCGATGCCGGCGAATGGTTCGACCGACCCGCCGCCCAGATCGAAACGCCAGGCCAGCTCGCCGAACACCTGCGCGGTGTGCGCGTCGTAGCCGGCGCTCGGCATGTCGCTGAGGCCGCGGAAGGCGACGGCGCGCTCGGTCTCCAGGCTGTGCCATGAATAGGCACCGCCCAAACGCAGGCCGAATCCGCCCATCGTCACGCCTGCGTACATGCCCAGATGATAGTTGTCGCTGTCGCCCGACGAGCGGCGCGCCGCCACGTCGAAGTCGGACATGCTGTAGCCGCCGGTGACGCCGGCCCGGAACGCTTCGCCGAATACCGCGTCGGCGCCGACCAGGAAGCCGCCGGTGGAGCGCGACAGCCGGGAGGCATTGCCGTCGCCGCTGCCATGGCCCCACGACCCGAAGCCCTGGCCCCAGACCGCGAACCGCGGCGCATCCGCCGCGAAGGGCGCCCGCGCCCGGTCGAGCGCCGCCTCGCGCACGAACCGGCTATCCTCGACCAGCGCCGTCCTGGCCGAGGCATGGATTTCGCCCGACAGGTCTTCGAACGCGCTGCGCGCCTCGTCCTCGGTCAGCATCACCACGGCGATGTAGAGCGGATCGGCGCCGCCCAGCGTCTCAACGCCGGCCCCTGTTGCGATCTGGTTCGGGGTCTGGCCGACGGCCGAGAAGTCGACGTCGTTGCGCACCATCAGCAGGTAGACGTTGTTGGCGTCGTAGAACAGGCTGGGCGCCAGGAACGCCAGGTTGGAGGTGGCGCCTGCAAAGCCGTTGCCGGTCACGCCGCCATCGGCGGTGATGATGGTGTATTGGGTATAGGGCGCGTAGTCGCCGTCCTCGGCCAGCACGGTCACGGTGCCGCCGTTGATGGTGACGTCCCCCGTGACGTCGAGCAGGTCCGAGTCGCCGCCGGCGTTTACCTCGACCTCGTAGGACGAGCCGCCCGCGAAGCTGGCGTCGCCCGCGACGGCCAGCGTGCCGATGGAACTGCCCGGCGCGACGGTGCCGCCCGAAGCGACGGCGGTTGCGCCGACCGTGCCGGAACCCTGCAGCCTGCCGCCCGCCTGGACCGCGATGGTGCCGCCCAGCGCACCGTCGACCGAGAGCGCGCCGCCCTCGATGGTGGTCGAGCCGGCGAAGGCCGAGGAATTGGCGCTCAGGGTCGTGGTGCCTGGGCCGACCTGGCGCACCGCGCCGCCGCCGGAGATGACGCCGCCGAGGCTGAGCGCGTCGGACCGGTTGAAGATCAGCACGCCGTTGTTCTCGATGGGGCCGGTGACGCTGCCGGCCGTGCCGCCGTTGCCCAGCTGCAGGGTGCCGTGGGCGATGGTGGTGCCGCCGGCATAGGTGTTGGCGCCGGTCAGGATCAGCGTGCCGAGGTCGTCCTTCACCAGCCGGGTCGCGCCGGTCAGCACCGAGCCGATGGTGGCGGTGTCGCCGGCGCCCGCCTCCGAACCGTCGCCGACGCGGATGGTGGTGGCGCCGTTCGCGCCGTTGAGCACGATGGGATCGCCCTCCAGCGTCCAGCCGGTGCCGATGAACTGCATGCCGGTGGTGACGATGTCGCCGGCGCTGCCGTCCACGGTGACCGCGACGCTCGCCGCGTCACGCCCGCCCTGGAACACGGCGAACTTGTCGGCCCAGGCATCCGAGCGGGTGCCGTTGGCGTCGGTCCAGTTGCGGGTCGTGTCCGAGATCCAGGTGCCCGGCCCGCCTTCGACGCGGCCGGTCGGGCTGATGGTGGTGCCGTTCCAGAACTGGATGTCGGGCGCGGCGCTCACCACCAGGTTCACCTGGCTGGCCACGCTGGTCTGCACGATCAGGCCGCCGGGGCTGTAGCCGACTGGCACCGAGCCGATGGTCATGCCGTTGTCGGTCAGCGCGCCGCCATAGTCGATCAGCCGGTAGACGCCCTCGCCGAAGCCGCCCGCGTCGGTGACGTTGAGCACGCCGTCGAGGGTCAGGTCGCCGGCCACGTCGAACAGGCCGGTACCGATGGGCGCGGCGAGCGAGATGTTGACATTCGCGGCGCCGTGCAGGGTCAGGTCGCCCATCGTCAGCTTTTGCCCGGCCACGCCCAGCAGCGTGCCGCCGTCGGCCACGTCGACCAGCCCCACTATGCTACCCGAGCCGCCCAGCGTACCACCCGAGGCCGCCTGGGCGTTGCCCTCGACGGCGCCGTTCACCAGCAGCCGGCCGCCGGACACGGTGGTGCCGCCGCCATAGGTATTGCTGCCGGAGAGCGTCAGCGTGCCCGCGCCGACCTTCTCCAGCGAGCCGGCGTCGGGCTGCTGGCCGGTGTCGTCCGAAATCTCGCCGCCGATCACGTCGTCCTGGCCGAGCGCGCCGACGATCAGCCGCCTGTCGCCCAGCAGCACGTCGCCAGCGCCCGACAGCGAGCCGACCGAGGTGCTCGCCGCCGTCAGGCCGTCGATGGCGACGATGCCGTTGTTGACGATATCGGCGCCTGCCGCCGTGCCCGAAGCGAGGAACGCGACGGTGCCGTCATTGACGATGTCGACGCTGCCGGCCGCTGCGGACCCGGCGATGTGCAGCGCGCTGCCGCCGGCCACCGAGACGTCGCCGGTGCCCAGCGCGTTCGAGGCGGTGACGACGACCGTGCCCGCGTCGATGTCGGTGCCGCCGGAATAGGTATTGGCCGCTCCCAGAGTCAGCGTGCCGCCGCCCAGCTTGCGCAGGCCGCCGGTGCCGGCGATCGTCACGTTGATGGCCGCGTCGGCATCGCCCGCGCCGCCCAGGTCGATTACCGTAGCGGCGGTGTTGGTGAGCAGGCTGCCGCCACCGCCCGCGGCGTTGAAGGTGTAGTCGCTCCCCAGCAGGAAGCGCAGGCCCGAGAACGTCTGCTGGCCGTCCACGGTCACCGTGCCCGCCCCGCCATTGGCCGAGAACACGGCGATCTGGCTGGCCCAGGGCGCGTTGATGGTGCCGGCCTGGTTGGTCCAGTTGGTGCTGGCCGAGTTCCAGGTGCCGTTGCCGCCGCGGCCGTTGGCCACGCCGCCGGGCGATGTGTCGGCGCCGTCCCAGTACTGGGCGCCCTCGCCCAGCGCGACGATCAGGTCGACCTGTCCGGCCGTCGCCGCGTCGAGGGTCCAGTCGCCGGGATTGAATCCCGCCGGCACCTCGTCGATCACCAGCCCGTTGTTGGTCAGCGCGCCGCCATAGTTGAACAGCCGGTAGGTGCCCTCGCCGAAGCCGCCGCCGTCCGACACATGCAGCTCGCCGTCGAGCGTCAGCGCGCCGGTGACGCTGAACAGCGCCGTGTTCGACGGTGCGCCCAGCGCCACGTCGACGCTGGCGCCGTCCGCCAGGTTCAGCGCGGCCAGGGTCAGGGTCTTGCCCGATTCTCCCGCCAGCGTGCCGCCTGCGGCGACGTTGGTGGTGCCCGCGACCGAGCCGCCGCCGGTCAGCGTCGCGCCCGAGGCGACGGTGGCGCCGCCGCTGTTCAGCGCCCCGTCGACCTGCAGCGTGCCCTGCTGCACGGCGAAGGCGCCGCTGATGCCGCCCGCGGTCAGACTGCCGTTGAGCACCCAGGTGCCCGCGCCCTTCTTCACGCCCGCCTCGAAATTGCTGAGCTGTGCGGTGGCGAAGTTGTAGGTGCCGGTGGTGCCGGCCGCGCCGTCGAGCACGAAGCTGTCGATCTCGGTCTGGCTGGTGGCGGTGCTGCCGCCGTTGATGTTGCCGATGATCACCGCTGTCGGCAGCAGGGTGATGGTGTCGGCGCCGGAGCTCAGGTTGATGGCCGTGCCGGCGGTGCCGCGCTCGATGCGGCCTGCCACCGTCAGGTTGTCGATCACGTCGGGAAAGAAGCTGGTGCCGCCGTCCTCGCTGTAGACCGTGCCGTTCTGGGTGAACAGCGAGCCGGTCTCGCCGATGGTGACGTTGGCGACGAAGTTCACGCGCGGATCGTTGGCCGAGAGGCGGTCGCCGCTGAGGAACAGCGCGGCGCCGGTACCCAGGCTCTCGACCCGCCCGTCGATGTTGACCGTACTGGTGAACTCGGCGGGCGTGGTGTAGCCGCGGACGAAGATCGTGCGGCTGGTGCCGCGGGTCGTCAGCCGGCCGGTTTCGCCGATGGTGATGCTGTTGCCGGTGCCGGCGAAGATGGCGTTGGCCTTGTAGGTCTCGATCACGCCGTCGACGCGGATGGTGGTGTCGCTCGGCGCGTTGTTGAAGGCGTAGATGCCGATCGCGCCGTTGCCGCCGTTGCCCACATTGCCGGCGTTGCCGGTCAGGATCTTGCCGGTCCCGGTCACCCAGATGTCCGCGCTGGGATCGGCGATGATGCCGTAGGCGCCCGCCGAGTTCACCGGGGCCAGGTCGCCGAGCACCGAGATGGTGCCCGCCACGGTGATGTTGGCGTCGGCGCCGATGTCGATGGCCGAGCCCATGCCGTGGGTGACGATCGCGCCGCCGTCCTCGATGACGATGGTCGCGCCGGTCGCGTCCGCGGCGTCGACGCCCAGCGCGGTGTTGGAGGGCATGGCCTCGACCAGGCCGCCGGCGCGGATGGTCAGCAAATTGCCGGCGCCGCCCAGCACGATCGCATCGCCGCCGGTGCCGTTCGCCCGGACGATGCCGTGGATGTCGAGCGTGTTGCCGCCGCCCGAGGCGTCGATGCCGGCGCTGTTGCTGAACGCGGCGGCGGTGATGATCTGGCCGCCCGCGCCCACGGTGACCGTGCTGCCGGACAGGCCGCCCGGCGTGCCGCCGGTCTGCCCGGCGACACCGTTCTGGCCCCGCACGAGGCCGTCAACCCGCAGTTCGGAACCGGCGCCCAGCAGGATGCTGCGGGTTCCCACCCCAAGCGCGTCGTTGCCCACCGTCGCCGTCGCCTCGACGGTCACGTCGGCGTCGATGCCGAGCAGGATTGACGATCCGGACGCGGGAACGATCGATCCGCCCGCAGACACCGTGAGCGTCACCCGTTCGCTGGCGTCGGCGATGACGCCGGCGGTGTTGGAACCGGTGCAGGTCACGACCGCGTCGCTGGCGGGCGCGGTGGAGGTGCAGGCCGCGAAGGCCCCGGGCGCGCAGGCGATGGCGGCCGTCCCCGCCAGCAGGGCGATGCGACCGGCCCGAACCGCCCGGTCGAATGATTGCGGCAGGGCATGGCCGTGCCGCGCGTGACCCGATGCGTTCATGGTAGCCCCCTCATTGGCCGGAAACGCCTGTAGTCCCTTCATGGTAGAAGGCCGGCCCAAACTGGGCGCTATCCAGATGAATAGGGGTGGCGAAATCCAGCCGGCCCGGGCTCGCTTTCTCCATGGCAGTTCGATCGCCGCGGATTGCCGGTGAAAACCGTGCGCGGATATGGAATCATCAGTGCAGTTGCGGGAACCGGCGGTACGGCGGAGGGGGCGCGTGCGAAGGTTCGACGACGAGAGCGAGCTTTTGGATGTCATCTATCGGGGCGTGACCGACGGGAGCGCGCTCGATAAGGCGCTTGACGGCCTCGGCGCCCGGTACGATTGCGACGGCGGCGCGTTTGTGCTCTTCGACCTGCAGTCTCCGGCCTCGGATCTGGTGCTTACCAGCGGCGCCTGGAGCGCGGGCCTTGCGGAACGCTACCGGGAGGTCGCCGCGCTCGATCCGGCGCCGCGCGCCTTCGCGTTGCTGCCGAGGGGCACGGCGTCGATGACCGACCGCATGTTTGCCCCGGATTTCAAGGAGTCCTGCCTGTTCTGGAACGAATTTTACCGGCCCAACGGCTTCACCGAGACGCTGGGGGCCGCGCTGTTTGCCGACAAGACTCGCTTCGCCCTGCTCGGGCTGCACCGCAGCGAGGGCCGGGCGCCGTTCGACAGCGAGGATATCACGGACCTCGAGCACATCCTGCCGCACCTGGTCCGCGCGTTCCAGTTGCGCCGCTCGTTCGTCGGCCTCGAGGCGCGGTCCCAGAGGTTCGAGGACGTCATCGACCGGCTGGACGCGGGCGTCGTGCTGCTCGATGCCACGGGTGGGCTGGCCTTTGCCAACCAGTCGGCCCGTGCCGTCTTCCGCCGCAACGACGGCATCGGCCTCGACCGGGGCGGCCGGCTGGCGATCGGACCGGCCGTGGCGCGGGGCCAGTTGGCGGGGTTGATCGCCGGTGTCGGCCGCGGCGGCGCCGGCGGCGCGATGGTGGTGCCGCGCCCGGACACGGCTCCCGGCTATGCGCTGCTGGTCGCGCCCGCGCCGTCGGCGGGCGACGACTGGTTCGCCGCACCGTTCGGCGCCGGCCGGGCGATCGTGCTGATCCACGATCCGGACCGGCGCCCCCGAGATGCCGCCGCCGTCTTGCAGTCAGCGCTCGGCCTCACGCCCGGCGCCGCCCGCCTGGTCGCGGCGTTGGTGGCGGACGACGACCTTAAATCCTTCGCCGAGGGCAACGGCGTCACCATCCACACCGCCCGGTTCCATCTGCGCACGGCGCTGGCGCGGACCCAGACCAGCACCCAGGCCGAACTGGTCCGCCTCGCCGTCCGGCTGCTCAGGGACTTCGCGCTGCGGGGGCCCTGAGAGCGGCAGTTTGTCGGGCGGGCGCCGTCGCATCGCCTGGATCATCCGCGCCGGTCCGCTCTATGCTCGCAGCCGTCGCCGCAAACGGGAGATCGACCATGCCGAGACTTCGCCAGGTGCCGCGCGCCAAGGCCGCGCCCGAGGTGCTGAAATACTATGACGCCCTGTTCCCCGGCCGCGATCCGGTCGCCGAGCCCGGCACGGCCACAGGCACGCCGGGCAACTGGTGGACCGTGTTCGCGCTGCGTCCGGCCATCTTCAGCCACGCCACCGCCCATTTCGCCATGTTCGGCATGTTCGCCGACAGCTCCATCAGCAAGCTGGACCCGGCGATTCGCGAGATCGGCATCCTGCGCGCGGGATTCGCCACCGGCAGCCAGTTCGTGTTCTCGCAGCACTGCAAGGCGGGCCGTAAGAACGGCCTTGCCGAGGAAAAGATCGCGGCGATTCCCCATTGGGCGGTGGCCGATGTATGGACGCCGCTGGAACGGGCGGTGCTGGCCTACGCCGACTGCCTGGTCTACGACCGTGGCCGGACGCCGGACGGCGTGTTCGAGGCGCTCCAGGCGCTGATGAGCGACGAGGACATTCTCGAACTGACCTACCATGTCTGCGGCTACACCCTGCACGCCACCATGTGCCGGGCGCTGCGGCTGGAATATGACGACGTGCCCGAGCGAATCGAGGAGGTCCCCATGCCGGACGGCCCCGGTGTGCAAGACTGGGCGGGCCGCGCCTGGTCGAAGCCGGCTTGAAGGCCGTCCTGCAATACCGCGCCAGCACCGGATTCCGCGCCCAACTCGAGGCGGCGCGGCCGGCATGGCTGTCGCTCGCCGTCGTCGACGAGGATGACCGCCCCGCGTTCGCCCGCGAGATGGAAGACGCCGACGCGCTGCTGCATGTGCTGGAGCCGGTGACCGCGGCGGTGATCGCCGCCGCGCCCCGGCTGCGGCTGATCCAGAAGATCGGCGTCGGCGTCAATACCATCGACCTCGACGCCGCCCGCGCCCATGGCGCCGCCGTCTGCAACATGCCGGGAAGCAACAGCCAGGCGGTAGCCGAGGCCGCGCTGCTGCTGATGCTGGCGGCGCTCCGGCGCGCCGTGACGGTCGACCGCCAGACCCGCGAGGGACAGGGCTGGCGCATGGACGCCGATGCCTTCGACCGTATGGGCGAACTGGGCGGCCGCACGGTCGGGCTGGTGGGCTACGGCGCCATCCCCAGGTTGCTGGCGCCGGTGCTCCGGGCGCTCGGCGCGCAGGTCGTCCACACCTCGCGCACGGCGGGCGGCGACGGCTGGCTTCCGCTCGGCGAGCTGCTCGCCCGGTCGGATGTGGTCTCGCTGCACGTCCCGTTGACCGCCGCCACCGCGCAGCTGATCGATGCCGATAGCATCGCGCGGATGAAGCCGGGCGCGGTGCTGGTCAACACGGCGCGCGGCGGCCTGGTCGACGAACCGGCGCTGGTCGCGGCGCTCCGGTCCGGACGGATTCGCGCCGCCGGGCTGGACGTCTTCGCCACCGAGCCGGCGCCGGCCTCCAACCCGTTGTTCTCCATGGATAACGTGATCGTGGCGCCGCATGTGGCCTGGCTGACGCCCGAGACGCTCGACCGCAGCATTCGCATCGCCATGGAGAACTGCCGCCGGCTGCGTGGCGGCGAGGCGCTGCTCAACCGCGTCGTGTGATCAGGGCGCCATGTTGAGCGGACCGTCGTCCGGCAGGCCGTCGTCCTGCTCCTCGGTCTGCGGGGTCTGCGGCAGCTTCAGGCGCTTGCCCTCGCGCCAGTCCCAGGGGGCGACATACTCGCCGCTCCAGACGCCGTGACGAGCGCTCTGCGCGGTTTCCTCATGGGGGGCGTACTCGCCGCTCGCCGACCGGTCGGCGAAGGCCCAGCCATTGGCCACCATCCATGCGGCAAGGTCCTCCCCGTTCAGGTCGCAGGTGGCGAGGACGTAACCGCCCACATTGCGAATCGTCTGGCAGCGGAGCGGCTGGCCGCCGATCAGCGCCGACAGCGACCGGCCCGACTCCTCGCCGCAGGGCCATGGCCTATTGCCGCTCAGGCAGATTTGATCGGCCTCGAGCGCGTCGATGCCGAACAGCTTTACGACCTGCCCTTGCATCTCGATCGTCTCGCCGTCGATGACGTTGGCGGTACCGGTCTGGCCGGCCCATGCGCTGCCCGCGCCCAGCGCCAGAATGACCGCGCCCAGCATCCCCGTCAGTCGTGCGCGCACGCCCATGCGATTCCCCAACCTGTTGCCGTGTATGTGCGATCCGACGAGCGATAAATCAACCGGCAGGCTCTGGCGATGGCGGAGGGTGCGCGATTGGGGGCGCCGATGCCATCCGCGCGATCTTTACGG
>LNFM01011342.1_pt1 | contig 12160 bp, 11 predicted proteins | sample 596031 | NCBI WGS metagenome assembly LNFM01 (sample SAMN04254537, study PRJNA301005) | activated carbon metagenome | isolation source: dual media filters at the Ann Arbor, Michigan drinking water treatment plant | place: USA: Ann Arbor | reverse complement strand
CGTACATCTACGGCCATCGCAACAAGATCCACATCATCAACCTCGAGAAGACGCAGCCGCTCTTCGAGGACGCGATGAAGTTCATCCGCCAGCTCGCCGCCCGCCGTGGCACCGTGCTGATGATCGGCACCAAGCGCCAGGCGCGCGAAGTCATCGCGCTGGAAGCCCAGCGCTGCGGCATGCCCTACGTCGACCAGCGTTGGCTGGGCGGCATGATGACCAACTTCAAGACGGTCAAGGGTTCGCTGAAGAAGCTCAAGGACATGCAGGCCACCAAAGAAGCCGGCACCGAGCAGATGATCAAGAAGGAAGGCCTGATGTTCGAGCGCGAGCTGGTCAAGCTCGAGAAGGACATCGGCGGCATCCAGGACATGGGCGCCTTGCCTGACGCGATGTTCGTCATCGACGTCGGCTACCACAAGATCGCCGTGGCCGAAGCCAAGAAGCTGGGCATTCCGGTGATCGGCATCGTCGACACCAACCACTCGCCGATCGGCATCGACTACGTCATTCCCGGCAACGACGACTCGGCCAAGGCCGTGGCGCTGTACGCCAAGGCGGTGGCCGACGCCGTGCTCGAGGGCAAGGCCAACGTCACGAGCGACGTGGTGCAGGCCATCTCGGCCGCCGGCGACGAGTTCGTCGAAGTCAACGAGGAAGCCTGATCGGCTGACTCCGTCGCGCCGCGCCGTCCTGGCGCGGCGTGGCCCTTGCCGCCCGGCCATGCTGCGCCGGGCGCCAACCGCAATTCACTGGAGATGACGATGCCCGCAATCACTGCAAGCATGGTGGCCGAACTGCGCGCCAAGACCGACGCGCCGATGATGGAATGCAAGAAGGCGCTGACCGAGGCCGACGGCGACGCGACCCGCGCCGAAGAGATCCTGCGCGTCAAGCTCGGCAGCAAGGCCGGCAAGGCCGCTGCCCGCGTCACCGCCGAAGGCGTGATCACCGCATCGGTGAGCGGCACGGTCGGCGCGATGGTCGAAGTCAACTGCGAAACCGACTTCGTGACCAAGAACGACTCGTTCCTGGCCTTCGCCAAGGCCGTGGCGGCCCTGACGGCCGAACACAACCCCGCCGACGTCGCCGCGCTGTCGGCGCTGCCGCTGACGCAGGACGGCTTCGGCCCGACGGTGGAAGACGTGCGCAAGGGCCTGATCGGCAAGATCGGCGAGAACATGGCCATCCGCCGCTTCAAGCGCTACGCCGGCGGCGGCCAGCTGGCCAGCTACCTGCACGGCACGCGCATTGGCGTCATCGTCGAGTTCACCGGTGACGACGTGGCCGCCAAGGACGTGGCGATGCACGTCGCCGCGATGAAGCCCAAGGCGCTGGCCACCAGCGACGTGCCGGCCGACCTGATCGAGGTCGAGCGCCGCGTCGCCGCCGAGAAGGCTGCCGAGAGCGGCAAGCCGGCCGAGATCGTCGCCAAGATGGTCGACGGCTCGGTGGCCAAGTTCCTGAAGGAGGTCTCGCTGCTCAACCAGACCTTCGTCAAGAACGACAAGCAGACCGTCGAGCAGATGCTCAAGGAAAAGGCGACGAAGGTCGCCGGCTTCACGCTCTACGTGGTGGGCGAGGGCATCGAGAAGAAGGTCGACGACTTCGCCGCCGAAGTGGCGGCCCAGGTGGCGGCCGCGAAGGCGCAGTGAAACCGGACGCAAAGACGTCCGCGAGGCGGGCCGGCGTGCTGCCGGCCCGACTTACACTGCAAGCTTTCCCAGGGGAGTCGTACTGATGCCGGCCTACAAGCGCATCCTGCTCAAGCTGTCGGGCGAGGCCCTGATGGGCGACGACGCCTACGGCATCAACCGCGCCACCATCGTGCGCATGGTGCGCGAGGTGCAGGAAGTGACCCAGCTGGGCGTCGAGGTGGCCGTGGTCATCGGCGGCGGCAACATCTTCCGCGGCGTAGCCGGCGGCTCGGTGGGCATGGACCGCGCCACCGCCGACTACATGGGCATGCTGGCCACCGTGATGAATGCGCTGGCGCTGGCCGACACCATGCGCCAGGAAGGCATGACGGCGCGCGTGATGTCGGCCATCGCCATCGACCAGGTGGTCGAACCCTACGTGCGCCCGAAGGCCCTGCAATACCTGGAAGAGGGCAAGGTGGTGGTGTTCGCCGCCGGCACCGGCAACCCGTTCTTCACCACCGACACCGCGGCCGCCCTGCGCGGCGCCGAGATCGGCGCCCAGGTGGTGCTGAAGGCCACCAAGGTCGACGGCGTCTACAGCGCCGACCCGAAGAAAGACCCCGCCGCCACGCGCTACGCCAGCATCAGCTTCGACGAAGCCATTGCCAAGAACCTGCAGGTGCTGGACGCCACCGCGTTTGCACTGTGCCGCGACCAGAAGCTGCCGATCAAGGTGTTCAGCATCTTCAAGGCCGGTGCACTGAAGCGCGTGGTGATGGGTGAAGACGAAGGCACGCTGGTTCACGTTTGAGGAGTTCCCTCGGTCATGATCATTTCGGAAATCAAGAAGACCGCCGAGACCAAGATGGGCAAGTCCGTCGAGGCCTTCAAGCACGAGTTGCACAAGATCCGCACCGGCCGTGCCCACCCGGGCCTGCTCGACCAGGTGCACGTCGACTACTACGGCTCGATGGTGCCCATCAGCCAGGTCGCCAACGTGACGCTGCTCGACGCCCGCACCATCAGCGTGCAGCCCTGGGAGAAGGGCATGGGGCCGAAGATCGAGCGGGCCATCCGCGAAAGCGACCTGGGCCTGAACCCGTCGTCGCAGGGTGACCTGATGCGCGTACCCATGCCGGCGCTGACCGAAGAGCGCCGCAGGGAACTCACCAAGGTCGTTCGCCACGCCGGCGAGGAAGCCAAGATCGCCGTGCGCAGCATCCGGCGCGACGCCAACGAGCACCTGAAGAAGCTGCTCAAGGACAAGGAAGTGCCCGAGGACGACGAGCGCCGCGCGCAGGACGAGGTGCAGCGCCTGACCGACCGCACCATCGCCGAGATCGACCGCCTGGTGCACGGCAAGGAAGCGGAAGTGATGGCCGTTTGAACGGCCCATCCGCCTGCGCCGCGCCCATGTCCGAGCTTTCACTCGCCCCCGCGGCCGCCACGGTCGCCCCGCTGCCTGCAGACCCTCCTGCCGCCGTGCCTCGCCACGTCGCGCTGGTGATGGACGGCAACGGCCGCTGGGCCCGTCAGCGCTTCATGCCGCGTTTCTTTGGCCACAAGCAGGGCGTCGACGCGCTGGTGCGTGCCGTCAACGTCTTCGCCGACCGCGGCGTGCAGTACCTCACCGTGTTCGCGTTCTCGTCCGAGAACTGGAAGCGGCCGACCGAAGAGGTCTCGGGGCTGATGAGCCTGGTGCTGGTGGCCGTCAGCAAGTACCTCACCAAGCTGGCCGGCGACGGCGTGCGCATCCGCATCGTCGGCGACCGCTCGGCGGTGTCGGACAAGCTGCGCAAGGCCTGGGAACACGCCGAGCAGCTGACCAAGGACAACCACCGCATCACGCTCAGCGTGGCCTTCAACTACGGCGGGCGATGGGACGTGGTGCAGGCCTGCCGCCACGCCGTGGCCGAAGGCCTGCAACCCGAGCAGATCGACGAGGCCTGGCTGGCCAGCCACATGGCCTTGAGCTTCGCGCCCGACCCCGACCTCTTCATCCGCACCGGCGGCGAGATGCGCATCAGCAACTTCCTGCTCTGGCAGGCCGCTTACTCCGAGCTCTTCTTCACCGAGTGCCTGTGGCCTGACTTCGGCGAAGCCGAGATCGACGCCGCGCTGCTGGCCTATGCCCAGCGCGACCGTCGCTTCGGGGCCATCCGGCCCAACCAGGTCATGCCCGAAGGCATCTGATCCAGGATGCTGCTGCAGCGTGTCATCACCGCACTCGTGCTCGTGGCCCTGTTGCTCGGTTCGCTGCTGGTCACCAATCCCTGGCCCTTTGCACTGCTGACGCTGGCGCTGTTGTCGGCCGGCGGCTGGGAATGGGGCCGTCTGAACCAGGCGGCGCAGCTTCCTTCGTTGGCGATGGGCGCCGCGGTGGCCCTGGGCGGCGGCGCCGCGCTGGCTGCAGGCTGGACGACGCAGGCACCGACCGCACTGTGGTGGGGCGCGTTCGTCCTATGGCTCGTGGGCGGCGCGATGGCCCTGCGGAGCGGGCCGGCGGCCTGGCCGCAACTGCCGCGTGCGGCGCGCTGGGTCTTGGGGCTGGTGGCACTTTGGGCGGCCTGGCTGGCACTGGCGCAGGCGCGACACGTCGGCATCAACTTCATGCTGTCGGTGTTGTGCCTGGTGTGGATGGCCGACGTGGCCGCCTATTTCGGCGGCCGTGCGCTCGGCCGGCGCAAGCTGGCGCCGAGCATCAGTCCCGGCAAGAGCTGGGAAGGCGTGTGGTCCGGCATCGCCGGCGTCGTGCTGCTGGCGCTGTTCTGGGTCTGGCTCGATGGCCGTTTCGGCGTCGACGGCCCCAGTGTCTACAGCCGGCTGCTGGGCTCGCTGGGTCTCGCCGGCCTGGCCGCGGCGGTGCTGCTGCTCTGCGGCCTGAGCGTGGTGGGCGACCTCGTCGAGTCGCTCGTCAAGCGCGCTGCCGGCGCCAAGGACAGCAGCCGCTTGCTGCCAGGACACGGTGGCGTGCTCGACCGCGTCGACGCCTTGTTGCCGGTGCTGCCGGCCGCGCTGGCGCTGACGGCACTGGGGGCGCTGCGATGAACGCACCCCGCCAGCGCCTGGCCATCCTGGGCTCCACCGGTTCGGTGGGCACGAGCACGCTCGACGTCGTCGCGCGCCATCCCGAACGCTTCGAGATCGTCGGCCTCACGTCCTACCAGCGCGTCGACCTGCTGGTGCAGCAATGCCTGCAGTTCAAGCCGCGTGTCGCCGTGGTGCCGACGCCCGAACGCGCTGCCGAAGTGCGCGCCGCGCTGGTCGAGGCGGGCAGTGCCACCGAGGTGCAGCATGGTGCGCAGGCGCTGTGCGAACTGGCCGCGGCCGACGATGTCGACAGCGTGATGGCCTCCATCGTCGGCGCCGCCGGCCTGCCGCCCTGCATGGCCGCGGCACACGCCGGCAAGCGTCTGCTGCTGGCCAACAAGGAAGCGCTGGTGGTCGGGGGTGCGCTCTTCATGCAGGCCGTGAAAGAGGGCGGCGCCACGTTGCTGCCCATCGACAGCGAACACTCGGCCATCTTCCAGTGCCTGCCCGAAGACCGCAGCGCCTGGGCGCGCCGCATCGACCACATCATCCTCACCGCCAGCGGCGGCCCCTTCCGCCACCGCGACCCCGACACGCTGCACGAAGTGACGCCGGCGCAGGCCGTGGCGCACCCCAACTGGGTGATGGGGCGCAAGATCTCGGTCGACTCGGCGACGATGATGAACAAGGCGCTCGAGGTCATCGAGGCGCGCTGGCTCTTCGACCTGGCGCCCGAGAACATCCGCGTCGTCATCCACCCGCAGAGCATCATCCATTCGATGGTGGTGTGCCGCGACGGCAGCGTGCTGGCGCAATTGGGCACGCCCGACATGAAGGTGCCGATCGCTTACGGCCTGTCTTTCCCCGAGCGCATCGAGTCGGGTGCACCGCGGCTGGACTTCCTGCAGTTGGGGCAGGGTTTCACCTTCGAGCCGCCGGATCCGCGCCGTTTCCCCGGCCTGCAACTGGCCTGGGACGCGCTGCGTGCGCCCGCCGGGAGCACCGCAGTGCTGAACGCCGCCAACGAAGTGGCCGTTGCCGCCTTCCTCGACGGAACGATCGCCTTCCCGGCGATTCACACGCTGAACGCCCGCACCATCGACCGCCTGGAGCCCCGCCTGAGCCCTGACCACAGCCTGGAAGACCTGATCGAGCTCGACACCCGCGCCCGTGCCATGGCGCGGCAGGTGATGCAGGAGATGGCCGCGTGATCACCACGGTGCTGGCTTTCCTGCTGACGCTGGGCATCCTGGTCGTCATCCACGAATACGGGCACTACCGCGTGGCGGTGGCCTGCGGCGTCAAGGTGCTGCGGTTTTCAGTCGGTTTCGGGCGTGTGCTGTGGCGCCGACAAAGCAGCCCGGACGCCACCGAGTTTGTCGTCTGCTCGCTGCCGCTGGGCGGCTACGTGCGCATGCTCGACGAGCGGGAGGCGCCCGTGGCGCCTGGCGAGGAGAGCCAGGCCTTCAATCGCAAGTCGCTGTGGCAGCGCGCGGCGATCGTCTCCGCCGGGCCGCTGGCCAACCTGGGCCTGGCGGTGCTGCTGTATGCCGCCGCGCACTGGATCGGCATCCAGGAGCCCAAGGCCCTGCTCGGCCCGCCCATTGCCGGCAGCGCCGCTGATCGTGCCGGCCTTCGTGCCGGCGACTGGGTGCGCGCGCTGGCCCACGACAGCGACGACTGGCAGGACCTGCGCTCGCTCACCGACCTGCGCTGGGAACTCACGCAGGCCGTGCTGCAGCGCAAACCCGTGCAGCTGCAGGTCAGCGATCGCGACGGCCGCGGCTCACGGACGCTGCGCCTGGATCTCAGCGGCATCGAGCCGGGCGAGGTCGATGCCGAACTGTCCAAGCGCATCGGCCTGGGCGGCCCCTGGCGCGAACCGGTGCTGGGCGAGGTCAAGGCCGGTGGCCCTGCGGCGCTGGCTGGCCTGCGCAGCGGCGACCGCGTGCTCAGCATCGACGGGCAGGCCATCGTCGACGCGCAGACGGTGGTCGAACGTGTGCGTGGCAGCCTGCGCGACGGCCAGCCGGTAGCGCAGCGATGGCGCATCGAACGCGACGGCCGCACTCTCGAGATCGATGTCACGCCGCGCGTGATGAGCGAACGGGGCCAGACCTTCGGCCGCATCGACGCCGCCCCCGGCCAGCCGCCAGTGATGGAGACCGTGCGCCACGGCGTCTTCGAAGGCCTGTGGCAAGGTGCCGTGCGCACCTGGGACATCTCGGTGCTGACGGTGAAGATGATCGGCCGCATGCTCATCGGCGAGGCTTCGCTGAAGAACCTCAGCGGCCCGCTGACCATCGCCGACTACGCCGGCCAGTCGGTCAACCAGGGCCTGGCCTACTACCTCGGTTTCCTGGCGCTGGTCAGCGTCAGCCTGGGTGTGCTGAACCTGCTGCCGCTGCCCATGCTCGATGGGGGTCACCTCATGTATTACATTTTCGAGGGCGTCACCGGCCGCCCCGTCTCCGACCTCTGGCTGGCGCGGCTGCAACGCGGCGGCATCGTCGTGCTGTTGATGATGATGTCGGTCGCCCTCTTCAACGACGTAGCCCGCCTGCTGGGCCTGCACTGAATCCCATGTTCCCTGTCTCTCCGTTCGGGCCGCTCGGCCGGTTCAGCCCTGCCGCGGCGCTCGTCGTCGCCGTCGCTTCCATCGTTGCTGCGCCTGCCGCGCTGGCGGTCACGCCCTTCGTGCTGAAGGACATCCGCGTCGAGGGCCTGCAGCGCACCGACCCCGGCACGGTGTTCGCGGCGCTGCCCTTCCGCATCGGCGACACCTACACCGACGACAAGGGCTCGGCCGCGCTGCGTGCGCTGTTCACCACGGGCCTGTTCAAGGACGTGCGCATCGAGATCGAGGGCGAGGTCGCGATCATCATCGTCGACGAGCGTTCGATCATCGGCGCCGTCACCTTCGTCGGCCTGAAGGAGTTCGACAAGGAACCGCTGACCAAGAGCCTGCGCGACGCCGGCATCGGCGAGGGCCTGCCCTTCGACCGCGCGCTCGTCGACCGCGCCGAGCAGGAGATCAAGCGCCAGTACCTCAGCCGCAGCCTCTACGGTGCCGAGGTGGTGACGACGATCACGCCGCTGGAGCGCAACCGCGTCAACGTCACCTTCACGATGACCGAGGGCGATGCGGCGAAGATTGCCGACATCCGTATCGTCGGCGCCACCGTGTTCGCCGAACGCACGCTGCTGGACCTGTTCGAGCTCACGCCGACCGGCTGGTTCACCTGGTACAGCAAGACCGACCGCTACTCGCGCACCAAGCTCAACGCCGACCTCGAGAAGCTGCGCGCCTACTACGTCAACCGCGGCTACCTCGAGTTCGCGATCGAGTCGACGCAGGTCACGATCTCGCCCGACAAGCAGACGATTTCGGTGGCCATCTCGATCAAGGAAGGCCAGCCCTACACCGTCACGTCGGTGCGCCTGGAAGGCGACTACCTGGGCAAGGAACAGGAGTTCCAGGCCTTCGTGCTGCTGCGCCCGGGCCAGCCCTACCGCGGCGACGCCGTCACCGAAACCAGCAGGCGCTTCACCGACCTCTTCGGCCTGTATGGCTACGCCTTCGCGCGCATCGACTCGCGGCCCGAGATCGACCGCGCCACGGGCCAGGTGGCGGTGGTGTTCACGGCCGAGCCCCAGCGCCGCGTCTACGTGCGTCGCATCGACGTGGCCGGCAACACGCGCACCCGGGACGAAGTCGTGCGGCGCGAATTCCGCCAGCTCGAAGGTGCCTGGTACGACGGCGGGCTCATCAAGCTGAGCAAGCAGCGTGTCGAGCGTCTCGGCTTCTTCAAGGAAGACATCGACATCGAGACCAAGGAGGTGGCGGGTGCCCCCGACCAGGTCGACCTCGTCGTCAACGTCGTCGAGAAGCCCACCGGCAACCTGCTCGTCGGCGCCGGCTACTCGAACGCCGAAAAGCTGACCTTCACCGCGTCCGTGAAGCAGGACAACGCTTTCGGCTCGGGCAACTACCTGGGCATCGAGCTCAACACCAGCAAGTACAACCGCACGGTGGTGGTGAGCACGGTCGACCCCTACTGGACGGTGGACGGCATCTCGCGCGCCATCGACGTCTTCTACCGCACCAGCCGTCCCTTCAATAGCCTGGGCGACAGCTACGACCTGAAGACCCCCGGCGCCACGGTGCGCTTCGGCGTGCCGTTCTCGGAGTACGACACGGTTTTCGTGGGCCTGGGCTTCGAGCGCACCGAGATCGGCACCTCGACCGGCATCCCGCTGTCCTACCTGAACTACCGCACGCTCTACGGCGCCAAGACGAACTCCTTCCCGCTGACGCTGGGCTGGGCACGTGACGCGCGCGACAGCGTGCTGACCCCCACGGCCGGCCGCTACCAGCGCCTGAACTTCGAATGGGCCTTTGCCGGCGATGTGCGCTACCTGCGCACCAACGCGCAGTACCAGGAGTTCTGGCCGCTGCCCTTCCGCATGTCGGTGGGCCTGAACGCCGAGATCGGCCTGGGCAAGGGACTGGGCGGCAAACCCTTCCCGGTGTTCAAGAACTTCTACGGCGGCGGTCTGGGCACGGTACGCGCGTTCGAGCAGAGCTCGCTGGGCGTCGTCGACCCCACCGGGGCCTACATCGGTGGCGCCAAGCGGCTGAACGTCAACACCGAGCTCTACTTTCCGGTGCCCGGCACCGGCAACGACCGCTCGCTGCGCATCTTCGCCTTCGTCGACGCCGGCAACGTGTGGCGCGAGGACGAAACCGTCACCACCGAGTCCATCCGTTCCTCGGCCGGCGTGGGCCTGTCGTGGATCTCGCCTGTCGGGCCCCTGAAGCTGAGCTGGGGCAAGCCCTTGCGCCTGCAGCGCAACGATAGAATCCAACGCTTCCAATTCCAGATCGGGACTGCCTTCTGATGAAGACGTTCGCCATGCCGCGTACCACCGCCGCCTCCCTGTCCCGGTGGCTTGCCATCGGCACTCTCGCTGCCGCTGCCGCCATGCCCGCCGCGGCACAGGAACTGAAGATCGGTTACGTCAACAGCGAACGTGTGCTGCGCGAAGCCAACCCGGCCAAGGCGGCGCAAGCCAAGCTCGAAGCCGAATTCAGCAAGCGCGAGCGTGAGCTCAACGACTCGGCGGGCAAGCTCAAGGCTGCCGCCGACAAGCTGGAGAAGGACGCCCCGACGCTGGCCGAGGCCGAACGCACGCGGCGCCAGCGTGAACTCGTCGAAGCCGACCGCGACCTGCAGCGCAAGCGCCGCGAGTTCCAGGAAGACCTGAACCAGCGCCGCAACGAGGAATTGGCCGCGGTGGTCGAACGCGCCAACCGCGCCATCAAGCAGATCTTCGACGGCGAGAAGTTCGACCTCATCCTGCAGGAAGTCGTCTTTGCCAGCCCGCGTGTCGACATCACCGAGAAGGTGATCCGGATCCTGAACGCCCCGGCCAACGCCGGCAAGTAAGCCGGACCCGCGAGGTCGGCCGCCGTGCGGGTAGCTCTCGGCGCGCTGAGCGAACGCCTCGGCGGTGAACTGCTGGGGGATGCGCAGGCCACCGTGTCGCGCATCGGCCCGCTGGAGTCTGCCGACGCGCAGACCATCAGTTTTCTCGCCAACCCGCGCTACCAGTCGCAGCTGTCGGCAACGGCTGCAGGCTGCGTCATCGTCGGGCCCGCCATGCGCGAGGCCGCCGCGGCGCGCGGCGCGGCCATCGTCTGCGACGACCCCTACCTCGCCTACGCCCGGCTCACGCAGTGGTGGGCGGCGCAGACGCGGCGCGTGCCGCCGCCGGGCGTCCATCCCAGCGCGGTGATCGAAATGGGCGCCTGGATCGACCCGCTGGCGTCCATCGGGCCGTTGGCCTTCATCGGTGCCGGCGCACGCGTGCTGGCCGGTGCGGTGGTCGGCGCCCAGGCCCATGTCGGCGCCGACGCCGTGGTCGGCGAGCGCACGGTGCTCAAGCCCCGCGTGGTGCTCGGCGACGCCTGCCGCATCGGTGCGCGCGGCATCGTGCACAGCGGCGCCGTTATCGGCGCCGACGGTTTCGGCTTTGCGCCCGCCAAGGACGAACACGGCAGCCATTGGGAAAAGATCGAGCAGCTCGGCGCCGTCGTCATCGGCGACGACGTCGAGATCGGCGCCAACACCTGCATCGACCGCGGTGCGCTCGAAGACACCGTGCTCGAAGACGGTGTCAAGCTCGACAACCTGGTGCAGATCGGCCACAACGTGCGCATCGGTGCGCACAGCGCCTTCGCCGGCTGCGTGGGTGTGGCCGGCAGCGCGCGCATCGGCCGCCACTGCACGGCCGGGGGCGGCGCCATCATCCTGGGTCACCTGGAGCTCTGCGACCACGTGCACATCACCGCGGCCACGGTGATCAGCCGCTCCATCCACAAGCCGGGCCAGTACAGCGGCATGTTCCCCTTCGATGACAATGCCGCCTGGGAAAAGAACGCGGCCACCCTGAGACACCTATACACGCTGCGTGAACGGCTGCGGGCGCTGGAGAAGAAGACGTGATCACGATGGACATCCAACAGATCCTGCGCAAGCTGCCACACCGCTACCCCTTCCTGCTCGTCGACCGCGTGCTCGAACTGGAGAAGGGCGTGCGCATCAAGGCGCTGAAGAACGTCACCTTCAACGAGCCCTTCTTCAACGGCCACTTCCCGGCGCGGCCGGTGATGCCCGGTGTGCTGATGCTGGAGGCGCTGGCCCAGGCGGCGGCCGTGCTGTCCTTCGAGAGCGCCGGCGTCGAGCCGGGCGACGACACGGTGGTCTACTTCGCCGGCATCGACAACGCGCGCTTCAAGCGCCCCGTCGGCCCCGGCGACCAGCTCATCCTGGAGGCGCGCATCGAACGCCAGAAGGCAGGCATCTACCGCTACAAGACGCAAGCCTTCGTCGACGGCCATCTGGCGGTCGAGGCCGACCTGATGTGCACGATGCGCAAGGTCACGCCGCCCGCTGCCTGACATGGCCACGATCCACCCCACCGCCATCGTCGACGCGGACGCCGAGCTGGCCGCCACGGTGACGGTCGGCCCCTACGCGGTGATCGGCGCCGGCGTGCAGGTAGGCGAGGGCACGCGCATCGGTGCGCATTGCGTCATCGAAGGTCCCACGCGCATCGGCCGCGACAACGTCATCCATGCCCATGCCGCGCTGGGCCTCGCGCCGCAGGACATGAAGTACCGCGGCGAGCCGACGCAACTGCACATCGGCGAGCGCAACACCATCTTCCAGTTCTGCACCTTCAGCCGCGGTACGGCGCAAGACGTTGGCATCACGCGGGTCGGCGACGACAACTGGATCATGGCCTACGTGCACCTCGCGCACGACGTGCAGCTGGGCAGCCACACCGTGCTGGCCAACAACGCCACGCTGGCTGGCCACGTGCACGTGGACGACTGGGCCATCGTCGGCGGGCTGTCGGGCATCCACCAGTTCTGCAAGGTGGGCGCGCACGTGATGCTGGGCTTCCAGAGCCATGTCTCGCAG
>LNFM01011340.1_pt1 | contig 12161 bp, 13 predicted proteins | sample 596031 | NCBI WGS metagenome assembly LNFM01 (sample SAMN04254537, study PRJNA301005) | activated carbon metagenome | isolation source: dual media filters at the Ann Arbor, Michigan drinking water treatment plant | place: USA: Ann Arbor | reverse complement strand
CGGGCGTCTTCACCGGTGATGCAGCGCAGGCCCAGGCCGCGCGGCAGCTCGTGATGGTCAATTGGGGCGGCATCGCCAACCAGGGCTTCGGCAACAACTACGGCGCGCCCTTCGTCGCGGCCAATCCCGGCTGGACGGTGGCGCAGGACAGCACCGGGCCGTCGGCCGGGCGCATCCGGTCGATGGTGGAGAGCGGGCGCGTCACCTGGGATCTGTGCGATTCCTCGGCGACCTCCTCCTACCTGCTCGGCGGGATGAACCTGCTGAACCGGATCGACTACAACATCGTCAACCGGGAGAACGTGATCGGGCCGGTCTTCGCGCTCGAACACGGGGCGGCGCCGTATTCCTTCTCGAACGTGCTGGTCTATGACAGCAGCAAGTTCCCCACTGCGCCGACCGGCTGGGCCGATTTCTGGGACCTGCAGAAATTCCCCGGCACGCGCCTGCTGCGCCGCGACGCCGCCGGCACACTCGATGCCGCGCAGATGTCGCTCGGCAAGGACATGGCGAATCTGTATCCGCTCGATGTGCGCGCATCCCTGGCGCGTGTGCGCGAGATCCGCCGCAACCTGGTGTTCTGGACGGGCGGTGCGGAATCCGAGCAGTTCATCCGCACCGGCGAAGCCGTGATGGGCCAGATCTGGCACACGCGGGCGAAGGTGCTGGAACAGGAAAGCAACGGCCGCTTCAAGTTCATCTGGAACCAGGCGATCCTGCAGCCGGGCATCTTCGTCAGCCCGCGCGGCAATCCGGGTGGCGAGATGGCGCAGCGGCTGCTGGCCTCGATGCTGGCCAACCCGGAGCCGCAGGTGGAATTGCTGAAGTTCCTCGGCAATGGCCCGACCAATCCGCGCGCCGCCGCGCTGGTGCCCGAGGAATTCAAGCGCTTCAACCCGACCGAACCGGCCAATGCGCGCGTCCAGGTCGCGCAGAACGGCCGCTGGTGGGGCGAGAACTACGCGCGCGTGAACGCCGACTATATCGACATGGTGACCGGCTGAGGGCAGTCTTGCTGCGGCGCAGCAAAAGGCGGGCATCGGCGTGATCCTGGTCGTGAAGTCGGGTGGCGAGTCTGCCCTGCCGGAATGGCAGGCCTGCTTCGCACAGGTAGCGCCGCAGCTGAGCCTGCGCTGGTGGGATGACCCGGCGCTCGACCCCGCCAGCGTGGACTACGCGCTGGTGTGGGACCCGGAGCCGGGGCGGCTCGCCGGCCTGCCGAAACTGCGCGCGATCTTCGGGTCGGGTGCGGGGGTCGATATCATCGCCGCCGATCCGGGCCTGCCGCGCGGCGTGCCGCTGGTGCGCTGCGTGCCGCCGGAAGGCACGCAGCGCATGGGAGAATTCGTCTGCTGGGCGGTGCTGTCGCTGAACAAGGATGCGCGCCGCATGGTGATCGCGCAGGCGGCCAGCACCTGGGACTGGTTCGAGCCGCCCTTCGCCGCGGCCGCGCGCACCGTCGGCATCATGGGGCTGGGCGCGATGGGCCAGCGCAGCGCAGCGATGCTGCGAGGGCTGGGCATTCCCGTGGTCGGCTGGTCGCGCACCGCCAAGGACGTGCCGGGCGTGGAGACCTTCGCCGGCGCCGCCGGGCTGCCCGCGTTCCTCGCGCGCTGCGATGTTTTGGTCTGCCTGCTGCCGGCGACCGATGAAACGCGTGGCATCATAGCGGCACCGCTGCTGTCGGCGCTGCCGCACGGCGCCGGCCTGGTGCAGGTCGGGCGCGGCGTGCAGCAGGTGATGCCGGACATCCTGGCGGCGCTCGACAGCGGCCAGTTGTCCGGCGCGGTGCTGGACGTCTTCGACCCCGAGCCGCTGCCCTCCGACAGCCCCGCCTGGGCGCATCCACGCATCACCGTGACGCCGCATGTGGGCTCGCTGCCGAGCCGGCTGGAACGCGCACGTTACGTCGCCGACTGCATCTCGCGCTACGAACGCGGCGAACCCCTGCCCAACGTCTACGACCCCGAGCGAGGCTACTGATGCCCCTGCCGCCCCCGCCGGTGAAGCCGGACCCGACCCGCATCCAGACCGAGCAGGAGGTGCGCGAGGACCTCGCCGCCGCCTATCGCCTGGTGGCGCATTTCGGCATGACCGACCTGGTCTTCACGCATCTCTCGGCGCGGCTGCCGGGGGCGGGGCATCGCTTCCTGGTCAACCCCTATGGCCTGTTGTTCGAGGAGATCACCGCGTCATCCCTGGTGGTGGTGGATGCCGATGGCGAGCCCGCGCAGCCCACCGACTGGCCGGTGAACCCGGCCGGCTTCGTCATCCATTCCGCGCTGCATCGCGCGCGCGGCGATGCGATGTGCGTCATGCACACGCATACGCTGGCCGGCATGGCGGTGGCGGCGCAGACCGGCGCGCTGCTGCCGCTGAACCAGATCAGCATGGAATTCGACGGCCGCGTCGCGCTGCATGACTACGAGGGCATCGCGGACGACGACAACCTGTCCGAACGCGACCGGCTGGTGCAGGACATGGGCGATCGCCCCTGCATGATCCTGCGCCACCATGGCCTACTGACGGTGGGCAACACCGTCGCGGAAGCCTTCTACTGGATGTATTACCTGGAGCAGGCCTGTCGCATCCAGCTGGCCGCGCAATCCTCGGGCGTGCCGCTCAGCGTGCCGCCGGCGCCCGTGGTGCGCCGCGCGCGCGACCAGTTCGGCACCGGCCCCACCAAGGGCTGGCTGCCCTGGCAGGCGCTGCGCCGCAAGCTGGATCGCGAGCAGCCGGACTACGCATCGTGAGTGCCGCCGGGCATGCGCTGGCGCTGCGCGGGCTAACCAAGCGCTACGGGACCTTCACCGCGGTGGATGATGTCTCGCTGGAGGTCGCGCAGGGAGAATTCCTGACGCTGCTCGGCCCGTCGGGGTCGGGCAAGACCACCATCCTGATGGCGGTGGCGGGGTTCGTCGCGCCCTCCGCGGGGTCGATCCTGCTGGATGGGCGCGACATCACGCCGCTGCCGCCGGAGAAGCGAAACTTCGGCATGGTCTTCCAGGGCTATGCGCTGTTCCCGCACATGACGGTTGCGGAGAACGTCGCCTTCCCGCTGCGCGTGCGCGGCCTGTCGCGCGCCGATCGCGACGCGAAGGTGCGCGCGGCGCTGGACCTGGTGCAGCTCGCGCAATTCGCCGACCGGCTGCCGAAGCAGCTCTCGGGCGGGCAACAGCAGCGTGTCGCGCTGGCCCGCGCGCTGGTCTTCGACCCAAGCCTGCTGTTGCTGGATGAACCGCTCTCGGCGCTCGACAAGAAGCTGCGCGCCGAATTGCAGGAAGAACTGAAGGCGCTGCACCGCCGCGTCGGGCGCACCTTCATCAACGTGACGCACGACCAGGAGGAGGCGCTGTCGCTATCTGACCGCATCGCCATCCTCAACCACGGCAAGCTGATCCAGTCCGGCGCGCCGGGGGCGCTCTACGAACGCCCGCGCACGCGCTTCGTCGCCGACTTCCTTGGCAAGTCGAACTTCATCGAGGGCAGCGTGACGGACGCGACCGCCGAGGGCTTCACCCTGACCGCGGGGCCGGAACGCATCGTCGTGCGCGGCGCGGGCGCGCAGGATGGCACGCGCCGCCTGCTCTCCCTGCGGCCTGAGAAGATCACGTTGCTGGCGGACGGCGCCACCGCCGAGAACGTGGTCGAAGGCCGCCTGCTCGCCTGGTCCTACCTCGGCGCCGATTTCGCGCTGCGCGTCGCCACACCCGGCCTCGGCGAAATCCGCGCCGTGCTGCCCGCCTGGCAGGCCGCCTTCGCGCCCGCCGAGGGCCTGCCCCTGCGCCTCGGCTGGTCCGCCGACGCCGCCGTCCCGGTCGAGGACGACGCCCCATGACCGCCGCCGGGCGTCCGGGCATCGGCTGGTGGCTGCTGATCCTGCCCGCACTTCTGCTGCTGCTGGTATTCTACATCGGCCCGATCGTGCAGGTGCTGGCGATCAGCGTGACCGAGCCCGAACCGGGCCTGGGCAATTACGAACGCATCCTGACATCGGAATCCGTGCAGCGCGTGATGCTGACCACGCTGCGGATCTGCCTCATCACCACCGTGCTGGCGCTGCTGCTGGGCTATGGCATCGCCTATGCCATCACGCTCGCGTCCCCGCGCGCCAAGGGCTGGTGGATCCTGGCGGTGCTGGTGCCGCTGTGGATTTCCGTGCTGGTGCGCGCCTTCGCCTGGGTCACGCTGCTGCGCCGCCAGGGCCTCGTGAACAACACGCTGATGAACGCCGGCGTCATCAGCGAACCGCTGCCGCTGGTGTGGAACGAATTCGGCATCATTGTCGGCATGGTCCACTACATGGTGCCCTTTGCCGTGCTGCCGATGCTGGCCAGCATGCGCGAGATCGACCCGCGCCTGCTGGCCGCCGCGCGCGGCCTGGGTGCGACGCGCGGGCAGGTGTTCCGCCAGGTCTTCCTGCCGCTGTCCAAGCCGGGGATTCTCGCGGCCTGCGTGCTGGTCTTCATCTTCTCGCTGGGCTTCTACATCACCCCGGCCATCCTCGGCGGCGGCAAGACGCTGATGGTCGCGGAATGGATCAGCCTGCAGATCCTCGATCTGATCCGCTGGGGGCTGGGGACCATGATGGCGACCGTGCTGATCCTGACCATCATCCTGACGCTGGTGGTCTTCGCGCGCATCGTGGATTTGCGGCGCATCTTCGGGTCGGGGGCGTAGAGCGATGGACGGCATCCACCCCCCCGGACCCGCGGCGCGCGGCCTGGCCTGGGCCACGGCGCTGTATCTCGTGCTGCCGATCCTCATCATCCTGCCGGTGGCGCTGACCGACCAGCGCTACCTGTCGCTGCCGCAGGACGGCATTTCGTTCCAGCATTTCCGCACCGTGCTGGCTTCGCCGGAATGGCTCGGGTCGATCTGGCAGTCCTTCACCATCGCCGTCGCCGCCACCATCCTGTCGGTGGTGGCCGGCACGCTGTGCGCCATCGGCTGCTGGCGCATCTCGCGTCGCGCGACCGACCTGGTGCGCGTGCTGATGCTGCTGCCGCTGATCATCCCGTCCATCGTCTATGCCATCGGGCTGTATCGGTATTTCGGTCCGCTCGGGCTGCTCGACCGCTTTGCCGGCGTGGTGATCGCGCATGGCGTGACCGGCATTCCGTATGTTGTCATCACCGTCTCGACCGCGCTGGCGGCCTTCGACCCGCGGCTGGAGCAGGCGGCGCGCGGCATGGGCGCCTCGCTGTCGCAGACGCTGCGCTGGGTGATCCTGCCGCGCATCATGCCGGGCATCTTCTCGGGCGCGATCTTCGCCTTCATCCATTCCTGGGACGAGCTGGTGATGGTGCTGTTCATCGCCTCGCGCGATGTCTTCACCCTGCCGCGCCGCATCTGGGACGGCATCAACGAGAACCTCGACCCCGCCATGGCGGCGGTGGCGGTGCTGCTCGTGCTGTTCACCACGCTGCTGCTGATGGCCGACCGCGCGCTGCGGCGGCGCAGCGAGGGCTGACGCCCGTCACCTCGCCCGCCGGCGCCGCCAGTGGCCGAGCGAGATCCATCCGCAGGCCAGCATAGGCAGCCCCATCAGCACCAGCATGAGCGGCCGCAGCAGCGCATCGAGGAACCACCGCTCCGCCTCCTGCGGCCGGCCCGGCGGGATGTACAGGCGCAGGCGGTCGCCTTCGCCGAGCCTGTTCAAATCCTCGGAGACGGGACCCAGGCTGATGGTGACCTCGCCGGTGCCGTCGGGGCTGAAGAAGCGCACGATCGGCGCGACGGTCGGGATGGTCACGCTCCGGTCCAGGTGGTCGCGCGATTCGGCGGTGCCGGGCTCCAGGCGCACGACCTCGGCATCCACCACGTCGGCGCCGAGGATTCGCACCGCCGGCCCCAGGCTGGCCAGCGCCGCGACCAGCGGGAAGGCGGCGACGACGAAGAACGCGATCGTGCCGGGCAGGCCGAAATCCAGGATCGCCCTGGGTGGTGGCGGCGGCGGCGCTTCCGCCTGCATCAGCGCGGCGAACAGGGCGGCGCGCTGCGCCTGGTTCAGCACGCCGCCATCCTCCTCGAAGCGCAGCAGGTCCCGCGCGCCGATCCGCGCCCGTTCGGCGACCTCGAGCGTGGTCAGCCCGAGCGCGAGGCGGCGTTCGCGGAACTGCGCCGGCGTGATGGCGAAGGACGGGTCGGGCGGCGTCTCGGTCATGCTGTGCCTCGGCTCCTGCGCCGGCCGCCACAATGGCGCAGCATGGCGCGGAAGCCTCGCGAATTCACGAACGGGATGGCGCGCGGCACCGTGCGGCTGGTTCACTCCGACACGCTGTATCCGGCCGGCGGCGGCATCCATGGCTCGACCGCGCCGCTGCTGCGCGACGCGGTTCAGCCCAGCGCCGCCAGCACCGCCTCGGCCGCCGCGGCCGAGGGCAGCCCCTCCGGCGCGCGCAGATGCGCCAGCGCCTCCGCGAAGCCGGCGCGCTGCGCGGCCGCGACCGCCGGGTCCAGCATCGGGCGCAGCAGCGCCTCGGCCAGTGCTTCGGGCGTGCAGTTCTCCTGGATGCGTTCGGGCACCACCTCGCGCTCCGCCAGCAGGTTCACCAGCGAGGCATGCGGCACCTTCACCAGCCGCCGCACGATTGCCGCGGTCAGCGCATTCACCCGATACCCCACCACATGCGGAATGCCGGCCACCGCCATCTCCAGCGACGACGTGCCGGACTTGATCAGCCCCGCCCCGCCGGACTGCGCCACGGCCGCGAAGGCATCGTGCTTGGCGTCGTTGCCATCCAGCAGGATCGGCGCGGCGGGCCAGTTGGCGGCGGCGGCGCGCACCGCATCGGCCACGATGGGTGCCACCGGCAGCACCGGGCGCAGGCCGGGCAGGCGTGCTTCCGCGATCCGCAGCGCCGCGCCGAACACCGGCAGCAGGCGCGTCACCTCCATCCGCCGGCTGCCGGGCATGACGATGATCGGGCGCTCGCCCTCGGCCAGCGCGTGAGTCGCGCGGAAGCGCGCGGCATCGCCGGCATCCGCGCCGCTCTCCAGCACCGGATGCCCGACGAAGGTCACCGGGATGCCGGCGGCCTCAAAGAAGATCGGCTCGAAGGGCAGCAGGCACAGGATACGGTCCACCTTGCGCTTCAGCTTGAACACGCGCCCCGGCCGCCAGGCCCAAACCTGCGGCGCCACATAATGCACGATGGGCTGGCCGATCGGGCGCACCATCTCCGCCAGGCGCAGCGTGAAGCCGGGGCTGTCGATGGTGACGATCACCTCGGGCCGGCGCGTCGCGACATCCGCCGCCGCATCGGCCAGCAGCCGCTTCAGCCGGAAGATCTTGGGCAGCACTTCCAGCAGCCCCATCAGCGCGAGTTCGCGATAGTCGAACAGGCTCTCCACGCCCTGTTCGGCCATGCGCGGCCCGCCGATCCCGGCGAAGTCGAGGTCCGGCCGGCGCGCGCGCAACGCCGCCACCAGCCGCGCGCCCAGCACATCGCCCGACGCCTCGCCCGCCACGACATAGACAAGCGTCATGCAAACACCGCCGGTTCGGGGCGCGAGAAGGGCGCGCGCGGCCAGTCGCGATGGTTGAGCACCTGGCCGTCCTCGCGCACGCGCTCAATGCGCGCGGGGTCGAGTTCGCAGAACACCCATTGCTCGGCATCCGGCGTTCCGCGCGCCAGCACGCCGTCCTCCGGGAAGCCGCGATCGACCGGCCCGAACACCGCCGCGTGGCCTCGATTCACATCCAGCGCGGCGGACCACGGCGCCTCGCCGACCGTCGGCGTGATGGCGACGTAGCACTGGTTCTCCATCGCCCGCGCCGCGGCGCCGATGGCCACGCGGTTGAAGCCATGCAGCGTATCCGTGCAGGACGGCGCCAGCACCACCCAGGCGCCGGCCTCCACCTGCGCGCGCACATGCTTGGGGAACTCGATATCGTAGCAGATGGAAATCCCGATCCGCCCCCAGGGCGTGTCGAACACTGCCGGGTCGGCGCCGCGCGTCACGCCCCAGCGTTCCGTCTCGAAGCGCGTCATGGCGCGCTTGTCCTGGAAGGCCGTGCGCCCGTCGGGCGCGATCAGCGGCGCGCGGTTCACCACCGCGCCATCGGGCGCGCGCATCGGCAGCGTGCCGGGCAGCAGCCACACGCCCAGCCGCAGCGCTGCCTGGCGCATCGTGGCCAGGATGGCCGGCGCGGCATCGACCATGGCGGCGAGTTCGCGCGCCTCGTCCACTGCATCGCCGCCGGCCAGCGCCGCACCCAGTTCCACGCAGGCATATTCCGGCAGCACCAGCAGATCCGCACCCGCGCGCCCGTGTTCCAGCCGCGCCTCCAGCGCCCGCGCGAATTCCGCGATCGACGCCGGCCGTCCCACCCCGTATTGCAGCAGCCCGAGGCGCAGCGGCGCGCTCACAGCGGGTCCTTCACCCAGAAGCCAAGCGCATGGGGCGTCTTGCGGTCGTCGCCCACTTCCTTCCAGTCGAAGACCAGCGAGACCTCCGGCCGTGGCACGAAGCCGCGCTTGCCCCAGAAGGCATCGAGCGGGACGTGGTCGCGCGGTCGGCGCGGATCGTTCTCGTTGCGCGTCACCGCGCAGAACGCCGCCGCGGCAAGCCCGAGCCGGCGCGCATGCGCCTCGCGCAAGTCGAAGAACCGAACGCCGGCACCGCGGCCGCGGTATTCGCGCAACAGGACACTCTCGCCGAAATAGCACCAGCGCGCGGGGTCCAGGCGGGCGAAGGCGTCGCGCACCACGCCCTCGGCCTGGGTCATGGGCTGGCAGGTGGCGCAGCCGACCGGCGTATCGCCATCCAGCGCGGCGATCACCGCCGCCCCCGGGCTGCCGGCATAGGTGGCGATGTAGCGTTCCTCGTAGCCGGCATCGCCCTCGTACAGATATGGCCATTCGCGGAACACCGTGACGCGCAGCCCCGACAGGCGCGGCAGCCAGGCGCGCAGCCTGTCGCCTTCAAGCGTCTCGAAGCGAAGTCCGGTCTCGGCCATGGCGCGATGATTAGGGGCGCGGGCGGCGGCGGGGAAGGGGGCGCGGCTACCTGTCGCGCACCACCCGGAAGCCGGCGAAGGAAAAGCGGTCGGCAGCACCCCCGCGCACGCGGTTGCCGGCGCGCACATACCAGGGCAGGTGGCTCCAGGACCCTCCGCGCATCGCCCGCGTCGAGCAATCGCCCGTCAGCCGCGCCGTGCCGTTCTGCGGCTGGCCTTCCAGCGAGGGGTTCAGGCAGTCCTGCGCCCATTGCCAGACATTGCCCAGCATGTCGTAGAGCCCGAAGGCATTGGACCGGAAGCTGCCGCCCGGCGCGGTGAAGACGTGGTTGTCGGTGCAGCGGAAGGTGAAGGCCGGGCGGCGGTCGAGGTTGAGCGTATTGGCCAGGCTCAGATCCGCGACATTGGCGAACTGGCAGGCGATGGTGGCGCTGTCGCCCCAGAAGCGCGCCGTCGCGGTGCCCGCGCGCGCGGCGTATTCCCATTCGGCCTCGCTCGGCAGGCGATAGTGATGGCCCGCCTTGCGGGTCAGCCAGGTGGTGTAGTTGTTGGCGTCGTCCCAGCTCACGCAGACCACGGGATGGTCGTCCTCCTGCGGGAAGCCGGGGTCGCGCCAGGTGAGCCCCGGCCGCTCGAGGTATTCGTAGGTCGCGCCGTTGTTCACGAAGGTCCAGCAGCCGGTGCCTGGCTCGAAGCCGGTCTCGGCCACATAGGCGGCGAATTCCCCGCGCGAGACGGCGCGCTGGCCCATCGCGAGCCCGCCCGGGATCACCACGCGCAGCTGCGGCGAGGACCGCCCGCGCACATCGGCCGGCACGCCCTCGCGTTCTTCCTCGATGACGGGCACGCCCATGGTGAAGGTGCCGCCGGGCAGGCGGACCATCTCGGGGCAGTCCGCGCAGTCGCGGAAGGGTGTGCGGGAGGCCTGCTGCGCGAAGGCGGGCGCGACCGACAGAACCCCGCCCAGCAAGACACCCGCCAGAACACACAGAACATGGGTGACGCTGGCAGCGTTCATTCGAACCTCCGGAAGGTGATCGCAGCGTAACGCACCACCGTGAGGAAATGGTAGTCGTGCAATGATCATGGCCCGGCGGATGTCGCTTTTTTCTGCCTAGTCAGGGCAGGGCAGGCGGGCGTGCCGGCAACCGTACCTGGCGGCAGGTTGCAGTGCCTCCCGACCATCCGTGACTTGCGGTCGATGCGGATCCTTGCAGCACCATCATGTCGGGTGGGCTGCGCTCGCGCTGCACGCGTCGGGGGATCGGCGGCCCGCGGCCACCCGTCGCGCCCGCACGCCGCGTCAGCCGCCGTACAGCGCCTTCGGGTCCACCAGCGGCGCCGCGATCTCGGCGATCGCATCGTCGCGGATGGCGCGGAAGAAGCAGTTGCGCCGCCCGGTGTGGCAGGCCACGCCGGTCTGGTCGACCAGCGCCAGCAGCGTATCCCCGTCGCAATCGATCCGCAGGTCGACCAGCCGCTGCACCTGGCCCGAGCTCTCGCCCTTGCGCCACAGCCCCCCGCGCGAGCGCGAGAAATAGCACACCCGCCCGGTGGCGAGCGTCTCGGCCACCGCCTCGGCGTTCATCCAGGCCATCATCAGCACCTCGCCGGTGTCGTGCTGCTGTGCGATGCAGGGCAGCAGGCCGGCGGCGTCGAAGCGCAGCACGGCGAGGAAGCGGGCGGTGGCGTCGGGCGTCGTCATCACCAGATGATACGGTATAACCGGGACCGGAGGCGAGATCACCCATGCCGGACGCAGCAGGGCGCGAACGCGCATTGAAGGACGCGGAACAGGCCTGCCTGCGCCGCGGCGCGCAGCTCACGCCGCTGCGTCGCCAGGTGCTGGACCTCGTGCTGCAGGCGGAAGCACCGGTCGGCGCCTATGCGCTGCTCGACCGCCTCAAGCCGGCCCGCCCGGGGGCGGCGCCGCCCACGGTCTATCGCGCGCTGGATTTCCTGCTCGAGCATGGGCTGATCCACAAGGTCGAGCGGCTGAACGCTTTCATCGGCTGCACCGATACCGGGCATGGCCACGGGCATGACCACGCGCACCCGCACCAGTTCCTGATCTGCCGCACCTGCGGCGCCACCGCCGAGATCGCCGACCACGCGGTCTCCCAAGCCATCGAAGCGGCCGCCCGCGGCGCCGGCTTCACGCTGTCCGCGGCGACGGTCGAGGTCGAGGGGACCTGCGCGCGCTGCACCGCCGCGTGACGGCTGTGTCTCGAACGTGCAGTCCGCACGACAGTACCGGCCCGCTCCCGCAGCCAGGGACGGCATCCTGAGTGGGTAGCCCGGCGGGGAGCACGCCGGTGCCGGCATTCTCCAACCTTCGCTGGACGGTTGGCCGCGCGTCCCGCGCCTGCGGACATCATCCCGCCGCGCCTGCGCGGGCATCGTTCAGACGCCGCGTGATGTGCCATTGTTGCCCGTGGCGGCGACTCGACAACGCCGCCGACGCCCAGAACGACCAGGGGCCATTCCGGCCCGGGCAAGGAGGACGACAGCAGCCATGCTTTCCCTGAACCCGATCCGCGCGCTGCGCCGGGGGGGGCTTGCCCTCGCCGTCGCCGGCTGCGCCTTTGCCGCCGCGCCCGCCTTCGCGCAGACCGCGACGGTGCCCTCCAGCCCCGGCGGCTTCACCGCGGCCGAACTCGCTCGCGCCTGCGGCCCCTCGGCGACCGACGCCAATGCGCCGGCCTCGCGCGCGGCCTGCTACGCGACGCTGGTCGCGATCGGCCAGACCCATGCGATCTACACCTCGGGCCGCCAGTCGGCGCGGCCGGTCTTCTGCCTGCCGGACCCCTCGCCGCAGATCGAGACGGTCTCGGCCGCCTATGTCTCCTGGGTCGCCGCCAATCAGCAATATGCCGGCGTGCGCGCGGCCGAAGGCGTGCTGCGCTTCGCCGCCGCCACCTATCCCTGCCCGGCGGCCACGCCGGCCCGCCGCCGCTGAGCCGGAGGAGAACGCCATGATGACCATCAAGTCGTTTCGTCTCGCCGTGGTGCTGGCGGGCGGGCTCGGCCTCGCCGGCTGCGCCGGCATGTCCGACAGCCAGCGCGCCACCGCCACCGGCGCGGGCATCGGTGCGCTGGGCGGTGCCGCGATCGGTTCGCTGTCGGGCAATGCCGGCTGGGGCGCGCTGATCGGCGCCGGCGTCGGCGGCGTCAGCGGCTACGCGATCGACCGCGG